>TARA_R110002020_G_scaffold70186_1_pt1 | contig 32818 bp, 35 predicted proteins | sample TARA_R110002020 | Tara Oceans TARA_R110002020 (sample SAMEA4396489) | marine metagenome | biome: Westerlies Biome; feature: [MES] marine water layer (ENVO:01000295) within the mesopelagic zone...; material: water (ENVO:00002006), including particulate matter (ENVO:01000060) such...
CAAGCGAGAAACGCCCTTAGAGGCATTACAACCTCTACTGCTAGTGGCGACAACGTATTGTCCTTACGAGACGGAGAAAGCGCTGTCACGTTCGTTAACAGGAATGAAGTCTCTAAGGTTTATAGAGGATTAGCTACCGACTGCATGAATAAAGTAACGCAGCTAGCCGCGCAGTATAACATATACCAAGCTCAACCTAGACAATTAGGCGGTATTGACGCGAGCGGAATAGGTGTAGTTTATACCTAGTAAGAAGCTTTGAGAGCCTTCTTATCCTCTTTGTATTTAGCGCGAAGAGAATCTGCCTTTTTTGAGTCAGAGGCTACGGCAGCAAGATAACTCGCCTTTAAGTCCGCTAGAGCTTCTCTGTAAGGCTTCTTAGGGGCCTTTACTGCTTCCTTCTTAGGGGTTTCCTTTTTAGGAGCAGCTTTTTCAGCTTTAGGCTTGGGTGTAGTTTTCTTTTTAGAATCACTCATTTGATCATGCGTCTGGATGTGTGTCGAACCAATCTCTGCCATCTCCAAGGATTTTATTTTTTCTCCTCATGGGCAAGTGTGGGTCATTTAGTTTAGAAGGTTTTTTTGAGACAGCTTGATCCTCCCCTTTTGGGGAGGATGAGCTTTCCTTTTTAAAATCTTTTTTGCCAAGATCTTTCATATTAAACGTATACTAAGTTTCTTCCGCATCCGCTCATAAAGACCCCGTTATCAGTGTCGTTTGGTCCTCCTATTTGAGTAGAAAGAACAAGGTCTACAGTCTTGTTAGAGCCGATGCTTGAAGAGAATGACTGACTATCAACTTTAAGACCTTTCATTGTATAGATGATTGCATCTGTGCCGTTCTTATCTGTGACGGTGACTTGGGCGCTTTGAACGCCTGAATCAATAATATCAGCTAAGTTTTGAGCGTGAGAGTTGTTTACGATAGCACTAATATTCATGCTAGCATTGACTGGAAAATCAACTTCTCTTGCAAATGGGAATCTGCTTCCAAGTCTATCGATTGGAGATCTAGAAAGAGGAAGTGAAATACTGACGCTTTGGACATGAGCATTACCATCTCCACTAAGCGAAATTAAAGATTCTCCGTCGATATTACCAATGCCTACAGTCACATCTCCTGGGCGTAATGCGCTAATTGCTGGGCCTATTACATTCCCAGCCCCTGTAATTCCTCCATCGGGAGTCGGAGGAGGTAAAATTACTTCAGTATCTATTTTTGTTCCAGCTTCTTGATCAACCGCTGGGCTTTCGAACTTAAATAATCCTCCACCAGCAGATACTGGAACAGCAGAGTTCATGTTAGCCCCTTCTACGGTTAGGCTTACAGTAGGAAGAGACCCTACAGAAAGATCTACCGAATAATCACTGACATAACAATTTCCGATACCTAGAATGGTGTCAGATGCGTCGATTTCTTCTCCTGTGACCCCTTTGTTTAAATCTTGACCTTCTGGTGAAGTTACTATGAAGAAGTTAACTCCAGAGTTGGCTGTTAAATGACCAGAAGCGAAGTTTCCTTCAGAATACGCAGCTCCGATAACTCCTCTATTGCTTCCGTAACCAGCACCACTGTTTTGAACAAAAAAGCCCATAGCCTTTTCATTAAATCCGTCTGTAAGATAATAACTAAAATCAAGACTAACAGTAGGTGGATCTAGAACTAAGGAATCAATCCTCGCTAAGTCTCCAAATTGGTTAACGTCTTGTCTGTTGATGGTAAAGCTATAGTTAGCGCTTTGAACACGATTTAGTTGCTCATGTGCGGGAGCGCCTGTCGAGGCTGCTCCTGAACTAACGTATAAACCCTCTGATTGATAAATTACTCTGTTTCTACTGGCCATAATTAAGATTCTTTCTGTTGTTTACAGTTTTATTGTTGAAATGTGAAATTATTGAAAGCGATATCTGTATTGATCTATATCGAAATCTATGAATCCTACATAAAGTTCGTTAGCTAGGACGTTTCTTGTTCTATCGCTTAACTTAGATGTCCTTACCTTTTCTACACAAAATTTCGTTTCTCCGTTATAACTATTTGCGGTATTTGTGTAATTAAAACCATCATCCTTTAAATCTCCTAATTCGTCTATAGGATATCCAGACATGGGTATCGCTGCTATAACTTCATCGACAGAATCCATAAAAATAGATATAACTCCATCTAGCTGGTAAGTATCTTCTGCTAATATTACAGCTTTTGCTTGTGTTTTTGTTCTTTGCATACCACCTAAAGCGAAAGGATCGTTTTCAGCTTGTGATATAGACAAAAAGATAGCTGGCACTACATCGTCATAAGGTTCAATATATGTAAGCGGTCCTGAAGGCAGTCTTGAGTTAACAACATATTTGTTTTCTATGATTAAGTCGTCTTCTGTGTCATTAGTTAGGTAGACGCTAAAGTCTTTCACTGCAAACTCTCCAGTTACTGTCATACTAGTATTTTCACCAGAAAATAAAGCTCTGCCGTTGTTAAAATCAAAAACTACTCCATCATCTCTACCAGAAGTCCCAGCGCCCACCACGGAAACTCCTGTAGGTATTGTAGCTCCCGCGATTGAAGAGTCTGTTACCCACTGCTTATATGGACTACCATAAGCTAAATATCTAGAATCCAAACGAGGGTCTTCGTAGTAATATAGCTGTCCAGTTTTATTGCTATAAGCTTCTCCTTTTGTTAAAAGGAAATTATCAAACCACAAAAAGAAAGATGTGGTTAACTTGTGCTGGAATTGTTCTATCATTTCAACTCTTCAAATTTTTTTCTATATTTTCTAATAAGTGCGGAAATGTAAGGTCTATTTTGAAATCTCCCGCCTCTCACTTTATTTACACGACTTTGGACCGCTGCGCCCGATCTTCCTCCATCTTTCCTTAATAAATAGCCTAATCCTGATAATCCTCTTTCAATTCCCTCTGCCCAGCTTCTGCCTGTAGCCCACGGCAATGGTGTGATCGCAAAGATATCTTGCGCTGTGGGTAATGAAACTTCGAACTCTACGCCTATGCCTCTCTTTCTAATTTCTTGTTTATATGTAAGTTGTATATTTTCTAAAGACTGTAAAATGGGGGATATTGGTTGTTCACCCGAATCAAACCCTATAAATGCGAAAAGATTACTAACTCCACCCAATGTCCCACTTATGTTACTTCCACTGGCTCCTTGTAATATTTCTATTGTAACGGGATCGGATAAAAATTCTTTAATTAATTCGTTCTTAATTTTTTTAAATTTATCTTTTGTCTCTCTTTCGAAGTCCCTCCTTAATTGTTTGGGGGCTTGTCTTTGCAAAGCTTGTTGCACATCTAGCGGTAATTTAGCCATTTTAATCCACAGGGCTAAGAACAAATGTATAAAATTGATTTGATGTTAACCCTCTTGGTTGGCCATCACTCTCAATAATAAATTTTGTTCCATCGAACTCTACCCTCCTAGCCTCACTTATATAATCATAACCAGCTTGTTCGACAACAATTTTTACCGTGCCATCAGGAACAACTACTTTGTTTTGTGTGCCAGCTTGATCTGCTGGACCATCATCAGTTAAATACGCAGTGTCCATATTGTCATAATAGATTCTAGCGCTAAAAGTTTCGGACTCTGTGGTATATTCTACAGAACTAGTAGAACCAGTATTAGTCCTCCTATATAGAGAATTCCAAGAATCATTTGATGCGATTAGTGTTTTTTTCGCGTTTTTATAAACAGTGATAGTTCTAGCAAAAGTAGTATGCAAGGTCGCAGCTAAATTTCGAACTTTTGTTATTTGGTCTTGTGATAAAAATCCTGCCATGTTGATTTTTACACTTTTATTTATATAATAAGATAGGATTAAGGATGAACGCCAAAAAAAATTTAGAGGAATTGTCTAATGACGAAATTTCTAGACTGTTTAAAATGATGCTCGGCATGGTAGAAGACATGAAAAAAGACCATGATTTTCATTATCAAAAACTCTATGACGAGATTCCTAAAAAATATCATCCGCTTATAAGAACGGCAGATCATTTTACTCCTGATAAAATTAATTGGATAAGAAAAAGAATTTTAGATTGTGGTAATGAATCAATTAGAAATTTGTGTTCTAGGATTGATAATTATCAAGTAAGTTTTGTATTTAAATAAGGAAAAAGGTTATGGCATTTAAAGAATTATATTCATTCACTTTAGACGAAGAAAGAGAAGTAGAAAAAACAAGCACCCGCAAAAACAAAAAAACGGGCGAAGAGGAGACTATTACTAAAAAAGTTAAAGAAAAGTCTCCTGTGCAGATTAGGTTGAAAAGGCCATCTCGTAGAGATTTAGAAGAAGCAGAGTTGGAATACTCCGTAGAAATGAGTCGTTGTGTGAAAAAAGGAATTCTTACTAAAGCTATGCTTTATAAAAAGTATAGCGACACAGGCGGTGTTTGGAGCGAAGATGACGCAAAAGATTATGGGAAGCTTTATAAAGAAATTTTTGATATTCAAAATGAATATGTTCGTTTAGAGAGTGTTAACAAAAAGACTAAAAAACAAAAAGAAAACCTTGAGTCTTTAAAAGAAAAGTTAGCTATAACTAAAAGGCAAATCGTAGACGCTGAAACGTCTATGCAGTCACTATTTGATCACACTGCTGACACAAAAGCTCAAAACAAACTTTTATTGTGGTATACTCTTATGCTTACTCATATACAAAGAGAAGAAGATGAAAACCCAATTCCTTATTTTGAAGGAAGCGAGTTTGAGCAAAAAGTAGAGGACTACTATGACAAAGAAGATAATAGCACAGATCTTTATGAGGATTTAGTGAAGAAGGTCACTACTATTTTAGCTTTTTGGTTCTTTAACCAAGCTTCCAGTCCTGATGAGTTCAATGCTCTTATCGAGGATCTTGAAAAAGGTGAAGTTTGAAAGAAGAGTTTTATATCTCTTTAATTGGCGAGGCTTTTGACGGTTATACAGAAGTTGTTTTTGAGGAGCGACCTGTATATGTAAAGCATGTAAGCATCAGAGACCAAAGGTATTTACATAAATACCATGAAAAATATAAGCAGTTAGCTTTATCCAAAGGTCTTCAAACTGAAGAAGAAAAGTTAAAGTATGTTATAAAAGAAGGTATTTGGCGAGAAGAAGATGATTTAGAAATAAACGTTTTAAATTCAGAAACGGAAAATCTTAAAAGAACCGTTAGAGTTGTTTTTTTGAAGTCTGAAAGAGATTCAATTAATGAGCAAATAATAGAAAACAGAGAAAAAATCGCTTCGCTACAGCAAAAAAGAAAAGAAGTAGTGGGTCAAACAGCAGACGACTATGCGGAAGCTCGCAGTGGGGATGAGATATTAAGATTTTTATTGTTTAAAAATAAAGAACTGACAGAACATTTATATTCAGAAGAAGAATTTGGAGAGCTGGAAACTTGGCAGGTCATTGGTTTGACTAAAATTCATCAAGAAATTCAAAACAGGATGACTGACTCAATTATCCAAGAAGCAGTCTTGAGACCTTTTTTTAGTATGTATTTGTCTCTTTGTGAGAATGTTAATGGTTTTTATGGTAAGCCTGTCACAGAATTAACTGTGCATCAGTTAAGGGTGGTATTGTATGGAAGAATGTTTTTTAACATATTTCAACACACAGAAGATATTCCCGAGGACATTAAAGAGAATCCTGAAAAATTATTAACCTATTCAGAAAATCAAAGAAATAAAAATACATCTGCAATTAAAGATGATGCTGCTGGTTCAGCAGTCTTTGGCGCTACCAACGAAGATGTTAAAGATCTAGGCGGTGTGGCGGGAGGAGTTTCGTTGTCAGAAGAAGCTAAAAAGCATGGTGGTACTTTAAACATGGAACAAATGATGCGATTAGCTGGGCATGATGTGTAAATCTTTGTGTAATTACAATAAAGGTTTACGGAATTATGCCATTAAAAGTACCAGTTATACAAACAGGATTAGAAGCAAGTATCGAAGCTGCGGCTAAAAAAGCGGGCAAGAGTCTTAAGATTAATCTAGGAAGTAGTGCTAAAAGCATTGAAGGTTTATCTCAACCTTTGGGCAGAATTACTGGTAAGGCAGATCAGTTTACAAAATCAATGGAAGCCGCTAACGCCCGTGTGTTGGCATTTGGAGCTTCTGTCGGAGTTCTTTCCGCTGTACAAAGAGGTTTCGCGAATCTCGTTTCGACCACTATCGAGGTAGAAAAATCTCTCGCTAGTATTAATTCCATTCTTGGGGCGAATGCTAAACAGTTAGAAAAATTTAAGAGCACAATTTTTGACGTAGCTCGGAATACTGAACAGTCATTCGAAACCGTTGCAACCGCAGCTTTGGAATTAAGTCGTCAAGGTTTAAAAGCAGAGGAAGTAACTAAAAGATTAAATGACGCTCTTGTATTAAGTCGTTTATCTGGACTGGGAGCTACTGAAGCTGTAGCTGGCTTGACAGCAGCGATTAACTCTTTTAATGCCACAGGTATTACTAGCGCAGAAGTGCTTAATAAATTATCCGCCGCTGCGGTTTCTGCTGCTGTTTCTGAAAGAGATCTTATCGAAGGTATTAAGCGTTCTGGTTCTGTTGCTATCCAAGCGGGGGTATCTTTCGATGAGTTAATTGGTGTCATCACTGCGGTTCAAGCAAGAACAGCCCGAGGAGGAGCTGTTATCGGTAACTCTTTTAAAACAATTTTTACTCGTATTCAAAGTCTTGATAAACTTAAGACTATGCAAAATCTTGGTGTCCAAGTAACTGATACATCAGGAGAAGTTTTAAGCGCTACAAAGTTGATCCAAAATTTAGGGAACACTTTAAAAGGTTTGCCTGATGCTAGAAGGCTGCAAATTGCAGAAAATTTAGTTGGTAAATTTCAAATTGCTCCTTTTTTAGCTATTCTAGAAGATTACAATAAAGAGACTTCTACAGCTATTAAAGTTACAGATGTGGCATCCAAGGCAACTACTGAAGCTTATGGCCGTAACATAGCTTTGAACCAGACCTTATCTGCTGCGATTAATTCTGCTACAGTTAACTTAAAAGAATTAGCGGACACTCTTGGAAAAATTGGAATTACAGACAGCCTCAAAAATGTCCTTGGGTTTTTCAACAGTTTAGTCGGTGATGTAAAAAATTTATTAGATGGAGACGGCATAGGAAGTGACTTTGCCAAAGGGTTTGTAAAAGCGATAGGGGGTATAATTAGCGGGCCTGGGTTAGCTATTTTTGGAGCTATTATCGCCAAGCTGACTCTAGACCTAACTAAGTTTGGTCTCGGGTCTTTAAAAACCTTTTTTGGTCTTAATAGAGCAGCCAAAGAGCAAGCGACTTTGCAAGGACAAATAGCCTCGACTCTTTTGGGTAACGAGGGAATTCAAAAACAAATTTTAGCTATTGAAAATTCTCAACTAAGCGCAGAACAAAAAAAAGTCGCTCAAACGAAGTTTTTTACTACCGCTCTTAATGAGCAGTTGGCGGTTATGCAGAAAATGCAAGGTATCGCGCTAAGAGTAACTCCTGGAGTTTTTGCTGGAACGAGAACGAGAGGTAGAGGGGCTGGCGGGTTTATACCTAATTACAACGCAGTAATGGGTTACGGATCTGAACAAGGTGATATAAATCGTGGTGTCGGAGGGGCACCCAAATCAGCCAGACCTGTTACTATACCAAACTTTAATTTTGGCGGAGGTAAAAAAGGGACAATGGTGGCTAACACCAGCGAATACATGGTCCCTAATTTCGCGGGCAGTGGAGGTTCAGCGATCTTTAATCAGGATATGATATCCTCTATGGGTCTTCCTTCTGGGGCTAGAAAGGTCGGCGCTGCTGGAGGCTTTATTCCTAACTTCGCTAAACCGACAGTAAGAAATGTTGATTTTGCTGGAATGATAGTTCCACAAAAACGAGGGGGCAGGAGTTCTGCTCAAGCAAAGCTCGGTAATAATGTTTATAAGTTCCCTGTTTTTGGTATAGATGCCGCAGGAGAAAAAGTAAGAGAAGAAAAAGACATTAAAGATTCTGTAAAAAGGTTCGCTGTAGGTTTAGCCAAAAGAGAGGCTAAAACTATGACTGGAGGTAAACCCACGGCAGGTAAGATAACAAAACTAGGAAACCAAGGAGCGGTAGGTAGTTTAGCTGGAACAATTTTTGAAACAGCATTAAGTGCTTTGTTAAAAAGTAAAGATTTTAATTTTGGAGAAACTGCAACTTTTGATTTTGTTGGGGCGAATGCGATTAGAGAAATTGGAGACATATCTCCATCGCTGAAAAATAGTCCTGTAAGATTTTTAGAGGCTAAAATTGGATCTAATAATAAAACAAATCTTAGCATGGCTAAAAAAATACAAAGGTATTTTGGAGTCACTGCTAGCGGCAGAACTATAACAGAAAAAGGTAGGACTGAATTGCTCGGGGCTGGAGGGGGTAAAAATAAATTTGTTGGCTCTATGGGCTTTACAAAAAAACTCACTGGCATGGATGCCGTGCGGAGCAGAGTCGGGATGAATTTGGGGAGCAGAGGGTCATCTGGTTATATTCCAAATTTTGCTGGAGGTTTACAAGATGCAATAGCTAGAGAATCTGCCGCAGGTCTTCCAATAAATCAGATAAGAGTTAACCAAGATTCTTCATTAAAGAATGCTGGCAACCCAATGGGTCTTGCTGTGACTAACACAAGAGATGAGCCTACTGGAGCTATTCCTAACTTTGCGACCATGAATATCGGAGGGAGAACGCAGCCCATCGGGGACAAACAATTAAATAAACAATTAGATAAGCTAGCTAAAAGCGCTGGAAAAGCAGCTAAAGGGCAAAGAGATATGCTCGGAGGCATCTTCGCGGTGCAAATTGGTCTTTCTGGATTAAGTGGAGCTACTTCTGGAGCCGAAGATGGATTGAAAAAGTTCGCTAATATAACATTCAAGGCCATGAGTAGCATGACAACTGCGGCTTTCGCTGGTAGCGCTATAAATGATTTTGGTAAATCTATTGGCGGGGCTTCTGGAAAGATTGTTAGTAAATTAGGGTTATATGGGGCCGCGTTAAGCGCAGGGATATCTTTGTTTAAAGGCATAAACGCTATAATAGATGAAGCAACTGGGAAAAATAGAGCTGCGGCTAGTTCTATGGCTATTCTTGCTGACGCTACGAAAAATTTAGCTTTTAGTTTCGACAACCTTTCTGAAGTTAGAAAAGTAAGATTAAGAGAAGAGGCTAAAAGCATAGTAACTGGAAAAGGTTTGGATCTAGGAAAAGGAATAGGAACTACAACGGCGCAGGTGCCGAATATAGTAAGTAGTGGAGCGATGTATATACCACAGTCAGCTATTGACAATGCACCACTCACTAATGTGGAGGTAAACAGAGGCTTTGCAAGAGGCAAAGATGCTTCAGGACAAACTTTCAAAGAGGCTTTCCAAAAAGCGGCTGCTAGCCTTTTAGGTTTAGGTTTAACTGTGGAAGAAGTAGACGCAAAATTAGATTCATTTGGAATTGGAGTTAGACTAGGAGAAAAACAATTAGCAGAATTTGCAGATTTTATTACATCTACTAACGAAGCAGTAGTATCAGACACAAAAGAATTTGCAAAAGGCATAGAAGGTGCCACCACAGAGCAAATCGAGTCTATAATAAGAGCACTAAAAGTAGGAGATGTTCCCCGTGGTGTGGCTGGAAAACAAGGGGCGATGGATTTGTTTCGCTTTGGAGTGTCTGACGAATTTGCAGAAAAGGGAGTCGGCAGCAAAATTCCAGAAAAACAAAAACTAATTCTTTTAGAAGCGGAATTTGCTAAAAGACTTCAGAAATCACAAGATGTAGAGAAAAAATCAAAACTTTTAGATTTAGAAAAAGCCAAAATATCGATCAAAAGCGCTCTCGATCAAAGAAAAGCCGAACTTACTTTAACTACTTCAATCGAAGGAAGAATTAAAACTGCTGAAATTTTAGGAAACTTAAGTGATGAGCAGTTAATTAAATTAAAAACTCAAAGATTAGAGCAGCAGCTATCAAATAAACTTGTCGAAAAAAGATTAGAAGTTCTTGGAGAAAGCCTTGGAAAGCTAGAAGAGTTAAAGGTAAATCAAAAAGAAATAGACGCTATAACTAAAGAAATATCAGAATTGTCAGAAAAAGATGCTAAAGATAAAGATATCGTCAAGGGACTCATGGAGGATATTTTAGGTATAACTGGCAAAGAAAATGTCGAAGTTGATAAACTTGTAGAAAACTTTATGTTGGCTAATAATGCCGCAGCAGGTTTGATTATGACAATGAATGATGGAGAGAGGTCTTTATCAAACATGAATAATAAAGCAGAACTTCTCAAGTTAAAGTTAAAGGACGCTCAAACTAGCGCCTCGATAGATTCCACAAATAGAGCTTTTGATGTCACCCAACAAAACCAAAGAGACAACGAAGCAGACCGTTCTCTTATAACTTCTCTAAACCAGCAAATGGCTACAGCACCGCCTGAAGTTAGATCTCGTTTGCAAGATCAAATAAAAGGAGTTGAATCCCGAATTGGAGGCAGAGCGGTGTCAACAGCGAGAGCGGGATTGATGGATAGAATTAGACAAGCTGGAATAGACGCGCCGATGGAAGAAGGTGGGGGTATAGTAAGAGGTGTAAACAAATCACTTTTGCTTGGCGCTCAAACTCCAGAAACTGGCATCGCAGCTTTAAAGTTAATGTCAGCAGAATCTGATCTCGCCCGCAGAGGGCTTCAAAAAATAATAGCTGATTTAGAATTAGCTTCTGTTAAAGATATAGAAGCAGCGCAAGCAACTGCTGATGCGGCAGAACAAGCGGCGAGAGCATTAAATGAATTTCAACAAGCTGTTGCTAATGCAGAGTTGCAATTATTGCAATCTGACAGAATGGGTTTGGCTTCAGAGTCGGCTGCTAACAGAAGAAGGTTGGGAGCTATTTCAGATCGCCGTGATCTGACACCAGAAAATGCAGCTAGACTAAGTGATTTACAAAGAAGCGTGGGGCAAAGAATAGTCGAGTCTGGAGAGTTTGATCCTTTACTTCAATCTGATCGTTTAGCTCAAACCATAACTGATGCCTCTATAAATTTCAAAACCAATATATCCGATGCTTTAGTTGATGCTATATCTAAAGGAGAAGATTTAGGTTCGACGTTAAGAAATGCTGCTGCATCGTTCTTCAATATTTTGGCCAAAGGATACATGAACCAAGCTGTCAATAGCATTATTGGTGGGGGTGGCGGTGGAATTTTTGGCTCTATTATGGGAGGTTTAAACCCTTTAAATAGTGGAGGTCCAGTAAAAGGTGGATCTGGAACTAGAGATGATGTTCCAGCTCTTTTAACTGGAGGTGAATTTGTGATGAGAACAGGTGCCGTTAAAAAGTACGGAGCAAGATTTATGTCTGCTTTGAATTCGGGACAGATCCCTGCGATGAATAGAGGCGGCTTATTTACCCCAGGAACTTATGGACAGGGAGCAATGCAAGGCAAAGGTAGTTTGTTAGACTTCGCTACCCAAGGATTCACAACTGGAGGTTTTGATTCTATTAGTGGCGGATCTGGATTTGCTTCTATAGGTCTAGCTCCTCAAAGCGCTGCTCTTACAATGTTTGGCCGCAGAAACAGTCCTCAATATGGTAGAGAACAATCATCTAAACAGTCCGCTTTCGGCTTATATGTGCAACAAGTTAATAAAGAAAAACAAGCAGAGGAGCAAGGAAAACAATCCACTAGAGGGTTGCTTGGGTCTATTGTCGCGGCTGGGGCTGGCTTTGCTTTAAGTGAGCTATTTAGCGGCGGCAAAAAGTCTGCTACGGGCGGAGCCATTCCTTACGCAGCAGGAGTGGACACTGTTCCTGCGATGTTGTCAGGTGGCGAGTTTGTAATGAATGCCGCAGCCACTCAAAAAATCGGCAGGGGCAATTTAGCTTCTATAAATTCTGGAGGAGGTTCAGGAGGTAATGGAGCAGTTATTGGTAAACTAGATGAATTAATTTCTGTTTCAGATAATCAAGGAGAAACAAATATAAATATCACAGTTAACTCCGATGGAACATCTAGTACAGATGGTAATGGAGATGAAGAAGAAACCAATTTAGCGACACGAATAAGAGACGTTGTTAAGCAGGTTATTGATGACGAAAAGAGACTGGGAGGATCTTTAAGACAAGCTAGGGCATAATGTATGACACAACGCTAAATTACGAAGCCCATTTTTTTATATCTGGGCGAGATGGCAGCCCTGCTGCTACAGAACTTTCTGGTATAGAAAATCTTGATTTAGGATATGACAACAAGGCTGATATTTTAGCTCCTTTAGGTTCAACTCATGGACTCACAGCAGTAGGAGGGGCCACTAGTCAAAGAGTTTCTTTTTCTAGATCTCTTATATATGTTGATCCAGTTTTAGATTTTACTGGAGAATCAGAGGTAATGAAAGGAAGTTTTAATTATAATAATAATGCTTCTTATGGTTTTGAAAGTGGTTATTTAAATTCATATTCAGTAAACTGTGCTGTTGGTTCTGTTCCTAGAGTTAATGCTAGCTTTATTGTTTATGACGAAATGAAAAGTGGAATTAGTGCTTCAGGCTCTACCTCAACTAATATATTTATACCGAGTCAAGGATCTATAACGGCCACTTGTGACAATAGTTCTACTAATAGAGTTGTTGGTTTTGATTATTCACTAACTGTAAATAAACAACCATATTACAGCATTGGATCTGAAACTCCTGTTGAGGTTAATCATATTAACCCTATACAATATTCAGCCAGCGTACAAATAGATGTCGATGATACTTTCTTAAAAAGTGGGTTTAGTTTTTTAGATGCGGGTAGAGAAGAGAAGACAGTATCTTTTTCTGTCAAAGGTAGAGATGGAACGACTCTACAAAATCTTACTATACCGAAAGCCTCATTAGTTTCAGAACAATTAGCCGCAAGCTCGGACGGAGCAGTTCGTTTAACTCTTAATTATGTAGGACACTCATGAGCGAAAATTTATTTTATAATAGAGACGATAATATTTCGGGAGTAGCGATACCTTCTACAATGGCTGGTTTGAGCGTTACTCCTGTTTATGGATCGCGAGTCAATTTTAAAGCTACTAATCATAGTTATAATACCGATGATTTTTATTACAATTTAATACCTTATTCTGTTAACAGCTTAACTGCTAAATTTAATGTGAGGTATGACGTAAATGAAACTAACGCTCAAAAGCTAGCCGCATTTTTTGAAGCGCAATCAGGAGTAGAAAGCATAGAATTTACTCCAGACTCTTCCAATATATATAAAACTGTAACAGGTTTTTGTGATAACTATGCTGTCAATTTTATTAACAATCAACACTTTGAAGTAGCGTCTACTATAACTGTAGATCATGCCCCCACTCTTTTGAAATGGTCGGGGATGGGGTGCTTTGCTAATTTAAATTTTGATGGGTGGAGTCCGAGCAGAGCTTATAAAAAATATGATGTTGTTTATTCAGGGATAAATGAAAATAAATTAGATAACTTTTACTATTGTAGTGGAGACCATACTTCTACAGCATCTAATAGTCCAGTTGGAGCTTCTTCTATGTGGAGCCAAAAATTCTTTTTTGAGCCTGACATCGGAACTCAAACCAATGTAGATATTAAAGCGGACATACTTAACTATAAAAATTCTTTTACTCAAAGGCTAAAAACAAATGATAATATTTCTACTTTTGGTATTAATTATACTTTTAGTAATATTTCTGACTCCCAATCCAAAAAGTGAATCATGCTTTTGGCAAACAAAGGAGGCTATAGAAGATTCGAGCATCAAATACCATCTATTTATAATAGACCAAAAGTTTACTATAGCCCCACTTGGACTCATACTTGGGATTATGTTAATTCTAATACCTTGACTGTAAATTTTGTAGAAGACCCTTTGGGTGTAATTCCAACAGGAACATAAAATGGCTAGAAATATAATAAAAAGTTATAATTCTATAGTCGCCACTCAAGATGCGACTGTAGCTTTTTCCACAGCTAATCAATCTCTGAAGTTACATAAAATAACTCAAGGTTTAGATTATTCTATTAACTATCCTAGACAACCATTAAAACAGATTGGGTCTCAAAATTTATCTTCTAACAATATTTATCAAGTCCCAGATGTAAATTTAAACATTACATACATGCCCGAACCTAGTTTTTCTAATGAGGTTCAAGGCAGATTTATAGACAGTAAGCCTGTGGGCGGTCCTTTTAAAAATTTCTTTGACCCCTCTGATGTAAACGATTCTACAAATTTTTATGTTTTAGTAACAAAAAACGCAGAAGATTCTTTTTTAAATAAGCTATCTTTTGGATCTAGCTTAGATTTAAATGGTGATGAGGCTATCGCTTTTGGAAATTGTTTTCCTTCTTCTTATTCTTTAAGTTATTCAATCGGAAACTTACCCACGGTTTCGACATCATATGTTTGTTCAAACGCGGTTTTTGCTAATCTGACTACAACGTCAATGCAAATGCCAGCTATAAATTTAACAGGTGGAAACAATAACGGCGTAGGAAACTGTTTGTTTGAATTTGGTTTAGATTTGTCTAGCGCTACGCTAGAGAAAAAACCTCCTTTAGTTAATCCAGATAACACAGATAGTGATATTGTTTTACAGAACTTACAAGTAGGAGGTCAGCCTATATCTGGAAAGCATCTAGTGCAATCGCTTGAAATGAATGTAAGCATGCCAAGAGTTTCCTCTTATGGATTTGGGAATGACTACGCATATAACAGAAAAAGACAATTTCCTGCTAATGGTTCGTTTTCTGTATCTTCTTTGGTTTCAGGAGTAGATGCAGGTAATATAACTGGTGTACTTAACTCCGATGAAGATTATCAATTCGAATTAAAGTTAGAAGCTAGTGGTAAACAAATGATTTATCGGATACAAGACGCTAAACTAAATTCTTACAATTACAATATCTCTGTGAATGGGATTATGAATTATGATGCGCAGTTTAGTTTTAACGTGACTCAATCAAGAGGCTTACAAGTAAGCGGGACTAACTACTAATCGTAGTCAATTTTAATATTTTTACTTTCGTAACCTTTTTCTTTAATTCTATTAGGGTGCTCCGCCCCCTTACGTTCTTTGGCATAATTGTCATAGAACTTCTCTTTAACTGGGTCTAGGCCACCAGCTTTTTCAGCTCTTTTCGAGCTTAGTTCTGAAGACAAATCCATCATGTCTCCTATTGTGCCTTTTTTGTTGTAAGTAGCATCAATGTATTGTTGCTTATTAAATGGATCAATAGTGTTGTCTATAGATGCGTTAGGAGCAAGGAAAACCCTGCTCCATTCAACGTCATCTTCTGAATAAACATGTTCATCATTCATCCCTTGAAATACCTCTCGGTATTCTTCTCTTTCAGGATGTTTATAAACATAAATAGGCATTATTTAATATCTATTTTTTTTGTAGCGGTTACCTCTTTTTTGGGGAGAGTGATATTTAAAAGCCCGTTCTTTAAAGAAGCTGTGATGTGATCTTCAGAAACTAAATCATATAAAAATAATTTAAATGACTTATTTCTCTGTTCATTTTCAGCTTTGACTGTTAAAGTATTATCAATAACTTGGATATCCACATCTTTCTTGGTAAATCCAGCTAATTCAAATTCAGCTTGATAAACATCTCCAGAATCCTTAACTGGATGTCTGTTAAAAGAGATTGGTTTATTTTGTTGGTTAGTGATATCGTTTAGTAGGTTGTTAATTAATGAGTTCATACTTATATATATTAACATTAATCATGCCATTTCAACTTTCCTTAAAAACAAGGGATAAAATAGCTTCAGTCGTTTTCTTGTAAGTCATAATGTCTCCCATTTTGACACCCTCTGTGTTAATCTGTCCCGCTTTAGATTCGGCTTTTTCCATAGCGGCGACCACTTGATCTTCAGTCCATGTGTAGAAAACACCATTATTAAAATCATTTTGCTTGGTAAAAAATACACCATCCTCACAAGGCATAGTCCCAGAAGATTCAATTAAGATAGAATTTTCTTCTGTAGCCCAATCTCTATGAGAAGTTTCGTTTAAAACGATACTCCATTTCCCTAAACAAGTAGAATTGAAAGCTGGCAAGTTCCAACCTTCACCTCCTGAAAGACCAGTCAAGTCAATGTCTATAGCATTTAAAAATTCGTTAACTTCTGAATTTTTAGCGAGACGAGGAATTATGTTTAGGTTGCTGTAATTGACCCCTTGGGTTACTTCGTTCCATATCCCTTGCATTTGTTGTGGGTTAATGAATGGGTTACTCACACAACAAGAAAGTTGGTATTTGGGGTTATTACCGTACTTCTTTAACCAAGATTGAATAATCTTTTTTGTATGCTTTCGATTTTCATATTTACCCATTAAACCGAAATGCACGACATCTTTAAGATATTCTTTTTCGGTTCTTTTGAAGTCTTGGTCTAATCCAAGAGGTATGAAATTTGTATTAGCTAGCCCTTTATCTTTGAAAAGTTTTTGAGCATATTTAGAGGAAAAAATAACATTATCCTGTAAAGAAGCTAGGTTAAGCTCCAACTCTGTTGGCTCACTACATTCATAAAATGAAAACAAATGTTGGTCTTTACTTTTTCTATTTTCAGACCCATTTAAATGCCATAGCCTTAAAGTAGGAGTATGCTTACTAAGAATAGACCATCTATTATTTACACCATTTTCAATGTATTTTTTTAAATCATCATCTATATCAAAAGCCGAAAGATCTGGGTCACCCGTGGGAAAGATGCCCAGATCTACGTTTAGCTTTTGAAGCTCTCTGATAATATTGAAAGAAACATTACCAAAGCTTAAGCTGTTTAAGGGAGCTTCTAAGATTAATTTCATTTAAAAGGGAACGTCATCACCTTGTACATCACTTGAGCTAGAATTTCCGTCTCCTTCGGCTTTTTCAGCCTTCTTAGAACTCAAGAACTGAAGATCTTTACCCCTAATGAAATATTTACTAAACTTTTTGCCCTCTTTTTCCCAAGATGACATGCAAAGCTCTCCATTAACAATAAATTCTCTTCCTTTCGAAAGGTATTTTTCAGCAATTTCTGCTGTCTTGTCCCAATACTCGATGTCAACAAAGCATTTTGTTTTTGCGTTGGATGTCGAAACGCCAGCTCTTAAGCTGACAACTTTTTTACCATTGCTGGTAGTTCTTACTTCTGGATCTTTAACCAGATATGCGGCGGCTGTAATAGAATTATACATAATTTGCTTCTTTTTTTACTTTGTTTATAAACTTGTTGTGAATGTTTATACATCCTTGAATACTTAAGTCAAGACTTTTTGCAATAGACCTCCAAGGAGTAAGTTTATTGTTATCCGATCCATACCGCATGTCAATTATTTTTTTGACTCTTTCGTCTTTTTCTGTCTTAAGACATTTTTCAAACACAACTAAAGCCTCTTCTTTGTCGATATCTTTAATAAAAGATTCACAGCTTGGCTCGATGTAGGTGTTTTCATCGTCAATAAAATACTCTTTATTTTTCTTCTTTTTATTAAGAGCATTCAAACATTTCCATTTTGTTTGATTAGCTAAGTGCGTAGAAAACTTTGTGTTTCTAGAGGGGTCGTAATTTAAAGCTGAATCATAGATGGTCATCTCTTTGTCTTCCACGATTTGACTTTTGTCTAAGACACATTGAGGACTAGACATAAAATGATTTACCATTGTGTGAAATATCCCAGAGTGTCGATCAACCAAAGCTATTAAACTTTGCTGATCAGCATTATCCTCTTGAATTTTAGAAATAAGTGTCAGGTCGCTTTCCACTGAACCCATTCTATTGTCTGGTTTTCCTTTTTCCACAGAATTTTAAAAAAACTTCTGATTATATTTATAATATATTTATAAAACGTATACGATTAAGTATTACGTTATACTTTATCTATACCGTAATAGGTATAAATTACGTTTATCCCGTTTCACGGTTATTATATGCCTAGGGATTAATTTGTCAACAAAAAAAAATTTCCTTAAATTCTCATTTGACATTGCTTCGTCTCCCTGCTAAGTGTAAAATCCTTTAACCATGATTTTTGAAGAGCAAGTATCGAGAAAGCCCGACCGTTACCCTTGGGCACAGGAGTTTATTGAAGCAATGCATAACGGTTTTTGGACCGACAAAGAGTTTAGTTTCAGTAGTGACATTCAGGATTTCAACGTAAATTTGGAAGAAAAAGAGAGGGAGATGATAATAAGAACTCTTTCTGCTATTGGACAAATAGAAGTCGCGGTTAAAAAGTTTTGGAGTAAATTAGGAGATAACCTTCCTCACCCTAGCCTTACTGATTTGGGATACGTCATGGCTAATGTAGAGGTTATCCATAATAACGCTTACGAAAGGCTTTTGAAAGTGTTGGGTCTGGAAGATGTTTTCGAAGAAAATTTAAAATTAGACTTCATCGAGGGTAGGGTGAATTATCTTCGCAAGTATAATCATAAATTCTACAAGGACTCAAAAAAACAATATGTTTATTCCATAATTCTTTTCACGCTTTTTGTGGAGAATGTTTCTCTCTTTTCGCAGTTTTATATTGTTAATTGGTTTAATCGTTATCGGAATGTGCTTAAAGATACAGGTCAGCAAGTCAAATATACTCGCAACGAAGAAAACATTCATGCACTGGCTGGGATCAAGATTATAAACACGATTAGAAGCGAACACCCCGAGCTTTTTGATGAAGAGTTGGAAGAGAGAATAGCAAGCGAAGCTAAAGCGGCGTTTGTAGCCGAGAGTCAAATTGTTGATTGGATGGTAAATGGTTTTAATGAAAAAGGATTGAACGCTGATATTCTAAAAGAATTCATAAAAAATAGAATTAATGATTCTTTAGAAAAAATTGGCTTTCATTCAGCGTTTGATGTTGACACATCTTTGTTGGAAGATACAATGTGGTTCGAAGAAGAATTGATGGGTAATAATGCTACTGATTTCTTCCACTCACGACCAGTTGAGTATTCTAAAAACTCTCAAACATTTGACGCTGACGATCTTTTTTAATGAAAAAATATAAATGGCTAAATAAAGATGCCCGCGACTTCTTAAAAAGAGGTTATTTACAAACAGGCGAAACCGCCGAAAAAAGAGGTCGTGATATTGCAGAGGCTGCTGAAAAATCTTTACAAATAAAAGGTTTTGCGGAAAAATTTGAGGATTACTTATCTCAAGGATTTTATTCTTTATCTAGTCCGATTTGGGCTAATTTTGGCAGAGAGAGAGGTTTGCCTATTTCTTGTAATGGAGTTTTTATAGAGGATCGGATGGACTCCATTTTAGATAAACAAGCTGAAGTGGGAATGCAAACCAAACATGGTGCAGGAACTTCAGGTTATTTCGGAGAACTTAGATCAAGGGGAGCAGAAATTTCTGCTGGAGGAACCTCTAGTGGCCCAGCTCATTTTATGGAGCTTTTTGATAAAGTCTCATCTGTTGTTTCTCAAAGCAATGTAAGGCGAGGGTCTTTCGCGGCTTACCTTCCTATAGATCATCCTGATATATCTGAATTTCTTAGAATTAGATCTGAAGGAAACCCCATACAAGAAATGTCATTTGGCGTTTGCATTACTGACGAATGGATGAGGTCAATGATTGAAGGGGATAGAAAAAAACGATCTGTTTGGGCATCAGTAATTAAAAAAAGATTTGAAACAGGATATCCATACATCTTTTTCACAGATACAGCCAACGCAAACGCTCCGAAGCCTTATAAAGATAAACGCATGAAAATAACTGCGTCAAACCTTTGTAGCGAAATATTTCTTCATGCTAGCGAAGAGGAATCGTTTGTTTGCTGTTTGTCTTCTCTTAATTTGTTAAAATGGGAAGAAATTAAAAAAACAGACGCTATCGAAACTCTGGTTTATTTTCTTGATGCGGTAATGGAAGAATACATCGAAAAGACGGAAGACATTCCTTTTATGAAGGCTTCTCATAATTTTGCCAAAAGGCAAAGAGCAGTTGGAGTGGGTGTGTTAGGTTGGCATTCTTTTTTACAAGAGCAGATGATCTCTTTCGAGAGCATGGATGCTAAATTTCTGAATACAGAAATCCATAAAACAATTAGAAAAAAATGTGATCAGGCCACTGAATCTCTTGCTGTTTTATTTGGTTCTCCAGAACATTTAGATGGTTATGACAGGAGGAATATGACCACAATGGCTATAGCTCCTACCACTTCTAGCTCTTTCATTCTCGGACAAGTATCTCCGTCTATAGAACCATTAAATAGTAATTATTTTACTAAAGATCTAGCGAAGGGTAAGTTTACTTACAAAAACCCCTATTTAGAAAAGCTTTTAGAAGAGAAAAAGAAAAATACCCAAACTACTTGGAAATCTATTTTACTTAAAGGAGGATCTGTCCAGCACTTAGATTTTTTATCTCAAGAAGAAAAAGATGTATTTAAAACATTTGGAGAGATACCGCAAAAAGAAATAGTTATTCAAGCGGCTCAACGTCAGAAGTTTATTGATCAAGGGCAAAGTTTAAACGTCATGATTTCTCCAAAATGCCCTCCGAAGCAAGTTAGTGAGCTTCTTATATTTGGGTGGGAGCAGGGCGTAAAAAGCTTTTATTACCAAAGAAGTGCCAATCCTAGTCAAGAGTTAGCTAGATCTATACTAAATTGCTCTTCTTGCGAGGGTTAAATATTCATTTTTAATAATTAAAAGTGTAATAATTTCTTGATGGAATACGACTTTTCAGACCGAGCTAAAGAGTTTTTAGAGAGCCAAAGCGCAAAACGCAAGGGTCCGAAAAGCTCTGCTCAAACTCCAGCTAAACCTTCGGAGCGTAAAAAAGGATCGAAAAAAAACCCAAAAGGCTCGGCTGGAGGCGATAAAAAATCCCCTTCTATAACTTTTTCTGAAAAAATTGTTACTTCTCTTAAAAATAAAGTTAAAGAACACAACGCTAAATACTCTAAAAAAGTCACCCTTGGTCAGCTTAAAAAAGTATACAGGAGGGGTGCAGGAGCATTTTCAAGTAGTCATAGACCTGGTAAAAGTAGAGGTCAATGGGCAATGGCTCGCGTAAATACGTTTTTAAAAATGGTTCGGGGTGGGAAAGTGAAGGAGTCTTATAGAGCTGCTGACGGAGATATTGCTAGAGGCAGCGAAGATTATTATAATGAAAAAATTGGAGAGGCTTATGTTGATTATAATGAGCTGGAGTTTGGTCTCGCTAAAATAGATCTTTTAAAGGCTAACATTTCAGAAGATGAAATGAACCAAGATATTGAAGATATCAGTTACTCCGAAGAAGAGAAAAAAACCCTAAATAAACCCTTCAGATTACCCTCTGGCTCAAAAAAGAAGTTTGGTGTTTATGTTAAAAGCCCCAAAGGCAACACAGTGATGGTTAAGTTTGGAGACCCTAATATGGAAATCAAAAGAGATGACCCTGCTAGGCGTAGAAATTTTAGAGCTAGACATAAATGCGATACAAACCCAGGTCCAAAGCATAAAGCTAGATATTGGTCTTGTAGATTTTGGAGCAAAAAACCTGTTAATAAAATGACTTCTAGCGAGGCTGTAGCTTGGGATGATGAGGAAGTTTTAACAGAATGGGGTTGGGATGATGCTAATTTTGCAGATCATCACGATTTGTTAAACTCCTTTCCGTTTTTGTCTGAAATCACAGAAGTTGTTGAAGAAGAAGGATTATAAGGTATAATCATGCATTTGCATGAAAGTATTGTTTATATCTGACTTTACATTAGAACAGAGACAAGGGGGCGCTCAAGTCAGCAACAAGATTCTTATCGACAAAGGTAAAGAATTAGGTCTCGATATAAAAGAACACGATCATAATTCTTCGATTACTGATTTTTTTTCACACTATGATCTAGTAATCAACTCTAATCTGGAAGCTATTAGTAAAATATCTCCAGAGAAAATACCTTTAATATTAAAACTGCCCAATTCATTTAGATTAGAGCATGATTCTTGCAGTTATTTACAAGATGATGTAAGATTAGAATTATTTTCCGCAGCAAATAAAACTTTCTTTTTAAGCGGTTACCATTATAGTTTTTTTAAAGATTTATATGGAGATTATTTTCATGACGTAGAAATAGTTTATGATGCAGTAGACACTTCAAAGTTCAAAAAATCTACTGAAGAAAAAAAACATGATGTTGTTTACTGTGGTTATTTACACCCCTTAAAAGGCTTAAATAATTTACTTAGGTTTGCTAGCCAAAACCCTGACAGGAATATAGACATATTTGGATGGGGAGAGATTTCTCCTGATAGGATATTTAAAGATTATCCAAATATAAAATTTAATGGACCAAGGGATTATGCTGATATTCCAGCTATTTTACAATCAGCTAAAGCTATTTTCCACCACCCAGTCGTTAGGGAACCATTTTGCAGGATGGTAGCAGAAGCTATTTTATGTGGAGTGGAAGATATTATAGGTGACAAATCAAAAATAGGGGCTTATCTTGAGCTTGAGAAAGTAGGATATGATGCTTTTAAAAATAGCTGTGAAAACGCTCCGTCTTTATTTTGGGAAAAAATATTAAAATGAATTTTATTTGCGGTACTTATTTTAAACATCAGTGTCGATTACAGTTAAGCAGCTATAACGATCCTAGAACTTCTGAATTTTTCCCTAGAGAAGATGAAGAATTAGAAAATAATTTTGTTTTTTGCAAGCCAGAGCACCTTTCTTTGCTAGATACCTATGTTAAAATAGGCTCTGTCAAATTAGCTGAAAAGTTTAATTTAATTACACATAATTCGGACACTAATTTCGGTCAACAAGAAATCGATTATGTTTTAAACTTATTTCCCAATATAGATACTTGGTATACTCAAAATCTTGTATCTGAACACTCAAAAGTTAAACCGATACCTATTGGGATAGCCAATCCTAAATGGTCGCACGGCAACCAAGAAAGGTTCGCTAAAGCACAATTAAAAGAAGTGAGTAAATTCCAAGAGGTATATGTAAACTTTAATATTTCTACAAACCCAATAGCTAGACAAGAGTGCTTGGCAAAGATTGGTTCTCCTTACAATTTACAATTAGAAAAAAACTATCCAGACGCTTCTTCTATAAAAGATCACGATAATTTTGTGGAATCAACTCAAGAAAAATATCTAAGCGACATGGCAGGTTCTTATTTCACTTTATCTCCAGCGGGTAACGGCGTGGATTGCCATAAAACATGGGAAGCTCTTTATATGAAAAGCATACCTATTGTCACCCGTTGGTATGGTGCAGAAGAATTTAAAAAACTGGGAATCCCTATAGTTATCATTAATGACTGGTCTGAATTTAAAGATGTAGATCTTTCAGCAGATAATTATAAAAAAATATGGGGAAGCTTTGATCCGAGTTCTCTTAACTTTGATTTTTTTAAATGAAAAATATATTAAAAATAAATTTTGTAGATTTTTGGTTTGACTTTGATAAAAGAAATAATTATTTTTATCACTTGCTTTCCACTGACAACAAAGTGGTGATAGATGAAGAAGATCCAGATTTATTGTTTTTCTCTGTAGATTATGGAAATGTAAGAGAAAGAGATAAATACAAAAACCATAGATGTAAAAAAATATTTTTTACTGGGGAAAGTGTTTCTCCTAATTTTGACTCTGATGAATCTTTACGTATTCAAAATCATCAAGCAAATTATAGTATAGGAAAGTGTGATTATGCATTTACTTTTGATTTTTTAAATGATTCTAGACACTATAGGTTACCACTTTGGGTTTTACACATAGATTGGTTCGATAAAGAATCATATGGTAATCCTCAATTTTTACTTAAACCTGAACTTATAGACGACAATAGGTTTATATCAGCGGAAAAAACAAAATTTTGCGCGATGGTCTTTAGCAACCCTACTCAAGAAAGGATTGATACTTATAATTTGCTTTCTACTTACAAATCGGTGGACGGTTTTGGAAAACCTTTTAATAATTGGACTCATGGAGAGTTAGATAAATATGAAAAGTTAAAAAACTATAAATTTTCGGTTTGTTATGAAAATCGTTTATATTCTGGTTATTATACAGAAAAACTTTTCCACGCTAAGACTGCGGGGACTCTTCCTATTTATTATTGTGACAAAAAGGTTTCTCATGATTTTAATGAAAAATGTTTTATCAATTTAAATGATTATAGCTCTTTAGATGAATTATTTGAGGTCATTAAAAAAATTGATCAAGACGACAATCTTTTTAACTCTTATATCAGAGAGCCTTTATTTAAAGAAAAAAAGATAAAGCAAGAATTTTTACCGAAGTCTGTTTTGAATTTTATAAATAATACTGTTTTAAAATAATGAATGTAGAAAAAATATATGTGTTGCATTACACTAAACTAACAAAAAGAAAAGAAAATCTACAAAAGCAATTCAGTCACTTTGGGATAGATGTAGAATATATAACTTTATTTGATCAAGAAGAGCTAAATGAAGAATTAATTGCTGAAAATTATGATTCATCTAAAGAGTCTTATGATAAAAAAATACACCCTGTTTATGGTCCTATGTCTACCCCTCATAGACTTTTAAATAAAGCGGAAATATCTTGCACCTTTAAACATAAGCTTGCTATACAAAAAATATCTAAAGAGTGTGAAAATTATGGGCTTATACTTGAAGACGATATATTTTTAGCGGACAACTTTGTTGAGCTTTTTGATTCTTTTTTAAGCTCTACGCCTCCTGATTGGGACGCTATATTTATGGGATGTTGTGCTGGATTAAGAGTGTCTGTCGAGAACATAAAAGAAAATGTCCACGCTTATAAGAAAAACCACCCAGCTTCAAAAGGTGGAGACTCTTACCTGTTAAAAAAAGAACTCGCAACTAAAATAAGCGGCACAATGGATAAATTTGTTACAGTTTCCGACTGGGAATTAAGTTATCAATTGCACGAACACAATGCCAATGTTTACTGGTGGGAACCTCCTCTTGTTATTCAAGGTTCAGAACATGGAGTTTATAAATCGACCTTAAGATAATTTAGTTAAATATGAAAAAAATTATAAGTTTTTCGCTTTGGGGAGACGACCCTAAATACACAGTAGGAGCTATCAAAAATGCAGATTTAGCTAAAGAAATTTATCCTGATTGGATTTGCCGCTACTACCTTGGTAAATCTACACCAATAGAAATAATTAAAAGTTTGCATGAAAAAGATAATACAGAAATTTTTATTATGAATGAGCAAGGCGATTGGAATGGCATGTTTTGGAGATTTCTTCCAGCTTCCGACAGTGATGTAGAAGTAATGATTAGTAGAGACGCTGACAGTCGTTTGTCACAAAGAGAAAAAGACGCTGTAGACCAATGGCTTAATAGTGATAAAGGTTTCCATATAATGAGAGACCATCCAGCGCATGGAACAGAAATACTTGGGGGTATGTGGGGCGCAAAATCAGGATCAATTCCTCAAATGAAATCTCTTATATTAGAATACTCAAAAGGTAATTTCTGGCAGGTAGATCAAAATTTTTTAAAAGAAAAAATATATCCGACAGTAAAAGATAATTCTTACGTTCATGATGAATTTTTTGAAAAAAAACCTTTTCCCAGCAAAAGAAAAGAAGGCGTTGACAAAGACGGTAACCCAATAAATTTCATAGGAGAACCTGTGGATCAAAATGATCAAAGAATATGGTAACAAAAAAACAAATTAAGAATATGGTAACAAAAAAAGCAATTGTCACAGGAGGCGCGGGGTTTATTGGTTCGCATATTGTCGATCATTTACTGTCGGCAGGTTGGCATGTAAAAGTTATAGATAATGAATCTGCCGTAGCTCATGATAATTTTTACTGGAATAAAAACACCGAAAATCACCAAGAAGATATTTGCGACTATGAAGCAATTAGACATTTGTTTGATGACGTAGACGTAGTGTTTCACTTGGCTGCGGAGTCAAGAATTCAACCAACTTTAGACAATCCAATATTAGCCGCAGAAGTTAACACTGTTGGAACTTGCACTATTTTACAATGCTCTAAAGAAGCGGGTGTCAAAAGAGTGGTATATAGTTCTACTTCAGCCTCTTATGGATTAAAAAACAAAATACCCAACATTGAATCAATGACTACTGAATGCTTAAACCCTTATTCAGTTAGTAAGGTTTCAGGAGAAGAATTTTGTAAAATGTATACAAATCTTTTCGGATTAGAGACTGTAGTATTAAGATACTTTAATGTTTATGGAGAACGCCAACCTCTTCGCGGCCAATATGCTCCAGTTATTGGTTTGTTTTTAAAACAAAAAAAAGAAGGTAAGCCTATGACTATTATAGGCGACGGCTTGCAAAAAAGAGATTTTACTTATGTTAAAGATGTAGTTAATGCTAATTTTTTAGCCGCTACCAGCAATCATGCTTCTGGGGAAATCCTAAACATAGGAACTGGAACAAACTACACAATAGTAGAAATAGCAGAACACATCGGAGGAGATTATATTTTTGTTGAACCTCGGCTTGGTGAGCTTAGAGAAAGCTTGGCTGATAATTCAAAAGCTAAAAGATTATTACTTTGGGAGCCTAAAACAAATTTAAAAGAGTGGATAAACAAACAGTAAGAGATAATTTATTCATTTATCACCACTTGGGCTTGGGAGACCATCTTGATTGCAATGGTATGGTTAGATATATTCAAAAAAAATGGAGCTATGACCAAGTAACTGTTTTTTCTAAAGATAATTATTATGACATGATTAATTACATGTATAGAGAAAATGATAAAATTAAAGTTATTAAAATAAATCGCTCTAAAGAATATGAAGAAGTTAAAAAAGTTTTAGATAAACATAATAAACACAACAACCATGTATTAGTGGTTGGCCATCAATATTACGATCATACAGCCAAGGGCAAGAACTGTTGGGAAATTTTCTATGATCAAATAAATATGTCACACAAGATAAGAAAGTCTTATTTCTATTTAGAAAGAGATTTAAAAGCTGAAGAAAAACTTTTGCAAAAATTAAATCCTGAAAATTTGCCTTTTGCTTTTGTGCATGATGACGAAGACAGAGGTTTTGCATTAGATAGGAATCATATAAAGAACAAAGACTTACATATTATAGAAAATGATATATCAGAAAACATTTTTAATTTTATTGGTATTCTACAAAAAGCCGAAGAAGTGCATTGCATGGAAAGCTCTTTTAAAACATTAGTAGATATCTACTGCGATCAAGAAAAATTATTTTTCCATGATTTTAGAGGTCACCCTTTAGGTTCGCAAAGTAATAAAAATTGGAAAGTGGTAGACTATGAAACAAAATAAACAATGGTCTTTAAAAAAAGTAGCCGAGGCTCATGGCTATTTTTCAGAGTCGAATGAATCTGAATCATCAAGGCATCATGAGGGTTTTAATGATTTTTTGGGAACAAAAAATAATCCTAAAGTTTTGGATATAGGATGTGGAAACGCTAGAATCTTAGATAGCATCTCACATCACTCTAAATACCTTGGGATAGATATATGCGAAGATTTAATTTCATCTTGTAATAAAAATTTTAAAAATGATAATAAGTCTAGTTTTTTAGCGATGGACATAGAGAAATATCGCTGGCCAAAAGAAATAAAAGAATATAATATAGTATATTTAGACAGCACTTTTACAATGATGGAAAATCCAGATATGTTATTTAAAAGACTAGCAAAAACATTCAAAACTATTTTTTTTAATAGAACTCAATTATATAAATTTGGGGAAGATTCTTTTTCTGCGAAAGACAGTTTAATAGCTTCCGATACCGAGATGATTAAGAGTTGTCATTTTTGGGCGGGGATGAATAAAAGTTCTCCTTTATGGATGTTCAGCTCACTGTATTTTAATAAATTTTGTGATTCTTACGGAGGTGAGTGTTCATTTTACCCAGGAGATATTATAATTTACGAGCGAAACAGTAAATAAATATTAGGCATGAGCTGGGTAAATACACAATCAGGACCACTTTCAAGATTAATTAAAAGCGAATGGCATTTTGCTGACATAGGCGCGTGTATAGGGGAAATGACAGATTTTCTATGGCCCAAAATGGAAATAGGACATCTTTTTGAAGCCTCTCCTTCTAATTATGAATTTTTAATAAAAAAATATTCTCATTTATTGCAAGACAAAAACTTAATAATAAATAACTGCGCTGTCACCAAAGAAAACGGCACGGGACTTTTTTCTTTGAATGAGGCGGATTGCACCGTGGGTAATCTACAAACTGCGCCATCGCACGCTTACTCTTCTAATTATAAAGAAAAGATGCTTAAAGTCGATACTGTTAATTTAGACACTTACTTTAAAGATAAGAGGGTCGATTTGATAAAACTGGATGTAGAGGGCGCTGAATGGGATGTGTTTGAAGGGGCTAGAGAAATTATGTCTAATAATTCAATTATTTTTCAAGTTGAATTTCACTGGGATGAGGATTGGCATCGCAGGTCTATTCTTAAAGATTTAAATTATAACATCTATACCTCTAAAGAGTGGATGGGCGGAAACGAAAATCAAAAAGAATTCTCAAGAGATTTTTTTAAAACAAACAATTCTTTATTCAAAAAGATACCAGACGATTGTCCTCGACCATATCAGGCTATTTTAGCGAGAAAAGATGATCAAACAATCAAAAGTTTAAGTTGATGGACCTTAAGTTCATTAATTACAATTGGATGCCAACAGTGGCAGATCATGTTCTGGATGCTAGTGAAGATTTTTATAAAGGGGCTGGAGTTAGTAGATTACATAATAAAAATTCTATAAACCCTCTAGAGGTAAAGGATGGAGATATTGTGTTTGTAAAAACTGATTATATTTATCATGGAGAGTTTCAAAAATTTATTCTTCCTAAAATTAAAAATAAATTTACCTTAATATCTGGTGTATCTGCTTTTGATGTTACCAAGGGATATAGTGTAAACTCTATAATATCTAATCCGTTATTAAAAAAATGGTATTGCACTAACGCGCCTAGAAGCTTAAGTCAAAAAATAGTTCCTATTCCCATAGGGTTTGAAGAAAAAGAGAGAGCAGGAGGAGACCAATCTATAATAAAGCGGTTACGTCACAATAAAAAGCCTTTCGAAAACAAAAAAAATAAAATTTTATTGCCATACCACACAGCGTCTACAAATCCAGATAGAGAAGCCTTAATCAATCGCCTCTCTTCTTTGGACTCCGTAGAAGTTCAAAAAGAAAAACTTTTTTTTGATAAATACCTCGCCCTGTTAAATGAATACAAATTTGTTATTTGTTTAGAAGGCGCGGGCCAAGACCTCCATAGGTTCTATGAAACTCTATTAGTTGGCTCCGTGCCTGTGGCTATAGATAATTCTATAACAGGTTTATTTGAATACTGGAAAGTCGTTGGTATTTTCTTAGAAAACTGGGATTCTATAGACAAAATTGATTTTAACGACAAGTTTTGCTCGAAAAATAGTGACTCTTTTTTAGAAATACAGACTTATAAAAATATAATTGAGTCATAATGGGAAAGTTTAAAACTACAGGCGAAACAATGGTTCATGGCGGCTTTTTTGCATTCAAAGAGCCAAAGCCAAAAAAAATAGAACCTTCTTTATGCCTTAACCCGACGATGAACTCTTCAGAAATAGCCTTTTTACAGACTTACCTTTTGAAAGTAAAAAGCGTTTTTGAGTTTGGCTGTGGGGGGAGTACTACATTTATTTCTGAAAATAAAAATATAAAAAAAATACATTCAGTTGATTCTGACATTAATTGGATTAACGTGATTAAAAAATCTTGTCCGAAAAAAACCAAACTACATTATGTTGATATAAATGCCAATCCTGTAAATTGGGGTCACCCCAAAGATTATTCAAAAATTGAAAATTGGCCAAAATATTCTTCAGGGTTGCTTAAAATACGTAACTTTTTTCCTGATTTGATTTTAGTTGATGGGAGATTTAGAGTTGCTTGTGCTTTAAAATCTATAGAAAGAATGAAAAAAAATTCATATTTAATGATACATGATTATACTGGTGGAAAATATAATGGCGTGGAAAAATATTTAAACATAATTGACAAGTCTTGTTCTTTGTATGTTTTCTCTAAAAAAAACAATATAAACAAGCAGGAGCTTGAAAAAGATATAAAAAGATACGAATATATTTGTGATTAATATTGTTATGTTTGATATATCTTTAGAAAAAAACCCCGAGCTTTACACTGACTATAGAGAAGGTTTAAGATATTTAGGTTTTTTAGACGAAATAGAATATGACTACCCCGAAAAAATAATTCCTTTTCATATTTATTCAGAATTCAAAACCTCAAAAGAACTCGTAGCCCTTAAGTCTTATTTGGCGACTCAAAATTTAGAAAAAACAAAATTAATTGTATGGTCAGATTACGATATATCTAAACAAGAAAATATTCAGCCATATAAAGATATGGTTGATTTCAAAGTTTATAACAGCCAAGAGCTATCTAAAGGCACACCTTTAGAAAATTCTAAACTTCATTTCTCTTTAAACTACGATCAAAATCACTGGATGCATAGTGGCATAATGAGATTTTTAGCTCTTTATAAATTTGGTGGCATCTACGTTGATATGGACACAATTTTATTGAGAGATTTTAGACCTATATTAAATCAAGATTTTGCTTATCAATGGGGCGGCTCTACGGATTTTTCAAAAGAGAGAAGAGATCTGCCTGATTGCCACGGTCCCTGCGCTGCTATTATGGGTTGTAAATATAAAAGCGATTTCATTGAGGAGTGTATGCGACAGTTATTAATAACGCCTCCTTCTGGCGGCACTTGTTATGACGAAGACATGCTTTCTTATGTTTATAGAAAAGTAAAATTTACAGTTTTTCCTTCTTCATTTTTTGATACTCAATGGCTAATTAGCAAAGTAAACGTCGAGGAGTCTGTAATTGCTGATAATGAAATGTTTGATACTCCTGTGGCTGATAAATCTAGGTTGTTTTTAGAAGCTTTTGCTTGGCACTGGCACAACTCTTCAAATAAACATAAATCACCTGTAAAAAATTCTAAATTTTATATGTTAGAAAAATTAATCGATAAGAAACTAAAAGAGAAAGGATTAAATGAAAGTTGAGATAGCAATAGGAGAAGTCTTCGATAGGATTACAATCCTTGACTTAAAAATAAAAAACATTAACGATCCATCTAGGTTGAGTTATGTAGAAGCAGAAAGAGAAATGCTTCTCCAAGCCCTTAAATATGATGATTTGGAAATAGATCAACCTCTTTATGAAACCCTTTATTTAATAAACTCTAAAATTTGGGATACAGAAGCTGGTTTTAGAGAAAAAGAATCTAGAAAAGAATTTGACGATGAGTTCATTGAATTTGCTCGGTTAAATGCTAAATATAATGATGAAAGATTTATAATGAAAAACAGAATCAATGAGCATTATAACTCTGACATAAGAGAACAAAAGTCTTACGATTCTTTATATGAAAAAAATAATTCAAATTGAGCCTTGGATTGACAGAAGAGAGCTTAAAGAGTTAAAAAAAGTTATTAAGTCTACTTTTGTTTCTGAACATAAAGCGACTAAAGAGTTTGAAACTTTAATTCAACAAATAACAAAATCTAATTATGCCGTTTCCATGACGAATGGGACTGCGGCTCTTTTTTGCGCTTTAAAAGCTTTAGGCGTAGGGGAGGGGGATGAGGTTATCGTCCCCAATATGACGTTTATTGCTTCTGCTAATGCTGTTATTTTTACTGGCGCTACTCCTGTTTTGTGTGATGTAGATAAAGACTCTTTCTGCATGTCTGCTGAAGAAGCATCAAAGGTTATTAGCCCAAGAACTAAAGCAATAATGCCTGTCCATCTTTATGGTAAAAGTTGCGACATGGATAGTTTGAAAGAGTTAGCTAAATCTCATAATGTAAAAATTATTGAAGATGCTGCTCAAGGTATGGGTGTTTTATATAAGGGGCGGCATGTGGGTACTTTTGGCGAAGCAGGTGTATTATCTTTTTACGCCAATAAAACGATTACATGCGGAGAAGGGGGAGTAGTTTTAAGTCCAAATAAAAATATTATCGAAGATTGCTACAAAATGAAAAATCACGGAAGATCTGGTAAGGGTGTTTTCGTCCATGAGTCGATAGGTTTTAATTTTTGTTTTACAGAAATGCAAGCAGCAGTTGGGGTGTCTCAATTAAAAAAACTTAAAAAAGTAATTAAAAAGAAAGAAAAAATATATAATTTTTATATTAAAAACATAAATAATAAACTTTTGCGCCAACCCCCAATTGATTCTAAAACAACCCCTGTTCATTGGTTTACTTCATTTTTAACGGATTATAAACAAGAATTTAAAAAGCATTTAGAAAATTATAATATACAGACAAGAGACTTTTTTTATCCTTTAAACAAACAGCCTTGTTATCAAGATTCGGACTTTATTGATTCTTCAGCAGATCTTCCTGTCAGTGAAAAAATTTATAATTGTGGAGTTTCTTTGCCGTCGTCTTATAATATAAACAAAAAACAACTCGGCCAAGTTTGTGAAGCCGTGAATAAATTTAAAGTATGATAAGCTTAGTAAAAGACACAATATCTGAAGACGAAATATCGCAGTTAGTTGAGTGGTTGAAAACTTCGCCACAATTAACCAAAGGAAAGCTAACGGAACAATATGAAGCTTTGTGGTCTGAAAAAATAGGTTGTAAATATTCTGTTTTTGTAAATTCAGGATCTTCTGCTCTTTTGCTTTCTGTTTATTCTTTAATAGAAAAAGGCCTGTTGGAGAAAGGGGATTCAGTAGTAGTCCCCGCTTTATCTTGGGCTACTGATTTATCTCCTGTAATACAATTG
>TARA_R110002020_G_scaffold128392_4_pt1 | contig 32795 bp, 27 predicted proteins | sample TARA_R110002020 | Tara Oceans TARA_R110002020 (sample SAMEA4396489) | marine metagenome | biome: Westerlies Biome; feature: [MES] marine water layer (ENVO:01000295) within the mesopelagic zone...; material: water (ENVO:00002006), including particulate matter (ENVO:01000060) such...
GCTGGTTCTTTCTTGAACAACTCAGTGGGATCTTCACAATATAGACTTGATGTTCAATCAATTAAAGGTAACTTTGGACACCAGGTAACTATGGTTAATACAATATTTGGTAATCTACATTTTGTAGCTGACCCATTATTAAGAGGACCATGGGAAGATTATTGTGTTTGTGTTGACATGAAGAATGTTGCATACCGACCACTAGCTGGTAATGGTATAAGCAGAGATACTTTCATTGAGACTAACATACAGAATAACGATGTTGACGGAAGAAAAGATCAGATCATAACTGAAGCTGGTCTAGAAATACAACTTCCAGAAACTCACGCTATTCTAAAATGGTCTTAGGAGGTACTCATGGCTGCTCAAAATGATACGCAATTCAACTATGTCCAAGACATAGGAAAAGAAAAAGTTACTGCTACATGGACAACTACTGCTGCTGCGATTGATGAAGCTGAAACTTCTTATTCAGAAGCTATTTCAGTACCAGCAGGTACAACAGTAAGGGTTCTATGTAATTGGGTTAACGCAGAGATTGCAGTCACAATACAGGGTTTAAAATCTTCTGGTGGTGTTGATAGTGTAGGTGGCATAGGGATTGATCCTTCTGCTGCTAGATCTGACACAGAATGGGAGTGGACTGACCTTGATGGTGGTGCTTTAGCTGACAATACTGCTGAAGAGTTTACTTCAGTTCCTCCATTGTTGAGGATTAAAGCTGTCGCTACTGATGCTGACTCTGGTGGAACTCTAGCTGAAGAATTAAATGTTCATTTTTGGTATAATCCAAAATCAGCATTAAATTCAACAGGTGGCTTTTCTATTGACAGTACTAAAGGTGTAGGGGCTGACCCTTCATAATGATGTAAATGGTTAGGGGTCTTCGGGCCCCTAACATAACTTAGGAGAAAAAATGGCTTTAGAAGGATACCCAAAGACTGCTACAAGTCCAAATGTCATTACACACTCTGGTACAGGAGCTATGGCTAAGATAACCGGTGTATATGATATGGTAAAGATGACAAGTGATGATACCACAGCTACTGCTGTACTTAAAACAGGTGTTATATCAGATGGTTCAACAGTAACTCCTGTTGTGAAGATGCATTCAGGGGATGTTATTGAAGGGCCATTTACTACTGTAGAGGTGGTTTCGGCGTCTGATGCTGATTCTGTAATTTGGATTTGGGAGAGAAGTAGTTTAACAACAGATTAATAAATTTTAATTAGGAGGATACGATGGCTCGTAGAAGAAAAAAAAGGGGTGGAAAAAGAAGAAGTAAGGTTAAATTAAGAACAAGAAGATATGTTACAAAATCAAGAGTTAAGAAAAAAAGTAAAGGTAAAAAGGGTAAAAAGTAAATAAATGTCAACTGTTTATTATAAACCACGTAAGAATACTATAGGCGCATTAGTATCGTCTTGGACAGATTTAACGGTCCCTGATGAAGATAATGTCTCTTATTTAGTAGATCCTGAAAAGGAATTACAGGTTAAAGTTGATATAACTGTAGATCCTCATGATGGAGAAGTATTTCATAAGACTCAATGGAGTGACGGGAGTCTACATGATTCTTTAGACGCATGGACTATTCAAGGAGCTCAAGATATTATTCAAATGCTTGAAATGACCAATCCTAGGGACTTAGAACTATTCGTGGTCCCTAGAACAATGTCTCAGAATGGATTAGTATTAGAAACTAATTCAGTATCTGGTGTTGAATTATATAAATCTGGGAATCAAACGTATTACCCTGCTGTAAAGGGTCATAAGAAACATATGCACCAATATAAAGCTTCTGATTCTCTTTATTTTGCTACAATAGAAAGTCCTATATGGTTTATGGATCAAGGGAAGGTTCATGTATTTCCATTTGACACTACTTTATACAATTACTATGTATGGACATTAGATTATCCTACTCATGGAGCTTACTGGACTAGTACTGTTGAAGACGATGATTATGTTCCTAATCCCCCTCCTTCTGAGAGAGATGGTACATATACAACTAGGGAACTATGTGCAATAGATGATTATATTGTTTTACAAGATAATATATTCCAGGATTGGGTAAATGATAATGTTCATGTAGAGAGTCCTAATGCTAATTATAGAGTTCCTGAAAAGTATAACACTGCTATTGCTTTATATGTAGGTATACAATTAATGGGATATCGAAAAAGAGGGATGTGGAAAAAACTTCCACCTACAGTAGATTATAATGCAACACAGGAGGAGGCAGATCAAGCATCTGCTGGTTGGGAAAAGGTAAGATGGTATGTTGAACAAGATGAGGATTCAGAACTTGTTCAAATGAAAATTGCAGAATTAAATGGGGAACAACAGAAGTTTGTGTTAGATTATCAATGGTATGATGCCACTGAGAAGGAATTGACTCAAAGATATCAACAATTCTTCCAGATTGAAACACAGAAAAAGGATAATTAGATGGCTTATGGTGCAATGACACAAAGAGAACTAATAGAATTAGTTCAACAACATCATCCTAAAATGGGTGAAACTGAATGTAGAAAAGCTATAAATAGAGCGCAATCTCAATTCTGCTCTGAAACTGATATTATAGAAGATACTTTCACAGACACTGTTATAGAAGGACAAAGATATTATAAATTAGCTCAGAGTAATGCATTGGGTAACCATCCAATATTAGATATAAAAAGAGTTGATATAGAGGGTGAGGTTATACCTAGATTAATAGGTCCTCCACCTACAGTTGATGTGGATCCGGTAACCTAATGAGTAATCCTAGTAAATTACCAAAGAATTATTCATGGTGGACTGAGCGTGAGCGAATAGCTCTAGTTGAATATGGTAAAGATATAGATTGTGCAGTGAGTCCTTCATCAGTTAGTGCTGGACTTAAGGTAAGAATATTAGTCAATAGAAGAGCTTTAGATTTTGGATCAGATTTAACATCTGTTTCCGAGTTGCCTCCACAATTTCATGAGGCATTAGCTTATAAAGCAATTGCAATGGGATATACTAGGGGAGAGAGAACTAATATACAAATGGCTCAATACTATGAGATGTTATACCGTCAGGCTGTTAAAGAAGGTAAAAAATATGCTAGGCGTAGACATTTAGGTACTGGGTTTATAAAGCAAGTAGATTTTTAGGAGAATATATGCCTTTCGAACAAGAAAATGTAATAGATAGTGAATTATCGGGATTTGGCTCAGAGTTACTAAATTTAGCTACTGGTATATCTGCAGGAGTATTAGACTCAGAGAATAATCTATATATATTAGATGAAAAAAAACTATATTTTGGAGATGACAAAGAATTTCACTTTAGATTAAGTGATGATCAAACTAGTGTTTTATTTGGAGATGATAATGGAAAAACCTTATTTACAATGAATGGGGATGGTAGTTTAGGATTCTCAATGACAACTGTTGATTTAGAAACACTAGATGGGAATATAACATATAGATCAGATGGTCTATATATTTTAGCGACATAGGAGATAAAAATGGCTAATGTAAGATTAATGAAAGAAATAGCAAATAAAATGAACTTACCAAAAAGTTCTATAACTAAGCTATCTTCTGGCACTAAAATAATTCAGGCTAAGGCTGCTATAGATTATATAATGTCTAAGATAGAACAAACTGATAATCTTCTTCATGCTTCAATGGACAAGACTACAGCAGAAGCATCAACTGAACTTGCTCAAATACCGACAGCATTAAAGAATAAGTTTGTTACTGCAAAGGGAGGTGGTTTCTTTTGTAGTTTTAAATCAACCATACCTTTTATATATAAAGATGGAAGGGTAATAACTTTTAATAGAACTAATTCAGCTGAAGAGGCTCCATTTGCCGAGGCATTTGCTGATGCAATGGCTTCTTATATGGGGTCTACCTTGCAAAGTGCCGCTTCTGCCAGCATGAAAAATAACGAATTAAAAACAATTTCAAAAAGGACAGTGTCAACGAATTTGGCTTCGGTTGATACAATTATAGCAAATATCGTGTCAACTTACTAAGGAGGTAACTAATGGCTACGTGGCGTAAAGTTGCGACCTATGGTGCATCGGGAGATGCTCTGGAAGCAAATATAACAGGAATCGCATATGGCGGTTTAGATCATGTACTTACTGCATCAGAGGGTGGTACAGGGTCAAACACATCAGGTTGGGCTGCAATGGGCTCACCGATGTATAATGGAAATACATGGACATCAATAGCAGGCCCAGGAGGTTCTGATAAATTATTGATTTCTAATGATGAGGGTCAATGGGAGTGGAAGGATATAAATGATTTCCATAACCATGATTCTGAATATGCTAAATTAAGTGGTGATACAACTTTCTCAGGCAATTTAACAGTTTTGGGTGCAGTGGATGCAGGAACAATGACTGTTATAGAATTATCTAGTATTACTCAAGCAGATGGTGGACATATTGTACTTAATGCATCAGGTGGAAGTGCTGATGGTGATGGCATGGGAATGTTTGTTGATATAAACAATGACCTTGCAACAGATACAGGTGATCCAGCTGTTTTATGGGACGCTTCTTCAGCAAGATGGCAAATAGGTAAAGTAGGTCAAATGTATGATCTTGGCATGGTTGCTTCTGGAACAACTGCAGCTGCTGGTGGTGCTGCTGATTACGCAGGTATGTTTGGTACTGACGTAGACGGTAACGTCTTCGTTAGTGTATAGGAGGTAAATTATGGCTATATGGAAAAGTATTGTAATGTTTTATGGCTCCAATGTAGATGATCCTGAAGATATTGAAATGTCTCCAGGTAATCCATATACAGATTGGAATGGTCAAACTATAACCACAACTCCAGGTAATATCATTACCGCTGACTTACATTCAACTGGAACGTCAACAAGTATTCCAATTAATACTAGCATGGGAATGGCGAAATACGAAGCTAATTCTGAGCTTAAATATGATGGTGTAGATGCAAATGGAGATGCTATTACTCTTGGTCAACAATTCTTTGTTACAGGTTATACTGCAGACGATCTTGGTTTAATAGATTATCCTACAAACTCTGCAGGTGAAAGTCCTACTTCTATTCCAAGATTCCCTATGTACCATACTGGAGCTGGTCAATTAGCTTATTTTAGAGATGCTGATGGAACTACCTTAGGTGGTGAAATAGAAGGTTCTAATGTTGCAGCTATGTTGGCTGCTATTACTCCTGGTACGACACCAAATCTTTTACCTAAGGGAGTCTATTTCAAAACTGAATCAAATGGCATTCCTGGTATAGCATTTTCGACTACTTATAATGAGGATGAAGAAGGAACTGGTAATTTCATAAATGATATTATCCCAGCTCATAATCATGACCATATTGAATATGTATCAGGCTCAGGTTTAAGTGCAGTCTATAATGATGGTTATATGCCTTATGATCTATCATTAACCAGGGTAACTGGGACATTATTAGTAGAACCAGAGCAGTATGTGACTACTTTTACGGCTACTGATTCTAAGGAATGGAATATATATAACTTAAATAGAGAATCTGGCGATGAAGGGGATCAATATGATCCAGTCGCAGGATCTCCTCTAGCAGATCAAGCCAATGTTTCACAGACGTGGGATTGGAATGCTCTTAATACTGCTTTGACTGGAGCTGGTGAAAACGGCAATTCAATGGTTGAACAGTATTATACAGGCGTAGTTATTGATACAAATACCGCTTCTTTTAATGAGCATATTTCAGGAATAGCCGGGCTTAGTGCAGCACACGCCTCTAATCCTACTTCATATTCATTTGATCCTGATGGAGCGTCTGGATATACAGCTGTTACTGCAGCTGATACTGATAAGATATTTACCTTTGGTAATTATATGTTTATAAATGTAACTGATATGATTACTGATCATGCAGGCTATGGTAGTCATTCAGCTGCTCATAAAGCATCAAATGACCATTGGAAGATTACTAATCCTTACTACTTACAGCACGCAGTACATGCTGGTAATGTAACTGTCACAGGTAATTTAAGTATGCATATGCAATATAACTTTGTAGACAATAATGATATTACTGAAGTGGCTAATACTGTAAATCTCATTAATTTTGATGCTGATGATGTAGTAGGCAATGGTGGGGTATCTGATGGTGCTGGTGGATATGAGACTGATGAAGCGTGTTTAGCGGTTGAATGTGAGCAAGGATTTTCCGTTCCTTGTGATTCATATGTAATTAACTCATTGACAATATCATCATATGATAATGATTGCGTAGTAGATGAATTAGAAGACATGCTACTTATGTGGTCACATAGTGGAGGCCAATCTGGCGAAGTCACTGAAGGTTTTGGAATAGGTGGTGGTTATGCATGGGCTTATGATGCAGTGGGATTTGATGTAGATTGGGAAGCTGGCAATGCTAATCCGCTACTTCTTGACATTAATGCTGGTATGGATGGTAGTAGTTTTGATAATGAGGCATTAAAAGCATTCATGTATTACGATACTAATACTGGATTATGTGATAATTCATCCTTTGACCCTGAAGTATTCTCAGCATTAAATGATCTTCCTAGGATTATGATGATGTCAATGCCTGGTTCATTGTGGAATGCTCCTGGAACCGATGTTGAAGGTGGCATATCTGGTACAGATGGTATCCATGATAAAATCTTAATTAGAATGCCAGATCCTGAAGAAGCAGATAGAGCTGGTGTCTAATAGTGAGTCTTATAAATAAGGCTAAAAAACAATTTAATAATATGCAGAATGATTTGAGTCCTGCAGATATTAGATGGTTGTTAAAATGTATATTTGAGTCCCATAATGTATGGGGCTCAGATATAGAGCAATCGGTTAAAACCATAAATAAGTTAAAAAATAAACTAAAGGAGATAGATGATGTCATCAATAAAACTTAGTAAAGATGAAGGTATTATGTGTTTTACTGCATTAGAAAACGTAGTAATAAAAGGGAAAGATGCTTCAAAACTCGTACCATTGCTTGACAAACTAGACAAGCATATCACTAAGGAACTAAAGAAAGAGGGACAAACTGCTAACTTTGAAAAAGTAACAGCAATGGCTAGTAAGTAATGGCTATTTGGCAAGAATTAATAACTACCAATAATATTGGAGCACATGCTACTAAGGCAACTTTTGTAGATAAAAGACATCCTCAAAGGGCTACTACTACTGGAATTTGGAATAGACAAAGGACTTGTTGTCCTTATATTTCAGATGCGACAGCCTTTGGTCTAGGATACAATCAAGGTTCAAATTTTTCTTCATCTAAATGGAGTGTATCCCCCTATATATTAGGAAGGACAAGTCTTCAAAAATGTGCACTTACTAGCAGACGAAGTTCTCTTCCTGATGAAACCTTTAATGCCGGTAATACTACTAGTGAATTTCCCTGGAGACCTCAAATAACATCGACAATGCTAAATGAGGCTATTTTTAATCCTTGGCAAAACTCTAGCATGAGATTAATAGAATCTAGGCTTGATATACGCTATCCAGATCAAGATTCTTATCTTGCTACTTATGATATAGACTTAACTCTGAGTTGGTGTAAGATTCCATATGATGGGACAAATACACATCAAGAATTGTGGGTTGATGCTTCACTAGATAGCCTTATGGGAACGGGTACATCTTATATCGATGAGACTGAAAAAATACCTGTTGAGATTATTGGAGGGGATGATAATGAAAATGTTGTCATATGCAATCGTCAAAATGATGATGTAGATAATATTAATGCTAATTATTATGGATATCAGACAGTAAATTCTCTACCATCCCATGGAACTGGTAGCTCTAGTGATAATCTTATAGAAGAAGGTTACGCTGTTGTCCCTATCCTAGGAAATCGACCTAGCTTAAGCATAGATAATGGCATGCTAGATGATGATTTTGATGCTGCGACTATGGAAGAGATTATTATGGGGTTTATACAATGGCAAGATATGAATATAACATTAACCACTGTAATTCAAAAGGAAGATTAAATGGGTTATAGAAATCAAAAGATAGATAGAGATACTATAAAAGAGGCTGGATATAGGCTTAATGAAGAACAGGAGCCCCAAAAAATATTTAGGGATACCTCTTTAAAGGTACCTTCATCACTTCCAACATATACCCCAGATTTAAGAGTTAATGATGCTATAGTTAGTAAGTTAGTCTCCTTAGAGGATGTCTCGTATAACACTCTTTTATCTAGCTCTAATACACATAAAATAAGTAATGGGTATATTACTATAAACTCGTTTCATAGTGCAACTGGAGATGTTTCTTATGCTTATAGAATACCTCTTGATCAGGATTATAGTGGAGCTCATAGTACTAATAAGGCTACAATGTATGGTTCTGATGGAACTCTTCTTTCAGGAGGAGATACAGACTTTACATATATAGGAGAAGTTGGAGGAACAGGTAACTGGAATACGGAACAAGATTTTACTTATATAGATAGAATAGAAGTTGGAATAATGATTAGTGGGATCCTTGAAGCTAATGCGATTCATGAGGATCAGCATTTCCAATTTGCAGTGACTACAGGAAACCTTGAAGATGCTAGTGGTATGAATACACATTCATCAAATTTCTTAAGTGATGGTGGATTACAAGAGGACTTTTTTCAAAGTGGAGGTGTTTTTCAAGCTGGTTATGATGATCTAGAACAAGAAACTAAATACAAAACAAGAGCTCATAGTTATTTCCATCCTATTAGCACTACTATAGCTGATTATGATGAAAAATACTTTGAGTTATATGATGGGATAGGTGGCCATTGTAAGTATATTTTTGACAAGGATACTTCAGGCGTTATTGTTTCAGGCGGGGATACTTGTACTATAGGTATTAGTGCTTGTACTACTGTAGCCAATATTGCTAATCAAGTAAAACTAGGCATTAAGGCTGCTAGTGTTACTCAAAGTTATTGCAGACTTCTTGCTACAGGTGATGGAGATTACTTATATATAGGACCTATGAAGGTTGGGGCACAAGGAAACCAACCTATAATTACTGATTTAACAGATGGTATTGCTAAGTTTAATCGAACTACAACCCCAGGAGATGATACTGCTAATGTTTTCTCTGGTGGTGAAGACTCTAATTTAGTTGCTACATTAGGACATACTTATGATCCTGGTTTTGGAACGTATCAACCAATGACAGATGGCAGAAATGATAATATACTTGAATTACATGGTGATTCCGATAGATCTATTGTAAGTACTAATAAATCAGGACGTATTGCTAATAGTGGTCCAATGTATTTTGATAATTCTGGTTTAGGTGCATTTACTAGTCGATATATGGCTAGAACAATCCCTGTTGAAAGAGTATTATCTAATAGGAATATGCCCGTATCATTATGGATACTTCCTGCGGAATCTACAGTACCTGATTCTATGGATGATGACGCTACTGGTGATACGCTTATTTATTTCCAAACAAGAATCTATGGAGGGGTAATGTAATGGCAATCAGTAAAATAGGCACTACGTCTCAAGTGTATAAGGATATCTTAAATAAAGAAAAACATATCTATGTAAATGAAGATGATGAGGTAGTAGGGCCAGGTGATAGCATTATGGAAGATTTAGTTTTAAAATTAATAACTAAAATAAACGAGTTAACCGAAAAGGTAAATGAACTTGACAGTCGATGAACATAGAGAATTGGTAAAAACACATTTAGAATATATAAAAGAACAAGTAGATAATAATGCTATAAAACTTGATAAACTAAATGGCAGAGTTAGAAAGAATGAAACAGCTATTTCTTTTATTAAAGGTGTTGGATCTTTAGTAGCATTAATGCTAGGAGGTATAATTGGCTGGTTCGAAATTAAGTGATGAGGGTCCTTTGTACGCTGTTTTAGTTGATTTAGTTAGAGTACGAGGACAAGAAACTTCTACAGGGCAAATGGGTATTTCACATGAATATGTATTTGACAAGGTGCCTTCTAAATGTCCTGCATGTGCAAATAAAAAGTTTAGAGGATATGAGATACTAGGGGCTTATCATAAGCCATTAGTATGGGAATGTTGTAAATGTGAAATGAGATATCCCAGATTTAAACTTAAAAAGATGGAGGAGTTACTAGATAAGGTTAAAGATTTATGGACTAATCCTAATGATTGGGGTTATGAGCCAAGAGAAGATTTTAATTAACTAGGAGCTATATGAATAAAGTCGTGAAGCGTGCTATTGTCACACCAGACAAGCATGCGCCTTTACATGATAGGAAAGCTATCAATGTAGTATGTAAAGCCATAGAAATGATAAAGCCTGAAATATATGTAGATTTGGGCGATTTAGGAGAATGGGGTAGTGTATCTCATTGGCAGTGGAAACGTAAGAAAAAACCGCCTTTAGAGTACATTCTACCTAAGGTAGATGATGATGTGAAGGCTGTTAATGACCTTCTTGATCAAATAGATGAATCTCTTGATAAATCTGGATGTAAAAAGAAACATATGTGTGCAGGTAACCATGAAGATTGGTTAGAAGGATTTGTACAAGAACATCCTTATTTAAAAGAATACAAGTTTGCAAATGCTTGTAAACTAAAGGAGAGAGGTTATAAACATCATGAGTCGGGACGGATGGTTAAGATTGGGAAGCTTTATTATTATCATGGTCACCACTTTGGTGGTCAGTATCACGCTGCTAACCATCTTCGAAAATTGGGGTGTAACATAATGTATGGACATCATCATAGCATGCAACAAGACAGTATAACACATATGGATGGTCCGAAATCTGCCTGGAGTATAGGTTGTTTAAAGGATATGAGTAGTGAAAAGAATAGCTGGTTAGGTGGAAGACAGCATAAATGGGCTCATGCCTTTGCAGTAGTAGATTATTTTGCAGGTGGGAACTTTACAGTTCATCCTATACAAATCATAGACGGGAAAGCGTCTATTTGGGGAGAATTAGTTAAAGGATGAAGATGATCTTAATGATGATTCCAGTTTCCTTTATAATAGGTATTATGTTATTATCTATATATACTCATTATAAGGAACTAAAGGAGAAGAAGAAGAGATAATGGACTTATTTGCATTATTAGAAACATTTGGAGTACCTGTTGCAATGAGCGTTGCATTTGGTTTCTTTATTTGGAAACAAAATAGTTGGATTCAAAATACTTTAATGATGGAGATGGAAGAATCTCAGAATCGTTTAGAAAGTATTTTAGTAAAATTGATTGATGCCCAAAAGAAGATGCAAGTAGATGGATTTGGTGACCTGCATAAAGAGTTAGCTAGATTAACTGGCAGTTATCAATCATTAGTTAAGATAATAACAAAATTATCTGAAAAAAGGATATTATAATTAAAGGAGAAAACAATGAAAGAAATGATTGCAAACTATTTATTTAATGATGAGATGAAAGCTAAGGTTGTCAAGGAATTGAATGACAATATTAACATTCCTATTATCAATGAAAAAACAGAAGGTAAAATCATTGAATCTATATATGAAGTTGTAGAAGCTTGTGTTAAAAAAGCTATAATGAAATAGATGCCTAAAGAGATAAAAGAGTTAAGAGCCTTTACGAAAGGAACAGTTTCTACAATGGCTCCAGAGGATTTGCCTGATGAGGCAGCTCATTTTTCTTTAGATGTAGAGAATAGTAGTGAGTATGGAATTTTACAAGGTAGATATGCTGATATAGCTACTCACCTTAATCATAATCCATCACACTATTATAAAGATATTAGTAGATTTACACCTGGAGTTGACAGACGACCTTATAGGGATTTAATATTTGTCAAACTAATAGCCGGAATTAGGCCGTCTGGATCTCCAACATATGGCTCTGGAGATGGTGTTACAATATCAACTGATGATGCTGAAGCACCATTTACTTGCTCTATAGGAATGCATTCTAAATGGATGACTAGTGGAGGTAGTGAAGTATTAGAGCTTCAAGATATTTCTACTAGTGGTGATATCTCTATGGAAAGCACAGGTAAGGCTGTACATATAGGATTTGGTGGAGATCCAAATGTAGAACCACCTAAATGGGTAGGACATTTTGGACATGATAGATTTGACTATTCTTGGAATACAGCACAACCTTATATTGAAGAAGATTGGATTACCACACAAGATCTTATAAAAGATTTTGATATATTAACACATTCATTAGAAGATGCTAATTTATATGACAGTACTACTTATCCTACTCCAGATACTGTATTTCATCATTATGTCACAGCTGCTAAATTCTCAGGTAGTGTAGTTGCTAAAATAGATGTATCTGAAGAATCCCCTAGAGTTGTTGTTTCTTCTGAAAATTTATATACAGGTATTACGTCTATTACACAAGCATGGAATAGATGGAGTGCTAATTTACTAGTAGAACATAGTACAGGTGATGATAACAGTGAAAAATTCACTACTGGTGTAGGAGGATGGTCTGTTGTTGATGTAGGCACCTTTATAGAAGAAGCTACAGTAGTTCCTTATGATAGAGCAGCATGGACCACTTCAGGTGGAACAAGCACTATAACCCATCAATTTGAAAGTAGAAAGGGTAATAACTATACTCTTGAAATGGATCTTGAGATGGATACTGGCCAAGTAATAGAAATGGCAATAGGTACAACTGCTGGTGGAACTGATATACATGATTGGGAAGAAATAGCTACAGATACTACTGAATCATTAGTACGAAACGATGATGGCGTAACTGCTTCTTCTGGATATATAGTTCAATGGTATAGTAATACTAAATCATATGTTCAATTCTTTGATACTCTTGAACAAGCTACTACTAGAGATAAGGATTTATATATAAGTCTAAAATTAACAGATGCTACTAATACCACAATGCATATTGACAATGTGAGATTATTTGGTTGCTGTAATAATGTAGGACTTAATTCAAAAATAGATGGTTATTGGCTGTTTCATGGGGACTTTAAAAATAGTCCTTATGTATATGGTAGATTAGTAAAGCTTAATCCTGATCTTACACATGCATTTAGCAGAAGAGTTACTCATTGGGGACATGATTGGATGGGCAACGCAAAGGGATGGCATGATGGCCATTTTGGAGGGGAAGAAGAGGGTTACTGCTCTCAAATTCTTCAATGCGGAAAAAAAGTATGGTTTAATATAAAAACAGATACTAATAGAGGTGGATGGGTTGCAGCTAGAGCAAAGGAAATTCGAATACATGATTCCTTAGGTTGGGACACTTACACCGGAGAAGTAGATGAAAATAATGCTCAGTACTTACATGGGCAGATAAGACTCTTATTTAATAATGATATTCCAGATCCTTGGGATGGACAGGCTGAGATAGTTCCAACTAATAGAACTCCAGATAGTACTTTGGGTTGTAATAATGTATCAAATCAATATGCAGGAGCGTATGGTCCTTCCGTATTTATCCCTAGGCATGAAGCTCCAGGGTGGGGTGATGTTGGCAATGCGCCTCATCAATACTCAGACGGTACTGATTCTAATGAAGTAAGATCTAGTGATGGTTATATTCACCAGGTTTATGGAATAAGTAATACAGTATGTAGTAATGATTCTTGGGTGACAGGGAATTTTGCAGATTTATCAGATGAATGCGATATGAATAGAAGCATAGCATATAAAACTTATAAGCAAAGTATGTGTAGATTGCCTGATTCTAAAAATGGTGTACATTGGTTTGCTAGTGTAGGTAGTATAAATGCAGGTTCTGGTGCTAATTTCCCAACATATGAAGGTGATGATATAAAGGTAGCAGGCCAATTAAAAATACCAAGATTTATGGGAAATAATGGGACAGGTTCTACTGCATATCAGAATATGTGGAATGTACATGTTGCATTACATTGGCTTTTTACAGTCGGGCCTAGTTACCAAAATGTTCATGAAAAATTAAGAGAAAGTGACGTATTCACGAATTACCCTGGTGGAGAACCCGATTTAAATGAGCAAGGATTAGTTGATGGTATGGTAAGATTGGATGACCGTGGAGGAACTGATACAGATTACTTTAATTTACATCAAGCTCTTGGTGGAAATAGTATGGATAATAGTATTGGACATTCACCTGGAAGCGACTCTGCAATAGGTAGGTGTCATAATGGTTCTGTATTCCCATCAGATGTTGCATCTACATTTAATAATGCATTTACATCTGGATATTCAAGCATCACTGAAGCAATGGTTGAACATTATAGAGTTAAAGGACAAGGTACTCATTGTACTATTGCACCTGTTCATTTATGTATGGCAGAAATGCCTGATATAAGAAGTGATATATTTGGTAGTGGATATTTAGAAGGTATTGAAACAGGAGATAATCCAGCTTATTTAGAATGGAAGAGTGTATCCTCAGAAAATGGTGGAAGCATACTAGAATCTACTTGGGATGATATTAGGCAAACAACTGACTATTCTGATGCAAGTGGAGCAAACTATGATACGGATCCTATACGAAGGTATCCTAATGACCATTATGAAGATATTATAGGCATAGAAGCTTTTCCTTATCTTAATCACGAGAACAATGTGGTGAGAGGTACTGCTAACGCAGGATGGTTTAATAATGCTTATGAATCTGGTTATGGAGGAAAAGTAACTAGTGCTACTTGTAATTGGACTGGAGGAGTAACTTTAGCAGTTCTTTGTACTAAAGATGGAGTAGGACAATATAAGATGCCTAATGGTTATCCAGCTTGGGGTGGTGGAGGTATCTCTGCAGTTAATATGTGTGATGCTAATATGGATGGATATGCTGGAGGAGCAGCGTGGGATGATGAATCTGGTATAGGATTCTGGGATATATGTAGGTTTAGTAGAAGACCTAGTTCTTCAACTGATTGGCGCGACGCAACTATAACTGGCTTTTTCTCAGGTGGTGAAGGAGACGAAAGATGCTCTCATGGCCGATATATGTCCGGAAATCATAATACTCCAATGAGCTATAGTGGTGGTGCCTCTGGGTCAACAGTTGCCCAACCATTATCCCCTATATTCCTAAAAGATAATAATAAACTCTGTGTTTCGGGATCCTGGGGATCTGATTTAAATCCAGCTAATTTAAATGATAATTATAATAATATACTTTGGACAGATGAAACTGATAATGTAATCAAAGAGCCTAAAGGTGGCTCTTTATTCACTTTCTACTCTAAAGGGTGGAATGGTTTTTATTCTGATTCTCCTAATGTAGGGGTAGAATTATGGGGGAGAGAGAATTTGTCCTCTGGAATTGATATCAGTGGTTCACATCAAAACTCTCACCCTATTATCCAAGCACAATCTGGAACAGCTAATAAGCTCCTTATAACAGGTAATATGGTGCCTCCTCATACAACTGTAGAAGCAGAAACTACAGGGGGTATAGGAAGTGAGGGAACAGGTCATGGAGTGCCACCTGGATTTGACTTAACTGCAGCAGCAGCTTATAATACTACTAATGCACATTTTGATGATTTAGAACATTGGATAGAGGCTAAAATACTTGCTTCAGATGGAGTTGATTTTACAGTTGAATCAAACGGTGGGCCTTCAGATGGTATATTTTCAGATGAAAAGTTTTATCAATATAAAGTTTGTTTCTTATATGATGGTAATCAAGAGACCCCATTAAGTGAGACCACATATACAGAAGGCGGCAACTCCGTCAATTTTAGAAGAATAACGTTGAAATTAGCAGCTAATATGATTCCTAGAAGATGTTCTCATATTACTATATACAGAGCAGAATGTAGTTCTGACAATGAAGAAGAAAGAGATGCTGCTTATAGACTTATAAAACAAATACCTTTAACAACAGGTCCTCCTGACGATCCATTCTCCGAGGATAAATATCCTGGATTTAAAACAGATCCTGATGTAGCCGCTGGATGGGTTATATATAAGGACGATGTAGGTATTGATTATTTTACTGATACTGGTCAAGTAGGAATGGCTTATCAAGCGGTAAATAATATGCCTGAAACAATTGAAGACTTCAGAGTTTATTATGGATTAAGTACACAAATTAACAATGAACATATTATAGGGCGATGCTGGAGGCCTGAATTAGAGGGCGGTGAAAGATATATAATGAAGTCTAAGCCAGGAAGGTTCTCTACTTTTAATTGGCTAACTGATTGGTTGAGATTACCTACTGTACCTAATGCTTTAGTGGCTTATAGAGGAAGAGTATATGCATTTGATGAAGTAAATATGTATAGAATTGATCCTACTATGTTAAGAATAGAGGATATCATGGAAGGTGTTGGGTGTATTAGTCCTAATGCTATAACTGTTACAGATTATGGTATGGTCTTTTGTGATAGAAATAATATATACCTACATGATGGTCAGCGAGCACAGCCTATTGGAGATCCTATATTAAGGAATACAAGTGGAGATAATTTAGAAGATATCAATGCAGCTGATAATTTTCATCAAGATGATGGGTATCAAGCTTTAGTGAAAAATGCTTATGATAATCCTATGTGGGGAAAACCTAGAGTATGGACTTCTTGGTCTGGTCAAGCAGGTTCATTTTTAGTAGGAGTGACTTCTTCATTAAGTGGGTATAAGAGAACATATATATATGCATATAAACCTCAATTACAAAGATGGGATAAATGGAGAGTATATTTAGATGATGATGAGATAACTGCTTTATTCTTAGGAGAAGACGGAGAATGCTATTTCCCTTCTTTAGCTGGAAGTGGTGTAACAAGCTCAGGAATGCACCAATTATCTGGGATGAGGCATCAGCATCTTATAGAAGAGGGACAAAGAAAAGCTTTTAAATGGTATTCCAAGAAGATGGGAATGGGAACCTCTACACAAAAGAAAAAGTTAAAGAATGTAAAAATAGTCTCGAATGTAGATGTCACAACTAATGGTGATGAAATAGAGATCTTTTTAGATGGTATTAAAAAGGTTATTTCTGGGACAACCACAGATTTATCGGCTGGTGCGACTGAAGAAGAGGGAAGTTATTTATCAGAATTTAAAACAACAGCTGGGCAAAATGATTTCTATGGGATGAAGGTTAAAATAGAAGGTACAGCTGATACTAAAATAGAATCTATTGGGTGTATTTTTAGAAGAAAGAGTGTTAAATAATGCCAGAATCAGGACAAATAACTACAGTAACAACAAGAGAAACTCAAGGACAGGAAGAAAAATTAAAGTTACGACCTCCTATTGTTTCAGGTGATAGTGATTTAGAGAGAATTGTTAATCATATTTACGATGATATAAATAGATTAAATCAATCTGTTAATCAAAAGATGGCTGCTAATACGGACCATACTGGTAAAATAGGTGATATAAGATGTGTTCCAGACCCTGCAAAGCCTGAGAATCAATTACTACAGGCATTTGGAGGAAATGGATGGACTCAATTTGGCGAATCTACTGCAGTAGTACATAATGGGAAGGTTCCAGTGGAAGATAAGCATTCTAAACCAGATTTTGATTCTGGGTGGATGTCAATAGAAGCTGGTGGTGGCCTATCAAGTTATGCTGTTAGGCATAATTTAGATACAAAGATATTAAGCTTTGTTGTTATGTTTAGATTTACAGGGGATTCAGATGGTACAGATTTTGATGGAGGATCGGCTAATGTAGATACTGATGATGTTCATTATCCTTTATATGCTAATGGGTTTAGTGATGTGCAAATGCTTCAATTAGCATGTCATGATAGAAAGGCTGCTACTATATGCGTAGGGAATACTTACCTATTTACTATTGATAATTACCTAAGTGGTGATGCTTGTAAGGTTATAAAGGGTGAAATAAGGGTATTTTGTTATAAAATTCCTCTTGGGAAAAAGTAAAAAGAAGGTTATATTAAGATGATGCATACTAACATAAAGGACAATTTATAATGTGGGGACAAATTTTAGCTGGTGGATTAGGTATGGCTGCTGGAGCTTATGGAGCTTCACAAATGCAAAGTATCGATCCAAGTCAAGTTCAAGGTTATTTAGATCCCTGGGCACAGGCACTAGGCTGGGATTCAGATAGTGAGAGTTGGTCTGGTGGAGGAATGTGGGGTCAAGCTCAAGATTTTTTAAATCAAGGCTCTGATTACAATCAACAGCTTAGGAAGCAAACTATTGGAGACTCACAAGATGCAGCTGCTAATCAAATGATGCTAGCAGAGAGGGCACAAGGTCCAGGAACATCAGGTCTTATAGCTGCTCAAGGGGCGAATGCTATGAACCAAGCTACCCAACAAGGACAGTCTCAATGGTTGCAACAATTTTATAGACAACAAGGTTTAGGTGCTAATTTAATGTCTCAAGCTACACAAGGTATGCAAGGGTATACTGAGAATATAGCACAGGCTTATATTAGTGATATTCAGCAACAAAACATGGCTAATGCTGCTTTATATGGCGGAATGTCTTCTGGACTACTTAGCTTTGTACCGGAGCTAGGTTAATGCCAGGACCAATGATGCCATTGGGGAGGGCTAACCCTGGTTTATTAAACATGGCCACAATTATAGATGCTCATGCAAATGATAGAGAGCTAGATGATGTTGATTATAAAAATATGCAAGGTCAATGGCAATCAGCTCTCCCAATGTTTCTATCTAAGATGATATTTGGTGATAGTTATTTAGAAGGATATCCTTTTGATAGATGGGAACAATTTACAGACCCTGGATCTATAAATCCAGGATTCACACCAACAGAGATTGATAATACATTTACTATAGATACTCTTGGTGGAGTGAACCCAGATACTTTGAATCATATAAATATAAACGGAGGTCTTTTAGATTGGGATAATCCTGATACTTTAGGAGCTCCTGAACAAAAATTTCCGGTTATTAATAAACCGACATTAAATAACTCAGTATTAGACTCGATAGGTGGAGAATAAATGGCTTTAGTATATCAAAATCCTGCTCAAGATATGATGATGGCTCAAATGCTAGGAGAGATGGGCTATAATATAGGTAATGTGGCTATGCCTCTTGCAGACACAGTTAGAAAAGGTGTCTTTGGATGGTCAGATCCTGGATTTAAAGGAACTCAAGCAGAATGGAATAAAGATGTTTATAGGAAGTTTTATGATAAACATATAGGACCTGATCCTAGTCTTTTCGCATGGGGAACTAATGAAGATGATAAATTCGCAAACTATAAAGAGTTTATGGAGACTGTTGATCCTACCGTTAGGCATGATCAAGGAGAAACATTTTTAGATACATCTGGTCATCCAGATTGGGATGATGATATGTCTGCAAGGTTCCAAAGAGGTGGTGATCTTCATACATTAATGCTAGATGAGCTACATAAGGGCTATACTGGTACCTATAAGGACAAAATAAGACATCAAGGGTTACTTGGTATGCCTGGAGAAGGAAAAGGCCTTGTGCCTTTATTTGACAAAGATGGTATATTACATGCTGGTGCTAATGCCTTAGGTCAAGGTTACAGAGGAGCTGATACATTATTAGGTGGAGCACTACCTAATTTTGGACAAGGATTATATAATAATCTAAGAGATGTTCAAATGGAAATAGCTACTATGCGTGCTGAAATGCCTACTTTGAAAACTACAGATCCTGATAAGTATGCCCAGTATGCAGAAAGAGTTGCTCAATTACAAAAGAAACAAGCTCGTATGAAGAAAACTATGGAGTTTGGTAGTTATAAAGGAGGCCCTGGTTATTTAGAAGGTTTATGGGGTCCTGAATTTAAGCCATTTGGCGGGAAAACAAGTTCTCCATTAGCTAATCTATATTATCAAGATGTTAATGCTTGGAAAAAACAAACAGAGAAACTTGCTAGTGAGAATCCTGAAGTATGGGATAAGGATAAGAAGAAATTTACTAATGATTTATACTCAGAAGATTTAACCAAGGATTGGGCGACTCAACCTGGCTATTTAGGTAAAGATAAGTTTACTGATATGGGTGGTAAAGGATGGTTAGGTTACGGTAAAAAACAATGGGCTCCAGGCAAGCTTACAGGTATGGCTGCAGGTGCAATAGGAGCAGGAGCATATCAAGGTGGTAAATGGGCAGGTCAACAAGGAATGAATCTTGGATTTGGTTCTAAAGGTGGCCTAGGCAGTCGTAAAGAAGCTGGTGCTCGTGCTAATCAAATTAAGACCACAATGAATGAGAAGATAGAGTTATACAAATCTCTAGATCCTCAGAGTCAACAAGCAAAAGATTTACAAGCAGAGATAACAACATTAAATGAAGAATATAATACTTTTAAACTTGGGTTATTTCATACTCCGGGAGAAAGACCTGGAATTATTCCTGGATTACTTGGAAAAGGAGTACAAGGCATTAGAAAGGGAGTTCAGCAAGGTTATGCTGATGTTGATGAAGGTTTCTTTGGAGGAGCACTTCCAGGTGGATTTGATGCGTTAGATAATGCTTATCAAAAATATGCTAGCACTATACCTAATCCTATGACAAAAGAAGAATTTGGAAAAATGTATCAACCTAATGCATTTAAAGATGGAACAGGTTGGCCAGGAACTATTGGTCAAGCTGGTAGAGATATATATGGAGTAGGAGAAAATATTGTTAGCGGTATTGGAGAAGGAATAGGGGCAGCTGGTCAATTTGCTCAACAAGTTGGTGGTAATATTGCTTCTAAAATTAAGAATTTCGATGTCCCATTTACTCAAAGAGATAATTGGAATAGGTTCTCTAAAGGTTTAGACCAGATGACTCCTAGCAAGCAAGCATTTGACCCAACAGGTAAATCTCCTGAAGAAATAAAAGCATATCAGCAATATCTTATAGATCAAGGTTATAATTTAGGTAAAACTGGAGCTGATGGAGATTGGGGAAATAAATCTATCAATGCTGATGCTAGACATTTAGAAGAACAATTTAAAACATTGCCTAGGAATTTTAAGGATTACAAAAAAGCTAATCCTAGTCCATTAAGACAATTAATGGATGATGTTAAAGAAGGTAGAGCAAAAGGCAAGACTGCTCAAAAGCGTAATTATCAAAGAAGTATGCATGGTATAAACGAGCTACTATCTAGTGTACAGGGAACAGGTAAGCCTAATCTAGCTGCATTAACAGGAAGAGGTGGTGCTAAATTTTTAGATATGAAGACTGTTAATAAGCTTCTTTCAGATGAAGTTATTACACAAGAAGAGGCTAATTTATTAATACAAGGGGGAGCCGTATTAGGCACAGGTGGCGCTCCTGAACATCAAATGAGAGATGGAGATTATAAACAATTTATTTATGGGAGAGGAGCCCCAGCTGCTAATCAAATTACAGGCAACTCTGTGCTTGACTCTTTCCATGGCTATAATACAAATTATGAGGATTAAAGGAGTATAATATGGGTTTTGGTGATGATATTGCTGCTTTAGGCAGAAGCGGTGCAGAAAGTATACAAGGAGCTTTGATGGGTAGAAATGCTTCCCTTCAACCATACCAACAAGGCGGTATGAATATGGCTGGTATTGCTCAAGGAAGAGAGCAAAAGTTCCTAGAAATGTATGCTAATAAACTTGTTAAACAAGCTACTCAATCTAATACTATTAGTGTATCTGGCCAAGAAGTTGATTATGCTGGAACATACAATACCTTCCCTACATTAGAAGAATCTTGGAATGATTATAGGCAAGAAGCTCAACGAAGAGGCTTGCAAGGTAACTACGCTGTATTTAAGGAATTATATAATAGTGTAAGTGGTGAACACAATAACTATATGTCGGCTCAATTACATGGTTTAACTATGTCTAATGTGAGTACCAAGAATATAAGAAAATCAGTTCAAGGGAATCCTGACTTTCAAAAACATTTAATTAGATTATCTCATAGTAACCCTGAATTAGCTGCTCAAATACAAGAATTTATGCCACAAAAAACTTTACAACAAATGTACCATGATAATCCAACATATTACCAAGGATTAGCTGGAGCCGCTGGTATTGGAACAATGGCTGGAATTGGATATCTTGGAGCGACAGATCCTGGTGCTGTGGCATCTGCTAAATCTATATATGGAACAAAGGTAGCTGGTTTACAATCTAAATTTGAATTAAAAACTGCTCAGCAATTAGTAAGAGACGCCAAGAAGGGTTTAAATGCCGCTAAAACTGCAGGCACAGGAGTTGCTGCTGCTAAGGCTGAACTTAAATCAGCTTCTGATATACTTAAAGAAGCTAAAGGCAAATTTAAAAAAGCAAAGGGGCCAGCTGATGTTAAATATAAAGCAGACAGAAGTAGAACTAGGTACAAAAGAGTATTTGGCCCTGAAGGTAAATTCGGTAAATGGGGTGCTGCTGGAAAAATGGGTGCATATATGTTTGGTCCAATGGCCCTCCAAGCAGGTACGACTGCACTTACAGGAAGTGAACGAGCAGGACAATATGCAGGAGGAGGAGGAAGAGCAGCTTTAAGTGGCACTTATGCTAGTGGATATCTACAAAGCATTAGAGCCTACGTTAAAAAGAAAGGTGGAGCTAACTTCCTTAAATTACTAGCTAAAAAAGGTGGTAAGAAGTTTGCATTAGGTATGCTTGCTAAAGGGATTGTAAGTGGAACTGGAGTTGGACTAGCAGTTACAAGTGGCTTACTTGCTCACGATCTCTACAATATTAATAAATGGATTCAAGAAGACATGGGAATGAGCGCTAGGTCAGGACAACGATCATTACCAACATTTGATAGATATAGCGACCCGGGATCCGGTATTTAAGGAGTTACAATGCCATTATATAACCCTGTAGCTCCAACAAACCCGCCAGTTGAGGAGCCTACACAACCTCAGCAACCTGCTCCTCAGCAGGAAGTTGAATTTCAACCTCAATGGGACGCTAAGAAGACGCGTCAAATTATCCAATATCATAAGAAGATACCAGGTCAAATAGATCCTGAATTAATCCGCCAACATGCTCATTATCATAATATACCATTCTATGAGGGAGAATTTGATTTATTAGATTCTTTACAACAAGCTATGGGTGGCTTTGTAGAGGGCTTTACTACACTAAATATAGTTGATCCCCCTGACAATGAATATGAAGCTATTATAAGGAACATCTCACACTTAGCTGGATTTGCCCCTGGTATTATGGCTGGCCCAGCTAAACTTCTTGGTGCTTCTAAAGCATCCCTTGGAATGATTCAAGCCTTAGGACAAAAATCAGTACCTATGATGGCTGCTAATTTTGCTCAGAAAAAAGCAAAGGAAATAGTTAAGCCTGTATTAAAAGGAGCAATTTCCAGAACAGGTGAAGGGGCTGGTGTTGTTAGTAATTTTCTTTTAGGGAATAGAGCTAGGCATGTCGTTGAAGGTGCATTCCACTTAGGTGTCGCATCTTCTGTATCTTCATGGCAAGGTGGTATAGACCAAATGTTACATGCTTTTATTGGAGGAGCTCAAGCAGGAGCTGTATTCAGAGGCATTGGTAATATGATGGGAGCAAATCCTAGTCAAGGAACTAAGATGGTAAAAGCTATGGCTGGTTCTTTATATATGGGATTACCAGCTACTCAAAGAGGAGCAACTACTCCTGAACAAATATATGAATATCTACTTGGTGCTTATTTTGGAGGTAAAGAAATGCCTTGGACTCAAGCACATGCCCAGAAGTTTTTAGTTAAGATGAGGAAGGAAGCTCAAACTACTCCTGAATATAGAGTAAGAATGGATCCAGAAGCTCATCCTGATTGGATAAAAGGTAGGATTCCTGCAGAAGTTAAACCTATTATAAAGAAGATGGCTAGGGAAACCTTTGGCGATCCTGATGATAGGGCAGCTTTAAATTATCATATAGCTAAAATGTTAGGTCAAGAAGGTAGGATTGATCCTCTTCCTATAGAAATAGAAGGCTTTAATGTTACAAAAGAATATGATAAGGGTGAGGTAGTATATAAGCTAGATAAAAAGTCTTTAAAGAAATGGCGTAATTATGGTGTATCAGGAGGTGATGGACCTGTAAATGCTGCATGGGCTCAAGAAGGAGCTAAATATCATATTCCATTCATACATTATACTACCAAAGGTGCTATAAAAGATATTCCACAAACTACTCCTGGGTACAGAAGGCCTTTAAAAAGCTCTGAATTAAGTGAAGCTAATACCGCTTTAAACTTAGCTAATAAAACTTTAGATAGATCCCTTACAGGTATGAGTGAAGGTACCATGGATTTATTAAGAAAAAATCATTTTAAAGTTAAAAATACTGATTCGATATATATAGTAGGAGAAATTACAAAAGGATTTAAAGAACTTGCTGGTGGATCTGGATGGGTTGCTCAAATGGGTATTGATTTAAATAAAAGAGTGAATGCATATGACCAAATGACAAAACGATGGTATGAATGGTCTCCTAGTAAAGATAGATTTACAGAGATACCATCTCCAAAAAAACCTACACGAAGGTTTGCTGCTTTTGGTCAAGGTTCTTTAACTAAAGATGGCAAAAAAGCTATTGAAGATTTTTATAAACTTCATTTTAAATCACCTAAAAAGAAAGCATTAGATGCTCCTAAACCTAATAGATTCTCTCAAGAAGAAGAAGCAAGGCTAATGGAGATTGAAGGTGAATATGAAAAGATAGAAAAACAATCTAAAATGCTTAATGATGCTATATTAAAAGGACCTGAGCCAGGAGAACAAAGGCGTATAGAAGGCAAGTTAGAAGAGTTAGAAGAACTTGAATATAGGCTAATGCAAGAAGAGGCTGATATTAGACAGGGAGAATCTCAAAGATTTTTAGACCAAGAAGGTAAAGATTTAGAATCTGAGCAGAGAACTGAAGATACTGAAATTGGAACTAGAGATGATATTAGGATAGGAAAAAGATCTCTTATATTCGTGAATGACCATATGGAGTCCACATGGGGGTCAGAAGCTAATACACCACTGAAATCGCTTAGAAAGGCTGAATTAGCAGCAGAATTGCAAGAATTAGTAAAAGACTATGTAGATATAGGTTCAACAACAAATCGTTCAGAAGAGGCTGCTAAGGCCATTAAAAAGCTACATGGTAAAGATAGCCTCGATCAAGATGGGGTATCAGCTTTGAGAACTTGGATGACAAGATTGAACCAAGATAGACCAGTTCAAATGCTAGGAGCAGACTCTAGTGGAAAGATAAAATTACTAAATATAGATGATGCTGTTACTCAATCTGGTAATCGTAAGAACTTAAAAGATCCTGAAAAACTTATTGAAACAGTTGCAGAGGCAGCTGGTATTCCGAAGGGTAAAGTATATGCTATATTAGACCATGTATCTATGAAAGATAAGCAGAATGTCTGGAAAGATATGGAATTAGTAAGGATGAGAGAATGGTTTAAACAAAAAGCCAAAACAGAGGCTGAAGGCATATCAGGCTTTAATAGATTAATAGCTCAATATATGAGAGAAATGGATGCTAAGGGGTATTATGCATACGGTGGAAGAGGTGATGCAGATAAAATATTCTTTGTAGCATATCATCCAAAAGCAGATGGTAGTTATTTAAACCTTGCAAGAGCAAATAATTATTTTGGCAAATTCTATAAATTAGCAGAAGAAGATTTTTTAAGAACATATCATAGCTCATCTTCTAATACAAGTAAGCATGTTTTGAAAAATGCAAAGGAGATGTTTAAAAAAGCTTTTGAATCTAATCTTTTATATGATGTCCAAATGAATGGATTAAGTGCAGAGACTCCAGCTATATTTAGAAAAAGTTTAGAAGCTATCAATCAAGATGGCTTTATAGGAAATTCTAAAGCTTGGAATAAAAGGAACCAAATATGGTTTACTAATTCTTATAAAGGCGATAGAAGTTTTATATATGATAAGATTAAGGACTTAACAGGACATGCTAATATTAATAAAAGAGCTAAAGCTTTTGGTTATTTCCTAAATCGTAAAGCTAAGGCAAAAGAACGAAATACAGGGAAGGTGATAATGAGACCTCATGAGATTGAGGAAGCATGGGATGCTTGGACAAAATCACCTGAATATTCACCAACTGCTAAGAAGGATATTGTAAGGAAAGATATCCCTGACTTTGACCCTGTTAAATCTAAAATAGAATTTGCAGCTGCATTTGACTATACTTATAATGAGGCCTTAGGTAAATTTGAACCTGTTTATGAGAAAGCTGGTGATTTAGTTCCAGCATGGGTGGATCATAAAAAGAAAATTATTAACATTGATAGGAAAGGCATTGAAGCTAAGTTTAATGAAAAAGCCTGGACTAAGCCTAAGGTTAAGGGAGTTGATCCTTTACCTGAAGGTCAGTTCCAGACAGCAGAAGAGTTTGAAAGATTTGTCATTGAACATGAATTAGCTCATTTAAGAGATAGACCAAAATACAATGAGCCTAAAGGTGCCTATGAGAATAGAATTAATCAAGCAGCATTAGAAGAAATTGCTAATAGTGGTAATTATAAGTATAAGATAATTGAAGATTTACCTCAACATATAAGAGATAAATATAAACTAGATAAGAAGCATGGCCAATGGCTAGATACTAAAAACTCTGAACTAGAGGAACCTATGGATGGTTCTATCTTAGTAAGGGATGATGTTATTAAGGCAATATTAGGAGACGCTGGTCAACATTTATCAGGTGGGCAGAATAAATCATTTATAGTTAATCCTCATAATAAAAGAGGAGCTGTTCTAGGTAAGTATATGATGCATTCTGCTGGTGCTGAAGAGACTATTGCTATGCAAAAAGAAGGTATTCATTTTAAAATAATGGATACAGCTGCTAAGCAAAGAGGAGATAGGGAGTATAATAAAATATATAATGATTTAGATCCTGAAAATGTAAGATACAACTTCTCTGTTAAACAAGACCCACACATGATGGACCCACAAAGAGTTCCAAAGCAGTTACTAGGAGCCGTTGTTGAAAATACTTGGTTCAAAACTGAACGAAAAGTTATAGATGATATGTTTAAAGAGTTAATTCAAGACAAATTCCACGGTGAAGATAAGTGGAATGGTAAATTAATGGATTATCTTGATATGGTAGGTGAAGCAGGTTTTAGTGAAGCTCGTAAAGAAAACTTATTAAATGATCTTATTCGTAATGTAGATAAAATAGGTATTCATAAAATGATGCAAGCTATGAAGCTACCTAATAATGATCGATTTGTAAATAGTATTTGGCGTCATATAATGAAAGTTAATACTGATGCCTTAAGAGATGCTCAAGCATCAGGGGAAGAAAAAAAGAATACTAGAGCTATGACTGAGTTAGCTGAATTTGATACAGTTGCTGATAATATTATAGGCAGGATGGAGGAATTTGTAGCACAACAAAAGCAAGCAGGTATAAATGTTGATTCTACTATTGCTTTTAACCATAAGTATGTAAATCATTATCGTATGCAAGCTATTAAGAATTGGGTTGTTGCTGTTGCCACTAAACCTCGAGTAACTAATTCTGCAGTTGCTAGAATGAGGCCTTGGGACCAGCGTATGCGTGATGGTAGTGAGGATAAGTATAATAAATTTTTAAAAGAATTAGAAACAAGAGATGATATTTTCTTCTTAGATGAGGCATATAGAGATAAAATGCTGCATACTGGAGACCCTAAATTAGGTAATATTACCTTAGGAGAGTTATGGGATAGGCATTACAAAGGTGAATTTGATGCTGACCCTAGAATGTTAGAAAGAGTTGAAGAGATAATGAGAGGAGCTGTAGTAAGAGTTCCTATGGATTCTGTATCTGGTACTCAAATATTAAAGTTTAAAGGTTTTACTAATAGACCTGGTTATGGAATCTTAATGCATGGTAGAGCTATGAGAGCATTAGGAGGAGCTGATCTTGATGGAGATGAAGCTTTTGTATACTTTGGTGGTAAAGGTGGATTTAAAAGATCTTGGAAAGATGTATTTGAAAATAATAAGAAAGAATTTTATAAATACACTGATGGCCAAAGAGTTATAAATCATTATGATTATATTAAGCTTGATACAAATATGCAAAAGAAATGGAGAGCTTATGTTGGAGATAGTAAAGACTCTCCTATTCTTAAAGGTGATAAAGCAGGGATGGCTTATAATAGGCTATTAGCTAACCAACCTAATAAAAAGACAAAAGAGATGTATGATTCATTAGCATGGAAATATTCACCATCTCAAAGATTACGTATGTCTCAAATGTCTGTAGATGGTAGAGATATGATTGATTTAGCTGTTTCTAATAAGCAATTAATGAATTTTGCTTATAATTCTATTATGGCAAACCGAGGAACACCAGGAAAAGATGAGTTTGAAACTGATTTTTATAATAAGAAGAAAAAGAAATGGCAAAGAATAAAAGTAAAGGTGTATGGGAAAGAGCATCCTGAGTGGCAACAACAAACTAGAGAAATGGGAAGAGCTCAGGTAAACTTAGCTGCTGACCCTATGGATGAATTTGGTTTAAAAAGTGGAGAGCTATGGTTTAAAGAACTATATAATTCTTATTTTAATATAGGTAATGTATTAGTGTTCTCAGGCTATACTCCTGAAGGTGTTAAAAAATGGAGACAAAGTAAATATATTAAACCAGGCATGCTACAAATGTCTCATCTTAAACAAGGTGTTTTTGGAAAGATAGATAGAATGAATAAAGCATTCTATGGTAGAAATTGGGATTCTGATAGAAAATGGCATATGCATGAAATAACTGATATGGCTGGTGATTATATGGATCTTGGTTTAGAAATGCGTAATTCAATGCTACCTAAGATTGCAGAGATGTTACATCCAATTGATTTTAGTGATAGTGCTCTACAAAGAACTAATTGGGAAGCTACTAAAAAGCTCTATGAAGATGTTGAAGCTAGTATAGGTAAATATGATTGGTTAAAAGATAATAAAATTTTATCAAGAACTACCTTTAGAGTACCTAGAAACTTTATAATAGATCAAGTCAAAAAGTTAAAATTACATACTCCAGATGGATTTGGAGAAGCTACTAAGCATTTTGATAGATTCGCAGAAGCTATTAAAGGTACACATTACAGGAAGATTGAAGATGTATTAAAATTAGCTGCTGATCCTAGAACAGGTTTAGCTTATAGAAGAAAAATCATAAGAGAAATGGTTGAACAAGCTAATGATTTCTTCGTCAAAGACCTCACAGATATGATAACTATAAAAATGGTTAATGATATTGCAAAGACTATGACAGAGGATGAGTTATTTACAGTTGGCGAGATACATAAAAAGGTTGAGCATCTTAAAAAACATAGTTATTTAAGAGCAAGAGAACTTTCTAAGTTAAATGATTTTGATCCTGAGTTTTGGTTGGAACAAGCTAAGACAGATCCAAAGGTTCAGAAGATGTTTGATGAGTTTAAAAAGATAGGTTATGACTTAGATTACAAAGGTTCTGGTAAGAAGTCTGGGAGTCAAGGTACAGCAGAATTAAATCAGATGGAAATTGATGCTGAAATCATGCAATTTAAGGAGATGTTGACATCAAAAGAGAAGAAAATCTTTGATATTATGATGCTTGGGTCTCTAAATCGAGGAAATTTAGCCAAAATAGACAAAGTTATTAATAAGATAGATAGATGGGACGCTTTAACAAAAGATCTCATATTTAGCCTATATCAAGATGCATCTAGAACTTCGTTAAGTCAATTAGGGTTTAATAGTAAAGCTGTTGAGCCTCAAAATTTAAGAAATTATATGGGTGAATTAGCTGGTCAATTTGAGGTAGCTAAGAAAAGAATGGGTAAGGATGAAGCTAAAGCTTATGTTGATGTAGCAATAACTGATAAAGAGATGTCTCAAGGTGATTGGGAATATGAATTACAAAAATTAGCAGATGCAAAAATTACAGGGTTTGAAGGATTGAAAGAAGGTCCTGTAAGCACAGAAATGAAAAAAATAGCTTCTGAAATTTATGGAAATATGAATTTCTATGGCCCTAAGGTTAAGAATAGTATAAGTGAATTAGTTAGAGGGTTATTTAGTAAAGATTTAAATACTATGAATCTTGAAGACTGGCGTGTTTTCAATGATTGGTTAAAGACAATGAGAGCAGGGACATTATGGCAAAGACTTTTTGATGGCGAAGGAAAGCTAAAATTGCATTGGCGGCATTGGTATATGTTCCCTGCTTCAATTTCTAGAGAAATTATGCGTGATGACATGCAAATGCTATATGAAAGAGGCTTCTTTGCTACTGCAGATGGAAGAAATATAGAAGGTCAAATAGCAAGACCTACTACTTATATAGATAAGGTTCAAGGTTGGATAGGTAAAATGAATGCTCAGTCTGAAGGTAAGACTGATGACCTTATTAGAGATCTTCAAACTAGGTTATTATTTGTGAATAGCTTTGAAGATGGAGAGAAATTAAGGCAAATAGCTGTTGGTAAAAGAAATGCTTTAGAGGCTGAACGTATAGCTAATGATGTCTCTAATGAAAATATGAGTGATGCCTTAAGATATCAGAGAGCTGATGAATATAGGAAGAAGTATAAAGACCTTAACAAAGAGTTTCTCTATGAAGAATCTCTTATGAATAAGGAATATCATTTAACTATCGAAGGAGAGAGAAAAGTATATACTGGTGAAGAAGTAGTTGAAATGATTAATAAGCAATATACAGAGATATTTGGAGAAGCTCATAGGTTTATTAAAGGTGACAAGGAAATTATGGAGCCATTTATTATGGGTTATTATGATCCTATTACTAAGCTAAGTCCTAAGATAGATACAAAGAAATTTATTAAACACTTAGAGAAGACTTGGACAAATGGTGTAGATGTCACTGAGAATTTTGGTATTGATGGTTTAAGAATGGTAGCAAGACAATTGCAAATTGATATGCTTCCTGAGAAAATGAAAGATGACCTTATATACAAGGCTTTTGAAGAAACTGGTAGAATACCGCCTGAGAACTATTGGCCCCACATGATGTTTAATGCTAAAGAAGCGAATAGGGCATTAGTGGACGCTGCTCGGGCGGTAAAAAATGACCCTACTTTAGATGCTGATGCTAAGAAAGTTGAATTAACTAAACTTATACATAAGCATAGAAACCTTACAGGTGATTGGAATTGGGCTGATATAGCTGAGTGGGATATGGTTGATAGAATCATGGAAGATATCGCTGGTAAAAAGAAAACAAGTGAATATATATTAAAGTGGTTTAATGGAGACCAGAGAACAGGCAATTTACACAAAAGATCTTCTCATATAGGTGGATGGTCTATAGATGCTAATATACCTGAAATGTATTTAAAAGGTATCTCTAGTAGTTACTTTAAAAACTTATCTCAAATATATTCTAGGGGTATTATACACGACCAAATGTATAACAATAAAGCATTTAGAAAGAAGTTTGGAGATAAGCAAGCTGATGCATGGGTTAAATTTATGAAGTTATTTGCAAATGATGCTATGGGACACCCATCTGTTATACCAGACTCTTATAGAAAAGATCCAAACTTAAAGGTTTCTGGAACACTATATGATTGGTGGGCAGATGATAAGGTAGCTGCAAGATTAACCTCAATGAAAAAGAAGATATTTGGATCGAAGGCTGATATTAAATTACCTGAAGAATTAAAAGGTTATCATGTAGACTTACAGCAAGTGCGAGAACTATCTAATATGGAAGCTCAATTTGAAATGGCAGCATTATTAGCTCATCCTAAGACAGTGGTTGGTAACTTATTTGGTGGTAATATGCATACTATACAATCTGTTGGATGGAGAAATTTCAAAGATGGTATTAGTTTAAAGTATTTAGCTAGTATTAATCCAGACTGGTCTAGTAAAGATAAGGTTCAAGAATTTGTTACTGCTGCTGGTGTGATGCCTGAGCAAATGATGTATGAATTTGGACTAACAAAAGAAGCATCTGTTGCTAAAAATAAAGAGTTTATAGAAGCAGCTGCTAAACGTATCTTTAGAGATCCTTCTATGGCTGATACAACGATAACTAATTTAGCAAAAAGATATGGTGTCACTGATAAAATAAAGAACTTTGCTGCTAAATGGATGACGATACCAGAACGTAAGCTAAGAAGAGATGCTTTTATGTCTCATTATGTTCATTGGTGGAAGAAATTAGGTGGTGCTGTTAGGGACCATAATCATCCATTCTTGATAGAAATGGCTAAAAGAGGTGTAAAAGCTACACAGTTCTTATATTCTGCTCCATATAGACCAGCTTTCTCTAGAACAGCCTTAGGTAAGGTTATGACACGTTTCATGCTATGGTCTTGGAATGCTGTTAGATTTAGAAATGATGTTCATAGACAAGCTAAGATATATGGCTTTAGAGAGGGTACAGAGGAATTTGATAGATTTGTAAGAACAACGCAAATAGATATGTTTGTTTTTGCTTTAGGTAATATTTTTGCTTATTCGTTATTTGACACTGCGATGCCAGCTCCATATACTTGGTTTGAGGACACAGCACAATGGGTCTTTGGTGATGAAGAAGAAAGAGACAAAGCATTTTTTGGAGTATGGCCTACTGCTGTTGCTCCATTACAAGTAATCTCACCACCTGTAGCAAGAATACCTTTATCTATAATTAGCTCAATAGCTAATAATGATTACGATAGATTAGCACAATACTATGTGTATACTATGTTTCCATTTGGAAGATTAGGAAGAGACTTTTCCCCACTTGCAAAAGGTAATTTAATAGAAAACCCTACAAGGGTAATGGAAAAATGGGCAGGAATGCCAGCTAGAGATCTTCAACAGGCTGTTAAAAGATGGAAAGAAGGTCAAAAACCCCAGAAGCCTAAGCCAACAGGGCTAATCAATCCATTCGCTAAAAAGTAGCGTCATTTATATGTCATGAAAAAGAAGTATAATCCACTACTATATCCCATCTTAACCTAGC
>TARA_R110002020_G_scaffold136630_13_pt1 | contig 32643 bp, 31 predicted proteins | sample TARA_R110002020 | Tara Oceans TARA_R110002020 (sample SAMEA4396489) | marine metagenome | biome: Westerlies Biome; feature: [MES] marine water layer (ENVO:01000295) within the mesopelagic zone...; material: water (ENVO:00002006), including particulate matter (ENVO:01000060)...
ATTCCGGCCCTCAAATCTCGAACCTATCCGGAGATCTTGGAGAAATCGGCAACCGCGCCGGTGGCCTGACGGATCAGGGCGAGCAGCGCCAGACGGTTGGCCCGCACCGCTTCATCCTCGGCATTGACCAGCACCGCTTCGAAGAACGTGTCCACCGGTTGGCGCAGCGTGGCAAGCGCGCCCATCGCGGCGGCGTAGTCTTCCGCCTCGATGGCCTTCGTTGCCTGTGCGACTGACCCGGTGACCGCGGCATGAAGGTGTTTCTCGGCATCGAGTTCGAACAGCGCCGGATCGACAGTCTCCGCCACCGCAGTGCCCTTCTTCTCCTCGGCGGCCAGAATGTTGGCGGCGCGCTTGGCGCCGGCCAGCAGGTTCTTGCCGTCCTCGGTGTCGAGGAACGCCCCCAATGCCTCGACGCGACGGGTGATGTCGAGCAAGTCATCGGAGGCCGGCGTGATCACCGCGTCGATGAGATCGTGGCGCGCGCCCTGATCGCGGAGATAGACTTTGAGGCGGTCGTGGAAGAAGGAGAGGAGGTCGTCTTCCAGTTTGTTCCGCCATCTACTGATATGAGCGGATTCCTCACTGGACTCGTCACCAAGGATCAACTCCTCCCGCTCCGCAACTAGTCGGTCGGCCAAGCTGGTATAACCACGGCGTCGTAGCTCCGCAGCCATTTGGTTGGCATCGAACATGGGAAGGTCGAGGAATATCCTGTCCCAGTGTAGTGATAAGTTTTCTTCCCAATGATTGGACAGACGACCAAGTACTGCATTCTCGATTAAAATCCGAATCACCCCCAAAGCTGCACGTCGCAGCGCATAAGGATCTTTCGAGCCGGTCGGCTTCTCGTCTATCACCCAGAAGCCGACCAGGGTGTCGAGCTTGTCGGCGAGCGCCACTGCAATCGACACCGGATCGGTTGGTACCTGATCGGACGGGCCTTGCGGCTTGTAGTGCTCCTCGGCGGCCAGCGCGACGCTCGCATCCTCGCCCTGAAGCCCGGCATAGATGCGGCCCATGACGCCCTGCAGTTCGGGGAACTCGCCGACCACTTCGGTGGTCAGATCGGCCTTGGCGAGCATCGCCGCGCGGGTGGCGAGCGCAGGGTCTGCGCCAACGACGGGCGCAAGTTCAGCGGCGAGCTTGGCTATCCGCTGGACGCGTTCGCCCTGGGTGCCGAGCTTGGCGTGGAAGGTGACGCCCAGATGATCGAGCTTGGCCATGCGCTGGTCGAGCGGTTTTGTCATATCCAGCCCGAATCTTTTGGCCGATTCCTCCAGCCCCGCGAGATCCGGCAGATCGGTCTGGTCGGTGTTCCAGAAATACAGCGCATCGGACAGACGGGCGCGAACCACCTTGCCGTTGCCGTAGGCGATTTCGCTGCCGCCATCGCTGGCCTCGATGTTGGAAACCAGGATGAACTTGTTGGACAGCCCGCGTCCGGGCTTTCTCAGCACGAAGCATTTCTGGTTGGTCTTGATGGTGAGCCGGATGATGTCGTCGGGGATCTCAAGGAAATCCTGCTCGAACTCGCCCATCAGCACCACCGGCCATTCGACCAGTCCCGACACCTCGTCGAGCAGGGCCTCGTCCTCGACCAGTTCCAGCCCCGAGGCGAAGGCGAGATTGCGCGCGTCGGAGAGAATGATCTGCTTGCGCCGCTCGGCATCGAGCACCACTTTAGTGCGTTCGAGCTTGTCGGAATAATCATCGAAGCGGCGCACGGTGAAGGACTCCGGCGCATGGAATCTGTGACCGGATGTGGTGTTGCCGGCGACCAGACCATCAACCTTGAAAGCGATAACGGTCGGGTCTTCGGTTTCCGGCCCGAAGGTGCAGATGATCGACTGCAGCGGCCGCACCCATTTGAGCGCTTCCGGCCCCTTGCCCTCGATGCCGTGATAGCTTGAGCCCCTGGGCATAGAAGCCGCGCCCCAGCGCATCGATTTCGGCCAGGAGAAACCGCGAATGATGCCGGGCATCACCGCGGCGATGATCTCCTCGGCGTCACGGCCGGGTTTGGAGATATGGGCGACATAAAAATCGCCCTTTTTCGGATCGGTGTGCACATGGGCTTGCGAGATATCAGCGAGCCCTGCCTTGCGCATGAAGCCTGCCAGCGCCTGTTCGGGCGCCTTGGTCGATGGTCCCTTGATCTCCTCGTTGACATCCTTTGACCGCGCGGTCAGGCCGCGAATATCAAGTGCCAGCCGGCGGGGTGTCCAGTACTCGCGCGCCGCCTCGTAGGTCAGACCGGCATCGACAAGCGCGTCGGTGACAGACTTGCGCAGATCGCCCGCAGCCTTGCGCTGCATGCGGGCCGGGATTTCCTCGGAGCGGAGTTCGATAAGAAGGTCGGGCATCGTGTCACACGCGGTCAATGGAATGGTGTGCGCGGCTTAGCAAGGGCGGCGCCAAAAGTCACCTTCCCTCGCCGCAAAAACAATGATCGCGGGCAAGCTCCTACCAGCCGCCACCACCGCCGCCACCGCCACCGCCGCCTGACGATCCGCCACCGGAGGAGCCGGACGAGCTTTTGGGCTCCGGCATGGATGCCGCCATGGCTGCGGACACGGCAGCAACCGATGATGCCGCAGCCGCACCGATATTGCCCGGCGACCATGAATTGCCGTGATACCAGCGCGGTTGATACTCATGCTCGCGATCCGGCGCAATTCGCGCCAGTTGCGCCGCCCAGGCTTCAGACCAGGGTTTTTCAACGCCAAGTCCCGCCGCATAGGGCAGGAACCGCTCGAACAGTTCCTCAGACATCTCGGGCGCATCACGCATGTTGAGGCGATTGGTTTCGGCGGTTTCGAGATAGAGCTTGAAGCCCTTGATGTCGGCCAGCACCTTGGCGCCGATCTGGGTGGGTGCGCCGAGCAACCAGGTCATCATGATCATGATTGCCATGCCGAAGATCACCAGGGCTGCGGAAAACCGGTAAATGATCAACTCGCCGGGAACAGCAACGATGAGAACGCCCAGCAGAAAAATCACGGCGCCGACCACTTTCATGATCCAGCCACCCAATCCGAATCCCCCGGCCTGATGCGCGTTGCGTCCGGCAAGCCACATGCCGCCGCCGGCCAGCGATGTGAACACCACCGCCACCATGTAGAAGACGCCGTCATCGGGCGGATCCTGAAGCACCAGACCGACAATGAAGGTGGCAACGGCCAGGATCGCACCGAGAACAAACCGGCCGATGTTGGAGCTGTAATACTTGCCCGAATATTCCGACGAGATCACCGAGCGAAACCGCGACAAAGCGCTTTGCAACGACGGCCCGTTGGTCTTGTTGAGGATCATCTCCTCGCGATAGCCCAGCAGACCGGAAAACAATGCATCCTCACCGGCAGGCAGGGCGGGCGGCTGCATCTCTCCGGCGGCCTCCCCGCGCAGCAGCGTCACCGTGCCGGCCGAATCCTCCTCGATGCGCAGGAACCGCTTGACGCCGAGCGACAGCAGTGCGGCAATGAAGGGAAGACTGATGCCCTTCCTGCCGGAGCGGAAGCCGTTGAAATGCGCATAGGACAGCGCCGCCGGCGACAGCTTTTCAGGCGGGTGGAACAGCGGAATGACCGGCGGTGACGGCGGGTCGCGGCCAACCTTGTTCCAAGCGTAGAGATAATAGGCGGGTACGCCCAGCCACCCAAGGATCAGCAGCAATATTCCGGCGTTGCTGCCGAGCTTGCCGTCGCCGCCCGCCTGCGGTGTGACCACGCCCTTGGTGAAGCCGACTGCGACAGTCATGCCCTCTTGCGGACCCAGCGATCTGGTCAGAATGAAACGGACTTCGGAGCGGCCCTTGCCGGAGGCTGCGTAATCGCGGCCGTCGTCGCCAAACGCGCCGGTGTAGCCGGCCAGTTGTTCGGCACTGGCACCGTCCGGCAAGGTTATGCGGGCTTCGGCAGCGAGAATCGGAAAACTCCAGAAGCTGCCGGTGACGTTCCAGTATAGTTCGTCATAGCCCTCAAAGAACCGCAACTGCCGGGTGGTCACATAGCGGATCGTGTAGGTGTGGTTGCCACCGGGCAGAAAGACATCGGCATCGCCGATCAGGATCCGGAAAAAACGGCCCTGCCATTCGGTGCTGTAGGGCGAAGGCTGACCATTGTGCAGCACCTCGATAAGGTCGAAGCCGTTTTCCTCCCACAGGCCCCAGTCATCCAGTGTGCGAAGCGGGATATCGCGATAGATACCGCGGCGGATATCACGCCCCTCGGCATTGACGGTGATGGTTTCGGTGACTTCGATCGATGCGTCGGTGCGCACTTCGATGTCGGCGCGGAAATTCCGGATCTCCTCGCGCGCGATCGCCGCTTGCGGGGCACACGTCACAAGGCACAAGAGCACCGCTGCGAGCCAACGCTTCATGGGTCAGTCCCTCCCCCCGAAAAATCCGGATTACTGGAATGAAACCTTCGGGACCGCGCGGTCCGCTTCATCCTCGAGTTCGAAATACTCGGCCTTGACGAAGCCGAACTGCCTGGCGACCAGCATCGAGGGGAAGGATTCCACCGAGACGTTGAGATTGCGCACTGCACCGTTGTAGTAGCGCCGCGACATCGATATCTCGTTTTCGGTTTCCTCGAGCGCCTGCTGGAACTCCTTGAAGTTCTCGTTGGCCTTGAGGTCGGGGTAGCTTTCGGCAACCGCCATCAGCCTGCCCAGCGCGCCGCTCAGAGCGCTCTCGATTCCCGCCCGTTGCGCGGGCGAACCGGAACTGCCGGCCACGGCCTGGCTGCGCAGCCGGGTGACCTCTTCCAGCAATTCCTTCTCATGCGACATGTAGCCCTTGACCGCTTCAAGCAGATTGGGGATCAGATCGGCGCGGCGCTTCAATTGAACATCAATGCCGCTCCAGCCCTCGCCTGCCATCTGGCGGTTCTTGACCAGCGTGTTGTAAAGCGAAATCGCGTACAGCGCGACGCCGACCAGCACCGCCAAAATAATCCAGACACTCATGCGTCAACTCCCCGCTCGAAATTCAACCATTGCTCTTGTGTGCAGGGATAACCCGACAACCGGATAACCTTACGCAGTCTCCCCTTGAAAATCCACGGGATAAGCCGAGCCAACGCCATCAAGGTTGAATTATCTGGCTGTCAGATCCGCTCTTGCGGCAAATTCCCGCATGGCCGGGATTTCTCGTGGCCGCGATTATTCGAACCCATTTCATCAAGCAAAACTTTACCATTCCCGGTCCATAATTGACGCAAGCGCCAAAAGCGTGCTTGCGAGGATTGCGAGCCCGTTGGATTGTGCGGAGACGGGGAACGATCTAGATGACACATTTTGACGCCAGCATTTTTGAACTGGCTCCGGTTGCAATGTGGATTGAAGACTTCTCCGCTGTAAAACAGCAATTCGAGCGCTGGCGGGCCGAAGGCGTGACCGATCTTAAGGCCTATCTTCAGGAAGACATCACGCGTGTCGCGGCTTGTTCGAGCAAGATCAAGGTGCTTCGGGTCAACAGCAAGACACTCGATTTGTTTGAAGCGGACAGCCTTGAGCACTTGGTCGACAATCTGTCCGTCGTGTTTTGCGACGACATGCTGGAGAACCACATCAACGAACTGGCGGAACTGTGGGACGGGAAAACCGAGTTCTGCAGCAATGCGGTCAATTATTCGCTCTCGGGCAAGCGGATGGATATCCAGCTCAAGGGGATTATCCTGCCCGGCCACGAGGAGACGCTGGATCGGCTGCTGCTGACCACCGAGGATGTCACGGCGCGCGAGGATGCGCGACGCAATGAGACCAAAAGCCGTCAGCATGCAGAGGGTCTGTTTGAATATTCACCGGTATCGCTGTGGGTCGAGGATTTCAGTCAGATCCGCAACCTGATTGAAGAGGTGCGCGAGCGCGGCATCGAGGATTTCCGCGTGTTCATGGATGTGCATCCGGAATTCGTGCGTCAGTGCATGAGCGAAATCCGCGTCATCGACGTCAATCAGGCAACGCTGGACCTTTTCTGCGCGCCCGATGTCCAGACATTGTTGCAGCGCCAGCTCGAGATTTTCCGCGACGAGATGGAAAAACCCTTCCGCGAGCAATTGATGGATCTGTGGGAAGGCAAACTTTTCCACCATCGCGAAGTGATCAATTATGCGCTCGACGGGTCAGTGCGCCATATCCTGCTGCATTTCGCGGTTCTGCCGGGACATGAAGAGGACTGGTCGCGTGTCCAGGTGGCGTTGACCGACATCACCGCGCGCAAGAAAGCCGAAGCCTATCTGGAATATCTCGGCAAACACGATGTGCTGACCCAACTGCATAACCGCGCATTCTACAAGGATGAACTCAACAGGCTTGAGCGCAAGTCGTTGCGTCCGGTCTCGGCCATCGTCATGGATCTCAACGGGCTCAAGGATGCCAACGACCAGCTTGGGCACGACGCCGGCGACGCCTTGCTGCGCCGCTTTGGCGAAGTTCTCAATGGTGTTGTGGCGCGTCCCAATCATGCCGCGCGCATCGGTGGCGACGAATTCGTGGTTCTCATGCCCGGCACCGACAAGAAGGCCGCCAGCGCCATGGTCGATACGATCAGCGAATTGCTGCATATCAACAATCAGTTCTATTCCAGCGCGCCGCTCAGCGTCGCCATCGGTGTGGCGACCAGCACGGTCGGGGAAACGATGGAAGACATGGTCAAACGCGCGGACCAAAAAATGTACGAGGACAAGCGCGCCCATCACAATGGCGGCGCGACCCAACTTGCCGGCAGGAAACAGACTTCGGTCGCCTGATACGCACCGCGCAAGCTATTGCATGCCGGTAAGGGCGATCGGCGGATCCTCCGGATCAAATATGGTCACCGGGCCTTTTCGAGCCTCCAGCCAGATGAGCGGCACAGTTCCCGGATGAAGGGCGCGTAGGTTTCAGTCCGGTCCTCGAAATTGCCGAGGCCGAGATAATGATGCGACCGGATCTTGACCACTTTGCCGCCTTTCAGTTTCAGACTTGTCTGATACTGACGGCCACCGCTTCCGGCATAGCCGATGAGTTGCACCGAGTTCACATCGGCATAATCCACGATGGTTTTGCGTGACCCGTCGCCCCAGGAGAAAGTGTCCGGCTCGAGCATGCACACCATTTCCCGCTCAACAAGGCTGTTGCGAACAGTGTGGAGGAACGACTGCAGCGCTCCATTGGATTGATCTGTCGATCCGGCGGCCATGGCTTGGCATCTCCCCATGTCGGGAAACGGCGACAAGGCAGCCGGCCACCCTCCCTCAATCAATGCTCATTGAGGCTAACCGGAATCGGTGTTTGCGCCAAGACGGGATATCAACAGACGCAAAAGGCGCTAACGCCGCTCTATTCCGCGGCTTGCAGGAAATTTGCCCCGCCGGCGTCGGTGAGCAGGAAGGCCTCGCCGCACTGGCGCGACAGGTTGCGCACCCGCAGGATATAGCCCTGGCGTTCGGTCACCGAGATGACGCCGCGCGCATCAAGCAGGTTGAAGACATGGCTTGCCTTGATGCACTGGTCATAGGCGGGCAGCACACATTTGTGCAGTGAACCGGGCTCGGACGGCGCGCCGGATTTTAGAATGGCTTCGCATTCCTTTTCAGCATCCTCGAAATGCTTGAGCAGGATGGCGGTGTCAGCGATCTCGAAATTGTAGCGCGAATATTCCTGCTCGGCCTGCAGGAAGACATCGCCATAGGTGACTTTTTCTGCGCCCTCGCGGCCGTTGAAATTGAGGTCGTAGACATTGTCGACACCCTGCACATACATCGCCAGACGCTCAAGCCCGTAGGTCAATTCGCCAGAAACCGGCGCGCATTCGATGCCGCAAACCTGCTGGAAATAGGTGAACTGGCTGACTTCCATGCCGTCGCACCAGCATTCCCAGCCGAGCCCCCAGGCGCCCAATGTCGGGCTTTCCCAATCGTCCTCGACAAAGCGGATGTCGTGCAGCAGCGGATCGATGCCGATGGCAGCGAGCGAGCCGAGATAGAGTTCCTGCAGATTGGACGGGTTGGGTTTGAGGATCACCTGATACTGATAATAATGCTGCAGCCGGTTGGGGTTTTCACCGTAACGGCCATCCTTGGGACGGCGCGAGGGCTGAACATAGGCCGCATTCCACGGCTTCGGCCCGAGCGCGCGCAAGGTCGTGGCCGGATGAAACGTTCCTGCGCCCACTTCCATGTCGTAGGGCTGCAGCACGACACAGCCATAATCCGCCCAATAGCGGTGCAGGGCGAGAATCAGCGCCTGAAACGAGCGTGTCGGCTTCATGTGATCTGGAAGGGTATCGGTCATGGCTGGGATCCGGATGGAAAGGCGGTCAAATCAGGCCGCGATCAAGCGGCCCTGAAAGTGTGGCGACAGGTGCCACGGCTCTTCCTCAGGGTCAAGTCCGGGAGCATGGCCAAGCCGCGCAGGCGAGCCAGGCGCCAGGCCTCACTCGTCCGGCTTCCTGAGCCGGTATTCGCCGGTTTCGGGATCCTCGATCAGCGTACCTTGCGCACCGGTTCGGGTTTCCTTTTCGGCATCGCGAACCCGGGCGTTCACCCGTTCGGCTTCCGAGACAAAGCGCTTGTAGCCGAGCCAGGCGACGGCACCTACGGCGGCAAGCAGAAAAAGTTGCGGCATGGTTGCGGTCCTTTCCTCAGGCCAGCATCAGGCTTGGCCGCGCCACGGCACCAACCCGCGAAAGATGGGTCTAGAGCCCATAGCGAGACCAAAGTGCCCGCTCGTCAAGCGAATTCAACCCTGCTTCGCCGATCCCGGCAAGCACTCCGCCAGCCAGACCGGCATTAGCCCCGGGCATGCGGCGGCCAAACAGACCGCGCTGTGCCGCTATCAGCCGCAGCTTGACCTTGTCGCCATACCGGGCGCGCAAGGTGGACCGCAAATCGCCCAGTTCATCGACCAGGCCCATGTCCTTGCCACGAATCCCGGTCCAGAATTGTCCGGTGAACATCTCCGGATCGTCGTTCAACCGGGTTCCCCGGCTGGTCTTGACCAGATCGATGAAGACCTTGTGGATTTCGAGTTGCAGATCCTTCAGCCGGGCGACGTCTTCGGCCTTTTCCGGCTGGAACGGATCAAGCAGCGACTTGTTTTCGCCCGCGGTATAGACCCTGCGCTCGACACCGATCTTGTCGATCAGGCCGGTAAAACCGAAGCCAGCGGAAATCACCCCGATCGAGCCGACAACCGAGGACGGATCGGCGATGATCTCGTCTCCGGCGCAGGCGATCATGTAGCCGCCCGAAGCTGCCACATCCTCGACGAACATCAGGACTTTCTTGTTCTTCTCCGCCGCCAGATCGCGAATCCGCTTGTAGATCAGACGTGACTGCACCGGCGAACCGCCGGGTGAATTGACCACGATCGCCACCGCAGGCGCCTGCTTGTCGGCGAAGGCGCGGGCAAGCAGCGGCGCCACGGTGGCAATATTCAGGTTCTGGCGAAACTGGTTTCCACCGGCCATGATAGCCCCATGCAACCGGACCACCGGAATAACGGTGATATCCTTGCGGAAGCGAGCAGGCAGAAAAGAATTCAGCGAAACCATGGCAGAGTATTCCTGTTGTCTCCCGCACGTACCGGCGGGCTTGCGGGCCGGTACGTGCGGGCGGCTTGAATGTTGTCCGGATCATGTATGTCTTTTCCGGCCCAGTGCAATGGCGGTGCGCGTCATACGCCTATTTTGATGAGCGCGCGTTGCTGCGTCTGGACCAGACGGCACGGCCATTGCAAAGGTCGTTCATCTGAAGCGTGAACCGGTTTCCGGAACCATCATGAAGCAGAATGCGATCGCGCAGGCTCATGCGTGCGCGGCTGCCCTTGATCGCTGTGACCAGAATGCGGATCGCATCATCGCCCGGGCGCGGGCAGACCGGCGTGATTTCGGCGCCGCCAAAACGCTTGCCCAGAGCTGCGAGAATATCGGAGCTGGATTCGGGGCGCGCGATGATCGACACCTGACCGCCGGGCTTGAGAATGGCGCTTGACGTGCGGAGCCAGCGTTCGAACAGATCGTCGGTTTCCATGGCATGGGCCTCCGACTTGAGCAGATCCGGCGTCTTGCGGTCGCGTCCGGAATTGAACGGCGGGTTCATGATCACATAATCATAGGCATATTCCGCCAGACCTGCCTCACGACGCCGGGTGCCATGAAGGGCGACATCGGCCTCGATCACCCGGGCGCGCGCCGCCAGATGCGCGTTCTGGTTCAGCGCCAGCGAGCGGCGGGCGCACTCAGTCATCACAGCCGACCGCTCGATCAGGTCCACATTCAAATCCGGCAATCGGGTGGCTGCGGCCAACCCGGCGGCGCCGGCCCCGGCGCCGAGATCGGCAAGCTGACCGCTCGCGGCTTGGGGGATGGTGGCGGCCAGCAGCATGGCGTCGATTCCGGCACGGTGTCCGGCTCCCGAAGGCTGCACGAGGTAAAATCCGCCATTGTGGAATGCATCAACCGTGTGGCCGGGCTGCCCGGCATCCCGGGATGCTGCGGAGATCTGCCCATCGCCTGGCTGTTCCGATTGGAAATCCGCATGCGGCGATGATCCGCGCTGGTCAGCCTGGCGTGTCACTGTCGGTCCATGGCCTGAGTTCGTCTTCCAGACCGGCATCCATGACAATGCGGCGAGCCTGGGCCGCCATGTCGGGATCAACCAGAATACGCCGCGGGATGACGCCTACCGATCCTTCCAGAATGCTCATGCCGGCGTCGGCAACCATGCAACCGATGCCGGCGTCGCGCATCAGGCTTTCCACGAATGAGATGAGCACCGGATCATTGGTGCGGATGAGATCATGCATCGGCTCTCCTTCTGGATTGTTTGTGTCATCCCTATGTATCACTTATCAACCCGCATGCGCGCCAATTCGCCGCTTGCCGTGTGCGATGGCGCTGAATAATGTGCCGGGAAGTCAAATCAGGAGTCCGTAGCATTGGGTGTGGTCATTTCGCTGGAAGATGGAAAACACAGAGACGCATCGGTCAAACCGTTGGTCGACAAGACACGTGCCGACATGGAACGGGTCAACCAGTTGATATTGTCAAAAGCCGGATCAGATGTTGCCATGATTCCGGAAGTGGCAAACCATCTGATTTCGTCCGGTGGCAAGCGGCTCAGGCCGATGCTGACACTGGCCTCGGCAACCATGTTCGGCTACACCGCAGACGCCCACATCAAGCTCGCCACATCGGTGGAGTTCATGCACACGGCAACGCTGCTTCATGATGATGTGGTCGACGAGAGCGATCTCAGGCGCGGTCGCTCGACCGCACGGATGATCTGGGGCAACCAGGCAAGCGTGCTGGTCGGCGACTTTCTGCTCGGACAGTCATTCAAGATGATGGTCGAAGTCGGCTCGCTCGATGCGCTGGACGTGCTGTCGACGGCGGCAGCGGTGATCGCCGAGGGCGAAGTGCTGCAACTGTCGGTCGCCAAGAATATGGAAACCACGGAAGACGATTATCTCTCGGTCATCCGCGCCAAGACGGCGGCACTGTTTTCGGCAGCCTGCGAAGTCGGCCCGATCATCGCCGGCGCCAGCAAGGCCGAACGCAATGCGCTCAGATCCTACGGCATCAATCTCGGGCTGGCGTTTCAGCTGATTGACGACGTGCTTGATTATAGCGGGTCGGCCGGGGAACTGGGAAAGAATGTCGGCGATGATTTCCGGGAAGGCAAGATAACCCTGCCAGTGGTTCTGGCATACCGCCGCGGATCCGAATCGGAACGGGCTTTCTGGCGTGAAGCGATCGAGGGTGGAAAGAGCGATGAGCAGGCGCTGGAGAAAGCGCTGGGCCTGATTACCAAATATGGCAGTCTGAAAGACACAACTGCGCGAGCCGAGCATTATGCATCGATTGCACGGGATGCGCTGGCGCCATTGCCCGACTCTGAAGAGAAATCGGCGCTGATGGAAGTCATCGCGTTTTGCGTCAACCGGGTGAATTGATCACCGGTCCGGTCAGGCAACCTGCTCCGGTCTTGCCGCACTGCGCCAAAAAAGCCATTGTGTTGGGTAAAACTGCTTCGGCAATTGGCCGGTGCATGGCCAGAACGAACATAAGGCAGACCTTGATGCGGCGAAATTTGACAGCCCGTTTTGCGGCCAGCGTTGCGCTGGGTGTATTTCTTTCGGTGAGCGGGACAACCGGACTTCCGGCAAGCCAGGCAGCGGCGGCCCAGGAGCAGGCAACGGAAGACCAGCCAACTTTTCTCGGGTTTGCCGGAGCTTATCTGGCCGGGCGGACAGCGGACGTCGACAATGACACCGGTCACGCGATTGAATTCTATCGCAAGGCGCTGGAATTCGACCCGGAAAACGCCGATATCAGACAACGGCTGATGGTGGCGCTGTTCATCGACGGACGGTTTTCCGAAGGCGTCACGCTGGCACGTGAAATGAAGGACGATCCCGCAGTCAGCGAAGTGTCGAACCTGGCATTGATGGTGGAGGCCACAACCAAGCGCGAATACCGCAAGGCCGCGAGCCTGCTCGACCAGGAAGACAGCAATCCGATTGACCGCCTGCTCAATACGCTGCTGATAGCCTGGGCCGAATTTGGCGATGGCAAGGGCGACCAGGCAATGAAGTCCATTCTCGCACTCAAAGGTCCCCCGTGGTTTCCCGTCTTTACCCGCTACCATGCCGGTGAAATGGCGCAGGCCATGGGCAAAAAGGCCGAGGCGAGAAAGCAGTTCACCGATCTGATTGCCGACCCCCAGAGTGGCGGCGCGGCACCCGACACCTATATTCGCACGGTGATGTCTCTGGCAGCCATGGAAGCACGGGATGGAAATACCCGCGCCGCTCTGGATGCGCTCTCGGCGGGCGAAGAGTTTTCTCCCGGCTATGCACCGCTGGCGGGACTGAGGCAGTTGATCGAAGACGGCGGCAAGCCGGAAGCCGGCATGAAAACCGCCCAGCAGGGCGCCGCGGCGGCATTTTTCACGCTTGGCAGCGCTCTCAACCGCGATGGCGCGGAAGAAACGGTTGCCGTCTACCTGCAATTTGCCCGGATGCTCGACCCCGCAAACGCCGCGACGCTTGTCACCCTGGGCGGCTTGAAGGAAAAGCTGGGCAAGGCGGATGACGCCATTGCGATCTATGAGTCCGTTCCCGAAACCTCGCCGATGCGCCGGGTCTCGGAACTTCAGCTCGGGCTTGCGCTGGCCGATCTCGACCGGAATGACGAAGCAAAGGCACATCTCAAGGCGCTGATAGAATCCGATCCGAAGGATATCCGCAGCTATCTCGCCTATGGCAGCGTCTTGTCGCAGGACAAGGATTACGCCGAAATGGCGCGCACCTACGAGACAGCCATTTCGGTCGTGGGACCTGCGCCGACCCGCAATGACTGGAACCTGTTCTTCCAGGCCGGGATTGCCAATGAGCGGCTCAAGCAATGGCCGAAGGCTGAAGCGAATTTCAAGCGCGCGCTGGAGCTTTATCCGAACCAGCCTCAGGTGATGAACTATCTGGGTTATTCCTGGATCGACATGAACATGAACCTTGAGGAAGGCATGGACATGATCCGCGCCGCCGTCGATCTCAGACCCAATGACGGCTACATTGTCGATTCGCTCGGATGGGCACATTACCGGCTCGGCCAATATGGTGACGCGGTTCGTGAACTTGAGCGCGCTGTGGAACTCAAGCCCGCTGATCCGACGATCAACGATCATCTCGGCGATGCCTATTGGCGCGTCGGCAGGGAGCTTGAAGCCAAGTTTCAATGGAATAGGGCGCTGTCCAATGAACCCGATGCCGATCTCAAGCCGCAGATCGAGCTCAAGCTGGCCGAAGGCTTGCCAGCCGCCGACCCGGCGGTTCCTGCCGCTGCCAATGACATGACCAAGGACGGCGATGCGCCGATGCTCCAGCCGAATGGCGCCGGAGCCGACAAGAAGGGCGATCTCGGAACCGCGACCGATCTGCAACGTCATGCCTTGCTGAACGGAACACGCGGGGCCCAGGCGTCAACTGCTGGCGCGGATTTGTGAGCCAGCGGATTGATGCTGACGAACGATGCGCCGGCGAAGATCAATCTGGCGCTGCATGTCACTGGCCGGCGGGATGACGGTTACCATCTGATCGAAAGTCTTGTGGTGTTCACGGAGCTCGGCGACCGGGTGTCGGCCAGGCTGGCCAGCCATGACGGGTTTGTTCTCGGCGGTGTTGAAGCCGGTCCGTTGTCAGCGGAAAACAGCAATGACAATCTGGTTGTCAGGGCGCGTGATGCGCTTGCCGGTGCGGCGCGGCAATCGGGCGCCGTGCTTGCGCCCGTCGAAATCAAGCTCGACAAGCGGCTTCCGGTGGCCTCGGGCATCGGTGGCGGATCAGCGGACGCCGCGGCGGCATTGAAACTCCTGTGCAGCTTGTGGGATTTCAGCCCGGCCGCGGACCATTTGTCCCAAATTGCGCTCAAGCTCGGCGCGGATGTGCCGATGTGCCTGAGCGGACGGCCTTTGATTGCCCGCGGCATCGGCGAAAGGCTTGATCCGGTCGCCCTTGGTTTCCGGCTTGATCTGGTGATCGTCAACCCCCGGATCGGCGTCTCCACGCCAGCGGCGTTCTCTGCCCTCGAGAGCCGCGACAACGCTCCCCTGCCCGCGCCTGAAGGTGTTGGCGACAAAGGTGCGTTCATCGATTGGCTTGCCCGGACGCGAAACGACCTCGAACCGCCGGCGCGGCGGCTGGTTCCCGAAATTTCGGATTGCCTCGCAGCACTCAACAGTTCCGGGGCCCTGATCGCCAGAATGTCGGGGTCGGGTGCGAGTTGTTTCGGGCTCTATGCGAGCGCTGACGCGGCCAGTGACGCTGCCAACCGGTTGCGTCAGACAAAGCCCGGCTGGTTCATTGCCGCAACGCGAACATTACCCGCAGACTGACGAAGCGCGATTAATGTGTCAGGTCAATGCCAGCACCGCGGCCGGCACGATCTCGCATTTGAGCCGGGTCATCGCCAGGCCGCGCCCCAAGCTTTCAAGCGACTGGCCAGATTTGGAATTGGCGATCGCCTGCCGCTTGGGAATCAGCACGCCGTGTTCTATGGCTGACAGCCGGCCACGGCGCCACCGGGCCATGAACGGAAGCCGGTACTCGCGCGATGGCCTGAGCCGTGCCGCCTGACGGCCAGTGGCAATATGCTGGCCGACATGATCTATCCAGCCCAAGAGCGGCCTGGCGCCCGGTTCAATCAGCAACAGCCAATCGGCGCGCGTCGAACGGACCACGTCACGCAGATCCGGATTTTCGAGAAACCTGCATCCGGCGGCATCGGCCAGCAGGGCAGTGCCGTCGCGCGAACCACGATCCAGAATCACCACCTCGGCGACGAGCCCTTCGACGGCACCACGCACCAGCGAAGCCAGAGTCACCGCCAGGGCTTTTTCCTGGTCCTTGCATTCAATAAGTACACTGATCATTGCCCTTTCTAGATCAAGCCGGAACGATATGCCAGCCGCCGGTCTTTGCGTACGGTCGACCGTTCTCACATCAATTTTTCATTTTGTTCTTGCTATGTTCCATTCTTTGCGATAGGAAAATAATCACGAACACGGCGAAACTCATCGCCCAGTCACAGGTCTTGTCCCCACCGGGCTCCATGGAGGTCTTATGCCAAGTCTTTCAGCGTTGAAACAGACAGCCTTTGCGCCTGGCCTGCAGGCCACCCAAGCAGATGCGCTGGTGGCAGCAAGCGGAATGCGCGTGAGCGAGGACCGCATGCGCGGCCGGGGCGCAGGACTCAACATGTCGGGCCGCTACGAGATCAGCACACGCGAGGTTTTTGACGACGGCTGGAGCAGCCTTGAGGATCTGGCGCCGTTCAAGACCGAGGTGCAGATCGAGAAGCCACGCACCGTCATCACCAAAAACCAGTCTCCCGATCTTTCGTTTGACCGTTCGATCAATCCCTATCGCGGGTGCGAGCATGGCTGTGTCTATTGTTTCGCCCGGCCAACGCATGCCTATATGGGCCTGTCGGCGGGCGTCGATTTCGAGGCGCGGCTGTTCGCCAAGCCCGATGCGCCGCGGCTGCTGGAGCGCGAATTGTCGCGGCCGGGCTACAAGGTGCAGCCGATCGCCATCGGCACCAACACCGATCCCTATCAGCCGGTCGAGAAACAATGGCGCATCATGCGGCAATTGCTTGAAGTGCTGGAAGCCGCGGGGCACCCGGTCGGCATCGTCACCAAATCAGCGCTGGTGGTCCGCGACATCGACATTCTGTCGCGCATGGCATCCAGAGGTCTGGCCCGCGTGGCGCTGTCGGTGACGACCCTCGACAGAAAGCTGGCGCGCACCATGGAGCCCCGTGCGGCAACTCCCGAAAAGCGGCTTGAAGCGATCCGCGCCCTGACCGACGCCGGCATCCCGGTCTCGGTGATGGCGGCGCCGGTGATACCCGGTCTCAACGATCACGAGATCGAGCGCATTCTCGATTCCGCCAAGGCCGCTGGCGCGGATGCGGCGGGCTACATTCTGCTGCGCCTGCCGATTGAAGTCAGCCCGCTGTTTCGTGACTGGCTGCTGCGGCATTATCCGGACCGCTACCGGCATGTGATGTCGCTGATCCGCTCGATGCGCGGAGGCAAGGACTATGATGCCGAATTCGGCAAGCGGATGCGCGGAACCGGCCCCTATGCCTGGCAGATCGCCCGCCGTTTCGACATGACCGCCAAGCGGCTCGGCCTGAACCTCAGGAAATCGCCGTTGCGTGTGGATCAGTTCATCCCGCCGCATGGCGAAGGCGTCCAGTTGAGCCTGCTTTAGCATCAAGCGTCCGGATAGCCGGACGCCTGGAGCGTTAGCCACGCCTCTTCGGGATGCGTGGCGACACAAACCGGACCGCCCCCCGCCCCGTCATGGGCGGTCCGGCGCCCGCGCGGCATCCGTCCCCAGCCGCCGGGCCTTGCAGAGAATCGGGCGGGTGTGCAAGCTTCGCCGCAACATGGCTCGCACCCCGCCCGATTCGCTGTTCCCCGACTATCCGCCGACACCCGATGATCGCTTTGAGCGGCATGCCGTGCAAAGCGGCTTCAACTTCGTTGCAGGTGTTGATGAAGCCGGACGGGGTCCGCTCGCCGGCCCTGTCGTGGCCGCGGCCGTCATTCTCGATCCGGCCTCGATTCCCGACGGGTTGAACGATTCCAAAGCCCTGAAGCCAGCCAGACGGGAGCAATTGTTCGAGATCATCCTGGCGTCCTGCCAGGTCGGGATTGCCAGCGCATCGGCACGCGAAATCGAAAGCACCGACATCCGCGCCGCGAGCCTTGCGGCGATGCGCCGCGCGCTGGCCGTGATGCCGGTCAGCGCCGACTTTGCGCTGATTGATGGCCGCGACGTTCCGCCGGGACTTGATTGCCAGGCACGGGCGCTGGTCAAGGGCGATGCACGGTCGCTGTCCATCGCGGCGGCCTCGATCGTCGCCAAGGTGGTACGGGACCGGATGATGGTCCGGGCCGCCCTGGTCTATCCCGCCTATGGTTTTGACAGGCATATGGGCTATGGCGCGCCACGACACCTCACCGCGATTGCTGAACACGGCCCCTGCCCGCTGCACCGCATGACATTCCGCCCGATGCGCAAGGACTGATCGCCTGCCCATGGCGCTTTCAATCGTTCCGGAATGAGGATCGACCATGCATTCGTGCAGCAAAATGCAAGGCCTGCATACCAACCCGGCATTCCCACAACGAAAAAGGCCGGGAGAAAATCCCGGCCCAAATCATAACGTCTATTTAGCCAGGCTCAGTTGAGCCGGGTCTTCATCTCGCCAAGCGATGCCTTGAACAGCTCGCCCGAAGCCTTGCCGTCGACTTTGGAGCCGATCAGCTTTTCAGCGGCAGCAATGGCCAGATCGACCGCCGAGGCGCGAACCTCGTTGATCGCATCGGTTTCGGCCTGCCGGATTTTCTGTTCAGCCATCGCGGTGCGGCGGCTGACATATTCCTCGGACTTGGCCTTGGCTTCCTCGCGCAACATGGCAGCTTCCCGTTCCGCGGCGCCAAGAATGCTTTCGGCCTCGGTTTCGGCTTCCTTGCGCTTGCGCTGGTACTCGGCAAGCAATTGCTGGGCTTCTTCGCGCAGGTTCTTGGCTTGTTCGAGTTCATTGCGGATCTGGTCGGCGCGCTTGTCGAGAGCGCCCGTCAGCATCGCCGGGACCTTAACGTAAGCCAGAATGCCCAGGAAGATGATGAGCCCGATTAAGGCAAAGAATGTAGCGTCCATGATCGTCTTTCCCGCTTACTTGCCTGATGCAGCACGGATCGCGGCAGCGACCTCGGCCTTGGTCACGGAACCACCCAGAAGATGCTTGACGACATCCGTGGCGGTTTCCTCGGCAATGGTGTCAACCTCTGCCAGTGCTTTTTGCTTGATGGCGAAGATGCTTTTCTCGGCATCCGCCATCTTGGCGTTGAGGCCGGCTTCGGTCGAAGCCTGCTCGGCTTCAGCCGCAGCTTTCGCCTTTTCACGCGCGGTCTCCGCAATCGCGGAGGCTTTCTTGCGCGCATCGGCCAGGTCCTGCTCGTAAGCGGCAATGGCCTCGTCGGCTTCTTCCTTCAGACGATTGGCTTCATCGAGATCCTGCGCGATCCTGTCGCGACGGTGCTCCAGAATGCCGCCGATGCGCGGGACAATGACCTTCGACATCAGCAGATAGAACAAGCCGAAGGTGATCGCCAGCCACAACAGCTGCGAGGCGAAGGTCGATGAATCGAAGGGCGGGAATACACCGCTACCGTGGGCTTCGCCCCCGGGTGCGCCGGTTTCCGAATGGGTCCCTTCGGTGGGGTTGGACTCGGCATAAGCCGGGGTCACAACAAACATGGTCACCTCCAGATGAAATGCCACGCCGGGTCATCCGGCGTGGCAAGCCTGATACTCGTCGACGATTAGACGGCGAAGAGGAGAAGGAGAGCGACGAGCAGCGAGAAGATGCCCAGAGCTTCGGTCACGGCAAAGCCGAAGATCAAACGGCCGAACTGGCCGTCAGCTGCCGACGGATTGCGCAGTGCGCCCGAGAGGTAGCTACCGAAAATGTTGCCCAGGCCGATGCCTGCGCCGCCCATGCCGAGACATGCGATGCCGGCGCCGATGTACTTTGCTGCTTCTGCTTCCATGATAAAACTCCTTTGGAATGGGATGGATGCGATTTTTTCTGGCGGCGGACCGCCGGTGATTGGATCCTAGTGGCCGGGATGCAGGGCGTCGTTGAGGTACATGCAAGTCAGCACCGCAAAGACATAGGCCTGAAGGAAGGCAACGAGGAATTCTAGACCTGTCAGCGCCACGGTCATCGCCAGCGGCAGGATGGCTGTCCCGAAACCCAGGACGCCCATGCTGCCAAGCGAGGCGACAAAACCGGCAAACACTTTCAGCGTGATGTGGCCGGCCAGCATGTTGGCGAACAGACGCACGGAGAGGCTGATCGGGCGCGACAGGAAGGAGATCACTTCAATCATCACCACCAGCGGCATCAATATGCCAGGCACACCCTGGGGTACAAACAGATTGAGGAAATGCAGACCGTGCTTCCAGAAGCCATAGACCACCACCGTGCCGATGACGAGCATGGAGAGTGCGAACGTAATGATGAGATGGCTGGTTATGGTGAAGAAGTAGGGGAACATGCCGATGAGGTTTGCCACCAGAACGAACATGAACAGCGAAAACACCATCGGGAAGAACCGCATGCCTTGCGATCCGGCTCCGTCACGCAGCATCGAAGCCACGAATTCGTAGGACATTTCCGAGATCGACTGCAGCCGCGACGGGACCAGTCCGCGGTTGGCGGTGGTCATAAACAGGAATCCTGCGGCCACGGCAACAGTGCCCACCATGAACAGCGACGAGTTGGTGAACGACAGATCCAGCCCGCCGATTTCGATGGGAACGAGCTTGCTGATCTGGAACTGCTGAATCGGATCGTTGGACACCTAAAACCTCTTTTTCGCCATCCGGTGAAACCGGATATTACTTCCCGTCGTCTTCGCCACGCGCTCCGGACTTGTCATGCCTGCCAGTACCTGGCTGGGCGACCGCTCCGGTCGAGCGCAAAATATTCAGCACCCCGGCACAAAACCCGAGCAGCAAAAACACGATCAATCCCCAAGGCGACGTGCCCAAGAACCGATCGAACATATAACCCAGTATCACTCCAACGAGCACGCCGGCGATGAACTCGCTCGACAGCTTGACCGCTAGCGCATAGCCCTTCGAAGCTTGCCTGTTGGAGCCCGCTTCCGGCTCCACCTTGCGGCGGGCGAGAAGTTCGGCGTCCAGGCGCTTGCGACGGGCGTCCAGGCTTTCCGACCGGCCATCTTCCATTCCGTCCCCTGCGCTCGGTTTGCCCGATCCGCCAGTTCCGCGCTTTTCATCCATGGATGCGCACTCCTGACACGCCAACGACGACTTGAAAAAAGCCGTTTCGAAGTCGGGCGCAACATAGTTTTAGGTCAGATCATAGTCAAGGCACGGAAAGCTCTAAGCGCGAGACGTTTTTCTTTATTTTTTTCAATAGCTTGGGATGAGGTTTCCGGGGGCCGCTACGGAAGTATCAGAAAAACTTGGCGGGTTGCGCCGGACTCACACTGGTTGCGGCGAATCCGGGGCGGCCGGATCAGGACCAGCCGCCGCCATAGGTGACGTAGAAAATATGAAGCCCGATCTGGCCGACCTTGCGCATTTTGCGGGCCCATGGCGGGCTGACATAGGTGGCGTGGTAATGCGTCGAGGAGCCGACTTCGTTGAGCCAGATCTTGCCGGCCGTGGTCGCCAGCGCGATTTCCTCGGCAATATCCCAATGCTTGGGCGATCTTACCCTGTCCTTGATGCCATCGCAGGCAAAGGAAAACTGGCAGCGATTGCGCCAGGTCTTGTTCTGGTAAACAACGCCGCAAACCGTGTTCGGGTAGGTCGGATTGCGCACCCGGTTGAGAATCACCTGCGCCACAGCCGCCTGACCCTTGACGGTTTCGCCGCGGGCTTCGAAATAGATCCCGGCTGCGAGACAGCGCTGTTCGGATTCCGAAAATGCCGAGGCCGGCAACGCGGTGCCGGCCCAATCATGATCAAACTTGCCCACCGGCGGGATAAAACGTCCGCGCGTGGTTTCAGGACGAAGCACTGAATTGAAGGGAGATTGCTTGGCGTAGTCAGGCGCGGCCGGCGCGTAGGCTGTGGCGAGGATATCGGGATTGTCGTTGGTCACCAGGCTGGCCAGCACAGCCCGCACCTGCGGCTCGGCCTTCTGCTTGCCCTTGGTGTAGAAGGCGGTAGCGATCTTGAATTCCTTGCCGCGGATGTCGGGCTTGAGAAAAGCCATGGCGGTCTCGAGATTCTCAACCGGCCGCAACAGGCTGGACTGACGTTCGAGAACCGAGCCGGCGGAAAAATCCTTGGGTGGTTGCACCGGAGCGACGTCGATGACCCGCCCCTTCTTGAGGCTGCGGGTCACACGATCGGCGTCAGGGCGCGGATCGGCGGCACCAATCTTGCCCATGAAGGCGATCTTGTCGCCATTTGGCAGCGTCACACCGGCGCCCGATGTGATCGATGAAGTCAGTACCGGGTCGGTGAACTCCAGCTCTGCCGCCTGGATCGATCCGGCGGGCGAAGACGTCAGGAAGGTTTTCCACCTTGCATCGGCGCCCTCACCGCCGGCCAGCAGGGTGGCCATATCGGCATGCGAGGTGATGGTCGGGGTGATGAGAAATGCTGTGAGGCCCAAAACCACGGGCGCTGACAGGCGGCTGAACAGGGAATGACCGCTGCCGGGCAAACGACGCTTCTGACGCAAAACAACAACTCCGAAACTCGGGACACGTACACGATACAGTCTTCGAGAATGAAGGATTAACCTTGATGGAGCGTTAATGAGCGCCCCCGAATATTCGGCCCGATATCAGCAAATCTGAAACACCCTGAAACGTCCGCGTTTGACCACGCCCGGAAGAGACGTTGGCACGCCGCGGCCACGGGATGTTCCTCGCCCCCAATCATGTCCGTTTTATGGACCCGGGCGGAGGCGGCAGGCGCCGGCGTGAAACCGGCGGCATCAATCAGGGCAAATCAGCTGCGCTTCTTGGGGCCCAGCTTACCCGAAACCGTGCGCCGGGCGGATTTCTTGGGCATCAGCGACGGCCGCTTGGTTTTGCCGTCCTTGGGCGCATAGGGGTTGTCACCACTCCGGTAGACCACCCGCAACGGAATTCCGGGCATGTCAAAATCCTTGCGGAGCGAATTGACCAGATAGCGTGTGTAGGATTCGGGAACCGCTTCGGGCCGGGTGCAGGAAATCATGAAGCCTGGCGGGCGCGACTTGATCTGGGTCATGTATTTGAGCTTGAGCCGCCGCCCCGACACTGCTGGCGGCGGATGATGGCCCTGGGTGTGATCAAGCCAGCGGTTGAGCTTTGCGGTGGACACGCGCTTGTTCCAGGTCTTGTGAACCATGGCGATGTTTTCCATCAGCCTGTCGAGTCCGTCGCCGGTCTGACCAGCGACCGTGACAGCGCGAATGCCGCGAATTTGCGGCAGCAGCCGTTCGGTCATTTCCCGCAGTTCAGCCAGTTTTTCCTGACGATTGTCGATCAGGTCCCACTTGTTGAAGGCAATGACCGGCGCCCTGCCCTCACGGACAATCAGATCGGCGATCTGCAAATCCTGTTTTTCAAACGGGATGGTCGAATCAAACACGACCACCACCACTTCGGCAAAGCGAATGGCGCGCAACGCATCGGCGACCGAGAGTTTCTCGAGCTTTTCCTGAACCCGGGCCTTGCGGCGCAGCCCAGCGGTGTCGAACAATTTGATCTTGCGGCCTTGCCATTCGAAATCGACCGCGATGGAATCGCGGGTGATACCGGCTTCGGGACCGGTCAGCAGCCGGTCCTGGCCCAGGAACCGGTTGATCAGCGTCGACTTGCCGGCATTGGGACGACCGACGATGGCCACCCGCAGCGGTTTGGTCTCGTCATATTCGGGACCTTCATCCTCATCGTCGGGGGACGCGTAAATATCGACATCGGTGACAGCTTCGGACAGCGGGTCATCCTTGGACGGAAAACACCGGTCTTCGCCAAATGCCTCGACAATGGCGTCGCGCAGATCCAGCATGCCGCCGCCGTGTTCGGCCGAAATCGGACAGGGCTCGCCCAGCCCAAGCCGGAAGGCATCATACATGCCTGATTCCGAGCCTTTGGATTCCGCCTTGTTGGCGACCAGCACCACCGGCTTGCCGCGTTTTCTCAGGATGCCGGCCAGCAACTCGTCAGCCGGCGTCAGTCCGGCCTTTGCGTCAATCAGGAACAACGCGCCGTCGGCTTCGTCCATCGCCATTTCGCTTTGGGCGCGCATGCGGCCCTCAAGCGTGTCGGGGCCGGCAACTTCAAGGCCCGCGGTGTCGATCATGCGGAAGCGAAGGTCCACCAGCTTGGCATCGCCCGGACGGCGATCGCGGGTGACGCCGGGCGTGTCGTCAACCAGCGCCAGCTTGCGGCCGGCAAGGCGGTTGAAAAGTGTCGATTTGCCGACATTCGGGCGTCCGACAATGGCGAGAGTGATGCTCATGACTGATCCTTGCCCGAAGGCGCCGTCATCGTCCGGGGTGCCGGAGCGATCAGGATGCGCCGCCTTGGGCGGCAATCATGTCGAGCATAAGGCCGGCGCGCGTCTTTATGCCGTTGGGGGTATCACTGTCGGCGGCGATATCGCCGAACCATTGTGAAGCCTGTTTCAGATCACCAGCCTTGTATGCCGCGTTGCCCAGAGCGTCGCGTGCGGAATGACGGGCCGGATTGCCCGGAACCGCGAGCACTTCAACTTCCGCGGACACATCGGCATAGCTGCCATGGTCAATCAGCAAATAGGCCGCGCGGAGCCGCGCCGCATCGCGAATGGCGACAGGCTGGGATACGTCCTTGCCGATCTCGGAGAAGGTGGCGATTGCCGCCTGGGCATCGCCCTTGTCGGCCAGAACCGTGGCGGCGCGCATGCGCGCGAGCACCGGATAGGATCCGTACCCTGTCTTTTCCAGATTCTGGAATTCGGCAAGCGCCGCATCGGTCTCGCCGTTGCGGGCCTTTTCCAGCGCGGCCAGAAACACATCTCCGGATCTGGCTGCGGTGGTTTCCTTCCAGTACTGCCAGCCGCGCAATCCGGCAGTAACGGCAACGATGCCGATCGCCGCAGCAAGGAGGACAAAGCGGAACCGCTTCCACAGCGCCTTCATGTAATCCGAACGCAGGTCCTCATTGACCTCGCGGATGAATGTAGAATTGTCGTCTGCCATGGCGTCACCGGACGATGCCGGTCCTCTCGAATTTTTGCCGCAAGCGGCGTTGTGTGAGGCCTTCTAGCCGATTTTACGGATTCTGTAAGGGGGTGCGGCGGTGAAAGCGCATATACGCCGCGCCGAACCCTCTAAATTCCGATGATCGGCGGAACCCCGATAAGCCATTTGTGCAGGAACAGGATGAACAGCACATACAGGATCAATCCACCCGCGACGGCGATGATATCCCATTTGACCGGCCCGGCCACCGGATTGGTCGTGAGGCCGGCTCGCAGCCTTTTCTTCTCCGAGATCCGGTCGACGACGGCCCAGGCCAGAAATCCGCCAAACAGAATCACCGACGCCAGATCACCGTTGACCAGAAGGTGGGCGAGGGCCCAGATCTTCACGGCAAGCAGCGTCGGGTGCTTGACAGCGGCCTTGATCCGGCCGGCAGGCACTTGCGCCGCGACCAGCAGGATCATGACCGGAATCATCAACAGGGCGACGACGTGGCTCATCCAGGAAGGCGCGATCCAGAACACCACCGGATCCTGGCGCGCCATTCCGTATCCCCAGACGAGGATCACGAACCCGGCGATGGAGAGCAGCGAATAGATCCCTTTCCAGGTGTTCAGTCCGCGCGCATCGATTTGCGCATGGCGAAACCCGGGGGCAGCAATCCGGACGGAATGAACACCCAGAAACACCACCAGTCCAATTATCAGCCAGATCATCCCGAAACTCCCTTGTGGCGGCCAGACAGACGCTGTCCGCGTGTTGCGGCGACCATAGCCCGGACCCTTACGGATGAGAAGCGGTCCGGGCATGCATTTGTGTCACTGCAAATGTATCGAGGCGGAATTGTATCCGGGCTCGCTCTGGTTCATCATGCCATGATGGACCCTGATTTGACCGCCGCCCGCAGGCGGCTCACTGAAAAGAAGGCGGATCTGGAAAGCATGTCGGCGCTGAGCCAGCAGGCGCGCGCACCGGTGACGCTCGACCAGCAATCGGTCGGCCGCTTGTCGCGGATGGACGCCATGCAGCAGCAGGCCATGGCGGAGGCGCAGGAACGCGCCCGCAAGCGTGATCTTGTCCGCATCGAGATGGCCGAGCGACGCCTGAGCGACGGTGACTATGGCTGGTGCGTTGACTGCGGCGAGGTTATTGCCGACAAGCGGCTGGAGATTGATCCGATGGCGGAGAAATGCGTTCGCTGCGCCTCCGGATAGACATTTCATATCCCCGCCGCATTTGCCCGCCAGGACTTCGAGGCTCAGGTTTCTGTCTAGCGTAGCATCGGATTGCCAAGGTTCATGATCGTTTTTGCCAATAGCCCTGCCCCGTCGCGTGGCACGTCTTCATTTCGTTGTCTCGCGCTGGTTCTGGCCGTGTCTGGACTGAATGCCTTGATCTCCGTTCCGGGAACCACCGAAGCGATGGCCGGTGAGCGGCCAGAGCAGCTTGTGCTGATTTCCTTCGATGGCGCCCATGACAACGCATTGTGGGACCGAAGCCTCAAGCTGGCAGACAGTACCGGTGCGCGATTCACCTATTTTCTCTCCTGCACTTTTCTGATGAGCAAGGCTGACAGTCACGGCTACAAGGCGCCGGGACATTCAGCCGGACGCTCGAATGTCGGTTTCGCGCCTGACAAGGCGGATGCGCTGACACGGTTGGGCCACATCTGGGCGGCGCATCAGACCGGGCACGAGATCGGCAGCCACGGCTGCGGTCATTTCGATGGCAAGAGCTGGAGCAAATCCGACTGGCTGAGCGAGTTCGCTCAGTTCGACACTGCGTTGGCGAACGCCTGGGGCAACAATGGCGCCGAGCCGCCGGCAGGCTGGGCCGCTTTTGCCAAATCCGGAATTCAAGGGTTTCGGGCGCCCTATCTGTCGACTGGGGACGGGCTCTATGCGGCGTTGACGGATCGTGGATTTGTCTATGACGCCAGCGGCGTGTCGCGCGATCCCGCAACTCCCGACTTCACCAAGCCAACCGCCCGCTTCGCCTTGCCGTTGATCCCGGAAGGGCCAAAGCAGCGCCGTCTCATCGCGATGGATTACAATCTGTTCGTACGGCATTCGGGCGGCGACGAAACCCCGTCGAAATCGAAAGAGTTCGAGCAGCGCACGCTTGAGGCGTTCCGCGCCGCCTTCGAGGCCGAATATTCCGGCAAGAGGCGTCCGTTGCAGCTTGGCTTTCATTTCGTCGAGATGAATGGCGGCGCCTATTGGAATGCGCTGGAACGCTTCACCCAAGAAACCTGCGGACGGCCCGACGTCGCCTGCGTGACCTACCAGGAAGCGATACTGCGGCTCAATGGCCGGAATGGCTCGGCGAGTTAGATCTCCCCAGCCCGCTGGGACAGCCTGCTTATTTCGGATCTTCAATTGTCTGCACCGAGTCCGGCCCGCCTGCACCAGGCGCAGGATTCGGAATCGGTTGCACAAAACCATTGCCCTGGCTCGAGAGATAGTTTTTCTCGATATCAGACAGATCCTGACCTTTGAACACGGCTTCAAAGGCATGCAGACGTTTGTAGATCGAAATCAGTTCGACAATCGTGGTCCAGGAGCTGACCAGAAACTGGAAGGAGCTGGAAACCTGACCGAAAGCGGTGAGAATCTGCTGCCAGATGCCAAGCGTGATTTTGCCCGCAACAATGGTCGGCACCAGAAGCACGCTCACGTAGATATTGTCAGCCTGGAAGTAGAGGCTGCGCGCAATGTTGAAATACATGTAGTGGAAATAGAGCCGGAAATAATTCTTCCGGACATTGTTGAACAGCTCGACCACGGTGGCCGGCTGGGCTCGATCCGCATTGTCTTCGCCATAGACCAATTCCTTGCGGTAGGCGGCCTCGACGCGCTGATTCTTGAACTCGAGCCCCGGCAGCTTGACCCCGACAATGGCCAGCAATCCGGTTCCGAAGGCCGCCCAGAACAGCAGTGCGGTGAACAACGCATGTGGAATTTCGCCGACCAGCGGCAGCTCCGTCACATATTGCGACAACCCCCACAGAACCGGCAGAAACGCCACCAGCGTCATGATCGCATCGACAAAGGCTACGCCGAGGCCTTCCATGATCGAGGCGAAGCGCATGGTGTCTTCCTGCACACGCTGTGACGCACCCTCGATGTGGCGCACCCGGGTCCAGCGTTCCATGTAGAAATCATTCATCGCCGTGCGCCAGCGGAAGACGTAATGGCTGACGAAAAATCGGGTAATGACATACACGCCAAGCGAGACAAAGGCGATTTGAGCGAAGATCAGAAGCAGACCATAGAGATCGCCAGCACTCACCGAACCGTCTCCGGTCAATGCCTGCTGAAACTGGTCGAAAAACGGACGGCGCCAATTGTTGATAGCGACCGAGACCTGCACGCCGAAATAGGTGCTGAAGAGAATGAAGATCGAACCAAGGATCGACCAGAGCTGCCATTTGTGCGGTGAAAAATTGAACCAGAAGACCGCGAAGATCAGCGACCAGACGGTGTAAAAGGCATAGAACCAGAGAAATGACGGGGTGTAGAAATAATACAGCCCGACAATCGGTCCGCTTTCGGGCGCTGGCAAATCGAAGCCAAGTGCTGCGCCGAGGGAATCGCCCACCGTGTACCAGATGAAGATGCCCAGACCTGCCCAAAGCAGCATAGACGGGAAGAAAACTTTCGGTTTCGGAAAGAATGATTCAAACACGGGGCGCGGATCCTGGAAATTTTCCCTGATGGAGGGACGTGATTCGACGTGAGTAGATCGACTACCTAGGACACCCCGACTGTGACGGCAATCAGGCGCGCGTGCGGTTCACGCCATTGTGCATAGGCCATGACCTGTGTGAACGATCAGACAATGCGACGCGCCAAAGTGCCTGTTGCGCCCGAACCGATTATGTTTTCGCGCGTCCGGGCCCGCAGAACACCAGCACGATCGCGCCGGAGGCGAGCAATCCGGCGGCGGCTGCGAGGCTGGCCCAAGTGTAGGTTCCCGACCAGTCGGCGAGATATCCGGCCACCACCGGACCGAGGATCTGGCCCGTGCCGAAAGCGGCCGTCATCAGCGCCAGCGCCCGCCTCGGGCTTTCGACGGCGAGCTGGCGGCCGGCCTGCAGACCGAAAGCCGTGACCATGATGAATGTGCTGCCCAGCAACACGCCGCCAATGATCGGACCGGCGGGCAATGGCACCAGCACGCTGGCCGCCACGCCAAGCGCCTCGACCAGACAGCCAAGCGCAAACACATTGATCAGGCCCATGCGCTTGACGGCCGGCCACCAGTAGGCGACCGACGGCGCCGCCGCGATGCCCGTGACAAGCCAGACACCGGCTTCAAACAGCGAGGAGCCGCCGCCATCGCGAACAATGGCAACCAGAAACGTTGCGGTGACGATGTAGCCAAAGCCGAAAATCCCGTAAGCCAGCGTCAGGGCGGTCAGCGCCGGTGTCCAGGCGAGCGGGGGTTCCTTTTTCGCAGGGCCTGCCCGCACCACATCGGCTGGCAGAAAACGGGCCGTCACCGCCAGACCGGCAAAAGCCAGAGCCGCCGCCGTGATCCAGGCCATGCGCCAGCCGCCATCGACGAGAACCAGAGCGCCAAACATGATGGCCGATACCAAAATCCCCGCTCCGACCCCGCCAAAATGACTGGATTGCACCCAGGACTTGCCTGCCGCCAGTCCATGCGAAAGCACAATCGCAGAGGTGAAAATCATGACAAATGCGCTGGCGAGGCCTGCGACAAAGCGAATCGCGGCCAACAGCACCACATTGCTGGACAGGCCCATGGCAAGCAGAAGCAGTGCTGTGGCGATCAGGCCCCAGAGCGCAACCTTGCGCTCAATGCCCTCCGCCCAGCCATAGGCCGCCAGAATCGCGCCGAGCAGATAGCCCACATAGTTGGCCGAAGCGATCCACCCGGCTTCCGCCGGTCCAAGCCCGAGATCCGCCATCATGGCCGGCAGCACCGGTGTGTAGAAAAACCGCCCCAACCCCATTGCAACCGCCATCGCCACAGCCCCGGCCAGCGCGGTGTGCACCACCTTTGGTTCCGCGGCGCGGGCAAGTGAAGGAGACAACTGGGACATGGGTTTGACGCGTCTGGAAAAAGTTGGGGTGAAGCTTTGGAAGACAACCTTCAATGAACCCGAACTTGGCGGGGGACAAGCCGGAGACTGAATCATTTGCAGGTTTTTTTGCGCCCCTCTCACTCTAATTTGATTGGAATATTGGGCGCGAGCACCTATTTGTGCATTGCAGCATTCACGAAAGGATATTGCCATGAAAACCATTATCGTCACCGGCTCGACCAGCGGCATTGGTCTAGGAATTGCCGAAAACTTTGCGCGCGCCGGATACAATGTCGTTCTCAATGGCCTGGGCAAGACGGACGAAATCGAGGAGACCAGGGCTCGGCTGGCCTCGCTTGGCGCAGGCGACGTGATCTTTCATGGCGCCAACATGCTCAAGCCCGATGAAATAACCGATCTGGTCAAGACCGCGGAGGCCAGATTTGGCAGCGTTGACGTGATCGTTCCCAATGCAGGCATCCAGCATGTCGAAAAGATCGAGGATTTCCCGCCGGAAAAATGGGACGCGATCATCGCCATCAACCTGAGTTCGGCATTTCATCTGGTCCGGGCTGCGATGCCGATCATGAAAAAGCAGAAATTCGGCAGAATCATCGCCATTGCCTCGGCGCATGCGCTGGTCGCCTCACCCTACAAGAGCGCCTATGTCGCGGCCAAGCACGGCATCCTGGGTCTCATGAAGACCGTTGCGCTGGAAGGTGCCGAATTCGGGATCACCGCCAATGCGATCTGCCCCGGCTATGTCGAAACACCGCTTGTCAGCGGCCAGATCGCCGACACGGCAAAGGCGCGCGACATGAGCGAGAAAGAAGTGATCAGTGAGGTGATCCTCAAGGCGCAACCGACCAAGCAATTCGTCAAGGTCGAACAGATCGCGGCCCTGGCCATGTACCTTGCCTCCGATCCAGCGGCGCAGATCACCGGTGCCGCGCTGCCGATGGACGGAGGCTGGACCGCACAATGACAACGGCGAAAACAGGAATATCGGCGATAAAAGCGCCCCGAGCAAAGAAAAGCGCCCCCGACGTTCACATGGTCAACCTGGCTCTGCAAGGCGGAGGCGCCCATGGCGCCTTCACCTGGGGCGTGATCGACCGGTTGCTCGACGAACCCGACATCGAGTTCGAAGGACTTTCCGGCACCAGTGCGGGTGCTGTCAACGCGGTGGTTCTGGCCTATGGCCTGATGGAAAGCGGACGCATCGGCGGACAGGCGGCGCTGGAAGACTTCTGGCGCAAGTCGAGCCGGGGCGGCTCGATCTGGTCGCCCGTCAGCGTCGTGCCAAAGGGGGTAATCCCCGGTATGGAAATGCTGACGGCAGCCACCTATGCCGCCTTCGATACCATGACGCGGACTTTTTCGCCCTATGAGTTCAACCCGTTCGATGTCAACCCGCTTCGCGATCTTCTCACGGAAAGCGTTGATTTCGCTGCGATGCAGGAGCGCTGCGAGACCAAACTGTTTCTGAGTGCGACCAATGTGCGCAGCGGCAGAGTGCGTGTGTTCGAAACCCGTGAAGTCAATGTCGACGTGGTCATGGCCTCGGCTTGCCTGCCGTTCCTGTTCAAGGCGGTCGAAATCGACGGCGAGCATTACTGGGATGGCGGCTATGTCGGCAATCCGGCGCTGTTCCCGTTCTTCTACAATTGCGAAAGCCGCGATGTGATGATCGTGCACATCAACCCGATGGAGCGTGACGAGGTGCCGAAGACGGCGCCCGACATCTTGAACAGGATCAATGAAATCTCGTTCAACTCGTCTCTTATCGACGAGTTGCGGGCGATCAATTTTGTGACCCACCTGATCGAACGGAACTGGCTCAAGGACGAGTACAAAGATCGGATGAGGCACATACTGGTGCATTCGGTGAGAGCTGACGATGCCTTGCGGGATCTGCCGGTCTCGTCGAAATTCGATGTGAACTGGTCGTTCCTCACCGATTTGCGCGACCGCGGCCGTCTTGAGGCGGACCGCTGGCTCGAGGCAAACCGGGATTCCATCGGCAAGAAATCCACGGTCAATCTGGAAAGCCAGTATCTGGGACTGCCCGGGCCACGTCAAGCAGACGGCAGCCAGGCAAGGAGCTGATGCATCTCACATTCAAATGAATTCATTTGAACGCCACCGTCCGTGCATCATTTCAAAGCCCTGCGGCAAACCCTACGCATCTGATGGGATGCGCGGCGCAGTGACCGGTCCAGTTTGAAAACAAAAGCGATTAACCGGCTTTGCCTGAAACTGTCTAATCGTTGTTCCGGTCTTTCGCCCAAAGACGGGCTGGGATAGGTTTTGTCCAATTGGTTCAAAATCACGAGGCGACATGGCTCAGTCCCACCGAACATTCATCCGATTCCTGCTCAACGATCAGACGGTCGAACTCTCGGGCTTCGCACCTGACCTCACCCTGCTCGACTGGCTCAGGCTCGACCGCCGCCTGACCGGCAGCAAGGAAGGCTGTGCCGAGGGCGATTGCGGCGCATGCACCGTGCTGGTCGGCCGCATGGACAATGGAATTCTCATTTATGAATCGGTGAATGCCTGCATCCGTTTTGTCGGCTCGCTTGACGCCACCCATGTGGTGAGCGTGGAATATCTCAACCGTCCCGATGGCGCGCTCAGCGCGGTCCAGCAGGCGATGGTGGACTATCACGGCTCCCAATGCGGCTTTTGCACACCCGGCATCGTCGCCTCGCTGCATGGCTTGTGGCTCTCCGATCCTGAACCTTCGGAAGTCGACATCGAGCGGGCCCTGCAGGGAAACCTGTGCCGCTGCACCGGTTACGAGCCGATCGTCAAGGCAGCGATTGCCGCCTCCAAGACCATTCCATCCGAGGACAATGACCGGCTGGTCGCGGCCTATGGCAGAACCATTGAAACCCTGACAGGCTTCGCCGACGGGGCCCGGGTAACCATCGAAAGTGACCGGGGAGCCACCTATCTGCCCGCCGATGCTGACGATCTGGCAACGCTTTATGAAAGCCATCCGCAAGCCACCATTGTTGCCGGGTCAACCGATGTCGGGCTGTGGGTAACAAAACACATGCGCGAGATTGCGCCGGTGATCCATATCGGCCATCTCGCCGACCTCAAGCAGATCGCGCTCGACGAGGACGGCCTCACGCTTGGCGCAGGCGTGTCCTACTCCGCGGCGCACGGCGCACTGGTTTCGGCCTTTCCGCAGATGGCCGAGCTCTGGGACCGGATCGGTGGCGAGCAGGTGCGCAACATGGGTACGGTTGGCGGAAACATCGCCAATGGCTCGCCAATCGGCGAC
>TARA_R110002020_G_scaffold44526_4_pt1 | contig 32322 bp, 27 predicted proteins | sample TARA_R110002020 | Tara Oceans TARA_R110002020 (sample SAMEA4396489) | marine metagenome | biome: Westerlies Biome; feature: [MES] marine water layer (ENVO:01000295) within the mesopelagic zone...; material: water (ENVO:00002006), including particulate matter (ENVO:01000060) such...
CAGCCTACAAGGGTATACAGGAGGTTTTGAGGGTTATCCCTATGGGATAGGAGGAGTAGGTAGGTATATGTCCCTGTGTAGACTTATATGGTCTATCTATCTATACGGTACCTATGGTACTCACGCAGGATAGATACTTATGCGTATGTATATGTACACTCGCAGCGAGCGCATGCATGTGCGCCCCCCTATGGGTGGGGGTGGGTGTCCCCCCCCGTGTGTCTATTACTATTAGATATACACCCCTTCTAAAAAAAATTCCTATTTTGAGATCTCATTTATGGATCCTAAATTTGACACATCTTAAAAATTCTAATACTACTCTTATTACATTGTTCTAAGGTTAGTACTTATAAGTACTCTTCTATTAGAGTATTTCTTTAAGAGAAATATCTAGAGTAACTAAGAGTAACTAAGAATAGATACTCTAAGGAGAGTACTAGTGAACAAGTATGAAGAGGGTGCGAAGGAAGTTCTTCGTTTAATCTTATTTTTTGAAAATTACTTCGTAAAGAATCAGATCTACTGTAACGGTGAAGTTGAAGTAGACGGATACAACTTTAGGTGGAACAGTTCTTCTCGTCAGTTTGAAGTATTGACTCAGGACCGTTGGTCTTCAGCGACTCGTATCCATGAGATGGAAGTTCCTGGTATTTTGTTATCCAACATTGAGGGGCTTTATAAAGCCTGCTTGAAAGAGCAGCGTAGAATTGCTAAGGTTTTGAGTGATGCTTCTGATGTAGGCAACGAGTTTGCTGATAAGCTGTTGGAAGAGAAACCTAAGAAGGAGAATATTCATGCCATCAACTGATGCAATTGCAATAACAACTGAAGATGTTGATACTACTACTTCTTTAAGCATGAATCCTAAAGATGCCTATGAGATTGCTCAGAAGGCAATGGGTCAAAGCCAAGAGGCTTACGATAGTCTTGATTTAAATATTAAGAATCTCGCTAAGAAGTACGCTGAGAGTACCTTAGATATGCCAGGTGCTTTCCAAGCATATTAGGAGATAAGATGGCTGATACCAAGAAACTTTATAAAGGCTTTGAGGAACCTCTTGATCCAGATACTGGTAAAGAGATGGACGATAAGCAAAGGTCTGCTTGGCAGTCTTCTATTGATAGCCGCATTCTAGATGCTGATTTTAAGATCCCTGAACCAAGTTTAATGGACGACGTTACTGAGTTTGGTAGTAGTGTAGGTCGTGGTGCAAAAACAGTTTACAAAGGTGCTGATGCGTTAGCAACGGACATTCTACAAGCTCCTGTTAAGTACGCTAAAGATCCTTTAGGTGAAGGAGCCAAGATAGAACAGGCTGCTGTTGGGTTGGCAAAAGGAGTTGCGTCTGGAGATCCAGAATCAATTCGTACTGCTGTAGATGTTGCGGGTGTGCTGCCTGTAGTTGGTGAAGCTGCTGATGCAACAGCTATGGCTTTAGACCTTAAAGAAGGTGACTACGCTGGAGCCGCTATTTCTGGTGCAGCTTTACTGTTACCTTTTGTTTCTTCTGGGATGCTTAAAGCAATAAGGTCTTCTGGGACCGACGCAGCAAAGAAAGCCTCTAAACAATTAGATGATCTTGAAAGGGGTTTGGAGTCTGGTTCTATTTCTAAAGAACAAGCACAAATACAAGCAGATAAGATTAAAGAAGACTTTCTTGATTATAAATTAAGTGAAGGTAGTCCTAAATCAGCTTTTGAGCCTTTCCCTGAATATGTTCCGTCGCCAACTGGAATAACGTCTGATAGCACTAAGAAGACAATTAAGGATGCTGTCAGTAAGGTTAAAGAAACCTCTGAGCGCATTGGAAAAAAGACCCCAGGCAGCGCCAGTAACTACAAAATTGGTACTTGGGACAATCAGTATAGAAGAACTGGCTACAGTAAAGAACATGAAGATAGATACCAACTTCTGAAAAAAGGAGAAGATGATGCGATGGATCAGCTTGAACGGTCCGGTTTAGAGTCTGGTTCTCAAGCGGAAGAAGATTTCTTTAACAGCATTTTTGATGAGAATCTGTCCGACGAATTGATGGAACTAGAGTCTGTTCGTATGAGAGAAAGTATAAACCGGCGTAAGAAACCTTAAAGCTTGCCCTTCTTCTTCATTGAATAAGCAATAGCTACAGCCTGGTCCTTGGGCTTTCCTTCCCTTACAAGCTTTGCGATCTTTTCCCCAAGAGCTTTCTTGTTCACCACTTTACCTTGTTGGCCCAATAAGCTGCGCTCATCTTGCCCTTGTTTATGTTTCTTTGATGACGCGCCTTAAAGCTCTTTCGTTTAGCTTTCATTCTAGCTGACTCGCCACTCTTTGGTTTACCGGCAGTGCTTGCACCCTGCTCTCCAAAGCGAATGGTTTTAATCTTGCATCCTTCTACAGCTACTACAATATGACTCTTCTTAGGATGGTTTGGTGTTCGTTTAGGTTTGTTGCGACCAGAAACACCCGCTTGCTTTATCCTTGACGCTAACTTTTTAGAAAAGTCTTTCCCGCACTTTGAAGCCATTATGAAGTCCGCATTGTTTTTGTGGGGTCCGGTGGAGAGGCCAGCGCGGTAGCAGCACTTTCTTGCTTGCCTCTCGCTCTACTAGCCAACCCACCAGCAAGCATCGACGCTCCCGTTAAATACGGAATCGCCGCTGCTGCTGCACCCCCAGTAAGAACAGTTGCAGCAATACCCGCAGCAATACCTAATCCACCTAAGATTTTACCTTTAAGGTTTTCGGATTTATATTTTTTTAAAGTACTACTCTTATTGGTAGTATCAACTGGTGCTGAACGCACCATGCCACGGGTTGGTTGCTGCATTGTTTACTTACCGTTGTTCGCGAATAATGTAATCAACATTACAAAAAGTATACTCTTTATCGTTAGCCATTACGACAGCAGGACGACCAGATGCACACTTAAATGAGATTTGTTGGTAAGCAAGGTCGCACAAATTTTTTGTTTCAAAACCAAGCTCAACAGGGCCATGGTTAGTCATAACTGTCATCATAACTTTTTTAGCCTTTGGTGGTCGGCCAACGCGCTTTACTGGCTCTGGCTTAGGATCAATAATTTCAGTTACCTTTTCATCTGGAATTACTACATCACCAGTTTTTGTTACTCTCTTTCGTGATGTTGTTTTTTTTGGTATTGCTGGCATTTTACTCTCCGAGTTTTAGTTGAATAAAGAAAGGCGAATTAGGATTAGAGTTTCTGACCGTCAGTACCTTTCAATAGAAGATGCTGCGAAAAGAGCTGGTTTAGACTTATCTTCCTTTGTACGTAATGCCATATCAATGGCTTTACTGAAAGGTGGAGAGCATAAGTTTAAAGAAATAAACTTATCTCCAAGAAATGGTTCTTCTGTTGACAGCATGATGGAATGGTTGTGTTCAAGAAACCCAACGGTATCTGATATTACCTCATCAAGCGGAAAATTAGAACCAAACATAAAAATAGCTATCTACGAAGCGTTGCCAGAAACTCAGGCAAGAAGATTTGAAAAAGTTCTTAGTGGTCTTAAACTAGAAGTTATAGGTTATCAAGAAGGATGTTCTAGACAAGCTGTACATGCGTCTGTAAAAAGAGCAATAATAAGACTGGGTACTAATCGTAACTTTGCTAAAGCCTTGTGCGATGCAATGCCAGATTCTGGTCTTACACCAGATATTTTAATGGAGGCTGCTAAAAATGAGCGACGATAAAAAAACAGATAAACGATTTTCTCTACAATCGTACCAGGGAATTCTTCATGTATGTGAAGATGTATTGAACAGTTATCGTATGGGTACACTGGAAAAGAAAGATGTAGACGCTATGATGAGCGTTGTCACTGTTTCCAGACAAACCCTTTCAGACAAAAGCCGATACTCTCAGAAGAAGAACCCGGTAACCCAGGAAGAAAGCGTAATGTCGTCGCTTACAAGTAGCGGACCATTTAATGTATTCTCTGGTAACGTTCAGTGAGTATTATCCTTCCAAACATGGAAGGCTTCTGGGATCCAGAACAGTACTGCCATATGAATAAGATACGTGCCAAAAGTGGTGCGCTTGTTCCATTTAAACTTTGGGATCATCAAAGAATACTGGCTGCAGCAGTACGCGACTGCTACCAAAACAACAAATGGTTAGTACACGTAAAGCCAAGACAAGAAGGTAGCAGTACGTTTTTTACTTCTGTAGCAACTCAACATGCAATGTTTAGAAAAGGTTGCCGCGTTGGTTTGCTGGCTCATAAAAAACAAATGGCTCAAAACCTTTCGGAAATGGCTGTTCGTTTTCATAGACACATGCCTACACAAATTAAGCCAAAAAAGACAACAGGCTTAAAACGAACGCTTGAGTTTCCAGAATTAGACAGCAGAATGGTTGTTGCATCTGTAAACGATGAAGAACCACTTCGTGGTGAAACCGTTCAGGTACTTATGGCTACTGAGATTTCTAAATGGTCTGAAGTAGCTGGTCCTGATGCTTGGACTTCAGCCCTTAATGCTGTACCAAGTAACGGCGGTTTTGTTATTGCAGAGTCAACACCAAGCTATCATGGTGATCAACTTCATGAACTTTGTATGGATGCAGAAAATCCCCATAGCAAATGGATGAAGGTTTTTGTTCCGTGGACAATGGTAACTGAGTATTCAGTTGATCCACCACCCGGATGGCGTCCAGATATTGTTGTACAAGAATACGCAGATAAGAATGTTTTAACTGCAGCACAAGCCTTCTGGATGCAAACAGAAGGTCTTCAAAAGTGCAGGAACAACCTAGAAAAGTTTAGAGCAGAGTATCCAGTAAACGAACTTGACTGTTGGGTTCTTGCTGGAGAGTCTATTTTTAATACATCTCGACTTATGCAATTGTTAGATATGATCGACAAAGGCACCGGTCTTAATGTTGAAACAGAACCTTACGTTGAATTTGTTAAACCAAAAGAAGACAGTCGGTATTTAATATTTTGTGACCCTGCTGGTTCTTGGTCAAAAAGAGATATGTTTGGTGTTCAAATTATAGACATTGATAATTGTGAACAAGTTGCTGAGTATCTTGGACACAGCGAAGCATTTAAAATGTCTAATCTTTTGGCGCAGTGGTCTAAAAAATACAACAATGCCCGTATATACGTTGAGTCTAACGGTGTTGGAGAGGCTGTTCTATCTCACCTTTTAGCTTCTGGTTGTCGTGAGATTTACCATAGAAAAGCCCAAGCAAACCACAAGTCTGGATATACAAGAATTCCAGGCTGGTACTCAACTGCTAAAACTAAAGCACAAGCCATAAGTTTTCTGCAGGAGATTATTGATGATGGTTCGCTGACTCTATACTCTACGAGGTGTATACGTCAGTTAATTAACTATCGCGGTCAATGGGATAAGCTTTCAAGAGATACTTCAGGTGGTCACTATGACCTTGCAGCAGCAATAGCAGGTGCAGCTTGGGGTTGGAAGATTGAAGTTGGAGCAAGGTGGAAAGAAAGTAATCTTTCAAAAGCCGAGTTAACCAATAGAAACTGGAAACGTTTGATGACCAAGATTGACGGCATGTCAAAGATAGATTCTAATAGTCCTTGGGGAACCCACAAATGAGCAATTCTTTCTCAGATCTAGAAAAGTTTTCTAAAGAAGAAAAAGAAGTAAGAAAAATTACTACTTTAATTCACCAAACAGAAGAAAACTTTAAGAAGTACCGGTCTGATGAACTAATCAGAAACCTTGCTTACTACCGTGGTGAGTTCTGGATGGGTGATGGGTACTCACTTGGATCATCTTATGACAGTGCAAGACACTACAACGCTGTTCAAAACGAAGTATTTCCTATCATTGATACTATTGCTTCTTCATTGGCTATGGATCTTCCACAAGTAGAAGCTTTAGACCAAAGAGAATCAGCGTATAAGATTCCATCTAGAACACAAGACCCAACGTATTCCGGTCGTCGTGTTGCATCTGCACTAAACTTCTTTGCCGAAGAAGACTCTTTAGATGAAACTCTTCGCGAGCTTATCCTTCATGCGCTTATTTTTGATATGAGTGTGATTAAGGTCATGTGGTCATCTGACCTTGGTAGACCAATCTGGAGAACTAAACTTCCATGGGAAGTTCACTTTGATCCAAACGCTAAACGAATTGAAGACGCCATGTGGTGTTTTGAACGATTCGTTATTCATACAGAAGATCTTCAATCAAGAATTGATAGCGGAGTATACAGCCGACCAAAGAAGACAATTAAGGGAGATACATACCCAAGAAGTCTTGTTTACAATCAAATGAAAGACGAAGCAGAAATTAAACTTCGTGATGCTGGTCTTAAAGAATACGTTTCTTTGGTAGAATACTGGGACTTTAAACACAACAAGCTGTACCATATTCATCCAGATACTAGTCAGATTCTAATGGAGTCTGAGATACCATATGGAAGACCATACGAAGTACTTGTATTTCATCCCGGTATTGGTAGGGTTAGAGGCATCTCTGATGTTTCTCTGGTGGCTCCAATCCAAAGGGATATTAACGAATTGGTAAGCGCAAGACGTGAAGTAGTAGCTAGACTTCCGCGTCGGATGATGATTGATTCAAAGCTGTTTCGTTCAGATGATGAGTTTGCACGATTTAAAAATGCAAAAACTTGGGAGCCTACCTTAGTTCAAGGCCCACCAGATGGAACTATTGATCAACACGTTTATGTAAGCCCAGAAATGCCTACTACGTTTGATTTCAACCAACACCTGGGACAATCTGTTGATTCAATTCGATGGTTGCCAGGAATGGCTGACTATCAACAAGGTCAAGTAAAGAACATTCGTACAGCCGCTGAAGCAAACATGATTCGTTCTGCTATTGAAGGACGTTTAGCAATTCGATCACGCAAGGTTGTTCGTGTTGTAACAACGATGTTTAGAAAGGCTTTGGATAGTTTTAAATGGGCTGCAATTCACAGCGATGTTTCCGGTGTAAACATGGAACGCATTTCTGAACTTGTTCAAAATGATGTTGATGCAGATACTTTTACAAAAGAAGTAATAGAAAAATCTACTAAATTTAGATTGCTTCCATTTAGTCCACTTATGGAAGATAAGATTGTACGTAGAGCGCATCTTATTGAACTTATTCAATACCTGTCTTCTGCTGGTCCAATGTCTGAAGCTATTGATCAATCTGAACTTGCTAGAGAAATTGTTGACTCTTTCGGGTTCCGTCCGTCGTTGGTTAAGAAAGATGCTGCAATGGACAATACAGAAGCAGAAGAAGCAACAGATATGAATGAAGCTCAAGCTATTGAAGAAATGGCAGCAATGGGCGCAAACCCTATGATGAACATGCCCGAAATACCTCAAGGTTGACAAATGGCAGCCAAAGGAAATGAAAATGAACTTTAATAAAATCGCTAAAAAAGCTCACGGTGGAGATAAAGAAGCACTTACTATTCTTGTATTGGAAGCTCCATCGGGAATGATGAAAGGTTCTTCTCCAGAAGAGTTTGCAAAACAAGCTGCTGGTGATGAAAGCATGTGTGAAAAGATGGCGTCAATGGACCATATGTCTAAAGATGCTTTTAGTGCGTACTCAGACGATGTAATGGATGATCGTTCTGGTTCAGATGTGAAAAGTGATTTGATGTCTCTGCTTGAAAATTGGACAGAAAGAGATGAAAGCACTTTGGCTGGTCAATATTATTACGACTTAAAGAAAGTTGTTGATGACCATTATAAAGAAGAACATAACGACAAAAAAGAAAACAACGACTCTGAAGAACACAACTCTAAAGATGAAGAGTACTAAAAATAAATGCCTATTTTTATGTACGAATGTGGGTCTTGTAATAAAAAGTTTGAAGAACTGTTTCTATCAAGAAAAGAAATAGAAGAAACTGTAGATTGTCATTTTTGCGATTCGCCTGCATCTAAAGCTGGGGTTCAACGTTTTAGGCATATTGGTCCAGTGTTTGAAGACTTAGAGCATTACACCAACAACTTTTACAGTGCTAAACAACGTGCTGATGGGAAAGCGGTTCGCTCATATAAAGACATACAAAAACTTGAAGCAGAAAATAATTTTTCTAGACTTGATCCAGAGTCTGCTGAATATAGAAACTATGTTGAGTCTACTAAACAAGAAATGTTTGAAATGGGCCAAGCATACAACAAAGGAAGTCACGTCGGACTTACTGACCATATCTATAAAAAAGAAATGCAAGACTCAACTGGTTGGTCTGATTCTAAGTATAAGAAATGGAAATCTGCTGCTGATACAACCGAAAGCGCAGCAAGATCCGGTAAGATAGACGTATCTCAAGCTGCAACAGCTAAACCACCCGCTACAAAGTAGGAACAGTTATGAATTATTCACCAGAACAATTGGCAAATATGCCACTTGAGGAATTGGAAAACATTCTAGTCCAAGAAAGTCAAAAGCTTAGTGATCTACTTGCCCAAGGTGGTCCTGAAGTAGAAATGTTACCAGAACAGGATGCAGAAATGATGGCAGAACCAGACGTAGGGCTTGCAGAAGAAGAGATGATGGAAGAATCTTTTGAAGATCCAGCCGTATCTCCACTTATTAATCCTGATGTTCCTTTAGATATGTTGTCTCCAGATATTATTCAGGCAGCAACTGCACAATTAGTAGAAGCAGGTCTTTTAGATAAAGCTTCTTCTCAAATGACTCCAGAGTTAATTGGAATTCTGGAAGGCGTTGCACAGCAATCTGCGCCTGGTCTTTATAACTTAACAAATGATGATGATTTAATGGAGTTTGTAAATGGAATCGCAAATGGAACTATCCCCGTCGCAGGAATCGGAGAACCCCTCGCCACAGCAGGAGCAGACGAGCTTGCAGGAGCCGATCTCGCAGGACTTGGCGCAGGACCAGCCCTTATCTGAAGCAACTGAAATTACAGGAACAGAAGATGTTCCAGATCAGGCGTCTTTAGCTGAAGCTGTTGAAACTCTTGAGTCTGAAGAAGCTCCTAAGACTGAAGAAGTTGTTGAACCTGAAGAAGTAAAAGAAGAGCCTGTTGAAATTTCGTTTAATTCTTTAGATGAAGTTAATCTTGAGTCCCTTCCAGACAATGTTCGTTCATACGTAGAACCTATTCTTTCTATTGCTTCCAATGAAGTCTCTGCTTTAAAAGCAGAGAAAGAAGCTTTTGAGCAATCAAGAAAAGAATTCTCTGAGCTTATTGATGCAATGGAGTCATCTGGGTACGACGTTAAACCTCTTCAAAGCCGCATTGAAGAACAAAATGAGTTTATTGGAAGTATGTCTGAGGACATGATTAATACTGCTTGGCAGGCATTTAATCATATACATCCTGCATTTGATTCTATTCCAGACAATGCCCGTGAATTGTTTGCTGTAGAACTAGAACGGTTGTTTGAACGTCATGAAGGTGACACCGTTCTTGACCGTATGAATAATGCGTATGATTATGCTTTATGGAAGTCTGGAGTTGACAAAAACTCTATTGGTAAACCAAAACAAGAAACACCCGTGTCTGAACAATCAGTAAAATCAAACCCGAATGCACGAAAAGGTTCTGTCATTGCAGACGGCAGAATTGCAACAAGTGCGCCAGTTCGGAGTGTAGATGAACTTGATTGGGAAGACGTATTAAGTAGACATGCTCACCTTTTGGACAGATAAACCTAGTTGGAGATTAAATCATGGCTCTTCTTGAGTACGCAACACTGACCGTTCCAGATGTCGTTAAGAAATCTGTTGTTTCCTTTTATAATCGTGATCCGCTTTTGAAGGCCATGCAAGGCCGGATGCAGGTCAAGCGTTCCGGTGGAACAAACGTTCGCGTTGTCCGCGTTAAGTCTGGTCACTCAGATGTAACAGAGATCAACGAAACGAACCTTTCAGTTCCACTCGCCAAGCGTGAGACACTAAGCGCAATGACCGGTGACTGGGCCAAGTACATTAAGCCCATCATTCTTCCGCACATCGACCGTGATCGTATGAGCAGTAAGGAAGAGGTAAAGCGTTTTGTTCAAGATGAATCAAATGCCGCTATGCAAGCTCTGCGTAACGATGTTGTTCGTCAAATGTACCTTGGAAACGTATCTGCTCTTCTTGGTCTTGCTTCATTGAATGGTGCAAGAACTGGTGGAACATCTTCTGGTTTTGCTAATGGTGCTTTGCAGTGGCAGGAGCCATTAGCTCAAGCTGCTGAAGGTTTGACTTATCTTAACGAAACTCGCGTTAACGATACTACTAACTTTGTTGACAACTGGTTTAATCAGTTCAAGACAGGAACAGTAGGAACAACATTCCTTCCTGCTGCTGAAGAAGTAAAGATTACTGCTGATACCTACGCTGAAGATGAAGAAGGTATCTCAATCGGTGTTCTTGGTATTGCTGATCATGTTCAAGTTGGCGAAGAAGTTCGCACAACAGGAGCCACTAGTGGTCCACAACTTATGTACACAGTAAATGACATTACCTCTGGTAAGGCCAACCCTACTGTACATATTGTTAATGGTGTTCAGTACTACGCAAACCGTTGGATGACTGCCGGTTCTGTTGTAGGTGCTGCGGGTGGTGTAGTTACTAACCCAGTGTACTTGTTGAACCCCAACACTATTGAGTACTGGATTAACGCCAACAACGACTTCCGCGTAACAAAGTTTTCCGATCACTTGGAAACTTCAAACGTAGATGCAGACGTTGGATACATCATCCTTGAAGCACAATTGGCTGTAACAAACCCAATGGCTAACGGTTGTGTCTCAACTAACGTCGTTAACTCTACAACAACACCATAAAGTAATTACTTGCCCCCCGTAAGGGGGGTCACCCTTTTCGGAGATTTATTATGCCCGTACCTGATAAAATTTATCTTAGTACCCCTTCGGATACCTCCACTAGTGCCTTGGGCGTTACTGGTGAAATCCGCGAACATATCCATGCAACATATGGAAAACAGTATTATCGAATGGTAAAGAACGCGACCGGATCTAATATTGCAGCCAATGTGGCTGTTGTGTTTACATCTGGGTCAGACGTTAACTGTGCTGTATCTGGTGCTGCACAGCCAGTTGCTTACATGGCTGGAATTACCCAGAACATCATTCCTGACGGACATTATGCTTGGGTTTGTTGTGGTGGTAGTTGTAAAGCAACCAGCGGTTCTGCGTTGGCTGTAAACTCACTGCTTAGTACAATTGGTTCTGCTGGCGCACTTGAAGATACCGCTATTTCTACAGTCGCACTTAGTACAGCTATTGTTGGAGTCAACACTGCTGTAGTTGGTAGTGCAACGACCTTTACGGTTCGTCTTTGCAACATGATGTAGACAATACATCACAGCAATGTGTAAAGATCCCCTGAGAGTGGTATGCTCTTAGGGGATTCTTTTATAAGGGTATGCTATGAATCTTTCGGAACTAAGAGAAGCTATACGAGTAAAGACTGGCTACCCAGAGCGGGGTAATGCAGGAACATTGCGCATAAACAATGTTTTAAACCAGGCTCTCAGGAAACTATGGGGAGAAATCCCAGAGGTTTTACTACGAGAAGAACATCGTATTGAGCTTGAACCACCAAGAACATTTACTGTTGTTTTGGATGTTTCTGTTTCAACAGAACGTAGAGTTCTAACGGTACACTCTAGTTCTACTCCATTTACTGCAGCAGAAGCTTTAAGTAAGGTTCTGTCTGCTCGATGTATTGAATGGCAGTTTGGAGATAGGTGGTATCACCGCAAAATTACAGAAGTAATCTTTTCAGCAGGCGCACATAAGATTGTAGTAGATGAACCAATATCTACAGACATTGCTAGTTCATCAACGTATATGACAGCAAACATCTATACGTATGAGTACCCATATGATGCTGACCTTCAATCAATCAAGAGAATCGTAAAGAACCCAGAAACCAATCCTAGAGAAGTTCCACTGTCTCGTTTTGGTGGTGAGATGGCTAGCCTTAGAATTGGTGATGGTTGGCAAGCTAAGGGTGATATTCTTTATTATCAACGAGGCGACTTCTATCAGTTAGAGCCTCCACATTACAAACCAACATCATCATTGGTTACTACAAATACTGGTTCTATTGTTACAAAGTGGGGCTTTGACTCTTCTTCAACAGAACAACCAGAGTATGGTCCTGCTGGAACCTTTTCATATAAAGTGTGTCACGTTTGGGGTCGTCTTCCAAATACAATGGGAGAAATTAAATATGGCACATCAAAGGTATCATATCCTTTTTATATCTCTTCACCTTCTACAGCTTCTGCTGAAGTATCAACAACATGGAATGGTCCAGCTATAAACGTAAAAACTCCTAATGTTGATTACGTATATGGTTACGGTCACGATGCAGATTCACCAGCATATAAAAGGTGTGGAATTGAAAAGTGGGTATTTAGAGCTAGAAACAAAGTTGAAGAACAGCCCACTAAATCTAGTGGAAGCATCCATGGTGATGATGTAGAAGCCGATGGGGTTTACTATTTGTGGGCTGTTTTAGATGCAGCAACTACTGAAATTCAGGACAATGGCATCTATGACCCTGTAGCTAGACGTTACTCGTTAAAAGACTTTGTTGGTCACAATCACATTCGTTTTGATAAACGTCCGACAAGCGCAGATCAGATCTTAATGTCTTGTATCCGAAGACCTACAACCCTGAAGTACGATACTGACGCACCTCGTATTCCACCTGAATGCTACAATGCTCTGGTTGAGCTTAGTTGTTCGTACTTGGTAGGAGACAGAGATGGTGACATTAAACGCAAGAGCATCTACTACGAAGCTTATATGCTTGAGTTGTCTAAGTTGAAACGTCTATATACATTTTCTGGGCATGAACGCCCTTCATTTGGAAATGGTATAAAAACTAGCTCAACAGTGCGAATTGGAGACTATCCAGTAACGGAGACTTCATAGTGTCTTGGCCTGATTATAAAGGTAAAACTATTGGTTTTGCTAAAGTTATGGGTGAACTACCTATTTCTAATGGAACTTTAGCTTATGAAATCATGAACTTTACCAGTTCTGATACAGGCTTTTTAGAGAATAAGTTTAAAATATTGCCGCTTATTCCTAATGAATGGAACTTAGACGAAAAGAACTTTAAAGATTTTCAACCTCCAGAGTTTAATCGTGTACTTGCTATGAAGTACATGAAGTGGGATGGTGAGTCTCCAGAACTTTTGTTTCTAACTACTTCTGGCGTATTCTTATTTGTCCCTGGAAATAGAACTGGCGCTATTCCATATGGTTCTTCTGGTGCAGGCGATACATCCAGTAATGGACTTATTGAACAGTTTCAGTTTACAAAAGATAACGCACAAAGATCTGTAGTTCCTCAGTCTTCTGTGATGTATCCACCGCAAATGGAGACTGTTGGTAATAGAGTCTACTTTACCTACTGTGATGGTGGTGGTGCATACGTTTGGGATGGTGTTCAAGTCAGACAATTTGGGTACACTATGGCCCCATCTGCACCGTCTGTACTTGGACCTACTCCTACTACTACTTGGTCAAACGATGGTGGGTTTAGTGATGGTGGTAGAATTGGAACACTAAACTACAATCTAACAAGTATAGATTCTTCAGGTGTTTCTGTTACAACCGGTGGACTTGAGGCCGGTCTTTGGTTTTATTGGGTTGTTTTTGAAAGCCAAGATGGAGCTTATTCAGAAGCATCTGAGCGTGGTGGAAGAACTACAATTCAATACCATGTAGCAAAAGCAGGAAGTGACTACGCAAAGTATGGAATTAGTTTTCTTCGTAGAAGATTCTGGGTTCAAGATTTACCTAAAGGACCACCAGGAACTGTTGCTAGAATTATTCTAAGAACAATGAATCTTAATTCTCTTCCTGCTGGAGCTTCTGCAGAGCCAAGGTTTTTGCACAGGATTCCAAACAATACATCTGAAGAATACATGGATGATATTCCTGATTCTGAACTTGGTGGTGTTTGGGGAGATCGTAGATCAGTACCTGTTGGTTTTTACTTTATGAAGTTCTTTAGTGGCTCTATGTTCCTTATGGCCACAGAACAGTACCCAGCGCGCGTTTGGTGGAGTGAACAGGGTATTGGTACTGATGCGCTTCCAGAAAGCTTTATGGCTGATCACTGGCGCGATGTATTCCCAGAGACTGGGAAGATTACAGGATCTCTGTCTGTCAGTATTGGCGGGTCTAAAGCACTACTTATTTTTAAAGAAGCTGCTACTCACGTAGTAAGCGGAGCATACCCACAACCTGGAACTTCTGGGTGGGAGTTTGGAACAATCAGCACTATTGCTGGATGTGCTGGTCCCAACCTTAGTCAATCAGCACCAGACGGTTCTATTATTTGGTATGGAAACGGAACGTTTTGGCTGCTATCTCCTGGTGAGAAAGGGTTTAGTTCCCCTGTTGATATTGGTTTGGCAGTTAGAAAACGTTTGTCTAAGATAAATCCAGATAAAGAACGGTTTGGTTCTTCTTGGATTAACAAAAAGAACAAAGAGATTACCTTTGTATTGCCCTACAAGGACTCTTCTACACCAGACCTACAGTTTGTATGGGACTATCAGAACAGAGGCTGGAGGCTTCGACAAGACCTTCTTGTTGATGCTGTAGAGTTAGTAGGAGATATGACTCTTATTTCTGGCTCTTGGAAGGGTCGTGTTGGAAACACAGGGTTTAATACTGGTACTCTTCTTTCTGAATCAACAGAAACAACACCAACAAATACTGTTTGGGTTTACCAGAAAGGCTCTCCAAACTACGATGTAGGATCTGAACTTACCAGTACATACACTACTGGTTGGATGAACTTTACTGACTTTGGTCCAGAGTTTCATGTCACACACCATACAGTAGACTCTGTATTTATTCTTGAAGAAAGGTCAGCAAGAAAGGCAATTATCAGCACGTACTCTGATTGGAACTTTGATGACAAAGTATCAAGTGATCTTGAAATTGCTCTGATTCATCCAGAAAACAACAACATTCAAGTTTACGATGGGACGGATGACAAAGAACCAGAAGTATCGAATGGTGAGTCATCTTTGTTTTCATCTGATACTGCTGTTTATAGGGACATTCGGACGTACACCCACAGGCTTCCTGTAGATATTGTCTCTTCTACCGTGTTTAGCTTTTCGCTCAACTGCTCTGCAATTGACGATCCAATGGCTCTAATAAGTATAGATGCCTTCGGTCCACCAACAAGCTTGCCGGGTTCTCGTTCTCCCAACATGTATGAAGGTAGCAAGTGAGTATCTACAAACCAAGTGGTAACTTTAAAAACGAAGTTATTGATCCAGACAGACTTTCAAGCGAATGGCTTGAAGCTCAAAGGATTATTAATGATGCAACAAACTGGCAGTTCTGTTCCCAGAAGAACAACGGTTTAACTGTATCTGAACTTGCTGGAATGGGTAATGCAGTAAAAGTTCAACAAATTCAAAAACATGGATTTGCTAACGCTGGAAAACAAGGAACCAATAGTTCTAGAGATGCTGAAGGAATAGCTTCAGAAAACAACGCTACTATTTTAAATAATTGGTTGATTCCGTATAAACGTGGATACCAAGAACTTTGGGATGGAGACTTTAAAATTAACTGGACTTCATCGTCTACAGAGTTGGTTTTAATTGGATTTTCGTATTGGATATATAGACTTTCAGCTAATGGTGAAACATCTAAAGCTAATACACCAGAACAAGAAAAAGCAAACCACTGGAATAGTGGGGTAGACATTAGAGTTAAATCAGGCGTTAAACTTGATGGTTCTTTAATAAATGGATCTGGGCCTGGAGCTAACGTTACAACAAAATCTCAAGACATTTTAGATGGTGCTGGATCTAACGAAAAAGGGATTTGTTCCTCTAGTTCTTCTATTCAAATAGTTCCTGCTGGAACTCATGAGCTTGTTGGTGTAGCTGGTCAGGGTCCAGCAACTGCAAAATCTAGAAGCAATTATTATGATGTTAGTAAGATTGAATATAACCTCAGTAGTGATCTTACCGCTTATACACCCGATACCGGTGTAGCAGTAATTAACGCTAGAATGCACATTATCCGCTTCCCTCGCGGAAGAATGTTCGGAGCATAGGATGCCTACATCTCCTAAATCTGGTGAGAAGATAACCAGAAGTAGCATTAGTCAAATGCAAGAAGAAGTAGCCGCAAGTGGTCAAGCTCTCACAGTAGATGACTTTTCTCGCGGAGCTATTGGAAGCGAACATTTAAACGATACGGTTATTTATTGCGCAAGAAACCTTATAGCTCCAACTCAAGGCCCGCTTGGAGATGCTGTTGATTATCCAGAAACAAAAAATGGTCCTCATTGGGGGGGTAGTGGCGGTGAGGTTTTGTGGCACGCAAATGAAAGAGAGCGTTGGGATTGTATAGACGCATACTCATCTGAGCTACACGCCAAAGCAGCGTTTGATGCTGGTGAAACAGTGTCTGAAAATACTGGAATATCTTCTCCTGCTGGAAACCATTTCTTTTCTATACCTAATGAGGGAAACGGATTTTCAATGTTGTTTTACGCAAACATTAGAGTTCGTTGGAACTTGGGTATTGGTGACGATAATGTTTTTGATAAATGGAAACCCTGGTATAGAGGTCAAAGGTTTTGGACATCTATCGTTTACTATTTAAAGCCAAACATAAACTCTAAAAAAATACTTAAATGGTCGCATGGGGATGTTTTAGGTGCGTCTGGTTCTGTTGGTTCTGCTTCAGAAAACGTATTTCAGAACACTGAAATAGTTCATTCATACCAAGACATTGTAACTATTAATCAAGAAACAATAGACCAGCTTGCCTCATACCAGGGGTATGACGTTGAAGCTGAAAACCTAAAACTCAGTGATGGTAAAAAATGTTTCTTCGGTTGGAAGGCTGTTATTGCTTCAGACAGGTGGGACTATAAAGGAATGCTTGGAACAAGCATGACAGACCGTGATGCTCTTGGACCCACATACAACAATGGAATGAAGTACAGAGTAGCAAAAGGAAACGTTGGTTTTTTAGCTCTTAAATATGATCCAAAAACAGCAACTAGATTAGTTGATTCTTTTTAGTGGGTAAGAAGTGGCAATATTTAATACATCATTTCTTCCATCTTCAGATGAAGTAGACGTAAACAAGATTTATACAACCTGTTTATACCGTCCAACTGATTTTATTACAGACTCTGAAGCTACAGCAACGCACACGTTTGAAGCTTTAAATGGTGGTCTTACATCAAAAAACATTTCAGATGCAGCAAAACCATACATAGAGTCTGAAGTCTTCCGTGCTGGTTCGTTTGTTCGTGGGTACTTCTATGGATTTAACTTTCCAGACAGGTTTCATTCTGATCAATTTTCAGCATCTAAATCATATTTAGAAAACGCTACTTTTGATCAAGACATGGATGGCATTAGTAAGACTCATTTTTTAAAGCATTACTCTCTTGGAGTAAATGTTTTCTGTCCATGGAAGTGTGTTGTTTACATAAGCTTCCAAGGTTTTTTTGCTGGAAAAGCTACTAAATATAAGTCTTTATTAGATCCTGACTTTGACACACTTCATAAAAACCAAGGTGAAAAGTGGTTTTTTCAGTTGTACGTTAATGGAACAGAGCAATCTGGTAGTAGGCTGGTTCTTCCTGAAACAACTGAAGATGATGAAAAAGAGCCTCTTGAATACCGGTATCGTTGGCATCACAGAACGCTATGTGTTCAAATGGAAAAAGGATACAACGAAATAGACGTGAGAGTTTGGCCAAAGGTTTTAAAAACCTATGGTGGACCAAAACCTAAACATCAAACCCTTTGTGGATCTATGTCTGTTTTAGCTATTAAATCAGGATCAGATAGTTACTTAGGTGGTATCCCTGAGTTTTACTCTAAAGAAGGCCCTGCTTACACCAGCAAAACATCTTCAGATACTGACAATTAAGAGAGGTAACCAGTGGCAGACAAACCAAAGATTACAATTACAGAAAACGATCCAGAATTAACTGTTGATCAGCCGTGGAAAACCAAAAAATATAAAGCTGGTGGTCCTGGTTTTGAAGCTGCTGGAAGGGCTGCAGGTCTTGCTATTCCAGCAATTGCAAATATTGCTATGCAACAAGGCGCTATTCGTGACCAGCGCAAACGTCTTCGTGGTCTTCGTAAAGAGCTAAAACAACCTAGCCTTACCGCTGAAGATATAGCTGCATCAGAAGCCTTAGCTGGTGCTGGAACGCGAGAGGCTGGAGCCTTTAATGCCCGTGGTGGTGCTGGTGGTAAGCGTGGAATGGATAGCAGTCGGTTCAGGCGTCAACAACAAGCAGCGTTAGCAAAACAAGCACAGATATTGTCTGCAGCCCAAGGTGGTAGACTTGCAAAACATGCTCAACTTGCAGATCTTTATTCTAAAGAAAGAAAAGCACTTGAAGACCTTAGAGCAGGAAGAAGGCAGACAATCGTTAAAGGTCTATCTGACCTTCTAACGGATAAAAAGCTTACTGAGTTGCGTAAGAAAGCTGGTGAAACAGTTGATAGACCTAAAGATGTAGAAAAGAAAAAGAAAACTGGTGCTTTCTTAGATCAACTAAGAACGGAGAAATAAAACAATGGCTGAATCATCTTCTGGCGGCACTCTCCTTGCTCGTAAAGCTGGCGCACGTACACCTGTTTCTTCTGGTCTTACTAGAAAAGAAGAGGTGCAAATAATAATTGAAACTCAAGGGCTAATTACTCGTATCAATGAGATGGAAGGACGTTTAAAAAACAATACTTTAGGCTCTTGGTCAAACATTATTGTTGCTGGATTAAACTCACAGTCAAACATTCTACAAGGTATTACTAATGCACAAAGAAATAAACTTATTGGAATAACAGAAGCAACTAGACTTAAAGAAATTGCAGATAATTTGTATGGTACGACGTATGAACAAAGACTTATTCCACCCAAAGGCGTTGCAGAAGCTATATCAGCAACTGATTTAAATCTAAAAAAGACAAAAGCAAATCTTGCAGAAGATATTGTTAGTGACCGTAGAAATCTTGAACCGCAACAAGCTTTAGACGAAATTGAACGTAAGCTTGGGGCAGTTGTAGAAGCAAGCAGCCGAAATGGTTCGGCATTACAATTGAATTTTACAGCAGAAGGTTTAACTGCGCTTCAAAAGGTCGAAGCTAGAAATTCTTTAGCTAGAAGTATTCAATCAGAATCTTTATCTACACTTAATTCAGTACTTGTTTCATTAGAGCAATTACCAAACCCCACAACAAATCAACAACAACTTATTGCTAAGTTAAAAGATCCAGCAACCGCTAACAGAATTAGTTCTACTCTTTTACAATACACCGGAGATGATCTTAGCCTTGCAAGTCCAGCTCATAAAGACGAAAAAGTTCTCGCTGAAAAAATGGACAGAGAATTTATAGAAAATAAAGCTAAAAATGCTGAAGACTTTAGGAAAGCTGTAAACAGTATGGGCCTTCCACCGGATTTAGCTAAAGCAATGTCTGCTGGTGTTAACCATTTTACAGATATGGCTGAATTAGGTGTAGATGGTTTTGCTGCAAGGTTGGATGAGGTTCCAGTTCCAACATCTTCGTTGTTAAGTAAACAAGCTCTTGAACAACAAGTACGAGAAATCGTAGACCCACAAGATCCTTTGACTCAAGCGGTAAACAGGAACATTTCAAAAATACCTAGGTTTGAAGCGTATGTTTCAGCTATGGGATTTAAGGATATTTATCGAGCATACGATTATATGGAAGATCATCCTGAAACCATAAGGAATTATTTTAAGGTATTCAAAGCATTCCCTGAAGAGTTTCCAACTATGGACCAAAACGAGATCGCTGCTCGTATGAAGGTCATGGCTTCAGAGAATCAGAACCTTCCTATTCGTTTTGCTTGGGGTAAGAAGGGTGTAGGTATGTCTCCACTTGAGCGAGTGCTTGGAATGGCTATAAACAAGCCTGAAACTTGGCGTGGCTTCAGTGGAACCAACACCGTTGAACAACTTACTAATGCCATACAAGCATTAGAGAGTGATCCAAAAGGCTTTGAAGCAAAAGAACGAGAGTTTGAAAGAGATGTTGAAGAGTATGGTAAAGGGTTTTCTTCTTTATCAGAAAGTGGGCTTTTAGTATTTGAAAGGCAAAAAGCAGCCGACGAAAATTATACATTAGAGCAGTTTAACGAAGATTATCCAAAAGAAACTAGATCTGGTTTTTATAGTGAAGTTGAAGAACCGCCTGCTGCTGTAGAACCAATACCATTTACAGAAACAGAGTATACGCCTAGACAAAAGCGTAGACTTAAACGTGCTGCCGAACGTTACCGTGAACAGATTGGTGGTCCTGAAGCTACAGGAAGGGACCGAGAAACGTTTGCTGAACGGAGAGAGAGAAAGGGTAAACGTTTAAGTATAGAAGGTCGTGAGCCTCAACCATTTTTACCAGTATCTGAACCAGTACCTGAACCAGTGCCTGAACCAGCACCTAAACCAAAAACACGACCAAGTAGTTTTGGTATAGGCGGTCAACTTGGCGGTCCTACTGAAGAAACAAATCTTGAAAAACAAACAAAATCACTTGCAGAAAAGGTAAGAAAGAAAGCAGCACAAGATTATATTGATGCACAACAAAAAACAATAGACATCGCTAAAGCTGCCACTAGTGTTCCAACTACTGAAGAATCTGATAATGTTCGTAAGATGCGAGAATACGAAGAGAAATTAAAAAGACAGGATGCTGCGCGAGCCGCAGCTAAAGCCGCAGCCGCAGGAAGCGAATAGTAATGGCTGATCCTACACCATTTGTTCCAGCAACAGAGTCTGCGCCTCAAACAGAAGCGTATGCAAAGAAAGACCCTGTTGTTCCTTCATTAGAAGAAATGGCTGGCACTGTATACGTACAGCCAGATCCAGAACCAGAAGAAGAATCATTCTTTGATTTTAATATTTTTGGTGATGATGAGGACGACGATGATCAAGACGACCCAATGGGAGAAACGGTTGTACTTCCTTCAAAAGAGTACCAACGCTCTTTAAAGGTTGCTAGTAAGTCTGCTTTTCCAATTGATGACGCCATACAAATCCATAAAACATGGAGTGGTAAAGATATAGACGATGATGTTGATAAAGCTGAATCAGAAGGTCTAATTGATACAGCAATCGACATAGCAGGAACTGGTCTTTCGTTTATTAGTGACGTAATGGAAACGCCCCAAGACTTGTTTGGTATAGGTAACTTGTGGCAATTAGGAACTGTTGCTGATGTAGCTGGTCTTCAAACTGAAGATCAAGCTGGAAAGCTTTTACACAATCTTACTGGTGACTTTACAGAACTTTTAGGTGACGCAAATAGCATTATTGCTGATTATACTTCACCATCAATGGGTATAAAATCTCTTCTTGAAGATTCAGATATTGGACCAGAAAAAGAACTAATAGTTCAAAAAAGAAATGAAGAGTTTAATGATGCAGCTAACGAACTAGGAAAGCACATCTACTCAGCATTAGCTGATAAAAAGATTCTTGCTGCTGCTATGGAAAACCCTGGCTACTTGTTTTCAAACAGATGGAATCTAACTGGTGAAATGTTTTTGGATTTTATGATCCCACCAGATTTAGCAAGAAAGCTAGCCAACAACATGAATGAAAGCATTTTGATTAATTCAATGCTTCCTTTTCAACAGGCAAGACAAGCACTTGATATTGCTTCTACTGCATCTGCAGTAACATCAATGGTTTTAGATGAAGACGTTACTCCAGGTATGGCTTTAGAACAAAAAGCTAAATCTATAGTTCCATATTCACCGAAAACACTTGCAAATGCTGCGGCAGATCCTGTTGGTAGAATGGTTCTTGGTCTTGCAGCAGAGGTAGCATTTGACCCTCTCTGGTTTTTAGGTCCAGCAAAAGCTGCTGTTACTGTACAAAAAGGTAATCAAACGTTTTCACTTACAGGTAAAGCATCTCAAGCTGCTGGAATCTTAGAAGGGCTTAGTGGAAAAGTTGGACAAGCAAACTCTTTTCGCAGGCTAGTCTTAGATCTTATTATTCCTGACAAATCAACCAAAGAGGGTTTAGAAAATGTTCAGGAGGCAAAACAAGTAGTAAACAAATTGCTTCAATCTGGAAGTCAATCTGCTAAAAAAGACATGCAAACAGCTAACAAATTTAAAAGTTTAGCTGATACTGTTGATACTGGCAGCTCTTACGGCCTGGCGCCATTCGCAACTGATGGTGGGCTTAACAGAGCAAAACAAGAACTAATAAATCTAATTAAAGCTCAAAAAGCAGAACTAACTGCCATTATTACGTCTAAAGGTCCAAAAGTTAGACAAAGAACACTTCATGTTCAGAAGAAAATAAAAGAACTTACATCAGATTTAGCTATTATTAACTCTAAGACTGATCCTGATTCAGTTTTAAAGATGTTGAGATCAGTAGAAAACAAATACAGATACAATGCTAAAGTCACTAACTATAAAATAAATCAAGTAAGAACACTTGTAGAGCTTGCAGACAACGCAAAGGTTTCAAACCTTGCTCTTGAGAAGGGCTTACCTGTTGTTGGAACTTGGCACATACCACTTACTGGTAAACAAGTAGAAGTTGGTGCAAAGCTACGTGGTCAACTTAGTGAAGTTGCTTCTAACCTAAACAAAGCTTTGGGAGACAGCCAGGTTTTAGCTATAGCAACAGGGCCTATATCTAAAGCATTAAAGCCACTCACTTATTCATCTGTACAGGCAAAAAGAATACAAAATACAAAGAATGGTTTTGAACCAACTCATGGTTTTAAATTCTCTGAAAAATTTGTAGATGCAACGCATACTCTGCTATCTAAGGTGGAAGTATCTGCTAAAGAAAAAGTATATGAACCGTATTTTCTAAGAGGTTTAGATTGGCTTGGGATGGCGTTTGGTACTCGCAGATGGAACCCATTTGTTTCTCACCGTAATAATGCCTTTGAAACGTCGTTCTACGGAGTTCGGCAAAACGCATTTATGATGGATACACCATTATCTTATAGCTCAATTATGCGTGTAAAAAGAGTTCGCCCAGAGTTGTGGGATAACTACCAGGAAGCACTTACGAATTACATCCGACAAGTATCTATAATGCAGTCTGAACTAACTAATAAAGTTGGACGAGTATACAGCACTGCTGAAGGTGCGCTTAAAGAGTACAAAAGCAATAGCGCAAAAAGAATTGAACAAATACCAGATGAAGTTTCTAAATTAACTAATGATCTGTCACAGCTTCCAAAACGTGGTGGAAGCAAAGAGACTCAAGCTAAACGAGTAGCAATTAGAAAAGAAATATCTCAGCTTAAAAGTGAAATAGATGAGCTTAAATTAATCGTATCTGATGAATACAACGTTAATACTTTGGTAACTGACGTTGGCTCTATGATTGAAGAGGGTGTTGGTTTTCTTGATGACAACCCTTGGCTTGGGGTTGTTCGTACTGAATGGCTTGCAGTTCGTAATGATCTTGCCATTAAGCTTCAAAAGCCTACTGAAGAAATAGATCAAGCTATTGCAGCCATGTCTCGATTTTTAAAGGGAGACAAAGTTAAAGCTGATGAGTACGCTAAAATAATAAACCAACTTGCTCAAGTATTAGACGGTCAAACTAATCCAGTATCTATTCAAAAATTGGAAATGTCAGACTTAGCTGATGCACTAGAAATAAGACTTGAACAAAGATTAAAAGTTCTTTCTTCAGTAAAAGAAAAGACTCTTTCTGAGATCATATACAAAACCATCGACATTACTGACGGTAAGCCTTTTGGTAGAGAAACTGAGCAGGCCATACAAGATATGCTTCTAAAGGTCCTGGGTGGCGATGAGGGCCTTGTAGCTGACATCCTGAGTGATGCTGCTGGTATTTACGGTGGAGCCGCTAGAAGCCCAGAGGAAGCCTTAAAGTTCTTTGCAACATCTTTAATGGATGACTTTGATTTAATTGCAGAATCAAAAGCTGCTGGAAGGGTGCTGACTACAAAAGAACTTTCTCGCGTAGGCACTGGCCCGCACCCCCTTACACCAAAAAGCCACAAAGGTTTTGGCGAAGAAACCTTTGATATGTCTCTTGAAGAGTTTGCTCATTTTATAAAAAATGAAGACATTGAGTTTGCAGCCACCTTTGATGGAAAGAGTGGTCAAATGATTGCTCATTCAAAAGGTGATGCAGAAGGAGTTGAGTTTCTTGATGGCGTTTTAGATGTTGCTGAAAAAGAAGTTCTTTCTACAAACTTAATTGCCCGTGGTGATCATGTAAGCATTCACAATCATCCTTCTGAATCTTTAGCTACGTATGGTGATGAAGCACCACAAAAGATAAAAAAGGTAATTGATGAAGCTCAATTACAGGAACTCAATGAACTTGCTGGCACAAATTTAGCTCCAAATGAATTGATTTCAAACTACGTTCCATCACCAGAAGACTTAGTTATTGCTATTGCAAGCAACAGTAAGCGAGAGGTAATCATAAATCCAGATGGTACTGCTTGGATTTTTGATAGACCAGCTAACGGTTGGATGGGTGACGAACTTGCCGGTGACTTTAATCTTCAAAGCAGGGCAGACAAAGCAGCAAAAGAAACCAAAGGGTTTGAGCTATACATTGATGACATAAGAGAAGCTGCTAACGTAACTGTAGAAAAAGAATTTCAATCACTTAAAGATGAACTCGTTAGGCTTTCAAGTCTGCCTGAAGATCGTAGATCTGTTTTAGTTAAAAAAGAACTGCAAGGGTGGATGGATAGAGTTTTCGTTTCAGTAAGAGAGGAAGTAAATGCCCAAACAATCGAACTATACGAAGAAGTCTTTGGGGTCAGACCGTACAAAGTTGCATTACCAAAGAGATATTCCGTTTCCAGAAGTATTAGGAGAGGTGATGAGCCAGGTTACGTCAAACTTGAAAGAAATATTATCGGAAAACGGATTAGACGGGCCATCCAAGACAAGAAAACGGAAACCAAAGCAACCCTAAAAGAGATTGAACAGTTTCAAGTAGGGGCTAAAACAGAGTTAACTCTTGTAACTAAAGAGCTTAAAAAGACTCTACATGCAAAAGAACAAAGAGTTGCTTCTGTTTTTGAAGACTTTGTTGGTAAACATTTTGATGACTATCCAGAAGATGTTCTTTATGAAGAGATTCTTCCAGATATACGTAGAGCCATTTCTAATTGGGTAAAGACTGACTACCCTGACGGTGTAAAGATTGAAGGTGTATCTAGGTCAGCATCTGAATGGCTTGCATCTGAACGCGCTGCTGGTCTATTGGAGCTTCCTTCAGGCGTTACAGATTCTGAAATTGAATCTCTTAGGCGTTCTCAAATTAGTCTTGGAAACCAACGAGCATCTTTAGAACATCGAGTAAAGATTCTTACTGATGCAGTTTCTAAAGTAGAAAAGAAAATAGCCAGAGGTGGGCAGGTAGTAACTCCACTCACTAAAAAAGCAGTCAAAGTAGATGCAAAAATTCTACGTAATAAACGAATTAAGGATGTTTTAAAGAACCTTGTAGAAGAAGCTGGCGACAAGGATACTGCAGTTGTTGCATTAAAAGATTCTTTAGGTTCTTTGTTGGCTTTGCCTGATACACCACAGTTCAACAAAATGATTGATGCTATGGCTGAATCAATTGCAAGGAATGCTTTTGATAGAAAAAAACCATTATCTTTAAAAAAATCTATAGAACAAGGTAAGGAAGCTTTTAGAAAAGTAGGTAAAGAAGAACTAAATGACCTACAAAAAAAATTAGCAGAAGAAATACCTCGCATCGTTATACCCAAAAGAGGAAAGAATGGAGAAGACTTTGTTAGACCTCTTCAAGATTGGGAACTTGAGGTATGGGCAGAGTTTAAAAAAGTAACTCAACACTTAGATCCAGAAGAATCTATGTTGGCCGCTTACTCTGCTTTAGCAGACTCTCCTAAACTCATAAATGAAAAGACTGTTGGAAAGGCTCAGTATGAACGCCTTAAAGACAACTACAAGCAGCTTATTGGTCAAAGGATGGGTAAGCTACCCAAAGAGCTAGAAGAGGTAAAGAAAGCCTTCCAGGGCTTAATTAAGCACTATGAAGACCTTTACGTTCAGTATGGTATGGACTTTATAAAGTCTCCAGAAGAAATGCTTAGGTTTTGGGGTGTTGTAGATTACATCCCTCACCTTCCAATGAAGTCTAAAGACCTTTTAGAAGTAGGGTATTCTTCTGCTATAAAATCTCAAGAAAGAATGTCTAAGTTTGCAAGTGGTTTAGAACAACAACTTGGTGGGAAAATGGATGCACGTAAACAGCGTGCAATTTCTGGAACAATGAGGGAGATTAACGCATCTACATCTGGTCAATCTCTTGCTATTGATCCAACTACATTAATGGCTCGTTACTGGCAGTCTGTAAAAGCACTTACCAGTCAAGAACTTGTGTACTCACTTTTAAATGGTGGAGTAATACAGACTGTTACAAGCAAGCCCGCTTATAGGCATGGCCTTGAGCTATTTGTAGATAAATACAAAATCAATATAGATGTAACAAAAGCAAGTGACGAGGTTCTTGACTCTCTTGTTAGGGCAAAAGCCTCTCCATCTGATTTACTTATCCTCGATAAAAGTAAAACCAGTAAAGAGATTGTTCCAACGTATTTAGTTGCTGCTGATATGAACCTTGTTCCTATGTTTGATAGGGCAGTCAAAGGACTAAGCAACGACATTATGATTACAGGCAATGCTGCTAAATGGGCTGAACAAATAGACCCATTTACTCGCAACAAATTATTAGTTCGTAATCAAATGCCCGATCTTATTACTGATATGGTAAAGCGCACTGCTGAACAGAGAGAGGATGTTTTTGCAAAATATGTCAGAGACATTCCTCAGATTAAAGAAGCACAAAAAATTGTTACTTCTTTACTTCGTTTAAAAGCAAAGCAATACGAAAATTCTCAAACCTTGTTTGATCCACTTTTTTTATATGAAAAAGAGCTAGAAAAATTAAGGTCTTCTTATGTTTCAACTTTAAAGAAACAAGGAAAAAGTGCTGATCAAATTAAAGATTTAAGCGTAAAGAATTTAAAAGGACAACAAGCTAACGCTTGGAACAATGTTGCTAAACAAATGAATAAAGAAGCAACAAACCTTAAAATTGGCGACTATCAAAAAGTTAAAGGTGAATCACTACAGTCTTTCTATGCGCAGGGTGCTGAAGCATGGAACTTGTACATCCCAAGGGCTGTAAAACAAAGCCTTGAAGACACTATTATTTTTGAAAAACGTCTTAAAGATGGTGGTGCATTAGACGCAGGAAAGAAGTTTTTAGACGCAACAAATAGGTTTATGAAGATTCGTTTTACTGTTGTTGCTCTTGCCTTCCATGCAAGAAATGCTGTTTCAAACGTTTTTTCACAGCTTTTAGATACCAACCTTTCTACATTAAGTGCTGGTGTTCAATTTGATGCTTCTAGATTAAACTCTTTGTCTGGTATTTATGATACTTATGGTTCTATTGAAAACGCTAGAAGGGTATACAACCTTCCAAAGATGTCCACAGAAAGCGCATTTGCGTATAAAAAGCGTAGAGCAAAGCTAAAGATACTAGACGAAGTAGATGAGCTTACCACTACCTATGATTTAGGTGATGGTGTTTTAAGAAGTGCTGATGAGTCTTTAAAGATACTAAAAGAAAGAGGCGTAATAGCCAGCAAGGGTACGCAATACGTTGACTTGATGAACTTTGCAGAAGATGCAACTGAGTTGTACTCAGCAGCAGCCCAACTTCAAAATAAACCATTGCTCCCAAAGAAGATAATGGACAATCCAATTGCATCTAAGCTTTTTAATAGAAAAGCTATATCTGCTGCTGAAGATTTTGTAATTGTTGGTCTTCCTCACCTTATAGCTGGTGGTTTTATTTTCCCAATTTCAGTCCCCAAGAGTTGGGGTAAATCTTTGGGTTCCATGGTTGAGAACCAGTCTAGAATATCTTCATTTATTGCCAACACTAAACGAACAGGCAGCTTTAGTCAGGCAGCAGACCATGTTGATAAGTTTTTGTTCAACTATAGCGATCTTACACAGTCTCAGAAGCGTTGGTGGAGAACCTTTGTTCCATTCTTTACTTGGACAAAAAAGAATATAGACCTTCAACTAACAATGATGAAAGAAAAGCCTATTTTCTACTCATTATTCAATAAGTTTTTAGTTGAACAGGCTCCTGAGATTGTTGAAAGATACAATGCAGATGTTGCGGGCATTCCATATGTTCCAACAAACAAAAACTCACGGTCAATGCTTGCTCTTAGGGACTCCCATACAAGGAATATGATTCGTATTCCAGTTCCAGGCAGACCTGGGTTCTATATTGAGGGTCTTGGACTACCACAGGAAGCATTTTTTGACCAAATATCTATGGCTGCTGATGCTGTAAATCCAAAATCTCGTGGAAGGTTTGACGATAGAAAACCAAACCTTAGAATACTTGGTCAAACTCATTTTTTATTGAAAGGATTTGCTGAATTTCAGTCTGAACACAACATTTACTACGATCAAAGCTTTGCTGACAATACAAGCGGAAGAAAGGCTGCTCAAGTTATTGAAGGTTTAAGGTATGTTTCTCCAGATGTTGCACAGTTTATATCAGAAGGAATGGGTTTTACTTCAGAACAGCCATTTCGGTCAAAAACAGGAGAGTTTATTGGTGATCCACGTGTAACTGGACGTGCAAATTTCCTACTTGCAAACCAGCCATATTCTCGCGTTATTAACGATGCTTCTGCTATTTCTATGATGCACAACGCTTCTTTTATGGACAGGATGTCACCTGAACTTCGTGAAAAGTATGCTGATAAAGAGATCACTCCGCTATCAGACACCTGGAAAATGTGGGACGCCTATACAGGTATCCGTATTGTTTTAGAGGACATGGAAGCAAGAAAAGCTCGCAGCGAGTATGATAGAAAGAAAAGGTTACAGGAAGTCTACCGACGCCGTGGAATCACAAACATTTACGAAAAACCCTACTTGAGAGATTAAAAAGCTATGAGTATCCATTCATGGAGTAGATCAGCCTACTCATACCACCATAATACAACCTCGCCTGCTGCTTTAAGCACCAGTTTTCAGGCTTTTCCTGTCACTGTTGACCTTACAAACAACTCAGGTTCAGAGCCGTTTCCAGACACATGCAATATTCAATCTGTAGAGTTTGATTTTGTAAATAAACAAAGTGCTACTACAGTTACTATGTATGTTGCAAGAGATTCAAGTGGAAGCTCTGCTGTAACTCCAGGGTCTACTTCTGGCGCTACTGCTACTCTTACAGCAGCAGCCGGATCAACAGCTAATGCTGTATTTACAGTAGATACTGACTATCATTATGATCCAAGCATAAACAACTCAACCTCTGGTACGGTTTACGTAATGGCCAAGGTTGATGACGCTACTAGCAACCCAACAGCTAATATTCGGATCAACTGGAGGGGATAATGTCTAACGTTTTTGAAAACACTATTAAAGTTGATGCTTCAGGTAACGCTACTGTTGATGGAAACCTTACCGTAAACGGTACAACAACAACTATTGATACAGTAAATCTTACTATTAAAGATAAGTTGATTGAACTGGCTAACGGTACGACAGGAACACCTTCTGGTGATGCTGGTATTATTATTGAACGTGGTTCAAGCACTAATGCAGCAATGCTGTGGGATGAAACCCGTGATGAGTTTGTATTTGCTACTACGTCAGCAACTGGTGGAAGTACTGGAGATTTAACGTTTACTCCAGCTAACCTTAGCGTTGAACGTATTGGTGCTGGTACAGAGCAGGCAGAGGTTGAAGTCCATGCTAAACGGGATGCTGGGAGTGGGGTTCAGTACTCAACGACTGCAACTATTGTTAGCGAAGACGATAGTAGACCGTCAATTCAATTGGCTGGATCTGCAAACAACATTGGATTGATTCAATTCGGAGACAATGCGGCGGCTGCATCTGGTCAGGTTTACTACGACCATAGTACAGATAAACTGCGAATAGATGCTGGTGGTAATAGTGACCGTCTAACGGTTGATTCAGACGGTGACATTGTAGTTGCTGGAGATGCAAAGGTTACCGGAGACATCATTATTGATGATGGTGGTTCACTTAAAGAAGCTGGTGGTACTGCAGCATTTACATTTGATGGTAGTGGAAACGTTACGAAGATTGGCCAAGACTCTATGTCAAGTGGCGACGTTCTTACTTGGGATGGTGCAAAGTTTGTAGGTGAGTCTCCTACTACTGGTGATATTACTGGAGTTACTGCAGGAGTCGGGCTTTCTGGTGGCGGCACTAGCGGGGCAGTAACACTTACCCTCGATCTGTCTGAGTTAAATACGGTAACCCCTGCTGATGGAGACTTTTTTGCTACGTTAGATTCTGATGGATCAAATGAGCAGAAGACAACCACTACGGCTTTAGCTACCCTGTTTGCGGGTACCGGTCTTACAGCGTCTAGTAGTGTAATTGGAGTAGATGCTTCTCAAACACAAATCACCTCAGTCGGAACCATTGGTACCGGCACATGGCAGGGAACCGCTATTGCATCTGCTTATCTCGATGCAGATACAGCACACCTTTCTGGTACACAGACATTTAGCGGAGCAAAGACTTTCTCTGCAGATGTTGTAATTTCAGGTACTACTCCACAGCTTACTATTGGTGATGCTGGTGCCGAAGATACTATGCTTGTCTTTGACGGTAATGCTGTTGATTTCCGCATTGGGTTGGACGACGGTACTGATACACTTGAGATTGGTAAAGGTTCTGCACACGGTACAACGCCTGCGATTAAGGTAGATAGCAATGTCAACGTACAGATTATGCACAACTCTGCTGTGGCTGACGGTGAGTTTTCTGGCGACGTTGCCGTTTTCCAGGCAGGAGAGGATCTTACCGCCGGGGAAGTCGTATACTTTAAAAGTGATGGAAAATGTTGGAAGGCCGTAGCGACTGCCGCCGCTACTTCACGATGCGTAGCAATGGCTACTGCGACCATTAGCGCAAATGCGTTTGGTGCGTTCCTGCTGAAAGGCTTTGCTCGCTTTGACTCTGAGTTTCCTACTTGGACTATTGGTGGTGCATTGTTTACTCCTGAAGCAGAGACAAGCTCAAAGAACGTACCAGAACAGGCTGCTCCTGACAGTGATGGCGACTTTGTTCAGATCTTAGGATATGCAATATCAGGTGATGCAATTTACTTTAATCCTGACAGTACTGTAGTCGAGGTTGCCTAATGGCTGATTATGCAGCAGTTAATGGTGTAGCTCCAGCGAGTATCGACAAGATAAATGGTGTCGCAAAAGCCAGTGTTCAAGCAGTGAATGGTGCAACAACACCTTCATCTGGTGCTACACAGTGGGCGTTATCTGCGGCTGATGCAGGGGTGGGGTATTGCGGAACTGATCTTACAAGTTGGACGACTTATGAAACGAAAGTTTCAGAAAGTGACGATTACCGGACCATCGCTTACGGCAAAGACGGTAGCGGCAATCCCATATGGGTCGTCGGATGGAGTCAGAACCCGCAAGAGATCATGTGGACCTCTGATATTACGAATACGTCCGGTTGGAACAACATAAACACTGCCGGAGGAATTCATGACGTATGCTGGGGCAACGATGTATGGATCGCTGTCGGCAACAATACGAGCGGTCGAAAGGCAGTATACAGAAGTACAGACGGTGCTTCTTGGTCAGAAGTAGACATCTCCGGGGTTACAGGTGTTGATGCTACGACCATTTTTTGCGTCGGTAATAGTGGATCAAAGTGGCTCTTGGCACAAGACGACAGGCTGTATAGTTCAAGCGACGGATCCACATGGGCATTGGCTCACGATTTCAATGATGCTGGGATAGACAAAATTTATGATCTTAAATACACCAACAACACTTGGATTTTGTTGGTACTCCGAACGAGTGGGGGCCAGGGTTCAGGTCCATACGTCCGAACGGCTGCAGCGTCGGACCTCACAGACTGGAGCGCAGAACAGGACGTAAACGTTGGTAGCAGTACTCGTCGTTTTGCTGCTGGAAATGGGAAAGCAATTTTTGTCTACAGTGACAGTCACCAACTTGCTACTGTATCAGGTAAGACTTGCACTCTCGCAACGTTTACCGCCAACCAGCTACCCGAAGCAGGTTCAAGAGACATTGCTACAGACGGATCGACATGGATGGTAGTATGTGATGGTGGTCATGTATTGACGTCAACAGATGACGGATCAAACTGGACACACAGTGTAGATGGTTTAGAAATTGACGGCTCAGTACACAATTTAGACGCCGTAGCTGCAAATGTTTATCTTCCCGTATAATAAAAACTACTTCACTTCTGC
>TARA_R110002020_G_scaffold240377_1_pt1 | contig 32250 bp, 47 predicted proteins | sample TARA_R110002020 | Tara Oceans TARA_R110002020 (sample SAMEA4396489) | marine metagenome | biome: Westerlies Biome; feature: [MES] marine water layer (ENVO:01000295) within the mesopelagic zone...; material: water (ENVO:00002006), including particulate matter (ENVO:01000060) such...
TATGAGTAATTTACACGTTTTAAATTTAGCAGCTTACGAAGCACCTGAAATAGTCGAAAGTAATAGAAAAAATTACGTCACTTACGGTGAGAATAATTCTTATTATGACTTCTTAATAGATAGATATAAGAATAGCGCAACCAATAACGCAATAATAAACAACATTAGTAAGTTTGTTTACGGAAAAGGAATAAATGCATTAGACGCATCTAAAAAGCCAAATGAATACGCACAGCTAATTACTTTATTAGAAAAAGACGAACTAAAAAAAGTAATACTTGACTTTAAAATGTTAGGACAAGCAGCTTTTCAAGTTCACTATTCAAAAGACCATAAAAAAATTATTAAAGTATATCATATTCCGATTCAATTATTAGCGCCTGAAAAGTGTAATTCTGAAGGTAGAATAGAAGCTTACTATTATAGTGATAACTGGCAAGATACAAAGAAGTTTGTTCCGAAGCGCATTCCGTCTTTTGGTAGTTCAAAAGAAAAAGTCGAAATATTATGTTTCAAAAACTACACGGTAGGAATGAAATACTTTGGTTGTGTAGACTATCAAGGCGCAATTAGTTACGCAACACTAGAAGAAGAAATTGCCGACTACTTAATTAACGAAGTTCAAAACGGATTTAGTGGAACGAAAGTAGTAAACTTCAATAACGGCATTCCAACAGAAGAACAACAACAATTAATAAGTTCTAAAGTAATGAATAAGTTAACTGGAAGTCAAGGACAAAAGGTTATAGTAGCGTTCAATGCTGACGAAACAAGCAAGACTACAATTGACGATATACAACTAAATGATGCACCTGACCATTACACTTATTTAAGTGAAGAATGTATGCGTAAAATTATGTTAGGACATAACGTAACAAGTCCACTTTTATTTGGAATAGCTAGTGCAAACGGATTTAGTTCAAATGCCGATGAACTTAAAAATAGTTCTATACTATTTGAAAATATGGTTATAAAACCAATACAAAGCGTTTTAATAGACGCTTTAGACAAAATACTAGCTTTTAACGGTATATCATTAAAACTTTATTTTAAGACGTTACAACCGTTAGAATTTAAAGACTTAGACGGTTATAAAGAAGAAATAGTAGAAGAAGAAACAGGGTATAGTTTTAGTAAAGAACAAGAAGAAAGCGATAAAGAACTAGTAGAAAAACTATCGGAATTTGGCGAAGATGTTCCTGAAGATTGGTTATTAATAGACGAAAGCGAAGTAGACTACGACAACGAAGACGAACTAGACGCTATTATCGAAAAAGCTAACAAGCCAAAAAGTGTATTATCTAAAGCTTATAGTTTTGTTTCAAGTGGTATGGCTTTCCCTAACGCAAAAAGTAAACAAGATATAGAAGTAGACGGTATTCAGTTTTTTACACGTTATCGTTACGCTGGTACGGTTAAAAGCTTTACAAGACCATTTTGCCGTGAAATGATAAATAGAAATAAGATGTATCGAAAAGAAGATATATTAAGAATGGAAACTACGCCAGTAAATGAAGGTTGGGGAGAAGGTGGCGCAGCAACTTATTCCGTTTGGTTTTACAAAGGTGGTGGTTCGTGCAGACATAGATGGAATCGTGAAGTATATGCACAATTTGAAGGTGGGGGATTAGACTTAAAAAATCCACGTGTTAAATCAATAGCACAAAGAAAAATACTAAAATACGGATACAATCCAAAAAGTGGTGTATTAAAAAACGATAAAAAAGTAGCTAAAAGAACAAGGGAAATGATTAATCGTGGATTCTTAGAACCTAAGAACTTCACTACACCAGTAAACGAAAATTAAAATGGCAAATGTTTTATTAATATCACGAAATGACATAGTAAAGTACACGGCTTTAAATGGAAATTTAGACGTAGATAAGTTTATACAATTTATATATATTGCACAACAAATTCATATCTTAAATTACTTAGGAACGGACTTACTAGAAAAGGTAAAAAGTGACATTGCTGCTGGTTCATTAACTGGCAACTATCAAACACTTGTAGAAACTTACGTAAAACCTATGTTAGTGCATTTTAGTATGGTGGAATATTTACCATTTAGTGGTGTAACAATTTCAAACAATGGAATATATAAACATAATTCCGAAAATAGTTCTATTATAGACCAAGACGAACTAGAAAAGCTTATAGCAGCAGAACGAAAAATAGCTGAACACTATGCAAGTAGATGTGTGGATTATTTATGTAATAATTCGTCTTTATTTCCTGAATACACATCGAATACTGGAAGTGATGTTTCACCAAGTTCAGACGTAAATAATACTAATTGGTATATATGAGAAAAACACGAAACTTAAAAAACTACAAACCAAAACTTACTAACATAATAAAGTTAAAAAAATACTTAACAAAAAATGGCAGAAAAGAAAATATCACAGCTAACAGCTAAAGGAACATTTGTAGAAGACACGGATTTATTTATGATAAGTAAATCTGACGGTGCTGGTGGTTACGATTCAAAGTATTTAACTGGTACGGAATTAAGACAAATAGAACTTAATAAAGAAGGGGCAAGTTATGTTTTAGTTTTGGCTGACGCAAATAGACTTGTAGAAATGGAAAACGGAAGTGCAAACAATTTGACGATACCACCGAATAGTTCTGTGGCTTTTCCAGTAGGCACACAAATATTAATTAGTCAGCTAGGAGCTGGACAAACTACGGTTGTAGCTGGAAGTGGTGTAACATTACGTTCAAGTGGTGGAAAGACGAAACTAGCTGCACAATATGCAATGGGTAGTCTTATTAAAAGGGGTACAGATGAGTGGTATTTAAAAGGAGATATAACAACTTAAAAAATTAAAATGGCAGTAACAAACGGATGGGGACAAGGAGTAATTAATAATTCAATTGAGTGGGGAAAAGGTTCTACAAATGCAACAAATGGTTGGGGCGAAATTTACGAAGATTCGCCAAGTGGAGATACTGCAATAGAAGGCGCAAGTTTCAGCGAAGTTTATAGTACAGAATATGACGGAGTGGATGACTATGTAAAAACGGATGCAAATTATACGGAATTAGATGGCGCAAATAAATTAACTGTAAGCGCTTGGATTAAAGTAGGAACAACTTCAGATAGTTTAAGCTATTTGTGTAACATCTTAGGAGGAAGTTTGTTTCAGGTTGGCATAAGGTTACAAACAACTACTAACACACAATGCTGGTTTTATATAAATAATAGTAGTGGAAGTAACAGAGCATCAGCAAATATAGGTGCTTTAAAGGGTGATGGCAATTGGCATCATTTACTAGTGTGTGCTGATTTATCTCTTGGAAGTGGAGAAATTGAGATGTATTTGGATGGTGTATCAAAGACAGTTAGTGGAACAATTACAGAGACAACTTTTCCCTCTGCAACAAGTGCATTACACATAGGAACAAGAGCAGATTCATTGGCTAGTGTATACGGTGGAGATATAGACGAGTTTGCTCTTTGGAGTGGTACAGATTTGAGAGGTAGTGTAGCGACAATTTTTAACTCAGGTGTTCCCAATGATTTGAATAGTAATGGTTTAACTGCTCCCACAAGTTGGTACAGATTTGAGGAAGGAAGTGGCACAACAGCAGCAGATTCAGGGAGTAGCTCTAATGATGCAAGTTTAATAAATGGAACAGCTTTCTCCTCAGATGTACCAACATAAAAAAATAAAAAAATGAATAAGAACAATTTAACTTATGCAATAATTAATATTGATGATCTTTTGAAAATAGATTTTTCTCAAGTGGGAGAAACCTCTTCAGATACAATTAGAAAAAGTTTAGATTTAACTCAATTTGTTATTAAATGGGAGGCAGAGCCTACATTTATAAAAGATGGGAATGTTGTACCTGTAGAATGTTTAGATCATGATAATGTTTTAATTTTAATGAGATCAGAGAAATGGAGTGAGCCTGATCAATTTGTAATTGATTGATGATGTATGAAACTCATGTAAGGTTTTTAGGTGCAATGGTTTTGCTCTGCAGCATATTTACAGGGATTGCATTGATATCAAAATGTGATTGTTTTAAGTTGTTTGGAGGTGTTTTAATTATCTCTTATACATTGCTGCAGGTAGTTGTTGGTTATAAAAATAATGAAGATGAAGGAGAAGATATTTAGTGTAGGATTTAATCAGTTTATAAAATCACCTTTTAGTGTGATTCTGTTTTTGTCAATCATTGGCCTTGCATGGGTTGGAAAGTATTTGATTGATTCAAAGGAAGCTGAGATATTAACACAACAGGAGAGAATTAAGGATTGTGATGAGGAGAGGAAAAGAGATAAACAGCTTTTACAGGATTTGATTTTTGAACAAAAGAGAAAGCATATTTTAGAAGATAAATAAATGCATTGAGAATGGAAAATAAATATATAGTCATAGCAGCCATCATTGGATTTATAGGAACATTTTTTGAGCCTTCATCAAAATATGAGATTAAAGAAAGAGATTATAAAATTGAAAATAAAGCAGAGATATGTATTGATTCCCTGAGGAATGTAAATGATTCACTAATTAATGTTTTGCAGATTGAGAATAGAATACTAAAAGATATGAATCAAAAATTGAGAAACAAAAAAAATAAAAGGAGGAAATAAATGGTTAGAAAATATACAGATAAGGAATTATTGAACAGGGTTAAGGAATTAAAATCTTTTGATAATTATCCTGAAGGATATTGGATTTTAGCTGTGAGGAGCAAAGCAGATAAACCTAATAAATTTGATGATAAATTTTATATCTATAAAGGTGAGGAATTTATTACTGTAACAACAGGAACAACAAATGCAGGTTTAACTATTTTAAAAGGTGGTTTTAAAAAGTATAATAAACAAGGAGCAGCCATTTTAAAATCTGATGAATGGTATTATGATGTTTATAAATATGGCCTTCACAGAGGAAGAATGGGAGCATTGAGGCAGCGATCCTCTAAGCCGTTTAAATATTTCAGGGATGGAAATATGAATGATAAAGCTGAAGAGGTTGGGAGAATGCATGAGGGTGTGATCTATGCCAATTTTCATGGCTCAACTTACAACAAAGGATCATTATTAGAGAGAGATAAAATTAATGGATGGAGTGCAGGGTGCTGCGTTTGCAACATTAATGCTCAATATGAGAGCATAATTAGGCTTTTTAGAATGAGCAAACAGAGGTATTTCACTATGTGCCTGATAAAAGAATTTTAAATTTAAATTTATGTATAAAATGAAAAATGCAAAAAAACCCATCAACATTGATATTGATGGAAAAAACTTTGATGTTAAATTTGTCAGAGATAAAGAAAAGGGAAAAACTTATATTGAAATCGATACCGATAAAATCGACATTATCTATGAAAAATCAGGTAATATTTCAGTTTTTAAATTTGATACAGAGTCTGATATTTTAGATTTTGAGATCAGAAGGGATGAGCATGGCACAACAATAGATGTTACAAGCAAATACAATCTAATAGGTAGGTTTGCAGCATGGTGTTTAAATGGGAAGGCAAGAAGAGCAAGGAGGAGAGCAAAAAGAAAATGAAAACTGAAAGGCTTTCAAGAAATATAATAAGATTTCACATTGATAAAAATTTAGATCTTGCAATCCTTTCTGATTTACATTGGGATAATCCAAAATGTAACAGGGATCTTTTAAAGGCACATCTTGATTATTGTTTAGAGAATGATATACCTGTGTTTATAAATGGAGATATGTTTTGTTTAATGCAAGGTAAAGGAGATAGAAGAGGAAACAAGAGTGATGTAAGGCCTGAACATGCTTTTAATAATTATTTTGATAGTATTGTAACAACTGCTGTTGAATGGTTTGCACCTTATGCTCATATTATCAAATTGATCTCTTATGGTAATCATGAAACTGCAATAATTAAACATTGTGAAACTGATGTATTGCAGAGATTTGTTGATCTTCTAAATTATAAATGCAATTCAAATGTTTTAACAGGTGGTTATGGTGGTTGGATTTGGATAAATTACATCAATGCAGCCAACAGAAAAGGCATTAAATTAAAGTATTTTCATGGTAGCGGTGGCGGGGGAGTTGTTACAAAGGGAGCAATTAATCTTACAAGAGCGTTGCAGATGTATGAGGCAGATGTTTTTGTGATGGGACATATTCATGAAAACTCAGCAAGAACAGATGCAAAAGAGGTTTTGTTTACAAGATCAGGAGTTGCAGAGGTGAGGCATAAATACATTCATTCAGCAATAACAGGAACATATAAAGATGAGTATTCAGATGGCTTTGGAGGTTGGCATATTGAGAGGGGTGCGCCTGTTAAGATTTTGGGAGGGAGAATTTTATCAATTAAGATCCATAGAAAAGTACACAATAAAAGAAAAAAAACTTTTTGTCACATAGACAGTTGCCAATTCCCATTAATTTAATTATATTTACTCATATACTTTACACAGTATTTATTTCTTCATAATTTTTTTTAGTTAAGGCCATCATAAAAGGTGGCCTTTTTTGTGTTTAAAAACAAATATTTATTAAGAATTTTAAAAATAATTGTGGATATATGTAACTTTTTTATTACATTTGATGTATAATAATAAAAACAATTAAATAAATAGATTATGAAAATAGAAAAGATAAAAAGTTTAGTAACCAAAGGGATCAAAGTTTTTTGGGTTAATGATAATTATGAAGTAATCAAGGATAGTAAAGATCAATTCCTGATTCATTCAAAATCAAATGATAATTATGTTGGCCTAACAAATAAAAAAGGAGAACTAAATGAGGATGAGGATGAGTTTTATATTATCAATAATTTGTCAGATGTGCAAAAGTTAAAATTAAATTTAGCAATTGATGATGCAGCTTTTTGGGGTGAATGGCTAAAAACAGAAAAAAACAAAGTTGATGAAAAGATTTTTAAGATTGAGGATTTTCATCAGAGAATGGCAATAGAGGCAGGAGTGAAATCAGTTTTAACAAATGTGGCCATTGAAAAGATTGATGATATTTTAAAACTATTAAAAGAAATACAAGATGAGCAAACTAATTAATTTTATTGAAAAGAATAAAGAGGCAATCATTCAGGAGTCTGAGGCTTACATGGATTGCTATGAACACAACACAGGCAGAATTATGTTGGTTGATGAGGCAGGAACACATGAGCAATCATCAGAGATTGAATTTAAGTTCTATCCATTATCAATAAAAACTGCTGTTGATCCATTAGGACAAAAGGAGATTGAGTCAATTGATTACAGAATTTTTAATATTAATTACAGGAGGTTGATTGATGATTGTGATTTGGTGTGTGTTGAATTAACAACAGAGGAGGAAAATTATTTGATCAGTTTTTTGATAGATAATGAAAATAAAATGCTTTATCCATATATCCCTGAACATCAATTTTAAGCTATGTTAAAAATTAAAAGAGTAGTTTATCCTAAGGCAGCAGCCAAAAGCTTCAGAGAGTGGCTTAAATACATTAAAACAGAATTAAAAAAGAATAAGAAACAATGAAAGCATTTAAAATTACATACCTTAAAAAGGATCATGCAGGGGTTTGGAGGACTATGTATAGCATAAGACAAGCAAAGAATAAAAAGGAGGCCTTAGAAACGATTAAAACAACTCCTGAGTTGATTAAAAGAATAGAGTTTTTAGGATATAAAAAAACAGATCAATTAAGATCTTGAAATGTGGAAGATAATAAATCTGTTTATATTTGTTCACCTCAAAAATTTCCTGCAAAGAAAATAAACATTGATATGGCTGATGTAAATGGATCACAAAATATCACACAAATACATTTAAATACTTAAATAAAACACATGAAATTACTTATAAAAGAAGAATCATTTAATAAAATACTTGATATCATTTCTGATTTAGATTTGATTAAGAAAAACAGGAAACTAGAAAAGGTATATCAGAGAGCATTTCTCTATCATTATTTATACACTAAGGGAATGACATTGCAAGAGTTGGGAAAGCTATTTAATAGAGATCACACCACAATTCTTCATGGGATAAAAATTTACAGATATTTGCTTGATCAAGAAAATGTCAAATTTCATGGTGCAGTTTTGGAAATCACTAAGCAATTAAAAGATGATAATATTTTTAATGATCCATTAGTGCATGATATACACAAAGCATTATCAAAAAATGATTGTAAGATGGCTAAGAGCATCCTCAGGATACTTTTTAAGAATTTAACAGGTGTTAATCATAAAAAAGTTTATAACTTATTAGACGAGAAAAAATAAATAATATGGAGAACAAAAAATCTTTTATCTTATATGCTGATATGCAGCCAACAATTCAGCATCTAACAGATGAAAAAGCAGGGCAATTGTTTAAGATAATTTTAGCTTATGTTAATGATGAAGATCCTCAGATTGATGATCTGATTTTAAAAATTGCATTTGAGCCAATTAAACAGAGGTTAAAATCTGATTTAAAGGTGTGGAAAAACAAAAAGAACATCAGAGCAGAGGCAGGAAGAAAGGGGGGATTAGCCAAAGCAAAAAACAATCAGGTGGCAATGCTAAGCAATGCTAAGCAAAACAAAGCAAAGCTGCCTGTTAATGTTATTGTTAATGTACCTAAAGGTATATATAGGGAGTTTAATCATCTATCAATTACACAAAAAGAATATTTAAAACTTTTAGAGGAGTTTAAAAAGGAAAATATTGATGAGGTTTTGGATTCAATACAGAATTATTCAAACAATAAGAAATATAAATCTCTATATTTGACTGCAAAAAATTGGCTAAAAAGGAATGTAAACAACAATATCTCTTCTGATCCTTTGGTTGAGTATGTTAATAAACAAATGAATGTTAATAAATAAGGGAAGTAATATATCCTATCTTGAGAGATATAAGGATGGCAAAATAAAATTAGGCTTAGATACAGGAACAGCTTTAGATAAGTATCTGAGGTATAAAAGAAAACAGTTGTCGATAATTTTAGGGCATGATAATGTGGGAAAAACATATTTTTTTCAATGGTATATGTTGGTGTTAGCATTGAGGCATGATTTAAAGTTCTGCATTTGGTCAGGTGAAAATGCATCAGGCCAAATATTAAGAGATTTAATTCAGATGTATAAAGGTGTTCCCTTTAAAGATTTAAGCATTCAGGAGATCAGATCAGCATCAGGATATTTGGAGCAGTTTTTTACTTTTGTAGACAATAAGAAACTTTATAAACCTTATGAATTATTAAAGATATTTGAGGATGTTGAATGTGATGCCTGTTTGATTGATCCATTTACAGGATTAGATAGGCAGATGAATTATGAAGGAAACTATAATTTTTTAAATATTTGTAGGCAATTTTGTAACATTACAGGAAAGGCATTATACATTTCAACACATCCAAATACTGAATCAGGGAGGGCAGGGAATTTATATCCTGAATCCCATGAATGGAAAGGGCATTTAAAACCTCCATTAAAAGACGGAATCGAAGGAGGAAAGGCATTTCTAAACAGGTGTGATGATATGATTGTAATTCACAGATTAATCAAGCATCAAACAATGAAATATCAAACAATGATCAGCACAGAAAAAATTAAGGATAAAGATACAGGGGGGAGTTTAACAGAGATGAATATGCCTCTTTTATTTGATTATAATTTTGGCTTAGGGTTTACAATTCAAAATGAAAACCCATTAAAAGAATTTAGAAACACACAAAAACAATTAATATGATAGAAATAATAAATGCAAAGGTGGGATTAATGAAGGTAATTTTGAGAGCCTCTCAGGCCTTAGAAGATTTGGAAGAAAAAACTCCCCACAAAAAAGAACTAATAATTAATCAAAAAGATAGTTTAATGGAGTTGGATTATACAAAAAACATTTTACACAGATTGGATCTGAAATGTATGGCACAGAGTAATCAAATACATTCTTTAAATACATTGAATTTGGAACTTAAAGAAGAAAATACTAAGCTGCATAACACAATAAAAAACTTGTTAAATGATGAAGATGAAATTTTAAAAAATGAGATGTAAGAATTGTAAAGAGAAATTTGATGCAATTCATTTCAATCAGAAATATTGCCTAAAAGAAGAATGCAGAAAAATATGGATTGAAAAAGCTAAGGAGGTGCAATGGAAGAAAAGGAAAAAAAGGATTAAAGAAGAGTTAAAAACTACATCAGACTACTTTAAGGAGGCACAGAAATGGGTTAATAAATGGGTTAGATTGAGGGACAAAGAAAAGCCCTGTGTAAGTTGTGATGCTCCATTAACAGGCAAATATGATGCAGGACATTTTTTTTCTGCAGGAGGTCATAAATCTGTAGCATTAGATGAGAGGAACGTGCATGGACAATGTGTTTATTGCAATCAATGGGAGCATGGAGCATTATATAAATATCAAAAGGAGTTGATCAGGAGGATAGGCATGGAGGAATTTAAGGAGATTGAAAATAAATCACAGAAGGTTAAGAGATGGAACAGGGAAGAATTAAAACAAATTATCAACAATTATAAAAAAAAATGTAGAGAAATAGAAAATAATGATTAACTTTATACACATTAAGGAATTTTAATTTAAACAATAGTTATATGAGCAAAACAACAGACAAGGTCATTGATCTTATGAATCAGGATTTAGCTGCATCCTCTAATGGCAGCATACCAAAGGAAAACATTTATAAAAGTTTGGCAGCATTTCAACAGGAATGCCCTGTGATACACAAAGGCACAAAAGGGTATGGCTATTCTTATGCTGATTTACCTGCAATTTTTGAGGTTATCATGCCAATTCTTAAAAAGTACAACTTAGGTTTCACACAGTTGATTGATGGCACAGAGTTAAGGACAATTTTATATCATACAATAACAGGTGATACAATTGAATCCTGTGCAGCTATTCCCCAAAATGTTGAGATGAAGGGAATGAATACCTTTCAAGTATATGGATCTGCAATAACGTATTTCAGAAGATATGCATTGAGCAGTTTATTAGGTATAATAACAGATAAGGATAATGATGCAGCAGGTGAGCAGGTTAAAAAAAAGAGATCATTATCTAATAGTGAATTTCACAGAGGATTGGAATCAATACAAAAAGGTGATTATACTCTAAAGCAGCTAAAAAATGATTATACATTAACTCAGGAACAATTAAAATATTTGAAAAATGTATAAGGTAAGATGTTCAGCAATTGGATTGATCATGAAAAATCCAAAATCAAAAAAAGAAAAGTTATCTCAAACAACAAAAAGCCATATAAAAGAGGTTTTAATTCAGGATAAGTTTCAGAAATATAAAGAGATTAAATCTAAATATTTAAAGAAGGGCAATGATGTTGAATTGGATGGTATTGCCTTATGTAACTCTGAGCTAAATTTTGAGTTTTTGTATAAAAATCATGAGAGTTTTGAGGATGAATGGATCAAGGGAACTCCTGATGTTAATACTCAAAATGTCTTATTAGACATCAAATCATCATGGGATGCATTTACATTCCCCTTCTTTGAGGAAAAGATCCCTAAAGATGATTATATGTATCAACTGCAGGGTTATATGCATCTTACAGGGAAAAAAGATTCTTATTTGTGTTATTGCCTTTTAAATACTCCTGATGATATTATTAAAAAGGAGGTGAAGGATATGCATTATAGAAAAAAGGAGATTGAGGAAAATGAAAAAATTAAAAAATTTGTGCAGAATAATCATAATTTTGACAATATCCCTGATCAATTAAGGGTGAAAAGTTTTAAGATCAAATATGATGAGGAGATAATTGAAAAAATAATTGCAAGAGTAGAAGATTGCAGGGAATACTATAATGAATTAGCAGAGTTATTAACTATAAAACAAATTGAAAATGCCTGAAAATCCTAAAGAAGAGATCAGAGTTGAATGCCCTGAGATACATTGCTATCAATATGACAAAGAAAATAATATAATTTATATTCAGTTTTATGATAATATCATGGATCAGGAGTATATGTTTATGTTAGAGGCTTTTAAATTCATTGAATGGTTTGGATCTAATGAATTAGCAGAAGTTAAAAGCAACACTATTAAACTGATTGAAAAGTTATGAGTAAAAAAGAAACCTTAAAAACTCCTGAAGAAAAAAAGCAGGAGGATGTTCTAACTCAAAATGAAAAGGAGCAGAGGACAATAGGATATCTGTTAGGCTTACAGGATTCTAATAGAATATTATTGAATTTAGCAAAAGAGAATCCTAATGATAAAGCATTAGGGAGAGAGTTGAGAAGAATCCTAATGAAGAGGATGGATAAAAGCAAGAATAAAAAATGAGGTTTGAAAATTATCAGGATCTAAAAAGAGAAGAAAAAGCAGTTGAATTTTTTGTGAATCTGTTTGAGGGATCATTTGAAAAACTTGATGAGAATGATGTTGATTTTAAAATCTATGATAAAGAAAAAAAGTTGATTGCATTTGCAGAGATTAAAGGCAGAAAAAAAGAAATAATTAATGCTTATCCTTTGCCTGTATCAATTAGAAAATTAATAAAACTTGCTGATAAAAAAATAAATCCTGTTATCATTTGGTGTTGTAATGATGGGATAATATATGCAAAAGTTGAAAATTTAAAAGGCATATTAAAATGGGGGGGAAGAATCCCAAGAGAGGGAGCAGCCAATGATCAGGAATTGATGGCTTATTTTTATAAAAAGGAACAATTTAAAACATATAAATTTAATTAACATGGAAAACAATTTTAAAAACAAAGGTGTTGCATTTGCAAACAAATGGAAGAAAACAGAGAGGCATCCTGATTTCAAAGGAAAGGGCAATTTCAAAGGAGTTGAATTTGAGTTTGCTGCATGGAAAAAAAATGGAGAAAATGAGCAGATGAACTTTACCTTTTCAGAGCCATATAAAAAAGAAGAGCCAACAATTGAGGGAGTAAAAAACATTGTTGAAAATGATGACATACCATTTTAAATGATTATATTTGATTTGTTTTGATCATATAACTTGTAATTTTGTGATTTTAATTTCAAGTTAAAAGGAAAGCCTTGCATTTTGTGAGGCTTTTTTTTATATTCGCATGTGGAATGGTTGGAACAGGTGACAAAACATCATTCAGAATGGGTTGCAATCATGCATTCATTTGGTGCAAAACATCATTCAGAGGATATTGTGCAGGAGGTTTATTTAAGGCTTATTAAAGGAGCAGATTTAAATAAGTTATTTATAAAAGGTAAACTAAACAAATCTTATGTTTATTTTGCTCTGAGGAATACTTGGATCATCCACATTAGGAAACAGAGAAACAACAGAGAGGAAGGATCTGAACATATAAGCAGAGGATTAAACAGATTAGTGCATTTAAATAATTCAGCTTATTTTGAAAATAAAGAGAATGAAACAACATATCATGACAGGGTTTTTTTAGGGATTTATATGGAGCAGAATAACATAACATTTAATGAGATTACAATGATCCCAATTGATAAAGATTTAAAGCATGAAAAATTTGAAATAATACTTGAGAAGGTTGAGGAAGAAATGAGCAGGTGGCATTGGTATGATAAAATGTTGTTTAATGAGTATGTGAGTTCAGGGAAGAGCATTAGAACATTGGCAAAAGAAACAAAGATTTCACCTGATTCAATATTTCAAACTCTTAAAAATTGCAAAGCAAAATTAAAGGAAGTTATTGGGGAGGATTATGATGATTTTAAAAACTTAGATTATGAGCATATCAACAAATAAAACAGAGGTTTATTATTTCTACATGAAAGCTGATGCTAATAAAGAGCCTATTTCAGTTCTTAGAGCATTATCATTGCAGGATGCTGTTAAAATATTCTGTATTCAAAAGCAACTGCAGGAAGATGATTTTTTAGAATTGTTTGAGGTGGCAAAAAATTAAATTTAAATACATATAAAATGGCAAAGAAAAAAATCAAATCAAAAGGTTTGGGCGATACTGTTGAGAAAATCACAGAGAAAACAGGCATCAAAAAATTAGTAAAATTTATTGCAGGGGATGATTGTGGGTGTGAGGAGCGTAAAGAAAAATTAAATAAATTATTCTCTTATAATGGTAATATTGAATGCTTAAATGAGGATGAGTTTAATTATCTTGATAAGTGGTTTGGAGAGGATAGGCATACAGTAACTCCAAATGAGCAACAGGAACTCAGGGAAATTTATAACAGAGCATTTAATAAAAAAACAGATCCAACATCATGCTCATCATGTGTAAGAGATTTAGTTGATCAATTAAGGCAATTATACAATGAGTATAATAAAGGTTAAAACCTACAAAATCAAAAATAATCCTAACAATCCAAGATTAATAAAGGATAAAAAATTTTATAAATTAGTGGATAGCATTAGGGAGTTCCCTGAGATGTTAGAAAAGAGGCCTATTGTTTGCTGCTCTGAGGATGATCATTTTGTTGTGTTGGGTGGAAACATGAGATTAAAAGCATGTGATCATTTAAACATTAAGGAGATCCCTGTGTTGTTGGCAGATGAATGGGATCAGAAACAAAAGGATGATTTTATTATCAAAGATAATGTTTCCTTAGGTGAATGGGATTTTGATGCATTAGCAAATGAGTGGGATTTGGATGATCTTGAAAAGTTTGGGGTTAATGTTCCAACAATCAAGCACACAGAAATGCTCTCAGGGTTAAGATATGAGCCTTTATATTATGAGCCTAAGAAGATCCCTAACATCAAATTATCTGATTGTGTTGATCTTGATAAGTACAATAAAAAGGTTGCAGCATTGGATGAATATAATATCAGTAAAGAAATGAAAAAAATATTGAAATTATTTGCTTATAGATTTATAAAAATTGATTTTGAATCTGTGGCTAATTATTATCATTTTAATGCAGATGATGAGGAGAAAAAAGCAATTGAGAGGCTCAGATTAGTTTTGACAGATGATGGCTTAAATGGCTTTATTGAGGATGATCTGATAAAAATATTACAATACACAGAGGAAGGCTTTAATAATTATGATTGATATATTTATCCCAAGTTATCACAGGCCTGAAAATATTAAAACAATAAAATATTTTAAAAGGTTAGGATATGATACAAAAAAAATGCATGTTTTTGTAGATGATGAAACTGATGATATTGATCAATATAAAAAAGAGGTTAAGAAATTAGATTGTAATTTACACATCTTTAACATGCAGGAATCAAGAGATCAATTTGATTATGTGCATAGAGCATCCAAGAGCAGAAGATCAGCAGGGCAATGCAGAAATATGTTTTATCAATTTGCTAAAAAATTAAACATTGATTTTTATTTGGTTATTGATGATGATACATCAAATTATCAGGTGCATCCTTTTGGAGTTTATTTTAGAGCAGCAATAATTGATGATGTGTTGAATGTGTTTGCAGGTATAAAAAAATTTATGTTAAAGCAGAATATTGGTTTGTTTGGCCTTAGTCAAACAGGGGATATGTTTGCAAAATTTAATGAGAAGATACTCAGAAAAAAAGTGATGAATACAACCTTTTACAATACTAAATACATCTATAGAGGTGAGAGGGGTATCCAAGATAATGATACATCTCAATTTGTTGGGGTTATGAATGAGGGATATTTTACAGGATCATTGGCATCAGGGTTGATATTATCTCAAACATCTTCAGCAAAAGCAAAGGGAGGATTAACAGAGTTATATAATGAATGCAAATTGTTAAATAAATCCCTTGTTATTCCTATTCAATTCCCCTCACTTAGTTATGCAGAGAAACAGATTAAGAATGGCAATAGAATACATCACAGGATAAAATACAGGTATTTAATGCCCTATGTAATGAAAGGCAAAAGAAACAATATTGCATGGGATGCGTATCCTGAGGATATTCCTTTCACAAATAAACCTAAAAGAAAAAAATAATAAGATGGCAAATGATGAGAATTTAATCCCTTATAAAAAAGGAGAATCAGGCAACTTAAAAGGAAGGCCTAAGGGATCAAAGAACAGAGCAACTATTGCAAAAAGGTGGCTTGAAATATTAGAGAATGCAAAGAATCCAATTTCAGGAAAGGATGAGGAGTTATCACAGGAGGATATGATCACCTTAGCAATGCTTAGCAAAGCAAGATCAGGAGATGTCAATGCATATAAAGCCTTAATGGATTCAGCATTTGGATCACCAATTCAACAGATAGATCAAACAATAAAAGAGCAGCCATTGTTTCCTGATGTTCAAGAGGACTAAAGCAATAAACAAAATCCTTGAATTAAAGAAGAGGATTAAAATTGTACAGGGGGGGACTTCTGCAGGGAAAACGTATGGCATTTTACCCATATTGATTAATAAAGCAATTCAGGTTGATGGCCTTGAAATATCTGTTGTATCTGAGAGCATCCCACATCTTAGGAGAGGATGTATAAAAGACTGCTTAAAAATATTAAAAGATACTAACAGATATAATGATGATCAGTTTAATAGATCCTTGTTGAAATATGAGTTTTTAAATGGCTCATATATTGAGTTTTTTTCAGTTGATGATGGCTCAAAACTTAGAGGAGCAAGGAGGGATATTCTTTACTGCAATGAGGTGAATAATATTTCTTTTGAGGCTTTTAATGAGTTGTCAATCAGAACAAAAAAAGAGATTTTTTTGGATTACAATCCGAGCAATGAATTTTGGGTGCATGAGAATCTGCAGAATGATCCTGATGCTGAGATGATAATTCTCACTTATAAGGACAATGATGCATTAGATAAGAGAATTGTTAAGGAGATAGAGAAGGCAAGAGAGAAGGCAAAAACCTCAGACTATTGGGCGAATTGGTGGAAGGTGTATGGATTAGGCCAAATCGGCTCATTGCAGGGTGCTGTGTTTACTAATTATAAGGTAATAGATAGAATCCCTGAAGAGGCTAAATTGATCGGCTTAGGCGTAGACTTTGGATATACTAATGATCCAACAGCAATAGTTGAGGTTTACAAATGGAATGATCAAAGGGTGATTCATGAGATCTGCTATCAAACAGGTTTAATAAATTCTGAGATTGCTAAAAAGTTGCCTGATGGATTGATCTGTTATGCTGATTCTGCTGAGCCAAAATCTATTGCTGAAATTAGATTGCATAATAAGATGATAAAAGGTGCAACAAAAGGCAGAGATTCAATCATGCATGGGATTCAATTGATGCAAGGCCAACAATATCTGATCACCTCTCAGAGCATTAATTTAATCAATGAGTTGAGATCTTATATTTGGGATGTAGATAGAGCAGGGAAAACACTAAACAAACCTGCAGGAGGGAGAGATCACCTGATTGATGCATTGAGATATCATGAGAGTGAATCATTATCAAATAAAAATTATGGGCAATATTTTATTAAATAGTACAAAACAACAAAAAAGCGTTTATATAATATGGAGGCAGAAATAAAAATCCCCACAGATTTACATGAGATTTCCTTAGGTGCATACCAAAGGTTTTTGGAGGTTTCAGAAAAATCAAATGATGATACTTTTCTATTTGAAAAAATGGTTGAGATATTTTGTGATATCAGGCTGATGGAAGTAATACAGATTAAGTGGTCAGATGTTCAATATATAGTACAAAAAATTACAACTGCATTTCAGCAAAAGCCTGAATTTAAACAAACTTTTAAAATACAGGATCATGAATTTGGTTTTATTCCAAATCTTGAGGTTATGAGTTTTGGTGAGTTTATTGATCTGCAGAATAATATTGAAAAGGCTGAGGATCTGCATAAAATGATGGCAGTATTATATAGGCCAATTATTGAAAAGAAAAAAGATAGGTATATCATTGAGCAATATGAATCATCAGAAAAATATTCTGAATTAATGAAATATGTTTCCTGTGATATAGCATTGGCAGCAAAGGTTTTTTTTTGCAATTTGCAAAAAGAATTGTTGAAAAGTACGCTTATTTATTTGACCAAAATACTGAGGGAGAACAGGGAGCAGGAGAGTTTTCACAAAGAGTTCAGTTTGCAAAACAATGGGGTTTCTATAGTTCAATTTATGGCATCTCTAAAGGAAACCTTCACAGCTTTAGAGAAACAACAAGGTTGCCCATACATGACTGCCTTACCTTCCTCACTTTTGAAAAACAGAAAACAGATATTGAGAATAGTGAGATCAATAGACAATTAAACAAACATAAAACATGAGTTATTATCATATACTAGAAAAAATTAAAACTGAGTTAGTTGCTGATCCATTTACTAACACAATCACAAAGGGAGATCTTGCATCTGTTGATATTTCAAAACAAAACATTTTCCCCCTAACTCACATGATTGTTAATGGTGCATCTTTCAGGGGTGATGTGATTGCTTATAGTATTTCAATTTTATCAATGGATGTTGTTGATTTTAGCAAGGAGGAAACAACTGATAAATTTATCGGGAATGATAATGAAGATGATATTTTAAATACTCAAATATCACTTTTAAATAGATTATATGAGAAATTAAGAAGAGGTAATTTATATGATGATAATTATCAGGTTGAGGGATCTCCTACCTTAGAGCCTTTTACTGATAGATTTGATAATGTTTTGGCAGGATGGACATTAAATTTAACGATCATTGTGCCGAATGAAATGACAATCTGCTAATGTTTGATAATACAGAAATATTAAAAACCTTAGAAGAGTTTAAAAGCAATGTTATTAATGATGCTAAAAGAAACCTAAAAGATAAAAACAAAGATCTCTCAGGGAAGTTGAGCAGTTCAATAATAGGAGAAACTAAGGTAATGCCTAACTCAATTAGGTTGAGTTTTGACATGGTTTTATATGGTTGGTTTCAGGATCAGGGGGTGAAAGGAATAAAGGGAGGCTCTTCATTGTCAAATTTCACCTATAAAAGTACATCTAATCTGATAGGCTTAAACAAAGCAACAGGGGTTTTTTCTAAGTATGCAAAACAAAGGAGGATTCAGTTCAGGGATAAAAAGGGCAGGTTTTTGAGTTATGAGCAAACAGGATATGCAATGGCTCAAACAATTAAAAATTATGGAATAAAAAAATCAATGTTTTTTACTCAGCCATTTAAAAAGCATTTTAAAAAATTAGGGAAGGAATTGCAGGAAAAATATGGCTTATCAATGAACTCATTATTTTCTGCAATAATGGATGAGAGTATTAGAGAATGGAATTTAAAAAATAAAAAATGAATAAATTATTTGCAAGATCACCCTATATTGTTGAGGTTGATGAATCATCTGTTGTTGGATCAAAAATAGAATTATTCTACTATTATTCAGGTACATCTGTTCCAACAAATCCTCAATATATTATTAAGAAGTTAATCCCTTCATCTAATGATTTAAAGATGTATTATGATATTTCACCCTATACTAGAGAATACTTGAAATTTACAACAAGGCAGACAGTAATAGGTTCAGCAGTTTCAACAGGTGTAGCAGCAAACAATCATAATCAAATGGTGAAATTAGATGTAAAAAGATACAAGGAAACATCTGCTGCAAATTATACTCTTTTAGATACTACAACATATTACTGTATGGATGGATATGGGTATTATTCAGAGGGATCAAATCCTCAATTAACAAGCCTTGAATTTGCAACTGATCAAACTGCATCATTGCCTCAGGGAACATATTATTATAAATATTCTGCAGCATCAAATGCTCCATCAGTTGAGGCAGATAGGGCAGGAATGTTGTGTGTGTTAGGGGGTGCGCCATTAGTAGATATTAAATATACTAATCTATCAAGTGGTGCAACAAATATTGTTACTAATCCATTTGCAGCTACAGATCTTTATGATGTGCCTACAGTATGGTATGATTATTATGCTGATGGCAACAAGTTGGAAATTTGGGATAATCTTGGGGGAGGCTCTCCTACTCTTTATGGAACATGGTATTTTAAGCCTCAAGAGGAATGTAAGTATACCCCTGTAATGGTTGATTTTGTGAATCAGATGGGAGCATGGCAGAGAGAATGGTTTTATAAAGCATCAAAAAACAACATTGATGTTGATCAAAAAGAATACAATTTGATGCAAACAAATTCATTAAGCTATAACACACTAGAGGGACAAATCAAAGGGTTTAATAATAATGCTCAGGAAAAAATAACATGCAACACAGGCCATGTTGTTGAGGGTTATTCTGAAACAATACAACAGATCTTATTAAGTGAAAAAATCTTGCTTGATTCTTTGCCTGTTATAGTAGATAAAAAGAGCATAGAGAAGATAAAAAGCATCAATGCAGAGAAACCAATAAACTACAATCTTACATTTAAATATGCTTTTGACATGATTAACTCAGTTATATAATGAAAAGACAAATTCAGATATATATAGAAGGAACAAAAATAGATCTTTTTGAGGATGAGCAGATCATTGTTAATTCAACAATTCAGAATATCTCTGATATATCTAAGATTTTTTGTGATTTTAGCCAATCGTTCACAATTCCTGCAACTAATACAAATAATAAGATTTTTCATCATTGGTACAATTCAGATGTTTATAAATATAATGATGTGCAGTTTAATGTGCAAACAAGAAAAGCAGCAAAGATTGATGTAAATTTAACTCCTTTCAGATCAGGAAAAATACAACTTGAAAAGGTAAATATTAAAGATGGAAAACCTGAGAGTTATCAGGTGGCTTTTTATGGTGACATAACAACACTAAAAGATTTATTTGGAGAGGATAAACTATCTGATTTGGATCTCAGTTCTTTGGATCATACTTATACAGGCACAGAGGTGATTAATAGAATCTCTGATGATTCAACTGATTATGATGTTAGATATCCATTAATCAGCAGCAAAGATTTGTGGACTTGGCAGGATGGAGGAAATGATGATATCACAACTGTAACAGGGCAGATTGCATATACTGATCTTTTCCCTGCAGTTAAAGTTTCTAAATTATTTGAAGCAATAGAGGCAGAATATTCAATTGATTTTATTGGTAATTTCTTAAATGATGAGAGATTTAAAAAATTGTTTTTATGGTGCAAAAATGTGAATACAAATCAATTTGTTACTCAGCCAAAAAAATTAGATCTCACAGGCCCGTTAAATTTTCCTAATACTGCACCATTAGTCAATCAAGATCCTTTCAATTATAGCAATGAAACTCTCACCCTGCAATGGGATGGAAATGCAAATCTAAATAGTGGCACTTTACTCAATTCAAATTGGCACACCTTAAACCCATTTAAAACAATTATAGAAATTAAAGAGAGTATTAAAGTTAGCATTTTGCCCTCAACATTAACTGCAACTATTTATCTTGATATGTATATCAATGGTTTGCTTGTTGTTACTCAGGAGATTCCTCCATTGCCATCAACTGCAGCAGGTTTGTATATAGATACAACAATGTATGATCAGCATCTAGATACATCAGGCAATGCAAAAGTTTTTCATTGGGAAGTGAGAGCAACACAGGCCATGAATATCACAGGAAAAGTTATGTATCAACAGGATATTTTATGGGAGCATAGTAGTGGTTTAAATGGCAGTTCTGATTTGTGGAGAGGCACAGGAGGCAATGCAGTAACATTAACAGGAGTTAATTATATAAATAATTATGTGCCTGATATTAAAGTTAGTGATTTTTTTACAGGGGTTTTGAAGATGTTTAATCTCACCTGTTTTTCAACTGATGGATCAGATTATAACATTGAAAGCATTGAGGCATGGTATAATGTGGGGGATCTTTATGATACAACAAAATACACAGATATTGAAAGCATAGAGATGAGCAGATTATCATTGTATAAAAAAATAGCCTTTGAATATCAGCAATCAAATAGCTTTTTAAATAAGCAATTCTCTGCAACACATCAGAGGGAGTATGGTAATATGATTGAATCATTTACCTATGATGGGGGAGAGTATAAGATACAAGTTCCCTTTGAGAATTTATTAGGGCAAAGATTTCAAAATTCATCAGGAGTTTTTTCCAATACACAGGTTGCTTATTCATTGGATGAAAACTATAATCCTTACATCCCTAAGCCTTGTTTATTTTACATGAGAGATAAACAAACGACAAGCATCAAAATAAATGACGGATCTTCAACGCAAACAGTTACAAATTACATGCTGTTTGGTCAGGATATGTATGCAAATAATTTTACTCCTTATTCTTTAAATTTTAGGAATGAAATATCTTCCTTTTTATTAATTGTGAATCCAAATGGATTATATGCAACATATTATGCAAACTATTTGATGAACATGTATCAGTTAAATAACAGGCTTGTTACTTTAAAATCAATTTTTCCTGTTTCTCTTTTAACTAAATTAAAATTAAATGATAGGCTTAAAATTAGGGATAAGCGATATATCATAAACTCCATGAAATCAAACATCAATTCAGGTGAGGTTGATCTTACTTTAATAATGGATTTCAGGCCTGTTAATCCTGTGCTAGTTATTCCAACAAATTCCTCTGCTAATTGTGTTGATGTGCCTGTTGATTTATATAACAATGTTTGTTCTGCAACAATTACAACTACTACAGTAGGGGTTACTATTACACCAAGTACAATAACAAGCAGTCAAATAGTGGCTGTATGTGTACCTGTTAATGCTAATACAAAAAGCTATATTGTTGATGAAAGTAATGATTCAACTGCTCCCTCAATTCTTTTTAAATTAATTTCAACTGAGGATGATGTGCCAATAATTACAGAGCAATCATCAACTCAAACAATCTCATTATTGATTACACAAACATATTGTAATGGGGCAGTAACAGAAAACACAATAATAATTCAGCAGCCATGATAGAACAGATTTTGAACATGCTAAAATTAACTGATCATTTTGATCAATCAGAAAACATTGAAATTGCAAAAGGGAAATATATGCTATATAAGAATTTAAAAGATTTATATAAACAGGAAAAAAGAAAACAAATCTCTAAAAATTTATAAAATGGCAGAAGATTATAAAATCAATATTGATATTAATAACAATGGAATAGATGATGCAGAGGAAAATTTCCTCTCATTAGGCAAGGCTATAGATAAAGCAAAACAGGATCTTGATGCAATGAGGAAGGCCAATGTTCAAGGCACAAAGGAATTCAAGGAAGCAAAGGCAGAACTTGATAAAATGGAATCTGCATTCAAAGATCTTAATAAAGAACTGAAGGGAGTTGATGCATCATTTGAGGAAGTATATGGAGAGGTTAAGCCATTGACAACTGCATTAGGTGAGGCAGAAGATAGATTGTATCAGTTAGCGTTGGCCGGAGATACTACATCAAAGGAATATCAGCAGCTATTAGAAAAGGTCACTAGATACAGAAAGGTGCAAATTGAAACAGATCAGGTAGTTGATGCAAGTGCTGTAAGATTATCAGAAAAATTAGGGGGAGCATTGCAAGGTGTTGCCTCAGGGTATGCAATTGCTCAGGGTGGAATGGCAATCTTTGGGGTAGAATCTGAGAATCTTGAAAGGCAATTATTAAAAGTAAATGCAGCAATGGCCTTATCTCAAGGAATTGCAGGATTAAATGAGGCAAGAAAATCATTTGCATCATTAGGAAGAGATGCAGTTGCAGCAATTGGAGGAATGAATAAGGCTCTTAAATTATCCTTAATGGGTGCATTTATTGCAACTATAATTGCAGCAGCAGTTTATTGGAAGGATTTAAAGGAGGCTATTTTTGGAGCAAAAGAAATGCAAGATGAGTATAATAAAATAGCAGAAAATACCAAAAGCAAACTCACAGAGGTTTATACTCAAGTAGCAAAAATGGAAACAACATTTGCTCTTGCAAAAAAAGGGGTTATAAAAAAGGAGGATGCCCTAAAAGCATATAATAAAACATTAGGTAAATCTTTTGGAACAGCAACAGATTTAAATGAGGCAGAAGAGTTGTTTATTAAGAAAACTCCTGCTTTTATTGAGGCAGCAGTAATGAGGGCAGAGGCTGAGGAATTAATTAAAATGGCTGCTGAAAAAAGACTTGAGGCCTCACAGGCTGTTAGTAATTTTGAATCAGACAAAGGATTTTGGGCAACTCTAAAAGATGGAGCTACAGATTATTATCATGCAATAACAAGTGGGAGCAGCCAAGTTGATGCAAACCTAAAAAGATCCTTTGAAGAAATGGGATTCACACAAAGGCAGGAGGCTGATAAATATATGAAACATGCCTCTGATTTAATTACTGCAGCCAATAAATTGCAGCAGGATTCTGATATTACTGCAGATTTTTCATGGTTATGGGGAGGTGATAAAGATGCAGATAAAACAACTCCTGTGATTAAGTTTGAGGATATAACTAAAAGATTATTTGAATTACAGAATGAGTTTGCTCAAAAATCCCTGAAACAAAGAATAAAAGAAATCAATTTTAATGCAGGAATAGAGAGGGCAGCTATCTTGGAAAATGAGGCCATCACAGGAAAAGACAAAAAAATTCTTTTAGTTGCTTTAAAAAAGAACACAGAACAGGAGATTGCAAAAGAAACAGAGAATGAGAGAAGGAGATCATTTGATTTTGAAAATCAAACAATGATCAGAAGGGTAGCAATGCAGAAACAAACAAGAGATCAAGAGATTACCTTACTGCAATTAAAACACAAAAAAGAAAAGGATTTAAATCAGAGAGCATTAGATGATGGATTGATCACATTAATGGAATTTAGCAGAAGAGGAGTTCAGGAAGGCGACAAGTACAGACAAGATTTAAGGGATATAAATCAAAAGTATGATCAGATAGAATATGATAAACAGGATCAGCAATATAAGTTATTGCAGGAGGCAAGAGAAACAGAAGAACAAAGGCAGATAACTGCATTGGTTGAATCTTATGAAGCAAAGTTTGCTCTTGCTGAAGGTAATGCAGAACTTGAAAAGGCATTGCAGGAAAGGTTAAATAAGGATCTTGCTGAATTAAATAAAAAACACAGAGAAGAGGAAAAGAAGGAGGACGATAAAGTATTAGAACAAAAAAGGGCAAATATGATGTATCAGTTAGATATTGCATATAGAGGCTTAGGAGCAATTAATGATCTTGTTCAGGCCTTAGCAGATGACAATGAGAAGTCACAAAGAAAAGCCTTTGTTGTAAATAAAGCAATTGGGATTGCTCAGGCAGTTATTTCAACTGCTCAAGGTGTTACAAAAGCATTAGCAGAAACTACAGATTTCACCCCTGTGCAGGGTTTAAGATTTGCAAATGCAGCTATTGTTGCAGCAACAGGAGCAGCACAGATTGCAGTAATTGCAAAGCAGCAGTTTAATCCTTCAGGTGGTGGAGGTGGTGGAGGTGATTTTGATATCCCATCAGGAGGCTCTGCATCAGGTGGAGGCTCTCCATCATTTAATGTTGTAGGCAATGCAGGGTTATCACAATTGGCAGCCTTGCAAATGCAGCCAACACAGGCCTATGTTGTTTCAGGAGATATCACAACTGCTCAGAGTTTAGATAGGAATAAGATTGAAAATGCAACACTATAAAAAAAAAGCGTTTAATTATCATGAGAATAGTAGAACTTATTTTGAATGAGCAGGATGAAACATCAGGTATTGATGCAGTTTCTATTGTAGAAAATCCTGCAATTGAAAGTGATTTCATTGCCTTAAACAAGCATCAAATTGAATTAAAAACAATAGATGAAGAAAAAAGGATCTTGATGGGAATTGCTTTGATTCCTCAAAAACAAATTTATAGAAGGAATGAAAAAACTGACGAAGAATATTATATCTATTTCAGTAAAAAAACAATAAGGAAAGCATCTCAGTTATTCTTAAAAAAATCAAATCAAAACAATGCAACATTAGAGCATGAGGAAAAACTCTCAGGTTTATCAATTTGCGAGTCATGGATCGTTGAAGATAAAACAATGGATAAATCTGCTCTTTATAAGTTTAATGCTCCTGTAGGCTCATGGATGATTTCGATGAAAGTGGAGAATGAGGATGTGTGGAAAAAAGTGAAATCAGGAGAGGTTAGAGGCTTCAGTATCGAAGGATATTTTGCAGAAAAATTTGAGGCATCAAAAGAGAAATCAGATGATGAAATATTGAATGAGATAAAAGAAATATTTGCTGAATATGAAAAACAAGAAAACCCAAAAAAATAAAATCCCTTCAAAAACATCCCCAAGAGGAGGGAAGAGAGGATGCCTTTGTAAAGATAATACCTATCATCAAAAGTGTTGTGATGGCTCTCTACATGCTCAAGGCATTGGGAAAATTTAAAGAAAATCCAACAAAAAAAAATAATTGCGTTTAATGAATATAAAATGATTAAAAAAATGAATACATCAGAAATTTTATCAAAAATTAAAACTCTTTTAGGAGGTGAAACACATGAGGTTGCATTGGCTCAAATGAAGTTGATGGATGGCCTCACAATTGTTGAATCAGAATCATTCAAGGCAGAAGATTCCATTTCTATAATTACTGAAGATGGAAAGGTAGCAATGCCTGAGGGATCGTATGAGTTAGAAGATGGGAGATTGTTGATAGTTAAGCAGGAGGGGATCATCTTTGAAGTTAAAGAAAAGGAAGAGGAAGAAAAGGAAGATGTTAAAGAAGATATCAAGGAAGATATTGAAAAGGAAACCAAATCAGAAACAAAGGAGGAATATTCTGAAGAGAATACAACTCCAAAAAAAGTAATTGAATCAATAACAAAAGAATCATTTTTTGCTGAAATTGAAAAACTAAAAAATGAGAATAATGTTTTGAGAAAAGAAATTGAAGATCTGAAACTCTCAGCAGAGGATAAAACAGAAGAGGTTGAAACTGAAAAAACTGAAGAAACAAAACTTGCAACAATTGAGGAGGTTTCTCCCATTGTTCACAATCCTGAAAACAAAAAAACAACAGAAGGATTTAAGTTTGCTCAGAATAGAAATGAAACAACCTTTGATAGGGTTTTAAAAAGATTAAACAAATAAATTTAAACATTAAAAACATAAAAAAATGGCAAATCCGGTAACTACAGGAACAACGTACAAAGGTGAGTTTGCAGGGAAATATATTTCTGCAGCTTTACTTTCAGCATCAACACTAGACAAAGGGTTGATCACAGTAATGCCCAATGTAAAGCACAAAGCAGTTTTACAGGTGGCTTCATACAATGACATTGTAAAAGATGCAACATGTGATTTTCAAACATCAGCAGGAACATTAACGTTAACAGAAACTGTTATTGAGCCACAGGAATATCAGGTGAACGTGCAATTGTGTAAAAAAGATTTACATGCAACATGGCAAGCGGCTGAGATGGGATTCTCTGCACATGACAATTTACCTGCTTCTTTTGAAGATTTTGTGATTGCATATACTGCTGAAAAGGTTGCAGCAAAAATTGAGTCAAATATATGGGCAGGTCAAATAGGAACTGCAGGTGAATTTGATGGATTTTACTACTTAGCTACTGCAGGTGGATCAGGTTGTGTAGCTGTTACAGGCACAGGATCGACTGCTGCGAACGTGATTGATGAGATGGGTAAAGTAGTTGATGCAATTCCTCAGGCTGTTTATGGTAAGGAGGATGTACACATCTATGTTGCACCAAATGTTGCAAGAAATTATATCAGAGCGTTAGGAGGCTTTGTAGCGACTATCGGAGGGGCAGGTGTAGAGAACAAAGGAACTACATGGTTTAACGGTCAGGGGCTTAGCTACGATGGTATACCGGTGGTTGTGGCGCAGGGTTTACCTGCATCTTCAATGATGGCTGCTCAAAAATCTAACTTATTTTTTGGAACAGGATTATTAAATGATGCTAATGAGGTGCGACTTTTAGACATGTCATCTCTCGATGGTAGCATGAATGTGCGAGTAATTATGCGCTTTACGGCTGCAGTTCAGATGGGTATTAACTCTGATGTAGTTATATACGCTTAAAATAACTAATTAATTGAGGAGGGGTTAAATCCTCCTCTTATTGTAAAACTTTTAAAAACTTAAAACAATGAGTTGTGATATTATCGGAGGTCGAACGGAGCAATGCAAATCGGCAGTTTCAGGCCTTCATGGAATTTATTTGGTTAATTATGATGATCTTGATTTTGATGGCCTTGCTCAATATGGTACAGGTGATAATACTGATCAGATAGTTTCTATCTTATCAGATGGGTTAGCATTCAGTATTTATAAATTTGAATTAAAAGGAACTAATTCGTTTGAGCAAAGCATTAACAGTTCTCGTGAAAATGGAACAACTTTCTTTGAGCAAACATTATCTGTGCAGCTTAAAAGACAAGATGTTAAATCAACCAAAAATGTGAAGTTGATGAGTTATGGCCGACCAAGAATTATTGTTCATGCAAGAGGTGATCAATATTTTTTAATGGGGTTAGATCAGGGATGTGATGTAACATCAGGAAACATAAGCTCAGGCAGCGATCTCGGTGATTTCAATGGCTATTCTTTAACCTTCGTTGCTCGCGAAGAATTACCTGCAAATTGGATCAATGCAACAACTGAGGCAGAGTTGAAAACATTGCTTCAAAATGGAGCAGGTGGTACAGGTATTTGTACAATTGTAACATCATAAGATGATAAAATAAAATATTCCTTTATCCTTATATTTTCATATAGCTTAAAGAGGGGGTTTTTCTAATCCCCTTTTTTTATTCCAACAAATTCAGGTTTTTGCGTTATCTTAATATGATAATATTAAAAGTTGATACTAATCCTCAATCATTCAAGTTTATTCCAAGATCTAAGATTTATGATGGCCTGTATTTGCATGATGAATCTGAGAATAAAACAACACAGGTTGCAATAGATTCAAATTCTTCAAATGATTATTATGAAACAATTACTGCAACATTTCACACAACTTCACCTGCTTTTGATTTGGTTGAAAATAGATTCTATAGATTACTGATAAAAAATGGATCTGATGTAGTTTACAGAGATAGGATTTTTGTAACAAATCAAACAGATTTGGAGAATTTTACAGTTAATGAGAATGTATATAACTCTAATGCATCAACAAATGAATTTATAATTTATGAATAGTAATGCTCACATAGTTAATCTCTCTGCTTATGAGCAGCCTGAGATAGTTGAATCCAACAGAAATGATTGGGTTTTGTATGGAACTGATAATGAATACTTTGATTTCTTAATTGATAATTATTTAAATAGCTCGACTAACAACGCTATTATTAATAACATTGGAAGGTTAGCGTATGGAAAAGGTTTAACCGCATTAGACGCAGCCAAAAAGCCAAATGAGTATGCTCAGAGTATCATGTTGTTTGATTCTGAAGATCTTAAAAAGGTAATCCTTGATTTTAAGATGTTGGGACAGGCAGCCTTTCAGATACATTATTCAAAGGATCATAAAAAGATTGTTAAGGCTATGCATATCCCTGTTCAGTTAATTGCTCCCGAAAAATGCAATAAAGAGGGGAATATTGATGCTTATTACTATTCAGACAATTGGAAGGAAACAAAGAAGTTTCCCCCTAAAAGAATACCCTATTTTGGAACATCAAAGGAGCAGATTGAAATATTGTGCCTTAAAAACTATACTCCATCAATGAAATATTTTGCTGCAGTTGATTATGTGGGAGCGTTGTCATATTGCACCCTAGAGCAGGAGATCTCAGATTTTTTGATCAATGATGTGCAGAACTCTTTTAGTTCAACGAAGATCGTTAATTTCAATAATGGCGTACCTACAGAAGAGCAACAATCTATCATCAGCAGCAGAGTGATGGATAAACTCACAGGTGCAAATGGGCAAAAGTTGATAGTTTCTTTTAATGCAGATGAGGCATCAAAAACGACTATTGATGACATACAATTGAATAACGCCCCTGAGCATTATCAATACCTCTCCGACGAATGCTCGAGGAAGATAATGGTCGGCCATAATGTAACATCGCCGTTGTTATTCGGGATAGCCTCAAAGAATGGTTTTTCAAGTAACGCAGATGAGTTAAAAGATTCCTCAATTATCTTTGATAATATGGTGATCAAGCCAATACAAAATCAGATAATTGATGCTTTAAAAAAGATACTTGCATTCAATAAAGTATCTTTAAAATTAAGATTTGAGGAATTGCAGCCTTTAAGCCCTTCAGGAGATTTAACAAAAACAGATCAGGCAGAGGATATAATAAACGGAATTAATAGCTTATCTCCATTAGTTGCAAATAAGGTACTTGAGAATATGTCACCTGAAGAGATCAGATCTTTGGTGGGTTTAAAAGGTGTGAAAACCCCTGTGATCATTGAGGAGCAATTAAAATGCAGTTCAGAGAATGATAAGGTTTTAACAGAAGAACAAAAAAATTATTTATTAGATAATTTAGAGGGTGAAATGATTGATGAGGAGGTGTGGGAATTAGTTGATTCAAGAGCAGTTCAGGATGATAATGAAAGCATTGAGAAATGGGCAAATAAATTAATTAAACCTAATAAATCATCATTAACAAAATTGGCTGATTTTATTAAGAGTTATCCAAATAAAAAATCATCATTAGATAAGGACATTTATAAAGTTAGATATTCTTATGAAAGGATAAGTAAGCCAACAAAGGGAGGAGGAGAAAGCAGAGATTTTTGCAAGAAGATGGAGGCTAGGACTGCTTCAGGTGTGAGATACAGAAAGGAGGATATTGATCAGGCCTCATTTCAGGGTGTAAATAATTCATTTGGGCATAAGGGGATGAACTATAGTTTGTTCCGATTTAAGGGCGGTATTTACTGTTATCATTATTGGCAGGAGAATCTCTATAGGTTGAAACAGAAAACTGATGGAACATATTACAAAGATAAGGCATTGAGCAGTTCTGAGGAGGTTTTTGAAGTTCCTTATATAGTCAATCCAAAACACAAAGAAGAGGCAGCAATTGCACCAATTACAATGCCTGATGAGGGAGCATATAAATAATAAAAATTAAAACATGGCAGAGGCTTTATTAATATCAAGATCAGACATTGTGAGATACACATCAATGAATGGGAATGTCGATACAGACCGATTCATTCAGTATATAAAAATCGCTCAAGATACTCACGTTCAGAACTATTTAGGAAGTGATCTATTAGAGAAAATACAGGCTGATATCATTGCAGGATCATTAGCAGGTAATTATTTAACTCTTTTAACTAAATATATTAAACCAATGCTGATCCATTTTGCCATGATGGAGTATTTAAATTACGCATCCTTTACAATATCAAATAAAGGGGTATATAAGCCACAGGCAGAAAATAGTGTTGCAGCAACATCAGAGGATATAAATGATCTTGTTGCATCAGAAAACAAAATTGCAGAGCATTATGCACAGAGGTTTGTTGATTACATTGTAAATAATTCAAGCCTATACCCTGAATACAATTCAAACTCTTCCTCTGATATGTATCCCTCCTCTGATGTAAATTATACAAATTGGTATATATGAATAAAAAAATAATAACAAGAAAACCAAAGCACAAAAACATAATTAAGTTAAAACAATATTTTAAGGAAAATGGCAGAAGTAAAGATTTCAGAATTAACAAATAAGGGTACTTTTTTAGAAGATACTGATTTGCTTATTATATCAAAAAGTGATGGATCAGGAGGATATGATTCAAAGTATTTAACAGGTACAGAATTAAGACAAATAGAACTAAATAAAGAGGGTGCAAGTTATGTTTTGGTTTTGGCTGATGCTAATAGACTTGTTGAGATGGAAAATGGAAGTGCTAATAATTTGACTATTCCACCGAATAGTTCTGTGGCTTTTCCTGTTGGAACACAAATATTAATTAGTCAATTAGGAGCAGGACAGACAACTGTTGTTGCAGGTAGTGGAGTAACATTGAGGTCTAGTGGTGCAAAGACTAAACTTGCAGCACAATATGCAATGGGTACTTTAATAAAAAGGGGTACTGACGAATGGTATTTAAAAGGAGATATAACAACTTAAAAGATTAAAATGGCAGTAACTAATGGTTTTGGGCAGGGAGTAGTTAACAACTCTATAGAGTGGGGGAGAGGATCAACTAATGCATCTAATAATTGGGGTGCAGTTTATGCAAATTCTCCTGCAGGAGATACTGCAATTGCAAATTCTGCACCAAGTTTTACAAATGTTTATTCAACGGAGTATGACGGAGTGGATGACTATGTAAAAACAGATGCAAATTATACTGAATTAGATGGAGCAAATAAATTAACTGTTAGTGCATGGATTAAAGTAGGAGCAACTTCAGATAGTTTAAGCTATTTGTGTAATATCTTAGGTGGTAGTTTATTTCAAGTAGGCATAAGGCTACAAACAACTACAAATACGCAATGTTGGTTTTATATCA
>TARA_R110002020_G_scaffold7330_4_pt1 | contig 32235 bp, 32 predicted proteins | sample TARA_R110002020 | Tara Oceans TARA_R110002020 (sample SAMEA4396489) | marine metagenome | biome: Westerlies Biome; feature: [MES] marine water layer (ENVO:01000295) within the mesopelagic zone...; material: water (ENVO:00002006), including particulate matter (ENVO:01000060) such...
GTTTGATTAATCTTATGTGAAGACTGCTGTAGCGTCAATTCCACTAGCAAAGACTCCATTAGTAACATCGTCTGGACCTCCCACAGAAGTGGTAAAGGTTAGATCAACACTCTTGTTCGCTCCAATTGACGAAGAGAACGACTCGCTTGCAATCTGAGCGCCTTTAATGGTGTATAGCATTGCGGTAGCTCCAGCCTCGTTTTTAAGAGTCAGAGTTACTGTTTTAGTAGACTCGTCGTTAATAACGTCAGCAAGGTTTCTTGCGGTGACTTCATTAACAATAGCATTAACGGAAAGTGTAGCTTGAACTGGGAAATCTACAGCACGGGCATATGCAAACTTAGTTCCAAGTCTTTCAAGAGGCGTACGAGAAAGTGGGATAGAAAGTGATGCAGACTGAATGTGAGCGCCGTCAGTATCCGCAGGGTCAATATCAACGATGGTTTGACCATCAAAGGATGTAATATCAACTGTAACATCTCCCGGGCGAAGAGCAATTTCTCCACCAGCGTTTCCACTTGTAGCGGTTGGTAACATTACGGTAGCGAGACCGTTATGTAGTTTGGTTCCGCTGGCTTGGTCAACTGCGGGAGTTTCAAGAAAGTTTCCAGCTGAAGAGTTGATGTTTGCAGCTTCAAAAGAAACAGAGACTGTTGGCAGAGATCCTACAGAAAGATCTAGTGAGTAATCACTTAAGTAAGCATTACCAATGCCAATGACATCATTAGCAGCTCCAGAAACAGCTACTCCATTAGCATCTTTCCCCTCTGGGACAGTGCTTACAAAAAAGTTTTTTCCATCTCCATCAGCTAAGAAACCTGAGATAAATGATTTTTCATTTGCATCTCCACCTGCTGTTTGAACGTAAAAACCTAAAGCTCTTTCGTTAAATCCATCAGTCAAAAGATACGAAGTATCCATAGAAACTGTGGGGGCTTCAAGAACCATTGATCCAACTTTAGCAAGTTGTCCAAATTGATTAACATCCTGACGAGAAATGTTAAAACTATAGTTTGCAGACTGAACACGATTAAGTTGTTCGTGGTGGTATACACCTGTCGAGCTAGCGTCCTTACTAACGTAAAGAGCCTCTGATTGATAAATTACTCTATTTTTGGCCATAATAAGTTATTTTTTAATGTTTACAATATTTTTGATGTTTTATGAAATTAAGAAAATCTAAATCGGTGAACTTTTATGTCAAAATCAATAAATCCGACATAAAGATCATTAGCTAAAGACTTCCTTGCTTTGTCTGTTAGTTTTGAAGTAGTTACAGTGTCTACTAGAAAAGGTTTGTTGCTGTCGTAGGTGTTAGATAGCGTGGTGTAGGAATATGTGCCGTCTTTTAGGTCTCCATATTCGTTGACGGGATGCCCACTCATGGGTATTGGACGGAATATCTCATTGTGAGAATCCCCAAAAATTGATAACACTCCATCCAATTTGTATGGATCATCTGAGAGAACTACGGCATTTACACGAACTTTGGTGCATTCTTCCCCTCCAAATGCTAAAGGTTCATTCTCCATTGTGGCTGTAGAAAGAAAAACCGCTGGTACAACTTGATCATACGGAGCTATTCCAGATTCATTGTATGTTGGGATTCTAGAATTAACTTCATATTTGTTTTCTACAACTAAATCTTCTTCTGTTTCGTTTGTGAAGTAGATGTTGAAGTCTTTAACTGCGAAAGTCCCTGTGACTGTAGAACTTGATGTATAGTTAGATCCTGTTTCCACAATTCGACCATTGTCGTAGTCAATATAGTGAGAGTCTCCTGCAATTGTTGTAGGTAAAACTGCTCCAGCAATTGATGAATCAGTGACGAATTGCTTGTAAGGGCTAGAAAACGAGACATAAGAATCATCCAAGAAATCATCTGGGGTGTGATAGAAAGTTCCTGTTTGATTTGAAAATGCTTCGCCTTTTTTCAACAAAAAGTTATCAAACCAAAGCATAAACGAATTGGTAAGCGTATGTACAAATTGCTCTTTCATTTGATGTTATTGAATTGTTTTTTATATTTATTAATCAAAGCGGATATGTATTGGGTGTTTTGAAACCTCCCAGATCTCACTATAGTTTTTGATTGTACAGCTCCGCCTGAGCGACCCTTATCTTTTCTGAGTAAGTAGCCAAGGCCAGATATGCCCGTCTCTATTCCTTGCGCCCAACTTCTTCCTGAAGCCCACGGCAATGGGGTCGCTTTGAAAATGTCTGAGGCTTCAGGGATATTAACATTATATACTACCCCAATTTTAGCTTCTCCTGAATAATTATAATTCATGTTTTCCAGCATTTGAAGTATGGGCTGTATTGGTTGATCCGAAGAATCGAAGCCGATAAAAGCGAAAAGATTAGAGATGCCACCTAAAGTGCCGCTAGTATTACTACTGCTTGGCCCAGCTATTAGTTCAATGGTTACTGGATGACTAAGGAACTCTTTGATCATCTCAGACTTAACCCTAAGAAATTTTTTCTTAAAGTCTTTTTCAAATGGTTTTCTTAAAGCTTTTGGAGCTTGTTTTTCTATCGCCATTTGGACATCTCTAGGTAAGCGAGCCATTATTCGTCAGTTGGGGTAAGTAAAAAAGTATAAAATTTATTTGTGGCTAATCCACGGGGAGTTCCGTCACTTTTGATTGCGAACCTAATCCCGTCTAACTCAACCCTTCTAGCTTCTTGCAAAAACTCGTAAGCATCAATTTTTACTACGATTTTTACAGAACCATTTGGTAAGATAATTTTATTTTGAGTGCCTCGTTGATTTTCATTATTGGATAAATACTCTTCATCCATATTTACATAATAAACTCTAGCCTCAAAAGTCTGAGATTCTGTGTCGTATTGTATGTTAGATCTAGAGCCTGTATCACTTCTACCATAGATATTGTTATATCTGGTATTTGTAGAAATTACGGTCCTTTTAGAGTTCTTGAAAACTGTGATAGTTCGCGCAAAAGTCTCATGCAATGTATTGTACATTGTATTGATCGCAGACTCCATATTAGAAGATAAAAAACCAGCCATATAGATAATTACACATTTTTTCTTATAATAACTAGGATAAAGGATGAATGCCAAAAAAAATTTAAACAAAAGGTCTGGAGATGAAGTGTCTTCACTGTTTAAAATGATGTTAATTATGGTGGAAGATATGAAGAAAGATCATGATTTTCACTATCAGAAGTTGTATGAAGGTGTCCCAGAAAAGTATCACCCAGTAATCAAAGCAGCTGATCATTTTACCCCAGATAAAGTTTTGTGGATTAGGAAGAGGATTTTGGACTTTGGCAACGAAAGTTTGCGTAATGTTCAAAATGAAATAGAAAATTACAGAGTTGAATTTATATTTAAATAGGAATATGGAATTAAAATTACTATATCAATTCACAGTTGATGAAATCAAAGAGGTAGAAAAAGAATCCTCTAGAAAAAACAAAAAGACTGGTGAAGTTACGATTACTAAGAAAAAGGTAAAGGAAAAAGTACCTCTTGAGGTAAAAATCAAGAAACCTTCTCGTCGCGAGTTGGAAGATGCTGAGCTTCAATACACCATCGAAATGAGTAAGTGTATTAAGCAGGGTATCCTCACAAAAGCAATGCTTGCAAAAAAATATAGCGATACTGGAGGAGCTTTTACTGAAGAGGGGGAAAAAGAGTATGGCAAGCTATACAAGCAGATTTTAGAGTTTCAGAATGAATATATCAAACTTGACTCAGCCACCAAACTTGACGCAAAGCAGAAAAAAAGGCTTGAATTCCTAAAGGAAGAGATCGCCAAAGTCAAAAGAGAGTTGGTTGAAGTAGAAACAAATCTACAAGGTTTATTTGAACACACTGCTGATGTTAAAGCTCAAAACAAACTCTTACTGTGGTACGGTCTTCATTTAACTTACATACAAGGGGAGGAAGATGAAGATCCTATCCAGTATTTCAAAGGATCTGATTATGACGAAAAGCTTGAGGATTATTATGAAAAGGAGGAAGAAAACTCCGATGTTTATCAACAGGTTATTAAACAGGTTTCTACCACACTAGCTTTTTGGTTTTACAACCAAGCTTCTACACAAAAGGAGTTTGAGGAAATCATGGACAAAGTAGATAAGGGTGAGTTATAGTGACGAATTTTATACCTCCCTTATAGGGGAGATATTTGACGGATACAGCGTCTCGGCCTTTGAAGGTCGGGACGTATTCGTTAAACACATAAACATAAGAGACCAGAAGTATATACATTCTTATTACGAAAAGTATAAGAATATTGCTTTATCTAAAGGTATCGACTCTCAAGAGGAAAGGGAGGCTTACATCAAGCAGGAGGATCTTTGGGAAGATTCTGATGACAGAAAAATTATCTCCCTCACTGAAGAAATAAAAAACCTTAAAAAAACAAAAGAATCTGTATTCTTGCCTTCCCAACAGAAGTCTTTTGAAAAGACTATCGAAGAAAAGTCTATTGAGCTATACGATTTAAGCAAAAATAAAGCTGAGATAATTGGTTTGACCGCAGAAGCTTATGCCTCCAAAAGATCTAATGACGAAATGCTTAGATTTTGCATTTTCAAAGATCCTGATTTTACTGAAAACTTACATACTGAAGATGAATTTGCGGAACTTGAACCTCGCGAAGTGTTCTTGCTAAATGCTATCATGACAGACACTTCTAACAAAATGTCTGAGGATAATATTAAGCATTCTGTTTTAAGACCGTTTTTTAGCATGTATATTTCAAGCTGTGAGAATCCTAGCGATTTTTATGGAAAACCTATAATCAATCTTTCTGCTTATCAAATGAAGGTTGCTATGTATAGCAGGGTATTTCATAGTATTTTTCAATACACTGAAGATATTCCAGATAACATTAGGGAAGATCCAGATAAATTGTTAGCTTACTCTGAAAGCCAAAGAAATAAAAATTCAAATAATGGTGGTTTAAAGGAAGATGCAGACGCTTCAGCTGTGTTTGGGGCTACTAAAGAAGATATGAAGGAGGTAGCTAAGGATAGTGATTCAGTATCCCTTTCTGATGCTATGAAAGAAGCGGGTGGCAAGTTAGACATGAAACAAATGATGAGATTAGCAGGTCATGATGTGTAATATTGGTGTATATACACACTAAAGGAACAAGATTATGCCAATCAAATTACCAACCGTCCAAACAGGTTACGAAAGAAGCGTTCAGGAAGCGGCCAAAAAAGTCGGCAAGAATTTGAGGATCAACATGGGGCCGGGGGCCAAGAGTGTTGAGGGTTTAACTAGACCTTTGGGGAGATTAACTGGTAAAGCGGATGAGTTTACCAAATCTATGGAAGCGGCCAACGCCCGTGTTTTGGCGTTCGGTGCATCTGTTGGTGTGATCGCTGCTGTTTCTAACGGCTTGAAGCAGTTAGTTACAACGAGTATTGAGGTTGAAAAAAGCTTAACTAACATCAACTCTATCCTAAAGCAATCAGAATCGCAGCTTGATGGTTTTAAAAACCAAATTTTTGATATTGCTAGAAATACAGGTCAAACTTTCGATACTGTAGCCGAAGCTGCTTTAGAACTTTCTCGTCAAGGTCTTAAAGCTGAAGAAGTTACCAAAAGGCTTAATGACGCTCTTGTCCTTTCTCGTCTTTCTGGTTTAAGCGCTGCGGAGTCTGTAGCGGGTTTGACAGCGGCAGTTAACTCGTTTTCTTCTGCTGGTCTGACAACCTCTGACGTACTTAATAAAATCTCTGCTGCTGCTGCAAGCGCGGCTGTTTCTGATAGGGATTTGATCGAGGGTCTTAAGAGATCGGGTGCAGTTGCTGTTGCGTCTGGTGTGCAGTTTGATGAATTGATTGGTATTATTTCTGCGCTTCAAGAAAGGACTGCGCGTGGTGGAGCCGTTATTGGTAACTCCCTCAAAACAATTTTTGTTAGGATTCAAGATTTAGAAAGGCTTCAGTCTATCCAAAGGTTGGGTGTTGAAGTTACAGATTTAGAAGGTAAAGTTTTATCCTCTAATAAAATTATTGCGAATCTAGCCCCAACATTCGCTAAATTAGATCAGGCTGCAAGAGTTAATCTCGCAGATAAGCTTGTTGGTAAATTTCAAATTGCTCCTTTCCTCGCTTTGCTGGAGGATTTTAATCAAAAAATTTCTAGGAGTGGAGAAGTGGCCACAACCTCTTTTAATGCCACTAATGAAGCTTACGAACGTAATAAAACTCTAAATACTGCTTTAGCTACGGCTATAAACACAGCTACTGTTAGTCTTAAAGAGTTAGCTAACGCTTTGGGAGAGATAGGCGTAACTGAAAACTTAACAAAGATCATTGGAGTCTTTAATAGTGTGGTATCTACTATTTCGGGTATTTTAGATGGTGATGGAATGGGGTCTGCATTCGCTAAAGGGTTGATCAAAGGGATTAGTAATGTAATTGCTGGACCCGGGTTAGCTTTAGCTTTGCTCGCTATTGGTAAATTGCTTTTAGATTTTGCTAAGTTTGGTGGTGGAGCATTAAAAACTTTCTTTGGTTTAAATAAAGCTGCTGAAGCTCAGAAACTTTTACAAGGCCAGATAGCGGCATCACTCCTGAACGATAAAGGTATCAGGGACGCAATCTTGTCAATCGAAAAGCAGAATATATCTGCGGGTGAAAAGAAAAAATTACAGACCCAGTTCTTTACAAAAGCTTTAAATGAGCAGTTGATGGTCATGCAAAAAATGCAAGGCATCGCTATGACTGTTGCCCCGGGGGTTATGAGGGGGACAGCCTCAAATCGGCCTGTTGGAAGAAGGGGAAGAGCTGCTGGAGGATTCTTACCTGTTGGCGCAGAAAGATCTGACATCTCTAGAGGTGTAGGTGGCGCACCCGCTTCCGCAAAACCTGTTGTCATCCCCAACTTTGCATTTGGTGGTGGTAAGCGGGGGACAATGGTTGCTAATAGTAGTGAATATATTGTTCCTAATTATGCTAATGGTGGAGACGCTATCTTTAATCAGAACATGGCTTCTTCAATGGGTCTTCCTGCTAACGCTAGGAAGGTGAGAGCTGCTAGTGGGTATATTCCAAATTTCGCTATGGCGAGAAACATGAATATGTCAACGGTAAACAGTACGATTGGAGGGAAGAACTTCCAAGCTAGGCAAGCTAGCGGAAAACTTACCGCAGACGATAAAGCTGTATTAGCGCGAAAACAGCAATTAGACAAAAAAAATACAGGCAAAAGATCTTACATGGCTAACCAACAGCCTAACAAATCCATCATGCTTGTCCCACAGCCGATGGAGTTCGGTATGAATCTGTCTGATCATAATTTTAAAGGAGGACCACACAGGTCTGCTAAAAATGGACTAATTGATTTCTTTGAAGGTCCAGCGGCTGGAATTTCTAAAAAATTAAAAAAAGGAACTTCAGCGGGTAACAAATTTAAGAAATTACTAACTTTAGATGAAGACATACAGGAAGCTATAGCTAAAGGAGTTAACACTGTATTTGGTGACTTTAAAGATGCCTCTGGAAACCCAAATGTTTTTAAGACTGAGCCAAACCAGATTACAGGCAGTAATGTTAAAAAAATAATGGAGAAGGGTGGCCCGGGCGCACTTGGAGCTATTAAAGGCGCGACTTTTGAAGCTTTAATGCAAGCTATTGTTGGAGGAGTAAGCCAGAAGAAGGGTCAACTTGATGTAGATTTCTCAAGAGATAAAGGCAATATTCTTGATTTAATCTTTGGCATCGAAGGTAAAAACTTTAAATTTGGAGATTTTAAAAATAACCTTGGCTTAAAAGATAAATTTGCTAGACAAATTACTGATAACGTTCAAGGTAAGGTCATAGTAGGCAAAAAGTCTAAAACAGTTAATAGCAAAACTGCGGCCTCTGGTTACATCCCTAACTTCGCTGAAGGGGCTTTAGAAAACGCTATTGGCAGAGAAAAAGCTGCTGGTTTACCAGTAAGCCAAATTAGAATCAATCAAAGCGGCAAACTCCGCAACTCGCAAAACCCAATGGGTCTTGCGGTGACTAATACCCGCGATGAGCCTACTGGGGCGATTCCTAATTTCGCTAAAGGCAAAGTTGCACAATCGGCTGAACAAACAGGGGGAGCTTTGGATAAATTAACTGGCAAACTTTTCGCTTTCCAGAGTATAATGTTCTTATTCCAAAGCGGAGTAGGGTCAATGGCTGAAGAATCTACAGGGGCATCGAAAGCGATGTTTGAATTTGGTCAAATGGCCATGCAAGCTTCTATGGCTCTTATGGCTTTTCAAATGCTTGGAGGAATGGGTGCGATTACTGGACTAGCTGGTAAAGGAGCAGGACTCATGAAAAAGGGTGCGGGTAGTATGGCTGCTGGAAGAACTTTAATGACGGCTGGTCGTAGTGCTGGTGCAAGAGACGTAACACGCGCAGGAGCAGGTACATTTCTTAAGGGGGCTTCAATGAAAGCTGGAGGAGCTTTACTAAAATTAGTCGCTCCTCTTGCTATAATAGCAGGTGGATTTGCAGCTCTTAATGCTATAAATAACAAAGTAACAGGCTCCAATGAAGCAAATAAAAAAGCTTTAGATGACTTGACTGAGGCTCAAAAAAGAGCGAAAAAAGCTACGGAAAAACTTAACGTGGGAAGTCGTGAGGAGTTTCAAAGTATTAATGAAACATTAGCTAATGCTGACATAGCTTCTTTTAAGGGCAAGTTAAACCAAGGTGTGACAGGAGCTTTTGACGGTTCCAGTGATGACGAGAAATTCGAGACTCTAAAAAAGACAATTAAAGCGGGTTACGATAGTGGAATGACACAAACAGATGTTAGATCCATACTTCAGAACTTTGCAAATATGGCGAACGATCCGACTAGATTCGATAAGAAAGGCGAGGGGATTAATTTTCGAGAGAGTATCTTTGGCAAGCTGGGTAGAAATATTGCCAAAACAACAGAATCGGGTAAATTATCATCTTCCGACTTCACTTCATTAGTAAGTATGCTTAAGGGTAATATTTTCGATAGATCTCCGATGCAGGAGAGATTCGAAACAGAACTTCGGGGACTTGAAGCGCGAAGAGGTTCGATGGGACCAGCCACGTTCAAAACTAGTAGAGAGCATCTAGTTGAGGACTTTCACAGAGAAGGCAAAACGGGTGGTCTCACAATGCAAGCTATTAATGCATCTATGGGGAAAATTGCCCGAGAAAAAAATTTAAAAATCGCAGAAAATTTGCAAAGGGTTGAGAGGATCACCTTAGCTAACGCCAAATCTCGTTTGCAAACGGCTATTGAAGTAAGGAAAGAACACCTTAAACTACTCAGCGCTGACGATAAACGTCTTATGAAAGCTCAAGCTTTGGGGACTTTAGATGACAACTCTTTATTGGCTTTGAAGCAAAGAATAGAGATTCAAAAAATAGACAATAATTTAGCCTCTAAAAATTTAGACTTTTTAAATGCTCAAGGAGATGAGATGACTAGATTAAAGGTTGAGAAAGGGAAGATAGGGGCTATTGAAAACGAAATATTAAATATAAGCAAAGAGGATTTAAAAGATAAAGATGAACTATTAAAGATAGTAAGGAAAATTTTTCACACTAACGGCTTGAATGATGAAGTAGCTGACAGTATTAGCGAGAGCCTCATTATACAGCTTGATAAAAATGAAGACTTGGCCGATGCTGCAAAACATGTATTAACAAATAGGCAGCAAGAGACTAGAGAGCTAACTAAACAAACTCAACTAATCAAAGAGATACAATCTGGAACGGCTTTAACCGCTCAAACAGAGTTGTTTGGCGGAACCAATGCTGCTGGTAACGAAAGATCTAGACTTGAAAAAAACATACAATTGTTGGAAGCGCGTAAGGATAGAGCGACAGCTAATAAGAATGATCGTACAGCGCAAGAGTTGACTCAGCAAATAAATTCTCAAAAGAGAGAGTTGGCGATAGTTGCTAATGTCGAACGCAAAGCCACCATTCGGTCGGATGCCAGAAATTTCTTTTCGGGAATGCCACAAGGTATTCAAAGTAGATTCCCAGAAGCAATGAAAGCTATGCAAGATCCTAATGCTGATCCCTTTGCTGTTTTAGCAGGTTTGGATATTTCGGGGGATAAAAACTTACGCGCACTGCAAGCTTCAGGAATGCCTACAACCACAACCTTGACCAAAAAAGCAGATGGTACTTTTACCAACGCCTTATCACAAGATAATATTTTTAAACTCGAAAAAGCTCTTGGAGATTTAAAGAACAAACAGGATGAGAGTAATAGGACACTCCAAGACTCTATAGAGGCAACTAGAGATAACTCAATATTTCTTGGGGAGTCATCTGGGATTAACCGTGAATTGTCTAACAAATTCGCTCCATTTTCTCGTGCTGAAGCTGGACAAGCTCGTCGTCTTGCTCAAGCTGAAGCAAATGTAGACGCAGGTGGTGGAAGTGTCGAGTTGGAGCTTAGAAGGCTTACTATGGAGCGAGGCGTTGGTAAAAGGTTTTTTGAACTAGTACCAACAGATCTTGAAAATGCAGACAAATTAAGTCAAAGTTTAGCAGATTCATCTTTTCAGTTCGCTCACAACATTGGTGACGCAATGTTAGACGCAATTCAAAAAGGAGAGAATCTTGGAGATATATTACTTGGAACTGCTGCGGATTTCCTCGCCACAATGAGTCGTGCGTTTATGGATAGCGCCGTTAATGATTTCCTTGGTGGATTTGGTATTGGTAAACAGGCTGGTGGCCCCATCAGGGGTGGCTCAGGAACAAAAGATGACGTTCCAGCGATGCTTATGGGTGGTGAGTTCGTGATGAACAAAAAGGCTGTTAAAAAATATGGCATGGGATTCATGTCTGCCTTGAACACTGGATCTATGCAGGGTTTCTCCAAAGGGGGACAAGTTAGAGATCGTGAAGGGATGTTCACCACCCCGGGTATGAATGGCGCTGGGAAAATTGTTGGAGCGGAAAACCTTTTGTCTTTCGCTACTCAAACCCCGATAGCTATGAATAGAGATACTATTGATAGTAGTGGAGCATTTCTTGACGCTGAGAGTGGTAGGCTTAGTATGTTTGGTCGTAGAAACAGTCCTCAGTTCCAGAAGGTTCAAGATGCTAAGCGTCAAGCTTTTGGTCTGTTTGTTAGTGAAATGGACGCTAGGGCGCAAGCTAAAGCACAACAAAAAGCCAACAAAAAAGGTTTGATGGATTCTCTGAAGGCTGGCGTAATTAGTCTTGCTGCTGGCGCTGCTATGAAGTCTATGGGTTCTGGATTTAAGGCCGCGAGAGATGCTGGGGCGAGCATTCCTGAATCATTAAAGTCTTCGTTCACAGGGTTTGATGTTGCAGGAACTAGTTATGGAGGTTTAAAGAATATATTCTCAGGAAGAGGGTTCCAAAGTGGCCCCCCTCAAGCTCAGATCGTTAATCCAAACGCAGGTTCGCCAGTAAACGCTCCCGCCAAACAGGGATTCTTCTCAGGTATAGGTTCGAAAATCACAGATTTCGGTTCAAAAATGTTTGAGCCATTTAGGAATTTTGGAGGTGGATCTGGAGGCGGCAACAATGGAGGCTACATTAAAGGAGGCGTACTGCCTCAACAGGGGTCTCAGGGGTCAGCTCTCACCGCAGAAGAACTGATTAGTCTTTATCCCAACGTGGGAGTCGGTGGGTTTCCCCTAAACAGAGCTACAGGAGGCTTAATCCCTGCTGCTGGAGGAGTTGATACGGTTCCCGCAATGCTTTCAGGTGGAGAGTTCGTCATGAACGCTGCCGCTACAAAGAATATCGGAGCGGGTAATTTACAAGCACTGAACTCTGGGGCTGGAACTGGTGATAACACCGATCTCGTCTCCAAACTTGATGAATTAATTATCGCAACCGAGACATCTCAATCCACAGGAGATATCAACATAACAATCAATGGATCGAATGGAGCTGAAACCGAAACTCAAGGTCAAAACTCTACCGATCAACAGAAGATGCTGTCTGACAAAATCAAGACTGCTGTTAAGCAAGTAATTGCTGATGAAAAAAGATTAGGAGGACAACTTAGAAGATAATGTTTGGATCAAGATTAAATGACGAAGTAGCTGTAAACATAGCTTCGTACCATATTTCTGGTATTAGCTCTGTAGACTTATCATACTCTAATAGCGCAAATACTGTTAAGCCTCTGGGATCAAGTAGGGGCTTAACTACTGCTGGCGGGGCTACTCAGCAAAAACTTTCTATCGCTAGGCATCTCATATACGGTGATCCTATTTTAAGTTATACTGGTTTGGGTGCTATGGCTGGTCAAATTGTTTATGGAGGAAATGCATATGGCTTTAGTAGTGGGTTCTTAGATTCGTATTCTGTCAATTGTGCGGTAGGATCTGTGCCAAAAGTTAACGCTTCTATTTCTATTTTTGATGAGATGGATTCCTCCAATGAAACCATAGAAGACATGAGTTCTAATGAGTTAACTATCCGCATTCCATCTCAAGGATCAATTAGCGCAACTTGTAAGGGTTCTACTACAAATAGGGTTATTGGCTTTGATTACGCGATTAAAATGAACAGAAAACCTCATTTTTCAATAGGTAGTAAAACTCCCGTTTCTGTCGAGCTTATCCCGCCCTTAGAATATACAGCTCAGGTTCAAATTGAAGTTGATGAAACTCTACCTGATAATTCTTTTACTTTTTTATCAGGTAGAGAGGGCGATACTGTTTCTTTTGATATTGATGGCAGGGATGGGACAAATCTTAATGCGTTAACGATTCCTAATGCCACAGTGGTAAGTGAATCTATATCAGCTTCTGATAATGGTTCCGCTATTTTAAATATAAATTATATTGGTCATGGGTTCTGAATTATTCTACAATAGAGATGAAAATATTTCGGGTGTAGTCGTTGAGTCGGCTTATGAAGATCTTAATCTTACGCCTGTATATGGGTCGAAGGTTTCATTTAAATCTAGGGCTTTTCTATATGAGGTGGACGATTATCAAATTAACATGATACCCTTCTCAATGAATAGCTTAGAGGCTAAGTATGAAGTTAGGTATGACCTTAATGAAACTAATTCTCGTAAGCTAGCATCTTTTATTGAAAGTAAAAATGGCACTGAGATGTTTGAAGTCAATATTGACAATAGTGGCATATATAAAAATGTATCTGGAATATCTGATAATTATGCTATCAATCATATTAATAATCAACATTATGAAGTAGCTGTATCTTATAGCATCGATCAAGCCCCTAACCTATTCAATTGGTCAGGTATGAATTTTGTCAATACAGGTTTTAGAAGCTGGGATTCTTCTTCGACTTACAATAAGTTTGATGTTGTATACACAGGGGTAAATAAGAATAAATTAAATAACTATTATTACTGTACTGGGGATCATGCGTCCAATATCCAAAACTCTCCTACTGGAGAAAATTCTTTTTGGTCGCAAAGATTCTTTTATCGGCCTGATGTTGGATTTCAAAATGATGTGACTTTGAAGAATGAGCTTCTTGAGTTTAGGAATTCATTCAAGCAACGGGTGAAGACCAAAGACAACAACGCATCTTTCCTAATCAACTATGAGTTCACAGATATATCCGACAGACAATTAAAATCTATGCTTCATTTCTTAGAAAACAAAGCTGGATATAGAAGATTTAGAGTTGATTTAGAATCTGTATATAATCAACCAAAAGCTATGTATTGCCCAGAGTGGACTCATACTTGGAAGCATTTCAATTCTCATGATTTATCAGTAACTTTGATCGAGGATGTTTTAGGTGTAATCCCAACAGGAACTTAATATGGCTAGAAATATTTTAAAAAGTAATAATTCAATTGTGATCGTTGGTCAGAGACCCGCTTTCACAGGTGCAAACAGAACAGGTAGCACCATGAGTGGGGCTTACATGAGTGCCGTACAAGGTGTTGCTGTAGGTTTTTCTCAACAGAGGCAGAAATCAAAACAGCTTGGATCTAATGATTTAATTATTAATGATATTACTAGAATGCCTGATGTAGATCTAGGAATTAGTTATTATTATACACCAGCAATGTTAAATGAAAACATGTTGGGTTTAATCAATGATCAAACTGGGGCCAGCAAGTCAACTTTTTTCAATGGTTATGATAACCAAGATCAAAACTTCTATATAGTAAATAATGGACATCAGTCTGTTGACATGATTGCTAATGAAGTCTCTGCAATAGCAAATCTAGGAAATGAGTCAGAAGTCATTTCAATTGGAAACGCTTTTTTGACAAACTATTCTTTGGCGTTTTCAATAGGCACTCCTCCAGTTGTATCCACATCTTATAAATGCTCAAACATCAGGATGGAGACGGGTTCTTTTGATCAGACTTTAAATCCAGCTATTAATTTACAATCAGGTAACAACACAAATGTTGGCACTGTTAACCTAGAGGATGCAAAAGTAAACGGTTTTGGAGATTATACATCAGTTAATAGATTTAAACCACCACTATGTTCGCCTAGTGATTTAAACATAAGTCTTCAAAATTTGCAGATTGGTGGATCTACTATTAGTGGCGATGCGAGTATTCAGTCTTTTTCATTCAACATCCCAATCAATAGGGTTGACTTATTTGGTTTGGGAAGTGATTACCCCTATGGAAGAAAAGTCCAATACCCACTAACCTCCTCTATTGATTTACAATTTTTAGTATCTGGATTAGCAACAGGTGAGATAGCTCAGTTAATAGACGATGAGTCTGAATATAGGTTTGAAGTTGAAGTGGTGGATACTGGTGAGGCATTCAAGAATACGTTTTCATTCTCTAGTCTCAGGCTGGAAAGTTCATCCTACCAAATGAATGTCAATGACAACATGACTTACTCTTTATCATTTAGTCATGAGTTGACTAATTAATCATATTCAATCTTAACATTTTTACTTTCGTAATTCTGTTTCTTCTCTGCCATGTGACGTTGACCATTTCTCTTGGCCGCATAATCATCGAAGTATTTTTGTTTAAGCGGATCTTTTCCTCCAGATTTTTCTGCTCGTCTTTGACTCATCTCCGCTGAGTAATCAAACATGTCACCTACACTACCCTTCTTTCCTCCTGTACTGTCCGTAAACTGCCTTTGACTGAACGGATCAATGTTGGAGTCGATAGAGGCATTAGGGGCAAAATAGACCCGTTTCCACTCGATACCAAAACCATCTACATAAATATGCTCTTCATTCATAGACTGAAAAACGTCTTTATGTTCGTTTGTCTCAGGATGCTTGTAGGTATATAAAGGCATATTTAATTATAAATAAAAACGGGGGCGTTTCCACCCCCGTTTTTTTAATTAACTTTAATTTTAGTTGGTTTTAATCTTCCTTTTTTAGGCAGGTTCATAGTTAGCAAGCCGTTATCCATTTTACAGGTGATAGCTTCTGTCTCGACCTTCTTGAAAAGTTGAACAGAAAAAGCTTTCTTTCCGTCTTTAGGTTTTGTCTCAATTGTTAGCTTATCTTCAGTAACTTCAATATCGACATCTTTTTTGGAAAAACCAGCAAGCTCAACTTTTAACTCGAAAGAGTCTCCTTTATCTTCAACATAGTTTTGGTTTTTAAAACCGTGGTCATTAAATAAGTCGTACAATAATGTATTAATCATACAAACCCTTTAACACAAACTATGCCAAATCAAAATCCTTGGAAATACGGGACAAAATGACATCTACAGTGTTTTTGTAAGTCAACTTGTCTGCCAACTTTTGTCCCTCTGTGTTAACTTGTCCCACTTTCTTCTCAGCTTCTTCCATCGCCTTGATCACATCGTCCTCTTTCCAATCATAAAAAGTCCCTTGATTAAATGGAGACCCCTTCTTAAAGAAGACGTTATCGTAACAATCCACTTCTCCTGAAGGCTCAACCAAGATACAATTATCTTCAGTAGCCCAATCTTTATGAGATGTGGCGTTAAGAACAATGCTCCATTTGCCGAGACAAGTTGCGTTAAAAGCAGGAAGATTCCAGCCTTCTGCTCCAGACAATCCTGTAAGATCAATATCGATTGCATTTAAAAAATCATTAACTTCAGAATTCTTTTCTAAATGAGGCAGAAAGTTAATATTAGAATACCTCTCCCCACCTAAAACAGCATTGATTGTTGCATCCATGTCCTCTTTCTTGTAGAAAGGGTTAGTAATCAAACAAGAAAGCTGATACTTTGGGTTATTTCCGTATTTCTTTAACCAAGCTTGAATAATTCTAGCAGTATGCTTTCTATGTTCAAACTTACCCATCAAACCAAAATGGGTGATACCATTTAGGTACTCTTTTTTCGTTTCTTTGAGGTCTTCATCGAAACCCAATGGGCAGAACATGCCACCAAACAAGTCAGAAGCGCAGGAAGAACTAAAGAACGTCCCGTTTTGACATTCAAAAAGTTTTTTCTCGGTTTCTGTTGGTTGGTTGCATTCATAAAAGGTTAACAAATATTGTTTACAATTTTTTCTACTCTCTGAACCATTTAAATGCCAAATTTTTAAACTTGGAACATCTTCACTAAGATAATCATACCTATTGTTTATGGCATTTTCGATTTTTTTAAGTAAATCTTGATCAACGTCATAAGCTTTTAGGTCAATATTACCTGTGGGCCAAATCCCAACGTCATGTCCCCTATCGAAAAGCTCTCGTATAATGTTAAAAGAAACATTACCGAGGCTTAACGAGTTGATAGGGGCTTCAACTAAAACTCTCATTAAAAGGGAGGCTCATCATCAGATGCTGGACCAGCGGCAGCAGCGGCAGGAGCAGAATCAGAAGATTGACTATCGTCTTTCTTACCAGAATTTAAGAATTGAATATTATTTCCTCTGATAAAATATTTCGATTGAGGTTTACCAGTTTCCTTATTCTCCCAAGTGTCCATAGCAAGCTCACCAGAAAACACAAACTCACGACCTTTTGTAAGGTATTTAGATGCGATTTCCGAAAGCTTATCCCAAACTTCAAGATCAATGAAGCACTTGGTTTTAGCATTGCTTGGGGAGATACCGACACGAAGGCGCGTCACTGACTTCCCGCCATTAAGTTGGCGAGTCTCTGGATCTTTTACAAGATACCCTACTGATGTAATATTATTATACATAATTTTCTGATTCTTTTTGGAACTTAGATAGATAACGATTATGGATGTTGATCACCCCCTGAATACTCATTCCGAGGGATTTAGCTATCTTCCTCCAAGGTGTAAGCTTATTAGACACTCCATTGTACCTCATGTCAATGATTTTTTTCACCCTTTTGTCTTTTTCTTTATCTAAGAATTTTTGAAAGAAGGAAAAGATCTCATAATTCTCATGAACCTTAAAGCCTCCTTCATATTGTGGCTGCTTTATCATATCGTCAAGAGAGCATTTTTGAAATTTTTTGTTCCTCGTCAAAACGTTTAAACATTTCCATTTAGCTTCATTAGCTAGATATGTTGTAAATTTAGCACCTCTCGACGGGTCATACTTCAACACAGAGCTGTATATTGTAAACTCTTTCTCCTGAAGAATGTTATCCCTATCTTCGATATTCTTGTCACCAGAAAGAAACCTATCCACCATGCCGTGATAAACTCCCGAATGCCTGTTAATTATTTCTACTAAGCTTTCATTGTCATTATTATTTTTGACATTTTCAATTAATTCTTGATCCGTTTGCATTTTTTTAAAGCATTAGCTGTATTTATTCTTTCTTATAATATATTATATTAATATAATATATTACGTTCCTGTTCCTAAAGGTTTAACTGTAAAGTAAACGAAACCTCGCGGTTTCTGACCGTATAGCGTTATTATACTAAGATTTAAAATACTGTCAATAAAAAAAAATCACAAAATTTTCACTCGACAAGGGATCGAATCCAACTAATAGTGTAACTAACGCTAACATGATTTTCGAAGAACAAATATCGCGGAAGCCTGACCATTATCCTTGGGCAGGAGAGTTTATTGAGGCAATGCACAATGGGTTTTGGACCGATAAAGAATTCAGTTTTACCTCTGATTTACAAGACTTTAATGTGGTATTAAGCGAACAGGAAAAAGAGATCATTGTTAGGACTCTTTCAGCTATTGGGCAGATCGAAGTTGCTGTTAAGAAATTCTGGAGCAAACTGGGCGACAACCTTCCTCATCCTTCTTTTAGTGATCTTGGATTTGTTATGGCTAATGTTGAAGTTATTCACAATAACGCTTATGAGCGACTTTTGGAAGTTCTTGGATTAGAAGAGATTTTTGAAGAGAATCTCAAACTCGACTTCATTGAGGGCCGAGTAAACTACCTTCGGAAGTATACCCACAAATTCTACAAGAACAGTAAGAAGCAATATGTTTATGCTTTAATCCTATTCACTCTCTTTGTAGAGAACGTGTCGTTGTTTTCTCAATTTTACATCATTAATCACTTTGCTCGCTTTAAGAATGTTCTTAAGGATACCGATCAACAAGTTAAGTATACTCGTAATGAGGAGAACGTTCATGCTTTAGTTGGAATGAAAATTATCAACACCATTCGCGAAGAGCATCCTGAGCTTTTTGATGGGGAGTTGGAAGAGCGCATTCTTGACGAAGCTCAACAAGCTTTTAAAGCTGAGAGCAAAATGATTGATTGGATGATCAACGGTATTCAAGAGAAGGGTCTTAGCGCCCCCATCCTAAAAGAATTCATTAAAAATAGGATCAATGATTCTTTACAAAAAATTGGCTTTAAACAAGCTTTCGATGTTGACAAAAATCTACTGAAAGATACAATCTGGTTTGAAGAGGAGTTGCTTGGCAATAATGCCACCGACTTCTTTTATTCTCGACCAGTCGAGTATTCAAAAAATTCACAGACGTTCAACGCAGAGGACTTGTTCTAAATGACTAATTACTATTGGCTAAATGATGACTCAAGATTATTTCTTGAAAGGGGCTATCTAAAAAAAGGTGAGACTCCAGAGCGGAGAATCCGTGATATTGCAGAGACCGCTGAAGTGTATCTCGGTATAGACGGGTTTGCTGACAAGTTTGAGGGTTATATGAAGCAGGGATTTTATTCCTTGGCTTCTCCTGTCTGGTCTAATTTTGGTCGTGATCGTGGTCTACCCATATCCTGTAATGGGGTTTATGTTCCTGACAGGATGGATGGTATTTTAGCTAAACAGTGTGAGGTGGGTATGCAGACTAAGCATGGGTCGGGGACTTCCGCTTACTTTGGCGATCTTCGTGAGCGTGGAGCATCAATCAATTCTGGTGGTGAGTCTTCTGGGGCAGTCCATTTTATGGAACTATTTGATAAGGTTGCTTCTGTTGTTTCTCAGGGTAATGTTCGTCGTGGCTCTTTCGCAGCTTACCTCCCTATTGAACATCCTGACGTAAAAGAGTTTCTCCGCATCAAGAGTGAGGGTAATGCGATTCAAGATATGTCTTTCGCTGTAACCATTACAGATGAATGGATGAAATCAATGATTGGGGGCGACTCTGATAAGCGTCAGATTTGGGCTTTAATCATCAAGAAGAGGTTCGAAACTGGCTATCCATACTTATTCTTCCAAGATACCGCCAACAATAACGCGCCAGAATGTTATCGAGATAAAGACATGAAGATATATGCTTCTAATCTTTGTAATGAGATCAGCTTGCCATCAAAAGAAGATGAATCTTTTGTTTGTTGTTTATCCTCTCTGAATCTCGTTAGATGGGATGACATTGTAGAGACTGACGCTATTGAGACATTAGTCGCTTTTCTTGATGCAGTAATGGAAGAGTACATTCTAAAAACAAAACGTATTCCTTTTATGGAATCTTCTCATAATTTTGCCAAGCGCCACAGAGCTTTGGGTATGGGAGTTCTTGGCTGGCACTCTTACCTACAAAGCAAAATGATTAGCTTTGAAAGCTTGGAGGCTAAAATGCAGAATAATTCCATTTGGAAGACCATCCGTAATCGTGCAGATGAAGCGACAGCAGAATTGTCGAGAGGTTTAGGGGAGCCTATGTATTGTGAGGGGTATGGTCGTCGAAATACGACTACCTTAGCTATTGCTCCAACCACAAGCAGCTCGTTTATTTTGGGTCAGGTTTCTCCATCTATCGAGCCTCTCAATGGTAATTATTTCACCAAAAATCTTGCCAAAGGAAAATTCACCTTCAAAAACCCTTACCTCAAAAAACTCCTATCTGAAAAGGGTCAGGATAATCAAGAGACTTGGATGAGCATCCTTGAAACTGGCGGTTCCGTCCAACACTTACTCTTCCTTTCGGATGAAGAAAAAGATATCTTCAAGACCTTCGGAGAAATCAGCCAAAAAGAAATCGTTATTCAAGCGGCCCAAAGACAAAAGTATATTGATCAAGGGCAATCTTTGAACATCATGGTGGCTCCAAAAATCCCTGCAAAAGAAGTTAGTAACTTAATGATTTATGGCTGGGAGAGCGGTTTGAAGGGCTTTTATTACCAGAGAAGTGCCAATCCTAGTCAAGAATTAGCAAGATCCATGATGGAATGTAAATCTTGCGAAGGTTGATTTCATTTATATCTAAAATAAGTGTAAAGGAAAATACAATGGAGTTGGACTTTTCTAAGAAAATTAAAGAACTTTTGGAGCAATCTGAAGCTGCAAAGCGTGGTGGCCCAAAAAGTGGAGCGCAAACTCCTGCAAAACCATCAGAACGCAAAAAAGGTTCTAGTAAGAATAAGAAGGGTTCCGCTGGTGGTAAAGGAGGTTCAATTACATTTTCTGCAAAAGTCATCACTTCTCTTAAAAATAAAGTTAAGGAACATAATGAGAAGCACTCTAAAAAAGTCACCCTTGGTCAACTAAAGAAAATTTATCGTCGTGGCGCTGGCGCTTTCTCCTCCAGCCACCGCCCCGGAAAGACTAGAGGTCAGTGGGCTATGGCTCGCGTTAATATGTTCCTTAAAATGGTTAAGGGGGGTAAAGTCAAAAAGTCTTACCGTGCTGCCGATCAAGACGTAGCAAAAGGATCTGAAGAGTATTACCTTGAAAAAGAGGGGGAAGCTTTTATTGATTTTGCTAATATTGAGTTTGATATCGCCCACCTTGATCTAGTTATGGCTGGGGCTAATGAGTGGGAGCAAGATGATTCAACAGAAGATCTTGAATATACAGAAGCAGAAAAGAAAACTTTAAATAAGCCTTTCCGACTAAAAGACGGCAAAAAGAAGTATGGGGTTTATGTAAAAAACCCAAAGACAGGCAATGTGATCATGGTTAAGTTTGGTGATCCCAACATGGAAATCAAGCGGGATGACCCAGCTCGTCGTCGCAGCTTTAGAGCTAGACATAAATGTGATACAGCTAAAGACAAAACAACCCCTCGTTACTGGAGCTGTAAGTTTTGGTCTAAAAAACCTGTCAGCAAGATGGTTTCTAATGAAGTCCTAGCTTGGGACGAAGAAGAGGTTTATAGCGAGTGGGTTTGGGATGATGAAGGCTTTGCTGATCATCAAGATTTATTAAACGCCTTCCCCTTCTTAGATAGCGTGAGGGAAATCATTGAAGAAAAAGAGGTTTAGAGTATAATCATGCATTAGCATGAGAGATACCATAGCAGTTTATTCCCTATTTAGAGATAGTGAGCCTCACTTAGCTAGAACTCTAGCTCAGTTTGAAGACTTGGAGTCTCTTGATTACGGTTTCGAGTATTACTTTTATGAGAATGACTCAAAAGATTCCACTGTTCCTTTGTTAAAACAGTGGCTGGAGAAAAGAACCCATAAGTTTCTTCATGAAAATTTGGATGCGGAAAGTTTTGGTAGTGTCCAAAATATAGACAGGATGCAAATGCTTTGTGAGTTCAGAAACAAATGCAAAAACCTACTTAAAAACAGTTCTTCGAAGTATACACTAATGGTTGACTCTGATGTTAACTTTGATAAATCCAATCTAGAGTCACACTTAGAACTGATAGAAAGGTTAGAAGATGCAGTATTGGTCACTCCAAATGTCAGGCAAAATATCCCAGACTACGCTTTTGAAATGACTTCAGATTCCTACTATGATGTTTACCCTTTGCTAGACAAATCAAACAACAGGGGGTTATACTGGACAGATTGTCCATTTAAAAATGGGTTAGACAGAATGAACTGGTCTCTAGGGAACGCAATCAAGTGTAATTCGGCTTTTGGAGGCTTTGCTTTATCTTACACAGATATAATTAAACAAGTAAAATGGTCAACTGACGGAGAATGCGATCATGTTAATTTTTGCAAGGAGCTGTCAGCCTTTGGTTCTATTTATGTAGACCCCAAAAACAAGGTTGATGTCGAGGTCGATCTATCCAAGCATAATTTAAATAGATTTAAAAATATAGCCAAGCAGCAGCTTAATGCATAATTCAGAAATATCCATAATAATCACAGGGCCAATAGATGACAGGACTTTTGAGGCTGTAGATAGCTATTACAGTCAAGGATTTGGGGAAGTGATTGTTTCAACTTGGGAAGATGAAGATTTAAATTTACTTAACAAGACTAGCAAGGAATATAAATTAGTATTAAGTAAGTATCCACAAAACCTGCGGGAAATCAACAACCAAGGCTGTCGTTTCTTTCAAGCCTTTACAACTTGGAAGGGTAGTAGGTTAGTCACGAAAAAATACGCTATAAGAGCTAGAAGTGACGAACTCTATCCAGACCTCTCTAAATTTGTAGACAACATGAGGGAAAACCCTAAGAAGGTTCACACTACAGATAATGGGTTCTGGAAAATTCATAACTTTTGCTTTTCTTCGCATCTGTTTGGTGGTGAGTCTGAAGTAATTAAAGATGGGTGCTTCATGATGACTCTAAATGCAGAACAAACCTTCTTACCAAATACACAGTTAGACTATCCAGAACAATGTTTTGGTTTTTATTTTTTATTGGCTAATGGTTGCGATATGAGAGTCAAGCCTTGGAAACAGGCGTTTTACGAAAACGTATTTATTACTCCATGCAAGGATCTACCCGGTCATCTACATTCTGGACAATCTTTTACTGGATACAAATTTATAAGGCATACAGATTATCCTGATAATAGACCTGACAACCATCAAAGAGATCGGCTATATCAATCGTCTGAAGAATTTTTATGTTGACTTTTTTATGAAAATGACTACTATCTCTAGTAATGGAAAAGACTTACATCATCTCAGAAATTGGCATTAATCACAATGGAGATTTAAATACAGCTAAAAAGCTTATTGATATTTCAGCTGCTGCTGGTTGTGATGCGGTAAAATTCCAAAAGCGTAATCCAGATGTTTGTGTCCCAGAACATCAAAAGTCTGTAATGCGTAACACTCCTTGGGGAGAGATGACATATCTTGATTACAAATACAAGGTTGAGTTTGGCAAAGAGGAGTATGATGAGATTGACCGTTACTGCAAGGATAAAGGTATAGCTTGGAGTGCTTCACCTTGGGATTTAGATAGCTTAGAGTTTCTTAATCAATATGATATCCCTTTTATTAAGATTGCATCTGCGAGCATTACAGATAAAGAACTTCTAAAGAAAACTTGCGAGACTGGTAAAAAAGTAATTATCTCTACGGGGATGAGTTCTGAAGAAGAGATTGATGAAGCTGTTGATATTCTAAAAGCTCAGGCTAAGGATTACGCAGTCTTACATTGTAATTCGTCCTACCCAGCCCCAATAGAAGAATTAAATCTTTCTTGTGTTAGAACTCTAAAAGACAAATATGGTTGTCAAGTTGGATACAGTGGACATGAGTTTAGGCTTGGTACTACTGTGGCCGCAGTTTATCTTGGGGCAAGTATTATTGAGCGTCATGTAACCCTCGACAGGACCATGTGGGGTTCTGATCACATGGCTTCGGTTGAGCCTCAAGGTCTTTTCAAGCTCGTTAGTGGAGTTAGAGAACTAGAACAATCTTTTGGGGATGGCAAGATTTCAGTTACAGAAACTGAAGCGGAAGTAAGGAAAAAACTCAGGAATAGTTAATGAGTCTTTACAGGAAAGACATTTTCCAAGGAGGCTGGTTCTCTTTCCAATCTAAAGTCGAAGATTGGGTAGAAGTATCTAAAAAATTACGAGATGCTTTCTTTAAAAGTTTTATGTTCGATGAAGTCTTTGGAGAGACTAAAACAACTGATGAGTTATTTATAAAATCTAATATTGATTTTAGCTTTGTAAAAGACAAGTCGGTCTTAGTTATTGGTGGTGGCCCATCATCTAAAAACCTGACAGACGATCAAATAAAATCTTATAATTTAGTTTTTAGCTGTAATCACTTCTTTAAAAACGACTTCTTAAAGAAACATAAGGTTCATGTAGCTTTAATTGGTGACGAAGTTGATTTTAACGACCCTGAGTTCTTGGGATATGTAAACAATCACAATCCCATATTAGGCTTTGATCATTCTGCCAGAAGGCCAGCTTTTAACTTGTTAAAGCTTGGAGAAGCCTACCCCTTAACGTTTGTTTGGTTAACAAGATATTTCTCAAGGCTTGGTTATGTCCCTAGAGCTTGTGTATTAGCTAGGCTATTTGGGGCATCAAAAATAGATTTTATAGGTTTAGATGGATTCAAAACTAATGAACATTTTTTTGAGAAGGATAAAAAGCCTCCTCCATTCAATAGCGTAAAAGAGTTTCAAGATCAAATGCGAGTGTTCTGCGAATACATGTTAAATGATTTAAAAATTGACCCTGAAAATTTTAATGATCTATCCAGTGATAATATTTATGAGGGCATACTGGATAACGCAACAGTGGAGGCGCGGCAGCCCTCCGAAGAAAACTAAAACCAAACAGGGGCGCGGCTGCCGTCGCTCTCCCACAACTTGTTATCCTTTGAAATTATGGAAAAGCTACACACCCAACTCGTGAGAAACGACCAAGGACAATTCAGAATCCGCCTCGCAAAGTATCAGCACGATCCGATTGTCTTCGTCGGGAGCGGACAGCTTAACACTATGTCTCCCGGCATGTGGGAAGTATTCAAGAAGGCGCAAGAGGCACAGGATGCATTTCAGGCGGCGCTTTCGGAGCTGTATTGCAGCGACCAGTTCCCTTTTCAGGATAATGTAAAGCAGTTATGAAAACAGCGTTGTGTTATAGTGGGCAAATTGGAGCTTTTAACAAAGCTTTGAATTCGCAAAAGCAATCATTCATGGATGATGTAGATGACATTTACGCATATACATCTAATGTTGTTTCTCACAAGACTTTGAATAGACCTCAACTTAAGCCTAGTTCAGAAGTCTATGAGTATCTAAAGTCGGGGGAGGGTTGGAGAAAAAACCAACCTTCATATGGGATCGTTTACAAGATTGATGACTCACAAGTTAAAGACTTACTATCTCTTGTAAAAACAAAAAAACAGTTTATAGAAGATGAATCTTTAGAAGACACGTTGAACGATTCAAACATGTCTAAGTGGCAATGGCTTCGGAAAAGGCAGTTATGGAAAATGCATCAATGCCATCAAATGATTGAAGGCGATTACGATATTATTATTCGGTGTAGGTTTGAGTTTAATCCTTTCGTAAACATTCCTGTAAAAGATATTTACAAAACACAATACAATTCTGAAAACAAGATATTTTTATTTGGTGGATGGAGTTGTGTGGCCCCAATGATTTTCATGGACGAGATGTTGTGTGATGGCTTTGCCTTCGGCTCTCCTCGCGTTATGGATATATTTAGCTCTTTGTATCTCAAGAGTGAACCATATCCTTACGATCCAAAATATAAAGATTGTTGGGATAGGTTTGGAGATAACGTCGAATATCAGTTACGAGAACATTTAGAAAAACATGGCGTTGAGATAGTATATCTTGGCGACCAGAGATCAATGTACCACTTACAAAGATGAATACCTATAAAGAACACTACAATTCATGCAAAAAAACTTTCCAAGAAAGTTGCGCGAGCATTTATAATGACGTTTATGATCTCAGGTTAGATCAGGAAATATTCGAAAAAGACGAAAAGTATTTAACTCTTGTAAAAAAGATAGGAGAGCAAGTCCACAATAAACTCAATAACAAAGAAGATGTTTTAGAAAATCAGTGGGCGACACATTTAAATGGGTGGCGAGATATACCAGAGCTTGATGAGTTGTTTTCCACCATCATGCCAGAAATTGAAAAGAAGGTATTCAAATCAAACGCTCAAATAGAAATTTTACACTGCTATAGAAACAAGCCCGGAGTTAATCCTGATAGCTCATGGCTTTGGCATTATGATGACTGTCCAGATCAGTTTCTTAAATTGGTTATCTATCTAACTGATGTAACAGAAGATAACGGATGCTTTCAATATCTCCAAAATAGTAGTGGAGAATTTCCTATGGTCCCGACAAACAGGACTCACCCAAGACATAATGGTCTACCGTTCTTTTTTAAAGGCAAGAGGATTCCACCACAAGAAACTCAAAACAGAATCGATGAAGGTTACGCTATAAATAGTTTAGTTGGTAATGCTGGAACCTACGCATTGATGCATCCTAATATTTACCATAGAGCTACTGTTCCCTCGGTGGGGTCTAGCCCTAGAGAATGTTTATTCTTTTTTATTAGGCCAGCATTAACGAAAAGAGAATCTTACTCAGAAGGAATCTCTTCTATCATCCCAGAGAGGAACGTAAAAAGGTATCAGCTAGACTAATGAGAAAAATATTTCTAGATTGTGGTTCAAATGATGGTTGTAGCGTAAGGAAGTTTAGACATCTAAAAGATAAAAACAAAGAGTTTGAATGTTTTTGCTTTGAAGGGAATCCTAAACTTTTTAAATACCACCCTGTAGATCATCTCTGTAAATTTTATCCGAATATTGTTTATGGTTCAGATGAAGTTATTGAATTCTACATACAAGGTTCAGGCGGGGGAAGCACAACGAGCAAAAAAAAATATCAAGGGTATCTAGATAAATATAAATGTGGAGTTGAGAAGGTTCAATATCAACCAGTCATCTTATCAGAATTTATAAAAAATAATTTCAGCAAACATGATCATATTATTCTTAAGCTAGATGTAGAGGGTGCAGAATATTCAATTTTGCAGAACATGATTGATACTCAAGTATTATCCTATGTGAATGAGATATACATTGAGTGGCACACTGGCAAAAAAACAGATCATGAGAACTGTAAAGGTTTTATAAAGGAATTTAACAATATTTGTGGGGCCATGAGTATTCCTATAGACCCATCTTGGGATGCACAACAAAAAATTTATTCACCTAGTTTAAAATGATTTATCCACCAGAAAAAACTTGGAATCGTTTTAGTGACAGAAAAGAAGCTCCTTTTGTTTCCACTACAGAAAAATTTGCTAACTCTAGTAGGGGTGTTAGATGGCTACAAAAACAATCTGTAATTAACGAAGTTGAATATATTTGCAATGGTCAGTATGTATATCAAAAGCTAGACAATTTAAATAAATTTAAAGATAGCAAAATATTAATTATCGGAGGAGGCCCAACAGTAAATGAATACGACTGGGATCATAAAGGCTATGATTATATTTTTTCACTACATAATTTCTACCAATCTGACTGGTCGTCTAAAATAAATATTGATTTATATTTAATAGGTAATCAGACAAAAGCTTTAAGCCCTAAGTTTTCAGATTATGTTGATGGTAAAAATATTATTTTAGCTATGGAAGACTTAGAACTTAAACGTCAAATGGTTCATGAAATACAAAAACGTTACGCTGATAGGTCTCTTCTTTGCTCATGTAGAGCGCAATTTAAATCTTTGGGAGCTTCTCCAAAGTTGATTACATTAGCTCTTAGTTTAGGCGCAAAACAAGTTGATTGTATAGGTGTAGATGGAGTGCCTAAAAAATTCAACAAAAAAACAACTGAATATAAACACGCTTTTGATAAGACAGGTTGGGACAAAAACTACTCACATAAATCTTATATTGATCAATTTAAACTTTTTTCTCTTTACTTAAAGCATTATTTTCCATATAGTACTATTAATAATTTAGGAGTAGGGCATCCATATAATTGTTGGCATCAAATACAATGACAATGCGTAAGAAAATACTAATTACAGGCGGCACAGGGTCTCTTGGCAAGAAGCTTGTTGAAAATCTTTTGGTAAAAAATCAAGTTGTAATATATAGTAGAGATGAAGGGAAGCAAGCTTCTATTTTTAACGACAATACAAATGTAATAAAAGTTATTGGTGATGTTCGTGATTTTGATAAGTTCAATACAACTTTAAAAATCCACAAACCAGATTATATCATTCACGCTGCCGCATTAAAAAGAATTGATGACATGGAGTTTCATCCAGATGAATGCATCAAGACTAATGTTAATGGAAGCGATAATGTCGCTAGGGCAGCTATTGAAAACGATGTAAAAAAATGTATCCTTGTATCCACAGACAAAGCTTGCCTTCCTGTCAATGTTTATGGTTCTAGCAAGTTCATAGCGGAGAGGATTTTTACGAACTACGATTACAATTCTACTTCAACTATTTTCGCCTCCGTACGTTACGGCAATGTAATCGCCTCAAGAGGATCGTTTGTCCCTCTATTTATGGATTGGATCGAGAATGATCGTGAAATTAAATTAACATCTGAGTCGATGACTCGTTTTCTTTTTACTTTAGATGACGCTGTAGACGCTGTTCTTGGGGCTTTGAAAAACAGTAAAGGTGGAGAGGTTTTTGTTCCTCAAATTGACTCGTATACTCTTCCTACTTGCGTAAAAGCTTTAGAGTTATTGTGTGATAAAAAAGCAAAGACTAAAGTTGTCGGTCTTAGAGCTGGTGAGAAACATCACGAAGACATGCTAGCTAAAACAGAATTAGATTTTACTTTTCAAGTCCCAGATCAAAATCTTCTTCAAATACGCCCTCAGTATACTAAGAAGAATTATCAAGATTGGGAAAAGTATACTGGGCCAGAGTTTAATTCTTCACTTTGGGTCAAGGATAACATCGTAGAGTTGGCCTCTTTGATGAGTAGGGGCATAAAATCATCATGAGCATTTTAATTACAGGGGCGAGTGGGATGCTTGGCAAAGCGTTGTCAGAGGTTTATCCTGACGCAGATTTATTATCTGGCCGTTCTGAAGTTGACCTTACTAATTTTGAATCAGTAAATAAGTTTTTTCACGGCAAGAGATATAATACAATCATCCATTGCGCTGCTTATACGGATTTAAATTATTGTGAGCTTGAGCCATTAAAGGCTTTTAAGTTACATGCTACTGTAGTCAGAATACTGCAAGATCATTGTGATAAATTAATTTATATTTCTACAAACCCTACAGATTCTTTAAGGTATTATTATGTATCAAAACAGAGTGGCGAGGATATTACTTTGCAGAGGTCTGATGATTTAGTTATTCGCGCTAACATTTATGGGCTTGGTGGTCTTTTTGAATGGGTTGTTGATTCTTTAAAGTCTAGTAATAAATTCTTTGGTTATGATGATGTTTTATTTAACCCTGTTAGTGTTTATCAACTTGCTAACTTTATATCTAATTACTCCAAGGATTATTTTGGTGTCGTAAATGTTTGTAGTGACTCTATACTTTCTAAGTATCAGTTTATTTTGGATGTCGCTAAAAATTTAAATATTGATCCAATTAATTTAGAAGCGTGTAAAAAAAATATCGACTTGGATTTAACCGTGCCGACAGAAAATAACTTCACTTATCCTTATTTAGAAGGTTTAGATTTCTTATGCAAAAAACTTATTTTATAGCAGACATTGCGGCCAATCACGATGGTGATTTAGAAAGGGCTAAAAATTTATGCCTTTTGGCAAAAGAGGCGGGTGCTGATGCGGCAAAATTTCAACACTTTAAAGCGTCTACTATTGTCAGCGATAAAGGCTTCAATGATTTAGGCTGTAAACAATCACATCAGTCAGGTTGGGAAAAATCTATTTTTGAAGTTTATCAAGACGCTTCTGTCCCATTAGATTGGACAAAAGAATTAAAATGTTTCTGTGATTCTATTGGTTTAGATTTTTTTACTACTCCATATGATATTGATTATGTTGATGAGTTAGATAAATTTGTGTCTCGTTACAAGATTGGATCTGGAGACATTACTTGGCACAAAATGTTACACAAGGTGGCTTCAAAAGGCAAGCAAGTGATAATAGCAACTGGGGCCAGCAACATGCGAGAAGTTCTTGACGCTGTTTCTATTTTGTCAAAATATAATATCCCTATTTGTTTAATGCAGTGCAATACAAATTACACTGTTGATTTAGAGAATCATAAACACATAAACTTGAACGTTTTGAAGACTTACAAGAAGTTTTATCCAGATATACAGCTTGGGTTGAGTGATCATACTGCTGGAGATGTCACCGTGCTTGGCGCAGTAGCTTTAGGCGCTACTATGGTTGAAAAGCATTTTACAGACGATAACAATAGAGAAGGTCCAGATCATCCATTTTCAATGAATCCTAAAAGCTGGAGAGATATGGTTGACAGGACCAGACTTCTTGAATTATCTCTGGGTGACGGTTATAAAAAAGTTGAACATAATGAGAAGGAGACTGTTGTCTTACAAAGAAGAAGTATTCGTATAAATAAAGATTTATACGAGGGTTATAAACTTTGTGAAGAGGATCTGTATGAAGTTAGGCCATGCCCAGAAAATTGTGTTCCTCCATCTAAATCTATTGTCGGTAAAAAGCTCACTTGCGATTTGCAAAAAGGCGACTGTATAAAGTATGAGCATATCGAATGAATACATAAGGCTAAGAGCTATAGAAGAATCAGACCTGTCTAAAATCCAGACTTGGAGAAATAACGAGAGTCTCAGGAGGTATTTTAGAGAATATAGAGATTTCTCTTTTAACCAACTTAAATCTTGGTATCATAACATGATATCGGATGATAGATTTGAGTTTTTTATTATTGAGTCTTTAGAGGGTGAGAGTTTAGGAGTAGCTGGTTTAACTTATATAGATTGGGTAAACAAACATGCTGATGTACATTTTTATATTGGCAAGAATTTTGAATGGATAGATGATAATTATTCACACAAAGCTTTTCCAATTATTCTTGACTATGGTTTCAATAAATTAAATTTAAACAAACTTTGGGCTGAAATTTATGACATAGATCATAAAAAATTAAATTTTTTCAAGTCTTACAGATTCAAGCAGGATGCTATTCTTAGAGATCATTATTTCTATGATGGTAAATATGTTAACTCAAATATTTTATCTTTATTAAGGCATGAATATGAATAAAGTTCTTATTGTAGCGGCTCATCCAGATGATGAGATATTAGGCTGTGGGGGTCTTTTAAGTAATTTGAGAGATCAAGTTGAGTTTAAAGTTGTATTCGTCGCTGAAGGAACGACATGTCGTTACGACAAACCATCGTGTCAAGAAGCTCAAAAAGAGATTGAATTAAGAAATGGGTTTGCTGTAAAAGCTTTAAATTCTCTAGGTGTAACTGATTATTGTTTCTACAACCTACCTTGTGGAAGATTAGATAATACTCCTCAAATTGAAATCAATAAGATAATAGAGAAAGAGATAAAATTATTCTCCCCCGATACTGTTTTTACTCATTCAAATTGTGATAGCAACAAAGACCACCACAAAGTCTACGATGCTACAATTATTGCTACAAGACCACAATCTTTGGTGAAAAGGGTGTTATCTTATGAAGTTTTAAGTAGTACAGAGTGGGGGTTTGACAAAGTATTTTCTCCAAATGTATTTTACCCCTTAACAGAAAAAAATGTGCAAGATAAATGGGACGCTTTAGAATTTTATGAAACAGAAATCAAGGAATTTCCATACCCTAGAAGCGAGAAAGGCATTAAAACCTTAGCTTCATATAGAGGTCTTCAGTCTGGTTATGAAAATGCAGAAGCTTATAAGTTGATAAGGGGGACGCTATGAAGGTTTTGTGTTGCGCTTACAGAGATTGGGCTAATAAGATTTATGCTCATCTAGAGGGCAGATTCTCAGATATAACTTTTATAAAGGTTGACTCTATGGAGTTTGACTACAGTTGTATAGATCAAATAAAACCTGACTTAATACTTTGGTATGGGTGGAGTAAAATTATACCAAATCAAATTTTAAATAAATATTACTCTGTTATGTTGCACCCATCTCCTTTACCTTTATACAGGGGTGGTAGTCCAATTCAAAACCAAATTATAAATGGGGAAACTGTTAGTGCTGTAACTTTATTTAAAATGGATGAGGGCATAGATACTGGGGATATAATTTACCAGAAGCCTTTTGACTTAGATGGCGACTTAGAGGATATTCTGACTAGAATTACAGATATAGGAT
>TARA_R110002020_G_scaffold21009_4_pt1 | contig 32213 bp, 31 predicted proteins | sample TARA_R110002020 | Tara Oceans TARA_R110002020 (sample SAMEA4396489) | marine metagenome | biome: Westerlies Biome; feature: [MES] marine water layer (ENVO:01000295) within the mesopelagic zone...; material: water (ENVO:00002006), including particulate matter (ENVO:01000060) such...
CATACTTCGTTTGCTCAAAGCAAACAATTTACCCACAAGCGACCTGAATAATCCTATGGTGACCCTTTTTGTGTGTTCCATGAACGGGAAGTTGGCAGGCACCATTGGGCTGCAGGCCTACGGTTCTGTGGGACTCTTACGATCCGTATCGGTCGCTGACCATTTTAAGAACCGGGGATTGGGTAGTATAATGGTAAGGTATCTTTTAAAATTTTGCGGGGATGCGGGATGTCAACACCTGTTTTTATTGACCACCACTGCGGAAGCGTATTTTAAAAAATTCGATTTTACGGTCGTGGATAGGGAAGGGGTACCCCTGGTAATCAGGGAGACAAGTGAATTTAAGGATATCTGCCCCGCCTCGGCAACGGCGATGGTGCGCATCGACAAGCAGAACCGTAGCCCTTTGACGCAGCGCATGGGGAAATAAAACCCATTTGAATGGAACCTAACGTATGGCGGCAATGATGTCCGATAAAAATTCGTTTATGTCAAAAGCGGGATCTTCCGAAAGTCCTGTGCGTACCACTACCAGATCTTTGGAAGGTATAATGAATACATGTTGGCCCTGAAAACCATTGGCGGAAAACATATCCCTTGGCACATCCGGAAATTTACCTTCCGCGTTCAACCAGAAATGGGCGCCATAGGTGCCATTTGAACCGGTGGTCGGACGGGTAACATAATCTACCCATTCAGGCGAGAATAATCGCTCCCCGTTCCAATTTCCCCTTTTAAGGTACAATAGCCCAAATTTTGCCCAATCCCTTGTATTGGCCCAGGCATACGAAGATCCTACATAATTCCCTTCGAGATCTGTTTCCAATAACATGGAGGTCATTCCTATCCTATCTATGAGAGCCGTATACGGGAAGTCCATATAATCCTGTTTTGCGGGAAAGTATCTGTGTAAATGACCCGATAACAGATTGCTGGTCCCAGAAGAATAGTTCCATATTTCAGTGGGCCGGGCAACCATTTTTTTATGAAGTTGCGATTGGCCCATGTCCGATTCCAAGAACAGCATTTTGGTGACATCCGAGATTTTTGAATAATCTTCTTCCCATTCCAGACCGCTCTGCATACGCAATAAATGATCCAATTTTATCTTTGACCGCCCATCATTTTCCCATTCCTTTATGGAGGGGGCGGTGTTCACATCCAATTTGCCCTGGTATTCCAGAATGCCGTACAAGGTGGCCAATACACTTTTGGTCATGGACCATCCCAAAATCGGGGTGGTTTCATCAAAACCCCTGATATATTTCTCGGCAATTATGTGGTCCTTGTGCACTACGAGTACCGTTCGGGTCTTTTTTAGTTCCGGGTCCAAAAAAGATTTTTCAACGGCATATTGCAGTTTTTGATAATCAACATTGGGGAAAAGTGTATCCTCGGCTACATTTCCGCCATAGGGAAATGTGTGGCCGTTTTCATGATAGGTCCTTTTGGGCCTTGGCGTTTTTTTGGTGGGGTCGTATTCACCGTTGACCAATACACATCCCAGTCCCTCCCTATAAATGGCCTTCCTCTCCATAAGTCCAAAAACCGATGCTGTGACATATTTCCCTTCGTTGTCCACTTGGGTACCGGCCAATTTTATCAAGGGCATATCATTATCATTGCTCTTTATGGAATAAGGTGTCCTTGCGGCAATAAAAACACTGGAGGCCATATTTTTGGCCGCATATCCGGATATGATGTTCAGTTTTGGATAATTAAAGTAGACAAGAATGCCCAAGAGCACAAAAACAACAAGGAGAATACGTTTTAGAATTTTCATAAGGAGGGACTTTAACGGTCATAAAAATATACTATTTCATTCGTTTTTGTTGTAACTTTAGTGTAATAAAGCATATAATGTATGTCCAATATCGGGTTGATCATAGAGGAACGGAGCAGGGATATAGGCGATTTTTTGGTAGGTCGGCTCATTCCGTTCCGAAAGAAGCGGATGATCGGCCCTTTTATATTTATAGACCATATGGGTCCCACCCACTTGGGCCCCGATCGTTATATGGACGTGGACCAACATCCCCATATTGGACTTTCCACACTTACATTTATGCTGGAGGGGGAGATACTGCACGAGGATGGATTGGGTACCAAGCAGCTCATAGCGCCCGGTGCCGTAAATTGGATGGTGGCCGGGAAGGGGGTCTCCCACACCGAACGGACGCCTTTGGAACTTCGTGATGGGAGACAACTTACGGTTCATGGGTACCAAATATGGGTGGCACTGCCAAAGGACCGGGAAGATTGCGCTCCCGAATTCCATCACTTTGGGGAAGAAGAACTTCCACATTGGAACGAAGGGCCAGCAAATTTTAAACTTATAGCTGGGGAGGGATATGGCCGAAAATCGCCAGTGCCGGTACACTCCCCACTTTTTATGGTGGAGATCCGGACCTCTGAAAAATTTGATCTGGATGTACAGGGCCGGTTACAGGGCGAAATTGGGATATGCATAGTGGAAGGGAGCATAGAGGCATGTGGCCAGACCGTTATAAAAGGGAACATACTGGTTTCAAAGGTGGCCGACCATTGCAACACCATTCTGGACCAAGGGACCCATGTGCTGCTGTTCGGGGGAATGCCCCTGGCCGAAGAACGCCATATCTTCTGGAATTTTGTCTCCTCCGACAGGCAGAAAATAGAAGATGCGAAGCAGGCCTGGAAGGATAAAACCTTTCCGATGATGGCGGATGACCGTTCCTATGTGCCCCTTCCAGAACCGATCCGTTAAAAACTATGTACTACATTCCCCTGTTTACTAAAATTCCGTTCCAATATTTGATTGGGATAATTTTGGTCTCCTATAGCTGTACAAGTGGTAAAAAGAAGGAGCTGGAGGAATCCTATGTTTGGGATTCCATAAGGGTGACCGCTACCGCTTATAATTCCCTGCCTTCCCAGACAACTGCCCTTAATTCCAATATTACGGCTTGGGGCGATACCCTTGTCCCGGGAATGAACACTATTGCCGTTTCCAAGGATCTTGTAGCCAAAGGATTGGTGCACAATACGATGGTACGGTTGGATACCTTTTCACGGATTTTTCTCGTAAAGGACAGAATGCATTCCCGATGGCGGAACAGGATCGATATTTATATGGGAACGGATAGGGAAAAGGCACTGGATTGGGGCCGGAGAAGACTTACCCTTTACTACGCAGTTAAAAAGGATAGTCTTCCCTTAAAGCCCAAAACTCCTTAATTTGTAATTTTGGAAATTAATCGGACCGTCTTGAAGTATTGTATCCTCCTTGTCTGTATTTTATTGGTATCTTCCTGTAAGATGGCCCATCACATTGTTGATCGGCCGATCGTGTTCGATGATCAGCGAACCCAGCTGACGTTGGACTATCTCAGGACCCGGTATGGTCTGGAACAGCGGGAGCCCACCATTGTGCCAAGGATGATCGTACTGCACTGGACGGTCATTCCTAATCTTGAGGCTTCCTATAGGGCTTTTGAGAAGTCCACTCTCCCCAATTGGCGACCTGAAATTGCTACGGTGAGCGGGCTGAACGTCTCTTCCCAGTTCTTGGTGGACCGGGACGGCAGTATCTATCGGATAATGCCCGAAACCACCATGGCCAGACATGTTATAGGATTGAACCATTGTGCCATCGGGATAGAAAACGTTGGGGGAGGAAAGGGACAGCGTCTTACCCGGGCACAAAAAAAAGCCAATATTTGGTTGGTAAGGTATTTGACTTCCAAATATGAAATAGAGTACCTTGTAGGCCATTATGAGTATACCCATTTTGTGGGGCATCCTTTGTGGATGGAATCGGATTCGTCCTATAGGACGGAAAAGGAAGATCCCGGTAGATCTTTTTTAAGAAAGGTAAAAAGGGCCACCAGGGATTTGGATCTTAACAATGAAGTGCTTTAAATTTTTTAATCGTAGTGAAAAAGTTTAAAGCACTTCAACACACCTAATATGGAATAAGATGAGAATAGGAGCTACTTTAACTTTGTTATTGCTTTTTATGTCGGCGGACACCGCCGCCCAGGAAACGGATATTACCTCCGACCTATATGAGACCTATAAGGATTACCGGGAAAATTCCCTAGGGGAAAGGAGGATCAAACATGCCGATATACGGCCGCTTTTAAAAAAACTGGCCATGGACCCCAAGTATACCGTGCGGGTGGTGGGCGAATCCATTGAAGGAAGGGACCTTACCTTGGTCAGTATCGGTTCCGGCCCCACAAGTGTTTTCCTGTGGTCCCAGATGCACGGGGACGAACCAACCGCCACCCAGGCCATTTTCGATATTTTCAATTTCTTGGACGGACCCGCCTTTGTTCAGGAAAAGGAAGATATCCTGTCCAAGCTCACCCTTCACTTTTTGCCGATGCTGAATCCGGATGGGGCGGAGGCCTACACCAGAAGGAACAGGCTGGGAATAGATATCAATAGGGATGCGCTGCACTTACAGTCCCCTGAAGGCCGTACCTTAAAAAAGGTGCGGGACAGTCTGGATGCCGATTTTGGGTTCAACCTCCACGACCAGAGTACCTATTACAATGCGGAACGAACGTCCAAACCCGCCACGATTTCCTATCTTGCACCTGCCTATAATTATGAAAAGGACATCAATGAGGTAAGGGGCAATGCCATGAAGGTCATAGTTTTTATGAACAGGATCCTTCAAAAATACGCTCCGGGACAAGTGGGCAGGTACAATGATGATTTCGAGCCCAGGGCATTTGGGGACAATATCCAAAAATGGGGCACCAGTGCCATTTTAATAGAATCTGGGGGATATCCCAACGACCCGGAAAAACAGGAAATCCGCAAACTTAATTACGTTTCCATCCTGTCGGCGCTCTATACCATAGCAAAGGAAAATTATGCGGACATTCCCTTGGAGGATTATGAAAAGATACCGGAGAACGATCGGAAACTGTTCGACTTAAAACTGGAGGGTATTACCTATGGACTTTTGGGAAAGGACTATCTGATGGATCTTGGTTTTCAAAGAAATGAGGTGGATGTTGCGGGACATAGTGATTTTTATTACAGTAGTTCCATTGCGGATCAAGGGGACCTTTCCACTTTTTACGGTTATGAAACCTTGGAAGCTTCCGGATATAGGGCCATAGCCGGTAAGGTACATCCAAAGACCTTTGCATCCGTGACCTCCCTTACCGAGACACAGATACTGGAATTCTTAAAGAGCGGATATACGTATCTAAGGGTTTCGGAATTTCCTTCCCAAAAACAGGTTCCCTTGCCCATCAATGTAGTGGGGTCCGAATTTAAAGCGCCGACATTACGGTTTTGGGTAGGCCTTAATCCGAGTTTCTTATTGGAGCGGGAAGGGAAAATCGAATATGCCGTCATCAACGGATTTTTAATTGACCTAAAAGGAGGTGACAGTAATTTTAAGAATGCGCTTACCTATAAAAAATAAATGGCGCACACTAAAAAAAAGAGGAGCTTCCATTGAGGGCTCCTCTTTTAGTATGAAGTGATTTAAATTTACTCGCAACCTCCGGTAAATCCTTTTGCGTTGAATTTGGTCTGTACCGCACCTTGTTGCGCCCCACTCGTTACCTGAATGGCCAAGTTGCTTTCGCCACTGCCATCCCTTTTTGGCGTGCAATATTCAAAGAGGTAGAAACTGTTGGCACTTTGGGATACCCTAAAGGAAATCTCGTTAAAGGTCTGTTCCAGTTCCGTTTTGTTCCCGGCAAAAACACTGTAGGTTTTCCCAATATCTGAAAGGGATTGTGTGTCTATTTCCCCACCTAGCCCGATACTGTAGAAAGAGATATTGGAATTGGCCTCGTTCACCTTTTTCAGGGCTGCCTCTTCCGTATATCTCGATGCCTGATCGGTACCATCGGTAAAGATCACTACAGAGGCCGCTCCGATCCCATTGTCCTCGGTACTCTCCTTCAAAAGGGCGGTAGCCTTATCGGTCGCTTTGATCACGGCCCCGTATAGATCCGTGGAGGGATCTGAACTTATATTGGTGGTAATACCATCAATGGAGGCTATAAGTTCCTCCTTGGAAGCGGTCAGATCGTTCAATAGGTGCAGTTCGTTTTCCCCATCGAACCAGTAAATGGCCATTTTAAACGATTCTTGGGACGTTGCCGGCATTACATTGTTCACAAAGCTGGTGGAAGCCGTTTTTAGTTCGGGCAGGCTGCTGCTGAGCACACTGTTGCTCAAATCCAATACCAGCAGCGTATTATTGGTAAAGATCTGCGAGTTGGGGGAAATGCGCGCAAAGGATTCGGACGTGGAAATGGTATTGAAACATTCGTCGTTCCTGCCCTGTTCGTAAATGGTAAATTGATTGGCGGTAAGGCCCGGTACAGGGGCGCCCTCCGAATCGGAAACCCTGAAAAATATGGAAATTTTTCCGGGAAGCGTTGTAAATTGATCTTGAATGGAAAGGATAAGATCGTTTTCGCCCAGGTTCAAACATTCATCAACAGGTTTTCCCTCGCCCAGGTCCCCATTGGGATCTGGATCAAAGTTAATATCGTCATCCGCATTTCCACAGGAAACCGCCAAGGATATAAAACAAAGGCAGGCAAGTATTCTTATCGATAATTTCATTTTTCAATTTTTTGTGTTCACCATGCAGAACGTTAAAAAGCCATTAAAATTATACCGTCTCCCAAAAAGTTTTGTTAAGATATTTTCGTAATTTCCCTAAAATGTTAAATAACAGTATGTAAGCTGTGAAAACCCTGTTTTATCCACTCTAAAAAACTAGCTGAATGAACTTTAAAATAGCACTTCTGAACCTCTTTCTTTTTCTACTCCTTGTTGCCAAGGCGCAAGATCCGGTCTTGGCCGAACGGTTGGGATACCCTACCAACACCAAATTTTTGATCATCCATGCGGATGATCTTGGGGTGGCGCATTCGCAAAATCGGGCGACGGTGCACGCTTTGGAAAACAGTCCCGTTAACTCTGCCAGTATAATGGTGCCGTGCCCTTGGTTCCCGGAGATTGCGGCCTACGCACGGGAGCATCCGAAAGCTGATCTTGGATTGCACCTTACACTGACCAGTGAATGGACAAATTATAAATGGGGCCCGGTAAGTGCAAAGGATTCGGTTTCCAGCCTGCTGAATAAAAATGGATATTTCTACGCAACGGTGGACAGTCTGGTTAGATATGCGGTCCCTTCCGAAGTAGAGATCGAACTGCGAAACCAGATAAAAAAAGCGTACGCCTTTGGGATAGACGTAACCCATTTGGATGCCCATATGGGCGGGGCAATGGCCACACCGGATTTTTTACGGGCCTATATAAAAGTGGGAAAGGAATTTAGGTTACCGGTATTCTTGCCGAAGGAAATTGGGGATATGGGGGAGTTGAAAGATAATGGAACCCTGGACGACCGAACGGTTTTGGTAAACCACAGCACCATCGGCCCATCCGATTATCGTGAAGGTACCGATCAATTTTACAGGGAGCTACTTCAGGACCTTCCACCTGGGGTGACCAATTTATTGGTTCACCTTGCCTATGACGACCCGGAAATGAGGGCAGTGACAACAGGATTTGAGGATTGGGGATCGGCATGGAGGCAGGCCGACCTCGATTTTTTTACCTCGCCCGAATGTAAAAGAATCCTAAAAGAGTCCAATATTGTCCTTTTGCAATGGCGCGAAATCAGGGATCGGATCGTGCGGCGCTGAAAGGTCCATCCGTACAAGAAAACGTTAAAAACATGGATATGGCCCCATTTTTTTATAATTTCATGGTCTTACAGGATTTCCATCCAGAGAAATTGACTTAAGGGAACTATCTCCATAATAAAATATGAAGGATGGAATTGGAATACCCCAACAAATTGTGCGCACGCACAGAAAGAAAATTAGGATAGATTTACTATGAACATATTACTATTTGGTATTACAAAGGATATTGTGGGAAGTGCCTCCCTATCCATGCCCGTTTCGAACGGAATGGGAACAAATGCCCCTAAAACGGTGGGGGAACTGAAAAAATATTTGGGTACCATGTACCCACGACTTAATGGATTGTCATCACTTGCCGTGGCGGTCAATAATAACTATGCCAGCGATAGCACCAAATTGGATGCCTACGACGAGATTGCCCTTATCCCTCCCGTTAGCGGGGGATAACGTATATTTGGGTATTTTGGCAATTAGAGGATAGGTAAAGGGATCTTTATAAAAGGAGTATGTTGATAGATAACCATAAGAGAAAAATAAATTATTTACGTTTGGCGGTAACCGACCGATGTAACCTACGGTGCAACTATTGCATGCCTTCCGAGGGCATCCAATTTGCAAGCAAGGATACCCTTTTTACCACGGAGGAGCTGTATAGGTTAGTGAGGATAATGGTTGGCCAGGGCATAGATAAGATACGTATTACCGGTGGGGAGCCATTTGTTCGAAAGGACCTAATGGAACTGCTGCGAAAAATGGCAGCCTTACAGGGACTTGAAGACATCTCCATTACCACCAACGCAACCTTGATAGGCCCATATATAACAGAACTGAAATCCTTGGGGATCACGAATATCAATGTCAGCTTGGATGCCATCGATAAGGATACTTTTGAGCGTATTACCAGAAGAAAACAGTACGATACCGTCTATAATAATCTTATGCGCTTGATTACCGAAGGCTTTAATGTCCGTATCAATTTTATTGCGCTCGAAGGGCAGAATACCCAGGATATCGTTCCCATCCTGGAACGGATGAGGGAGTATGATGTTTCCGTTCGGTTCTTGGAGGAAATGCCCTTTAATGGCGGCTCCAAGACCTTTGATTCGATCCAGTGGGACTACAAGCGTATTTTTGCACATATAACGTCCCATTTTGGGGGAGTGGAAAAACTGGAGTCGCCCAGGACCTCAACGTCCATCAATTATAAGATAAGGGGGCACAAAAGTACCTTTGGGATCATCCCCTCATTTAGCCGAACATTCTGCGGAACGTGTAACCGTTTGCGGATATCGGCCACAGGTGATGTGATTACCTGCCTGTACGGAAAACCCAGTATGAACCTTCGCGAAGTGATGCGGGGCGAAAACGCCGAAGCGAATATCACGGAACAGATTTTAAGGGCCGTAGGGAGTAGGGCCAGGACCGGTTTTGAGGCCCAAATGGCAAACGATACGGTTTTCGATAGCTCCATGACCTCTATTGGTGGATGATGGACCGGTGCCATATTCCCAAAACCCGAACACATTAAACAAAAACACGGTATAATGGTGCGGAAACCACTTTACGGACTGGTGCTGACCGGGGGAAGGAGCAGTCGAATGGGAACGGATAAGGGGAGTTTGGACTATCATGGGATTCCACAACGGGAATATGTTTATGATCAATTGGAACAATTCTGCCAAAGGACCTTTTATAGTTGTAGGGCCCAACAATATCCGGAGCTTAACGGCAAGGGCAATACCATATGGGACCAATATGGGTTTCCGGGACCTTTTAACGGACTATTGAGTGCACATGCCCAATATCCAAAGGTTGCGTGGCTCGTTATGGCATGTGACCTTCCATTCCTGAACGGAACCGGAATTTCGGAACTGATATCGGCCCATGATCCCCAGAAAAACGCCACCGCTTTTTCCAATCCGGGAAGTGGAATGCCCGAACCACTGGCAGCCATCTGGGAACCATCGGGGCTACAGTGTGCATTGGACTATCTGGATAAGGGCGGAAAACCCGCGCCCGCGTGGTTTTTACGACAGGCGAACGTAAAATTGGTGGTTCCAATTGATGAAAATATGTTATTGAATGCCAATTCACCGGTCGATTATGACCACATAAAAGCAAAAATGACTTCGTTATGAACCCGCAACGATATACGAGGCAGACTTCCTTGAACGATTTTGGGCCCGTGGCACAGCAAAGATTGACCGAAGCAAGGGTGTTGGTGGTGGGAATCGGGGGATTGGGAATTCCCGTACTACAATATCTGAATGCGATGGGAGTGGGTACGCTGGGTATCATGGACCATGATACCGTGGATATGTCCAACCTCCAGCGACAGGTATTGTACAGAGAGTCGGACATTGGGAAGTCCAAGCTCCAAGTTGCCCTCCGTATATTACGGGCGCAGAATTCCGAGACCCATTTTAAACCGTACGATGTATTTCTAAACCCCGAAAATGCCCTTGACATTATAAACCACTTTGATGTGGTGGTGGATGCTTCCGACAACTTTGCGACACGTTACTTGGTAAACGATGCTTGTGTGATATTGGGGAAACCATTTGTGTATGGTGCACTGCATGGCTTTGAGGGACAAGTGAGCGTGTTCAATTACAAAAATGGTCCTACCTATCGCTGTCTTTTTCCGACGATCCCAGGGGCCAATGAGGTGCCCAATTGCGATGATAATGGGGTTTTGGGGGTGGTTCCGGGAATTATAGGGACCTTACAGGCTTTGGAAACCGTCAAGGTCATCAGTGGAGTGGGGAAGGTACTGTCGGGAAAACTCCTTCTGTTCGACGCATTGGAGCAGTCCTATCAAAAGATCGGGTTCAATTTACGACCTGAGAACCTTAAGATTACCGGCCTATTGACTTCCTATGGCGAAAATTTTTGTGGGACGCCCTATGATATAGGGGCGGTCGACTTTCAAACGATCATGGCCGAAGAACCGGACATTCAGCTATTGGATGTAAGGACCTTGGAAGAGTTCGAAGATCATCACCTTCCCTTTTCCAGACATATCGCCCTTCAGGAACTGCAACAAAAATTACATGAAATAGATACAAGATCTACCACCTACATTATTTGCCAAACAGGAAAAAGAAGTGCGGCTGCCTGCGAACTGTTACGACAAAAATTCCCTGAGGCCCATTTCCGATCCGTTCGCGGCGGTCTAAATTCCTACCTTGCCCTATGGCCTTGAACGTCCAAGATCTGGTTCTGATAAGTCTCGCTTTCTTTCTGGTGGCCACCTTGTATTCCGCTGTCGGTTTTGGGGGTGGCTCCAGCTATCTGGCAATACTGACCTTGGTTTTTGCCGATTTTTATGATATCCGTACCATTGCGCTGCTCTGCAACCTCACCGTGGTAACCGCCAGTTGTTATCTCTATTATAAAAAAGGCCATCTAGACCTTAAAAAGTTTCTGCCGTTTGTGTTGGCAAGTATTCCGCTGGCATTTTTGGGGGCCAGGTTCCGGCTGCAGGAACACATATTTTTTATCATTTTGGGAGCTTCCCTCGTCATATCCTCCATAGCGCTTGCCGTGCAGACTTTGGCCTACTCCAAAAAGGAAGGCGAAATCATATCGTACCCTCCATTCTTGACGTACGTTCTCGGGGGATCGATCGGGTTTTTATCGGGACTGGTGGGTATTGGGGGCGGTATATTTTTGGCTCCTGTACTAAACCATATAAAGTGGGATCGATCCATTAAAATTGCGGCCTTGGCCAGTTTTTTTATTTTGGTGAACTCCGTGTCTGGAATCAGTGGGCTGCTCTCCCAGGGCACTTTCCAAATGCCTTGGCACGAAGGTGCTGCCCTGCTGGTTGCCGTCTTTTTGGGAGGGCAATTGGGTATCCGTATCAGTTTGGGCAGGTTGACGGCCAATGGTATTAAATTGATAACGGCCATTCTGGTCCTGATCGTGGGGCTTCGTGTATTTTTTATTAATGGTTTACGGTTAACATTTTAAGAATGATCGTTTTTAGCGAAGCATATAATACGGTATTGGAAAATAGTCGGGATTTCGGGACCGAACGGGTACCCTTGGAAAAATCCGTTGGAAGAACATTGGCGGAGGATGTGATGGCCGATCGGGATTTTCCACCATTTGACAGGGTCACCAAAGACGGGATAGCATTGAAGTACGCTTCAGTAGAGGCCGGTCTAGTGGAGCTGCCCATAGAGGGTACCATAGCCGCGGGCACTGCCCGGACCGCTTTGGAAAACAACAAAAATTGTTTGGAAATAATGACAGGGGCCGTACTTCCGGAAAATACGGATACCGTGGTCATGTATGAGCACATTACGATCGTTAAGGGGAAGGCCCATTTAAATATCCTGCCCAAAAAGGGCCAGGAAATCCACTATAAGGGAAGCGACACTAGAAAGGGTACTGTGGTCCTTTCGGCAAACCGGAAGATCGATGCCGCTGCCATTGGAATATTGGCAGCTGTTGGCAAGGCCATGGTCCCGGTGAAAAAATTGCCAAGGATAGCCCTGGTCTCCACAGGGAACGAATTGGTGGAGGTAACGGAGGAACCGCTTCCGCACCAAATACGAAAATCGAATATGCAGTCGGTCCATGCGGCCCTCCTGAACGAGGGAATGGATGCGGAACAGCTGCATCTAACGGATGATCGGATCACCATCAAAAAGACGCTGTCAAAAATACTGGATCAAAAGGATGTAATACTGTTAAGTGGAGGGGTGTCCAAGGGAAAATTCGACCATATTCCCGCCGTTTTGGAGGAGTTGGGCGTAGAAAAACTATTTCACGGCGTGTTACAGCGCCCGGGCAAACCTTTTTGGTTCGGAAAACATGTGGACACGGGGACCATTATCTTTTCCTTTCCGGGAAATCCGGCATCGACCTTTGTCAACTACCATCTTTATTTTTTGGCGTGGCTCAGCAAATGTATGCAATTGCCCATCGCTCAAAATAATGTATTTTTAGATGGTGAAATAGCGGTGAAGGGAACCTTGACCCTGTTCATGGGAGTTCAGATAACCCTTAAAAAAGGAAGATTGATGGCCACCATGGTGCCGGGCAATGGATCTGGGGATTTGGGATCCCTTTCAAAATGGGACGGTTTCATAATCCTCCCACCGAGGGAAGAACCGTATATGGAAGGGGATCTACTGCCATTTATCCCTACCAAAAGAATACTTTGAGATGACACATGAGTTCAAAAAAATAGTACATTCCCATATACTGGCCAAGGAGAAGGGAGAGGCATGCGTGCTTGCCTCCGTTGTGGCCCTGGACGGCTCTTCCTATCGTCGTCCCGGGGTTCGTATGCTGATTTTGGAAAGTGGGGCAATGATAGGCGCCGTGAGCGGTGGCTGTGTGGAAAAAGAGGTATTGCGACAGGCAACAAGCGTCTTTAAGGACCGATTGCCAAAAATGATGACCTATGATGGCCGCTACCGTTTGGGCTGCGAGGGCATCCTTTACATCCTTTTGGAACCTTTTTGTCCGGATGATATTTTTTTGGGAACGTTTAGGGATAATTTGCTGAAACGTAACCCATTTCTGTTGAGCTCACAATTCGTAAAAGGGGAAGGAAATTTTCCTGGAATGGGCAGCATGGTAAAATTTGGGGACGGTTCCTTACATCCACTTGGAAAAGATAACGATGTACCCATGCTTACGGAAGGGGAATTCGATATCTTGGAACAGCAAATGACACCCTGTTTTAGGTTGCTGTTGATAGGTGCGGAGCACGATGCGGTGCAGTTGTGTACCATGGCATCGGCCATGGGGTGGGAAGTTACGGTCTATGCAGCTCCCCTGGAGGAAAAAACACTTGCCGATTTTCCCGGAGCACATGAACTTTATACGTGCATGCCCGAAGAGATCGCCGTAAATTCCATTGATGCACAAACGGCCGTTGTGGTGATGACGCACAGTTTCGTAAAAGATCTGCAGTATTTGCAACACCTAAGCGCCTGCGAGCCTGCCTATCTGGGCCTTTTGGGTCCCGGAAGGCGCCGCGAAAAAATATTGGACGAATTAATGGAGCGAAAACCTGATGTTTCCCATCATTTTTTTGAGCTCATACACGGACCGGCGGGCATCAATATAGGTGCCGAGACCCCACAGGAAATCGCCGTTTCCATTTTGGCCGAAATACTATCGGTAACCAGGGAGCAGCCACCAATGCCTTTAAAGGATAAAACCGGGAGCATACACAGTTGATGGAAAAAGCACCTCCAAATATCACGGCATTGGTCCTTGCGGCCGGGGAGGCTTCACGAATGGGCGGTCCCAAACAGTTACTGTCGTGGCGAGGCACCACTTTCCTTGAAAATATCCTGGACCAGATCAACAATTCGCTTGTAAGTCGAACACTGGTCGTGCTGGGCGCACATAGTGGGCAGATTACCGCTCAAATTGAAAAAAGGGAGGGGGCGGTTTTGTTGTACAATGAAGACTGGAAATCGGGACTGGGAAGTTCCATAGCCTGTGGGGCCCGTTACCTGACCGAAAAAAATATTTCGACGGATGGATTGCTGATCTTGTTGGCGGACCAGCCCTTGGTGGACCATCACTACATCAATACGCTCATCGCCGGTTTTGCGGAAGGCGAAAAAAAAATGGTCGCCACCCTTTATGGCCACGGTATGGGAGTGCCGGCCCTCTTTTCCAAAGACTATTTCGGGGCACTTACGCAGTTGCGTTCAGATGTTGGGGCAAAGGAATTGATCGCTAAAAATAGGGGCCATGTACTTGCTATCGATCCAGGGGAAAAATCACTGGATGTGGATACCCGGCAACAATATAGGATACTACTTCAAAAAGATAAGGACCAAACCATTACAGATTGATATTATGAACCAAAAAACGCTGCTATTTGCCCTTTTCACAATTATTTTTCCCTTTGTGAACGCACAGGATATGGGCTTTGAGGAATACCGACCCATCTCTACCTTGGTCGTTCCGAAACAGGAGATCAAAAGGGCAAAATTCCCCTTTATAGACGTGCATAGCCACCAGTATAAAATGGGGGAAAAAGATCTGGGGGGGTTGATCGCCGCCATGGATACCTTAAATGAGGCCATTATGGTAAACCTGAGTGGGGGTTCTGGTGAAGACGTACAAAATGCCGTTCGCAACATACGGGAAAATTATCCCGGTCGTTTTGTGGTGTTCGCCAATGTGGACTTCGAAGGGGCCAGTGATGCGGAATGGACCGAAAAGGCCGTTTCACAATTGGAGAAAGATGTACGGAACGGGGCAAGAGGGCTAAAAGTGTTCAAGAGCCTCGGCCTGAGGAACAAGGATGCCAACGGCGATCGCTTGGCCATTGATGATCCCCGTTTGGACCCGATATGGGCCAAATGTGGGGAATTGGGCATTCCGGTACTCATCCATGCCGCAGATCCAAAACCGTTTTGGGACAATTACGACAGTAGCAACGAACGTTGGTTGGAATTAAAGACACATCCGGGAAGAAAGAGGAGCGATACAGATCCCGCATCATGGCAGCAGATCATCGACGAACAGCACCATGTCTTCAGAAAACATCCAAATACGCAGTTTATTGCCGCCCATATGGGCTGGTATGCCAACGACCTTGCTAAGTTGGGGGATCTGATGGACGCCATGCCGAATATGAATGTGGGCATATCGGCCGTAATTGCTGAACTGGGGAGACAACCGCGGCAGGCCAACGCATTTTTTGTAAAATACCAGGATAGGATCCTCTTTGGAAAGGATAGCTGGAAACCAGAGGAATTCCCCACCTATTTCAGGGTCTTGGAAACGAATGACGAGTACTTTCCATACTATAAAAAGTACCATGCGTTTTGGGCGATGTACGGACTGGGACTTCCCGATGAAATCCTTAGAAAGGTGTATTACAAAAACGCCTTAAGGCTCGTTCCGGGACTCGACAAAGGATTGTTCCCCATGGAATAGATCAGGTATCAGGTCCTAAAATGCGCTTTCTCCTTTAACACCTATTTTTTGGCATTCAGGGAAAAAGGTCCGAACTTGTAAGAGGTAACCTATAAAGATCTATACCATGTGCAACACAGGACATTGTTTTATCGTACCGCCCCATATACTTGAGGCCCTTGCCAAGCGGGGGAGCAGCTCCTGTAAAAAAACACTGAACGATACCCATAGGATTCTGCAGAAAAGGAACACTATTTTAAATACCCTTTTGCAGACGGAGGAAATACAGGGAAACGGGGACCGATCCATATATGATAGCGGTGAAACCTACGAACAGCGCGTCCAACTGGTAAGAAGGGAAGGCGACCCCGAAATAGCGGACATTACCGCCAACAATGCGTATGATCGTGCCGGGTTCGTAAGGGAGTATTTTAAGGGCGCCTTCGGATTGGATTCCATCAATGGGGCGGGAATGGAGATCATTTCCAATATCCATTACGGGATTCGGTACAACAACGCTTTTTGGGACGGTGACGAAATGACCTACGGCGATGGGGATGGCCAGGAATTTACGGATTTTGCCAGTGCCATCGATGTGGTCGCCCATGAACTGGTACACGGCATCACCCAATTTTTCTCCAATTTGGAATACCAAGGACAATCAGGGGCCCTGAACGAGCATTTTTCCGATGTTTTTGGAACCGTTATCAAACAAAAATATTTAGGGCAGACCTTGGAAGAGGCCGATTGGCTGATAGGGGATACCGTGATAACGGAAAACTTTCCCGGAATCGCCCTGCGGTCCATGAAATCCCCAGGAACGGCCAACGAGTTTGATACACAACCCGACCATATGGACAATTATTACAATGGCCCATCGGACAATCAGGGAGTCCATATCAATTCGGGAATTCCCAACAGGGCATTTTACCTGAGCTGCATGGGCTTGGGACTGGATGATTGTGCCCTGATCTGGTTCGAAACCTTAAAAGCGCTTTGGCGGACGGCCAATTTTATGGATATGGTTGAGGTTATGGCCAAGGTCACCCAAGAATTGGTGGATGGGGAACGGGTAAATCCCAATGCGGCGCAGAACATAGCGCAGAGTTTTGCGGCCGTGGGCCTATCAACAGTGGTCGTATGAAGTATAAGGTTGTTGTGGAAGGGGGAATAATAGGTGCCCCAAGATCTTATGAAGGGGAAATTAATATGGGTCCCATGGAAGAGAACACCCTTCTTGCGGCATTGAAGGAAGTTGTAAAACCCAACAACGATCGACTCAGGGACGGCTTCTCCTATAAGGTAACGGTAGAAGGTGACGGAGAATATATCCGATCGGATTATGATGATTCAAATATTCCAAACACCGTTTTGGAATTTGTCCAAAAAATAAGGAACCATTCCCAATAATTTGTAGATGTACAAAGCTACGAGGCTCTTGCCCAAGTGGCAATGATCCTTATCAAAATAACAGGGTCAGATGTTTTCCCGTTCCTTGGCCTGCTTTGCAAGTGGATAATCCTCTCTTCCGTAATCCTGAAAAATTCCACAGGAATTCTCCCTTTTGATCAACGATTCCGATTTTTTTTTGGACAGGGCCTCAATTTGCGGTGATAGATAGAGCATATCAAAGTAATTTATAGTCAAAGAAACGCCATAATTTTTTCCAGCGTATTTATTTTCGGTTAAATGAATGTTATATATGTTATAATAGCATGCAAATTTCCATTTTTTACAACTTACTATAAATTTATTGTGATTTATTTAACCACACTTACTCCCCAGATCATTTTTCAGGATTACCGTAATAACTGCTAGCATTTATCCGTAAATGATAATTAGCGCAGTGGGTTTCTTTTAAAAACAAAAATCTTCCAATATATTTATCACAGTAATAGCGAAAATTTATTTTGTTATCCATATCAGGTGTACCTTCGCATTCTGCATTTCACAATTTTGGAACATTGCAGTGGGTGCACCGGCCGAAAGGCTTTATTTTAACCGTAAGGAAGGAAGAAGATCTATGAAAAAAGCGGAAGAGAAAAGACTTGATGAAAATTATGGAGGGGAAAAGGACTGGTTGCAATGGGGGCCTTATTTAAGTGAGCGACAGTGGAGTACGGTCAGGGAAGATTACAGTGTTCATGGCGATGCGTGGAACTATTTTCCCCATGAACACGCCAGGAGCAGGACCTATAGATGGGGCGAGGACGGCATTGCCGGAATCTCGGACCGTTATTGTAACCTTTGTTTCGGGGTTTCCCTATGGAACGGAAAGGACAACATCCTAAAGGAAAGGATGTTCGGACTTACGGGACCGGAGGGGAACCATGGCGAAGATGTGAAGGAACTGTACTATTATCTGGACAGTACGCCCACGCATTCCTATATGAAACACCTTTATAAGTATCCACATAAGGCGTATCCCTATAAAGACCTGGTTTTTACGAACAGGAACAGGGGCAATAAAGAATTGGAATATGAACTGCTGGATACCGGATTATTTGATAAACACGAGTATTTTGATGTGTATACCGAATATTCCAAAGCGGATCCCCAAGATATCCTTATCAAGATAACCATTGCCAACAGAAGCCTTAAAAAAGCGCCTCTGGCCGTATTGCCCACATTATGGATACGCAATTTTTGGAGCTTTTACGAAATGCCCCAAAAACCGATGATCAAATCCTCCGGGGAGGAGGGATCCTATGGCTCCGTAGCCATTACCCATCCCTATATAGGAAATTATAATTTCTATTTTCAAAAGCCCGACCAGTTGCTGTTCACGGAAAACGAGACCAATGATGAAGTGATCTACAACAAACCCAATGACCATCCATATAAAAAAGACCTTTTCCACAAGGCAGTGGTCAACAACGATTTTACGGTGGCGACCGGTAAACGGGAAGGAACGAAATTCGCGCCCTATTATCAATTGGATGTCAAGGCAAAAAGTGAGGTTACCATCTGTCTCCGACTCTCCAAAAAGAAATTGGAAGGCAACCCCTTTGATGCCTCTTTCGAACAAAATTTTAAGGATAAGGTTTCGGAAGCCGACGAGTTTTATGAAGGCTTAAAGGGCAGTACCGACCCCGATCTTTGCAACATACAGAGACAGGCCTATGCCGGAATGCTCTGGAGCAAACAATATTACAACTATGAAGTGGAACAATGGCTGAGTGGCGACCCGAAGACCGGGGAGCCGCCCAAATCGCGTTGGAACGGGCGGAACCATAATTGGAAGACCATGCGCACCCATGATATCCTATCCATGCCGGATGCATGGGAGTATCCGTGGTTCGCCGCATGGGACCTTGCCTTTCATTGTGTACCATTGGCCCAGTTGGATGCGGAATTTGCCAAAAACCAATTGCTGTTGCTGACCAAGGAATGGTATATGGCGCCCAACGGACAGATTCCGGCATATGAATGGAATTTCAGTGATGTAAACCCTCCCGTACAGGCCTGGGCCACATTCAAGGTCTATAAAATTGACAAGGAAAAGACCGGAAAAGGCGATATACAGTTCTTAAAAAGAATGTTCAACAAACTGGCCCTTAATTTTACGTGGTGGGTAAATAGACAGGACAAAAACGAACACAATGTATTTCAGGGCGGTTTCTTGGGACTGGATAATATAGGGGTGTTCGACCGCAGCCATGACATCCCGGGCGGTGGGTATCTGGAGCAGGTCGACGGAACTTCTTGGATGGCGCTCTATTGCCTGAACATGTTGCAGATATCCTTGGAGATTTCATTGTACGACGATTCCTTTGAGGATATGGCCACCAAATACTTGGGCCACTTCGTATTTATAGCCGAGGCGCTGAACAACCTGAACCAGGACAGTCTGGGCAATTGGGACAAGGACGAAGGATTCTTCTTTGATAGGCTGGTAATGCCGAACGGGGAACAGGTACCCATTAAGATACGTTCCATTGTAGGTTTGCTTTCCGTAACGGCGGTGCTTGTCATCAGTGAGGACCATCTGGAAAAACTCCCGAATTTTAAGAGAAGTATGGAATGGTTCCGGAATTTTAGGATGACCAAGTCAAAATATAGGGTGATCCAAGGGAAATCGAAGGAAGGGGTGTTGCTTTCCCTTGTTTCCCAAGACCGGTTGAAAGTGTTGATGAGGACGTTACTGGATAAAAATGAGTTTTTGAGCGATTATGGCATCAGGGCACTTTCCAAGATACACGAAAAGACCTATACCATTACCATTGACGGTGTACCGTACTCGATCGATTATGAACCTGCGGAATCGTCCGTATCGCTTTTTGGGGGGAACAGTAACTGGCGCGGCCCGATCTGGTTCCCTATTAATTATATGTTCATTGAGTCCCTTTTGGAGTACCACCGTTTTTTTAACGGGAGCATGCGCCTTGAATATCCCACTGGATCCAACAACAACAAAGATCTAAAGGAACTGGCGGAAGAAATAGGAAATAGGCTGGTATCTATTTTTAAGAAGGATAAAAATGGGAACCGGCCCGTAAACGCCCTGCATAAAAAGGTCTACCAACATCCAAGGTTTGAGGACCTGGTACTGTTCTATGAATATTTCCATGGCGATAACGGTCGTGGGGTAGGGGCCTCGCACCAGACCGGGTGGACCGGATTGGTGGCCACCTTGATCTTTCAATTTTCAAAGGGGGAAAAAGGGGGATACCATGACCGAACGCCGTCAGATGAGGCCAAATAACGAAACGGACGTTTCATTGACTTGATCTGGAACGTTGGAATTCCGTTTTAAATTAATCTTAACATATACATGTCATTATAATCCTAATTTAGCCAACAATTTCGGAGCCTGTCCGCAAGGCATATGTTGGAATAAAAATAATATTTCGGCGAAGGTCCGCCCGTGGCGGACAGGCGTCGGGACATAATAATCCCACTTAGTGGGTCGACTAATAATTTAGGTCCGTTACGGTTCCGCCAAATATTTTAGGAAATGCATGACCTGCCAGATGCCGCCCTCATCAAATTACTGGCAAAGGACAACCAACTAGTCTTTAATACCTTATATTTTAGGTATGTACATAAACTGAGGTCATTTTTGGCCCGTCTCGGCCTGGATACACATGCAGATGATATCGTACAGGAAACCTTTATAGTGCTTTGGAACAAGCGCTATACCTTGGATCCCTCGAAATCATTGGAGTCCTATATTTTTACCATTGCAAAGAACCGTGCCTTAAAATCGATCGAGGCTGACATGAAACGGTCGGTCATCAATTTTCAAAGTCTCGAGATTATGGGCGTAGGGGAAGAAGGTGAACAGTCGTACACCGAGGAATTTCTAAACGCCCTGGACAGTTGTATCGACAGATTGCCGCCCCGTGCCAAGCAGATTCTCCATCTAAAAAGGTTCAAGGGGCTATCAACGGAGGAAATAGCGCTCCAATTGGGAATCAGCAAGAGTACGGTAGAAAACCACATGAACAGGGCGTTGACCATACTACGCGAAGAAATGGCAGGCTTTTCGGCCTTTTCACTTTTGATTTTTGAAGTTGTACTTCCATTGTGAGTTTAAAATCCCCATTTTAACTTTAGTTTAACTTTCAAGGACTAGGTGTTTTTTGGCATTGGGGGATATATATACCGTAACCCCTTAACTGGAAGTATATGTATGACCTAGAAAAATTGTGGCAAAAATATTTGCGGCGTACGCTTTCAAGGGAGGAAACGGTCCAATTCCTTAAGGACATTCAAAACAAGGAAAATAAGCTGTTGTGGTCCCAATTGCTGAAAAAGGAATGGGAAGCAGCAGAAAATTTGGAATCTTCCGACCCGAGGGACAGGGAATCCCTTGCAATGATCCACAAGGCCATCGGAAAGGAAAAACGGTCCACCAAAAAAAGGCTGAAATATGCGATCGGGTCCTTGATGGTCCTTATGTTGGGCATCGGCACCCTTTTTATCCTTTTAAGGTCCAACGAACCGGAATTCATCCGTCTGGAGGTTGCCGCTGGAAAATCCCCCGCTCGCTTTGTACTTCCGGACGGATCCAAAGTCTGGCTCAATGCCGCTACCATAGTGGAGTACCAAAGCGACTTTAAGGACCACCGAAACGTTAAAATGGAAGGCGAGGCCTATTTTGAAGTTGCACCAAATACGCAAAGTCGGTTTACCATCTCCTTTCAAGAAAACGAGCTTGTGGTAACCGGTACAAAATTCAATGTAAGATCGTACGGTAACGATCGGATGTCGGAAGTGGCCCTCAAGGAAGGCCATGTAACCGTTTACCACCAGGCCGACAGCACCAAACTGATCAAGGACCATATCCTGTCCATCAATGATAAAAGTGGTTCGGTTACGCTGGGGCATGTAGATCTTTGGAACAATAATGATTGGAAAAATGGAATGCTGAACTTCAGGAATGTTCCCATGGATGCTATTTTCCGATCGTTGGAACGTTACTATGGAGTGCGGGTGGAATTGGTGAATGCACCGGCGCACGTCAGGAATAAACGTATTACGGCCCTTTTTCCCAAGGGATCTACCTTAATGGAAGTCTTGGAAGGCCTAAGGCCCATCCAGCATTTTGACCATCGATTTTCTGAGAACAATATACTACGGATAAAATTTAAATGACCTACCATTTCTTGCACCATCAAATTGTTCAATCCTAAACCTGATTCCATCAATGAAATTTTTAATCAATTATCTAGGGGCTAGCCTAGGAGGTATCCAAAAGAAAAAATCCAATCCCCCTGGACGTAGCAGATCTGGGAATAAGGCCCATTTAATGGGATTTAAAAAAATGAATGTTGCCCTAATTATGGTTTATGCAGGTGCTATGGCCCAAAGCGCCCAATTGCCTTCCGATCCGATCGTCAAACTGGAAAAGGGCACCCTACGGTCCGTATTCGATCAGATACAGGAACAGACCCCCCTTTCCTTTGCCTATACAAACGGGGAGGTGGATGAAGGGCTTATGGCAGAATTAAAATGGGGAGAGACCCGTTTAAAAACGGTCCTAAATGAATTGGACAGTCAATATCAACTTCGGTTCAGGAACATTAAAAATGTAATCTATGTAAGTAATGGGTCCAAAGACGATTTGAAAACCCGGGAAAAACAACAAGAGCCGGTAACCGTGCGCGGCAAAGTACTTGACGAAGACGGAAAACCTTTGCCTGGGGTAAACGTATTGGAAAAAGGTACCTCAAATGGGGTGGTCTCCGATATGGATGGTAGTTTCAGGTTAAAGGTAAGCGGTTCGGATGCGGTCATTCAGGTATCCTATATCGGGTATCTTTCAAAAGAGATCCCCGTGGAAGGAAGAAGCTCCCTCACCATCGATCTAACCGAGGATGCCACCCAGTTGGACGAGGTGATCGTGACGCGCGAACGCCAACTTTCGGAAATAAAAAAACCACAAATGAGCGTCAATAGCCTGTCCATGCAGCAGATAAAACGCACCCCTGCCGTGCTGGGCGAAAGCGATCCCCTAAAATCGATACTGCAACTACCGGGGGTTACCAACGCTGGGGAAGCCTCATCGGGTTTTAATGTCAGGGGAGGGGCCACAGATCAGAACCTGATCCTTTTGGACGGTTCCCCTATTTTCAGCGATTCCCACCTTTTTGGGTTCTTTTCCGTATTCAATGCGGACGTGATCAGTAATCTGGAACTTTATAAGGGAGGTATCCCGGCCTCCTTTGGGGGCAGGGTTTCGTCCGTTCTTGATGTGCACCAGAAAACCGGGGACCCCGAGGACTTCCATATGAACGGAGGTATAGGGCTCATTTCGAGTCGACTGTTGGCCGAAGGGCCATTTGACAAAGGAAGGGGGTCGTTTGTGGTGGCGGGCAGGGCTTCCTATGCCCATCTCTTCCTAAAATTGGCGGATAACGAGAACAGTGCCTATTTTTATGATCTGAACACCAAACTAAACTATCGGTTGAACGGTACGAATAGTCTGTTCTTTTCGGGCTACTATGGAAGGGACGTTTTTGATATAAGTGACAGCTTTTCCAGTTCCTATGGAAACACAATGGCCAACTTACGATGGAAAAAAAATTTCTCGGACCTTGTGACCGCCGATCTCTCGTTGATATATAGCGATTACCTGTTCGGTCTGAATCTTGGCATTCAAGATTTTGAATGGGACAGCTCCATTAAAAATTTTGGTCTAAAGTACGATTTCAAACATCACCTTTCAGAGGATATTCAGCTCAACTACGGAGCAAATGCCCTTTATTACGACTTTAACCCGGGCACCTTAAGACCTGACGGGGACGACTCCGGTATCAATTTTCAGCAATTGGATAAAAAATATGCCTTGGAACCTGCTTTTTATCTCGACGTGGAGCACACCATATCGGAGAAGATATCGGTCCGGTATGGTCTGCGGTACAGCATGTTCTACAGATACGGTCAAGAGGATATTGCGCTGTACGAAGATGATCTGCCCGTTATTTTTAATCCGGATCTTATGGTGTACGAAAAAGCGGAACCCATTGGTTCAACGCCCTATGGGAAGGGTGAGAACATCGCCAGCTTTGATAATTTGGAACCACGTCTGGGCATTTCCTATTCCCTTAACGACAATACCTCCTTTAAGGCAAGTTATAATAGGATGGCGCAATACCTGCACCTAATAGCCAATACCCAATCGCCCACACCCGTGAACGTTTGGACCCCCAGCGGGCCCTATATCAAACCACAATTGTTGGATCAGTGGGCCTTGGGTTATTTCAGGAACCTCAAGGACGGGGCCTATTCCTTGGAAACGGAGGTTTTCTATAAGGAAGTACAGAACCGCATCGATTATATTGACGGGGCCGATCTTATTGCCAATAACAACATAGAACAGTCCATTTTGAACGGCGAGGCCCGTTCATACGGTCTGGAGGTGCTCTTGCGCAAAAATGAGGGAAAATTTACTGGATGGATATCGTATACCCTTTCCCGTTCGGAACAGCGCACCCCTGGAAGATCACAGGAAGAGACGGGCATCAATGATGGGGACTGGTACCTGACGCCTTATGACAAAATGCACAACCTTACGCTTGCCGGAGCCTACGGGTTAAATGACAAATGGTCTTTTGGGGCCAATTTCACCTTTCAGACCGGGCAACCGGTAACCTTTCCGACCGGGAAATATGAATTTGGGGGCATCATGGTGCCCAATTATACATCCAGGAACGGGGATAGGCTTCCCGCATACCATCATTTGGATCTTTCTGCCACCTATGTACCAAAACCCGATAAAAAGAATGGATGGAGGAGCGAATGGGTATTTAGCCTTTATAATCTGTACAACAGACAGAATTCCGCCTCCGTCAGTTTCCGGGCAAATGAGGATACCGGTATCAATGAAGCGGTACGTCTATCCATATTTGGGATCATCCCCAGTGTTTCCTATAATTTTAAATTCTAGATAAAATGAAAAATTGTCTTATATATTTATTTGCGATAACCATGGTTATGGTTTCCTGTGAAGAGGTTGTGGATGTGGATTTGGAAACCTCCGATCCCCGTTTGGTGATCGATGCGGGAATCGAATGGCGGAAGGGAACGGATGGCAGCCAACAGAGTATACGGCTCAGCACTACCAGTGGCTACTACGATGCCGACGTCCCACCCGTACTGGGGGCCCAAGTATTCGTGACCAATGTGGAGGGCACGGTATTCGATTTTGTTGAAGTGACGGGAACGGGCGAATACAGATGTACCAATTTTGTTGCGGTCATCAACGCCGCTTACGAACTGACGGTAATCATTGATGGGAATACCTACAAGGCCAATGAACGGCTCATTTCCGTTCCGGAGATCGGTTCGATCGAACAAGAAGAGGATGGAGGGTTCTTGGGAGATGAGATGGAGGTCACCTTTTATTTTCAGGACAATGGCGCCGAGGATAATTTTTACCTTACAAGGTACTGGACCGATTTTCTGATCGAGCCGGAATATGCAGTGAACAGTGATGAATTTACACAAGGAAATGAAATGTTCGATCGGTTCAGCCATGAGGACCTTGAGAGCGGTAACCGGCTAGATCTGGCGCTGTACGGCATATCGGAGCGCTTTTACAATTATATGTCCCTTATTTTGGAAACGGAAGGGGGCGCATTTCAGACCCCACCTGCCAACATACGGGGAAATATTATAAATGTGACGGACGAAAGTGATTATGCCTATGGTTATTTTAGGCTTTCCGAGGTGGACCGTAGGCTTTATGAGGTACGGTAAACCAAAATATTTCTAAGATCAGGGAATGGTAGCGGATTTCCTTTACAAAAAAACTCCCCATTTAGGGGAGCTTTTTTTTATTGATATTGTCTGCTTTTAGCCTATTCGTTAGAGGCCATTAGGGCAAAGAACTTGTCTATGTTGGGCAGGATAACGATTCGGGTCCTACGGTTTTTGGCCCTGTCTTCCTTGGTCTCATTGGAAACCAGTGGATGGTAGCTACTTCTTCCGGAAGCGATCAATTTTTCAGGGGCCACATTAAAATCGTTCTGCAATTTTCGTACTACCGAGGTGGCACGCATTACGCTAAGGTCCCAATTATCGGCCAATTTTTCCGTGTTGATGGTCCTAGGATCGGTATGTCCTTCCACCATTACCTCTATACTGGGTTCCGAATTGATGATGTTCGCCAATTTCTGCAAAATGTCATCCGCCTTGTTGCTGATCCTATAACTGGCAGTGTTGAACAACAATTTGTCCGAAATGGAAATCATCACCACGGTTTCATCGATATCGATGGCAATGTCCTCATCTTCGTTAAGGGTACTGTTGTCAAGGGATTTTTGCAGATTGTAGGAAAGTGCCAAATTCATGGAATCCTTTAGGGTTTTGGCACCGCTCAATTTGGAGGCGTCCACGTTTTTAAGGGTCTCCCTCATACGTTCCTTGGCATTGTTGGAAATAAGGGCAGTTCCACCATCTACCGTTACGAACTGGGCATCGTTTTCTTCGGATAGGGCATTGATCTTGGAATTGTATTCTGCCACCCTGGCTTCAATTTTGGCGAACTTCGCTTCCAGTTCTTCCTTTTCTACTGTGGTTTTGGTCAACTGGCTCTTGGTCTCCCCATGTTCCTGTTCCAATTGTACATATTTCTTCTTTGAAACACAGGATACAAGAAGTACCGCTGTCAATAGTGTGAATGAAATTCTTTTCATGATTATATATTTAAGTTCTCTGGTCTTAAATACGGATGTAAATCGGAAACAGATTTTTTTATGATTTTTTTAAGAATATTATGAAGGGCCACGGCTTTATTTTGCCATGCCCGTGATATCCCATAAAACCGAGGGTTATGGTACAATTTAGAGGCATTGATCTAAGTATATGAAAGGGAACGATCCGTACGCCGCCCTGCGATATAGGGAATTCAATATTTTTTTATTGGTACGCTTTGCCATGGTGTTTGCATGGTCCATGCAGTTTGTCGTCATCGAATGGCAGGTCTATAGCCTTACCAAAAACCCATTATCCTTGGGTATTATCGGTTTAATGGAGGTGGTACCGGCAGTGGGAATGGCACTTTTTGCAGGTCATATAGTGGACCAAAAGGAAAAACGGGGACTTTTGATGAAATGCCTGCTGGGTTTTTCCGTGATCAGTCTGGGCCTTTTTTTACTGACCTGGCCCCAAATAGTGGCCGATATTTCACCCGATATCATTTTGTATTCCATTTATTTTCTGGTCTTTTTGGGAGGTTTCGTAAGGGCATTTATGGGGCCTACCATCTTTTCGTTGTTTTCGTTGGTGGTCCCCAAAAAAATATATCCCAATGCCGCCACCTGGAGCAGTTCCGTCTGGCAGATGGGCTCGGTATTGGGGCCGGCCATCGCTGGATTTTCAATTGGGTGGATCGGGGTTCACTGGTCCATGTGCCTTATTGTCGGCTGTTCCGGAATGGCACTTTTTTTTCTCGGCAAGATTCCGCCCAAACCCATTTTAAATCCCAAAATTGGGGAATCGGTTTTTACCAGCTTAAAGGAAGGGGTACAATATGTCTTTCGTACTAAATCCATCTTGGGCGCCCTTACCTTGGATATGATCGCTGTCCTGTTCGGGGGCGCCATAGCCCTCCTTCCCATATTTGCCCAGGATATTTTAAAGGTCGGGGCAGAAGGGTTTGGTATCCTGCGTGCCGCTCCGGCGGTAGGGGCTTTTTTGATCATGTTCGGTTCGGCTTATTTTCCCCTTCATAGAAATGCCGGTATGAAACTGCTGACCGCAGTTTTTTGTTTTGGGATCTGTATTATTGTTTTCGGTCTTTCACAGACATTTTGGGTGTCGGTGGCAGCACTGTTTTTCAGTGGGGTCACCGATGGCATTTCCATGATCATCCGGCAGACCATACTGCAGTTGAAGGCACCGGACCACATGCGGGGACGTGTGGCATCGGTAAACTCCATCTTTGTGGGCTCTTCCAATGAATTGGGGGCATTTGAGAGCGGGCTTACCGCCAAATTAATGGGCACCGTTACGGCCGTTGTCTTTGGCGGTGCCATGACGATCGTTACGGTAGTGGCCACGGGGATTTCCTTTCCCACCTTCCGGAGATTGGACCTACAAAAGGATCTGGTGGAACATGAAAAAAATTCTTGAGGGACATCCACTTACCTTGGTCAACCACCTCGGAGCAAGCTTGCGAGGTATATAGCGGAAAACTAAAATAACATTTTCGACGCAAGCCCTCCTCCAGCTCTGGCGGAAAGGTGCAGGACCATAATAATCTCACTTAGCGAGTCAAAAATTTAGGATTTAATATTACCTTTGTTTATAGTGTTCGATATCCGACTTGCCGTTTTTCATGCTGTTGCCCTTCGTCTTAGCTTTTCCAGGGCGGCGGGGGAACTGCATATTACACAGCCTGCCGTAACCCGGCACATTCAACAATTGGAGCAACATTTTAAGCAAAAATTGTTCCATCGCAAAGGCAACAGCATAGCGCTGACCGAAGCGGGAAACGTGCTTTTAAGGCATTGTAATGTCCTGTTCGGCCACTATGCCGATCTGGAGTACGACATGGAATCCCTGTTGGACAAAAAAGCGGGCAACCTAAGGATAGCGGCCAGTACCACCATTGCCCAGTATATCCTTCCGGAGATGCTGCCCGATTTTCATTCCAAGTTTTCCGATGTCCGGATAAGTATGTCCAGCCAAAATACGGAAGAGGTGGAGCGCTCCGTTTTGGAAGGAAGTGTTGAACTGGGTTTTATAGAGGGACGGACCAAGAATAGGGAAATAGTGTACGGCCCTTTTCTCAAGGATGAGATCGTGCTGGTAGTTGCCAAGCACAACCCCTTGTTCAAAAGGGCATCCATTACCTTGGAAGAACTGGTGAGGTTGCCCATATTGCTGCGCGAACAAGGGTCGGGCACCTTACAGGTAATTTTGTCGGCTCTGGCCCAAAAAGGAATCCAGCTGGAGGATCTACAGGTGGAAATGCACCTGGGAAGCTCCGAGAGCATTAAATCCTACCTGCGGAATTCCAATAGTATGGCATTTTTGAGCATCAGTACCATTCTAAGGGAACTGAAGTTGGGCGAGTTCTTTGTGGTAGATGTGGAACAATTGCAGATCAACAGGGATTTTTACCATATTACCACCCAAGGACCTTCTTCCCCCATAACTTCTTTATTGATCTCTTTTTTGGAGCATCGTTATAACAATAGGTTATAGGTCATGCTTTTTTATGATTTGTCGTGGACTGTGGACCGCTGTACATTTGTATGGATTAAACTGTACAATGGTAGGGAAGGTCCGATTATATTTTAAGGATAACCAGGGTATCGCCAAATGGGTGATGGCCACTGGGGCCATTTTATGTGTTACCCCTATGATATCGTCTCCCATGGCATTGCTCATGGGACTGGTCTTGGCCCAATTTGTACAAAATCCCTTTAAGGCCATCAATGGGCGACTGGTGGACAAACTGCTGAAGATTTCAGTGGTGGGACTGGGGTTTGGAATGGATGCCCTTTCGGTGCTCCAAGCGGGAAGGGCCGGTTTCATGTCCACTTTTTTTTCGATTGGCCTGACCCTGCTTTTAGGCTCTTATTTGGGCCATCGTTTTGGGGTGGATAAAAAATTGGCACAGTTGATATCTTCTGGAACCGCTATTTGTGGGGGAAGTGCCATAGCCGCCTTAAGTCCTGTAATAAGGGCAAATGGGAAACAGGTGTCCATCGCATTGGCGATCGTCTTCGCTTTGAACTCGGTCGCGCTGTTCCTTTTCCCGGTTATCGGCAATACATTGAATTTGAGTCAGCACCAGTTTGGGGTTTGGTGCGCCATTGCGATCCATGATACAAGTTCCGTTGTGGGGGCGGCAAAAATGTACGGGGAAGAGGCCCTACAGGTTGCGACGATCACCAAACTGGCCAGGGCCCTTTGGATCGTTCCGGTTTCCCTATTGTTTGCCCTGCTCCGCAATGGAGATCGGAAAAGGATACGGCTCCCATACTTTATAGTGTTCTTTCTTTTGGCGGTACTGGCCAATACGTATGTGCCCATGGTACACTCCCTTTCAGATGTGTTTGCCTATATTTCACGAATAGGGCTTACGCTTGTCCTTTTTCTTTTGGGCATGGGCATGGATAGGAGTGTCATTAAAAGGGTAGGGGGGAGGCCGCTTGCCCTGGGGGTTTTGGTCTGGTCGTTTATTTCCTTCGTTTCCCTGGCTATAATCGTAATGGGTATGGATTAAAGATCTGGTCGAAAAACAGAAGAGGAAATATGTCCGATAAATATCTATTTTTTTAACGGGTGGATACGCTTATTCCCAGCAATTTTGTAAAGAGTTTTAAAATATCAAAATCTAACACTATCTTTGCACCGTCTTAGGGAAACGGTAGCTTTAATATATTCCACTTCTTCAACGAACCATCATTTTATTGGATACTGGACAGCTCAATTTTAAAATTGGGATTTTACCACTAATTTTTGGTTGTTTGTCCCGAAAAGTCGTACCTTAAAGTCACAAAAAAAATGAAACCTTTATTTTAACATCAAATACGAATGGCGAGAGCACAGGAAACCTTTAACAAAAAAGAAAAAGAAAAAAAACGTCTTAAAAAACGGGAGGAAAAACTAAAGAAAAAAGAGGTCCGCAAGGCCAATAGTTCCAAAGGCGGAGGCCTTGAGAGCATGTTGGTGTACGTGGACGAGAACGGACACTTTACCGATACGCCACCGGATCCGAGCAAAAAGGTAAAAGTGGACGCGGAGAGCATTGTTATAGGCGTTCCGAGAAAAGAGGAGTATGAGGATGAGGAAGTGGCCGACAAACAAGGAAAAGTATCCTATTTCGATACCTCTAAAGGCTTTGGGTTCATCATCGATAGCCAATCCCAAGAAAAGTATTTCGTACACGTCAGTGGACTAATCGATGAAATTGCCGAAAACGACAAAGTAACTTACGAACTTGAGAAAGGATTGAAGGGCATGAACGCCGTTCGTGTCAAGAAGATTTAATTCCACTTTTCTTACAAAGTAGCTACTCCTTAAGATTTTAGACCGTACTTGGACGTTCTCCAAGTACAGTACTAAAATATGTCTTATTTACTTCAAATTTACGCGCTTTCCCATAGCTGCCAAGCGAATTTTTCCATAGGATTTGTTGAGTGTAAAATCAGCGAAGAAGATTAGCAGGACTTTTTCTTTCCCCGCAGATGCTCGCAGATTTTGTCGCGCAGATTAACGCAGACCATTGAAATCAGCGAAGATCAGCGGTTTTGAGATCAGCGTAGATCAGCGGGACTTATTCTTTCCCCGCAGATGGGCGCAGATTGCTTTCGCAGATTTCCGCAGATAATTGAAATCAGCGGTTTTGAGATCAGCGAAGATCAGCGGGACAATTTTTTCCCCGCAGATGGGCGCAGATTTCCCCGCAGATTTCCGCAGATAATTGAAATCAGCGAAGATCAGCGGTTTTGAGATCAGCGAAGATCAGCGGGAGCATTTTTTTCCCCGCAGATTTCCCCGCAGATTCCTCAGACCATTTAGATCAACAGTTCTGGATCAGCGCAGATAAGCGGGATAAAACCCGATAAATAATTTTATAACCCGTTTACCTTTCTGAAAATGGATTTTGAAATATCATCACTGTTGAAATTCACCAACAATCCCAATTTCATTCCGGAAAGTTTAAGGTAAGTAATGAGCTGTTTGTGGTGCACATCCAAAAGGGTTTCAACGGATTTAATTTCAATAATTATTTTGTCGGCTACCAATATGTCAAGTCGGTAACCCACATTGACCCTGATGGTTTCGTAAAACATTGGCAAGGGAACCTGACAAGAAACTTTGAGCGCCGCTTTTTGAAGTTCATAAAATAAAGCCGCTTCATAGGCCGATTCCAGCAGACCAGGACCAAGATTATTATAGACATTGAAAATGCAGCCTCTAATTTTATAGGATAGATTATTTTCATTCATAAGTAGGTGTTTTTATTAAAATTAAAAAGAAATATGAATTATGCTATCTATTAGTAATCAAATACATAAATTTATATCCACTACAAATTAGGTCCATTTTTAGTGGAGTATTTTTCCTCGCAGATTTCCCCGCCGATTTTTGCGGACTATTGAAATCAGCGTAGATCAGCGGTTTTGAGATCAGCGTAGATCAGCGGGACTATTTTTT
>TARA_R110002020_G_scaffold264813_4_pt1 | contig 32099 bp, 21 predicted proteins | sample TARA_R110002020 | Tara Oceans TARA_R110002020 (sample SAMEA4396489) | marine metagenome | biome: Westerlies Biome; feature: [MES] marine water layer (ENVO:01000295) within the mesopelagic zone...; material: water (ENVO:00002006), including particulate matter (ENVO:01000060) such...
CCTGCTGACAATCGTCTATTTAACCCTTAATCCTTTCCCAATTACCAATCCACAATTAATGTGGATGCTTCTTGGAGAGCGTCTAGGACAAGGATATTATTTATATCAAGACATCATTGATGACAATGGGCCGCTTTCAGCCGGGTTCTTTACTATTATGGATTTACTCTTTGGAAGGAGCCTGTTTGCCTATGAGATAGTAGGTAGACTATTAATTTCCTTCCAGATTTTGTATTGGAACTCAATGCTGATCAAGTTCAAGGCCTTTGATATTAACACCTATTTTCCAGCGATTATCATGGCTGCGCTCTTTCATTTTTCCTTTGACTTACTGAGCTTGAGTCCGGCCTTATTGGGAAGTTGTTTCCTGATGTTGGCACTAGGGCAGCTTTTCTCTCAAACTGTTTTGCAAAAAGATTCGAGTGAGTCTACGTTGCTGATTGGAATTTATGCAGGTCTTGCTACAGGGTTCCACCCAAATTATATTCTCTTTCTACCTTATATGATCTTCACAGGAATCGCCATCAGTAGCTTTTCCTTTCGTCAATTGATGCTTTCGCTGGTGGGCTATTTCCTTCCATTGCTGTTGATTTCAGTGTTTTATTTCTGGAATGATGGTCTTGAAGAAGCTATACAGATCTGGCCTCTGACCTTCCTTTCTCAAAAATATGAATACCAGTCTTTACTTGACTGGCTGATTATTGGCATATTCCCTCTCCTATTGGCTGTGACTGGATATTTCATGGCTACCGTTCTCCGTGGATCTACCATCAATCAGCAGAAGCAGCGACAATTAGTCATTATATGGTTACTGTTTTCTGTAGCAGAATTTTTTATTCTTAAAAAACAAGCAGCATACCAATTGGTGATTCTAATCCCAGGATTGACCTACCTCATCACACAGTTTTTCTTGAATACCAAAAAAGAGATTGTAGCTAAAATCGCATTTTATCTTTTGGTAGTCGCCTTACCTGCAGTTGGTTTCTGGTACTGGCAGCAAAAAATCTCAGGTTCAGAATATTTTGTAGACAAAAGCGAAACAACATATACAGGAAATATACTAGTGCTGGGGGACAATCTATCTCCTTATCTTAACGCTAAACTGGGCGGACCATTTCTTAACTATCAGCTGAGCAAACTTTACTTAGATCAAGATCGGGATTTGAGGGAGAAAGCAAGGCTATATCAAATGCTCCAAAAGCAAAAGCCATCAGTGATTCTTGATCCGAATGGAGATTTCCAAAATCTTCTTAAGCTATTTCCGGCACTTGAAGAGGAATACACTAAAACTTCAACAGGAGTTTTTGCCCTGAAAAAGTAACAAGCACTTCTTTTTTAAAAAACCCATAGGTCAACTTATGTTTTAATCATTTGATTATCAGATAAATAAAAAGTATTTTAAGGGGCGCATTGTTTTTTCCACGCCTTAGTAATCTTTTTAATGGAATCCCTGACTCGCCTACTGCATTCCTGCACTTTGCCTGAAAAAGTACAACTGGTGGAGTTTGCGAAAATAAAAAACCCCCCAAATTCTAAAAAGCTAATGCTCATGAAACTTTTTGTGAGCCATCCTGAGCTTTCGGATGCAGATTACGCTCAAAAAATCTATAAGAAGCCGGATTCTCCTGCCTATTTCCAATTGAAAAAAAGAGTCAAAGATGAATTTGAAGAACTTTTATTACTCCTCAAACCAACCTGTGTAAAGAAAGAAAATCAACTTCACATAGAATGCTCCGAATTACTCTTGAAAAGCGAGCTAATTCTTGCTAGAGGAATTCGCTGCGAAGGTTCAAAATTATTGGAAAGAGGGTTAAAAATGGCAATCAAGTATGGTTTTCACGACTTGGTTTTGACTATTTACAGCACAGCTGCACGATTTGGGATATGCGAAGTGCTGAACAACAGCGACCTGCCAGAACTTGAACTAGCGATTAAAAGTCACCTGCAATTATTGATCAAGAGAAACTACAAAAAGTCTGAACGAGAGCCTTCCCATCGAAATGAGCATCTAAATACCATGATTCGTCAATTGAATTACTGCCGCAATTCTTGGTTTATCCTAGATGACATCCATCAATCTATTCAGCATAAGGATTATAAAAATGCATTAACCCAGGTGAACCAGGCCGAGTCTAGTTTGAATTCTGAGATCGAGCCAAGCACAAAGGAAGAATTACAGATAGCAAAGTTGTCCATTCTACTTGCCCAGAGGAAGTTCACTGAACTAATCGAGGAATGCTTGGAATATGAAGAAACGGATTCCTATTCACTAGAAACAAGGATCGGTTATAGTCTGAATCGTTGGTATGCCCTATTTCACCTGAATAAACTAAATGAGGCAGAACAAATTCTTAGAAAAGAGCTGATTAAATTGGATTCTAGCCAGCAAGCAAAGTGGGCATATTTTGAAGCTTTTTTGTTTTTCAAGCAGAGAAATATGAAAGCAGCACAAAGACAAATACACGCCAATCAAAAATCTATTAAATGTACTCCTGACTATTATTTGGGATCAAAAATGCTTGAGTTGATGATACTTTTTGATCAGAATGATCAGGACTGGCTGGAATACAAAATTGAGAATTTTCGAAAATTAATTTCTCGTTACAAATGCGACACAAGCGCAAGAATTCATCATGCTTTTCATCTGTTCTTGAAGTTGCAAAAATCACATTTCAAAACTGATTTACAGAACCTAACCCATGATCCTGAATTTTTAATTCTTCAGAATGAAGCAGAAGGTTTGGAGTGGAAACCAGATACTTTTGAATTAATTCGTTACGATACCTGGATCTCAGAAAAGGTGGTAGGCCAAAACTCTTGATTTACATCTCAGCTACACCGAATTATCTATTGCCGTAGACTGACATTTATCAGTTTATAAGAATCATTCATGTCAACGGTAGCTCTCTTTTTCCGCTCATTCAAATGATTTTCAGCTAATTATATTTTTTTAATTCTTAATTATTGCATAAAACTCCAGTATTATTTCCTGTCTATTGCAAGCTAAGTTCAATACCTTGACAAAGGTTTTTAACTGGTTTTTTTAAACATTTTTTATACAGACATGATCCATTCCACTTTGGAATTTTTAACCGCAGAACTCAATGCCTTTATCAAGCTAAAGGTAGGTGACACGATGGGGAATAGAATTTATCTCTCCAGTGTCACCAATGAATCTGGGCTCGCCATACCCGATCAAAGCCTTGGCCTCTCACTTATAAATATAGAAGAAGAGCGCACGATCAAAGAACAGCGAAGCACCTATATCAATGCTGTCGGAAAGACCGAAAAGAGAAATCCAGAGATACAACTGAATCTATATGTGTTGATCACTGCAAACTTCCAGAACAAAAAGTTAAATGATTCCTCGGATGACTATGTGGAAGGACTCAAGCAATTGGGATACGCCATTGCTTTCTTCCAATCCAAAAATATATTCACGAAAGAAAACAGTCCTGGCTTGGCAAACTTCGATCCTGAACTTTCAAAAATTGTCGTTGAGCTATACAGTTATTCTTTTGAGCAACTCTATAACTTCTGGACTGTGGTGGGCGCAAAATATCTGCCCTCTGTTTTATATAAGGTTAAGACCCTGAAAATTCAGGAAAATGCTATTCAGGAAAGCGGAGATCCAATTGAAAAAATACATCTCGATACTCTTCATAAATCATGAGCATAATCTACACCCGCCTCGGCGAAGTAGCGCTTCGCCATGACTTTTACCGCGACGGCTTGGCCAAAGACCTGATTCTTATGCCTTCAGCTGAAACCGCGCATTTGATGAAAAATGGCAAAATCCTATTCAGAAAAACACCTGGAGGTATTGTATTACTCTATCGTGCAGAAGATGATGAAACTACTCCTCTTACGCCATTAGCCTTACCCCAGTCATTTTTCTTCTTTTTCAAACCAGAGAATGCAGGCGCATTTCTTCAGGTAACTGACCTGGATAATGGTTCTGAAGAATTTCAAGCCGGCAAAATTCCTTTTTTTCAAAATATTCCGGCAAACGCCTCAACGGCGAGTGAAAATCCAGAGGAATTGTCTTATCAATTATTAGATGGGCTTAGGCCAAAAGCTTTCTCCATGCAGCTCACACTAGATCCGATACCAGGTTCAGTTCTGATCAAGGTCAGAAATGCTGCAGGAGAAGTAGTATCAGCCGGAAAAGATTCTGTGGGAAATCCATTGCCTGATGGATATGAAATCAATCCTGATGAAAATGGCCTTTTTAGAATTCTTTTTGATCTCAAAGGAAAAAAAGAAGGTGTTTACACATTCACACTTAGAAATTCCGGTGATACGGATGACTTGTGGTCCAAGAAGTACTGGCTTGGTGAATCCGCCTCGGGTCAGCCATTTGGCTTGATTGAATTACGATACCAAGCTGCTCCTAATCATCTCTATGGAGCAATGGAATACTACCAAGTTTCCTTTTCAAGAAAAGAAAGTCGCTGGACTTATTTCGTAGTGAATGGCAACAATAAAATAGATCTAGTTGCTACGCAGCTGCAAATTCAGGATCAAGGAAATGTAGGCAGCGTTCCCTATGGCTCCTACGCATTTGACCAGATTGGGGCTAGTCCAAACGCTGACATTAAAATAAATAATCTGGAAACAGTGGTTTTTCGCTCGCAGAGTAAGATTCCATACTTCGAAATTCCAAAACTCAATTTTCAGCTTAGAAGAACTCCCGGAAATCAGATTCTAATCCCAAACCTCCCAAATCCATCCCGATCCGCTCCGACTAAGCAAAGTGGTGGAGAGGCAAACTCAGAAATATATGTATTCATCTAGCAAACAATCCGAATATGGCAGACTTTAAAACCCCCGGGGTTTATGTTCAGGAAATATCAACCCTTCCCGCCTCTATTGCTCCAGTCGCGACAGCGATCCCAGCATTTGTAGGCTATACCGCTACTCGCGAAAAAAATGGTGAGACTTTACCGGCAAATAAGCCAGTTCGAGTCAGTTCTTATTTGGAATACAAGGAGATTTTCGGTGAATCCTATCCTGAAGACTATGGTGTAACCTTGACTGAAGCATCGGACGGATCAACAGTGGTAGAAATCACGGATCCAACAAATTTTTCGCCTTACCGCATGACTTATCAGGTCTTCATGTATTTCAACAATGGTGGTGGCCCATGTTACATTGTTCCTGTTGGAGGATTCGTAGCCGGACCTAATCCAGCTCCAGCATCTATCGACCCTGGCGAATTGATAGCAGGGATTAATGCGCTGGAAGAAGAAGACGAGCCAACACTTTTGGTGGTACCAGAGGCTGTAATTCTGAGCCCAACAGATCGAAAAACTATCCATGACACATTAATAGCGCAATGTTCCAAACTCCAGGACAGGTTTGCCTTGATGGATGCACTAAACTACAATGGACAAAGTGTTCAAGAAGATGGAGACTCTTTCCGAGATGAAGTAGGTAGCAGCGATTTGAAATATGCAGCTGCTTATTATCCATCGCTGAAAACCTCACTTTATAAATATTATTCCGAATCCAAATTGACCATTACTGATAATAGAGGCGGAGCAGGTTTAGGACCATTTCACAATAAAAGGCTTACTACTGTTGGTAACGGTGATGCTTTTGCAACTGCAACAATACGCATAAATAATACTGCAAATATCGATGGTGATATTATTACTATCGGAAGCACAGCATATACAGCTGGTATTACTTTTACTCCAGGCGCCACTGATATCAATACCGCGGATGCCTTGCTAAATGCAATTAATGCAACTGCAGACCCACTTTTTACTGCTTCCCGAACCCCTTCTACTTCCACACTCACGCTCGTGGCAACCACACCAGGAATTGCTGGGGCACCTATCGCCCTGACCTATGATGACAATGGCGATGGAGGGGCTGTCATTTCAGGTTCAGGCACTTTCTCTTGGCAAGCACCTGATAAGACTCTTTATAATTCTATAGTAGCAAAGCTGCAATCCAAAAAAATGGAACTCTATCCATCTGCATCGATGGCAGGTATCTGTGCACGGGTTGATCGGCAGCGTGGTGTTTGGAAAGCGCCGGCAAATGTGGATGTGAGAGGAGTAATCAAACCAGTAGTCTCTATCAGTGCGGAGGATCAGGGTTTACTCAACGTAGATCCCACTTCAGGAAAATCTATTAACGCGATACGCTTTTTCCAAGGAAAAGGAAACTTGGTTTGGGGAGCTAGAACACTCGCAGGAAATGACAATGAGTGGCGCTACATCCCTGTCCGCAGACTTTACATTTTTGTAGAAGAGTCGGTCAAAAAGGCAACAGAATTTGTGGTGTTTGAACCAAACGATGCCAATACATGGCTCCGGGTAAAAACCATGATCGAAAACTTTCTGAGCAATCTTTGGCGAGATGGAGCTTTGGCTGGTGCCAAGGCTGAGGAGGCATTTTTTGTGCGGGTAGGTTTAGGGCAAACTATGACCCCCTTAGATATTTTGGAGGGAAGGCTTATAGTAGAAATCGGTATGGCGGCAGTGAGACCGGCAGAATTCATCATCCTGAAATTCTCTCATAAACTTCAGGAATCTTAATCCATTTCATTTAAAAAAATTTAGCCATGTCAATTCAATCAACGCCAGGCGTATATATCGAAGAAATCGCCACTTTACCAGCATCGGTAGCTTCTGTGGAAACAGCAGTCCCCGCTTTTATAGGTCATACAGATCTAGCTGAAAAAAACGGTGAGGACGTTCGGGGAGTCCCAACACGAATCACCAACATGCTTGAATTCGAAGGGATTTTTGGTAAAGGAAATCCAGAAACTTTTACGATTACGGTGGTGGACAGCTACGACGCTGCTAAAGGTTCAGGAGAGAAATTAGCAACCAGAAAAATCACTGCTACCCCTCCTGCCACACCAAGCCCTTACAAGCTCTATTACAGCATGCAGCTCTATTTTTCCAACGGTGGTGGCCCATGTTACATCGTGTCAGTCAATGATTATGACAATCTACCTGTCAAAGGGGATTCTGCTACTCCTGCGAGTATTCTGGGAGGTCTTGAAGCTATCAAAGCGATCGACGAACCAACCTTGCTCGTCTTTCCTGATCAAATCCCCACAGATCTTACTGGGTCTGATTATAAAGACATCTACGATGCAGCACTTGCCCAATGCGACTCTTTAAAGGACAGGTTTGTAATAATAGATGTCAAAATAGTTACTGCTGACCCTTTTGCTGATGCACAGAATTTCAGAAATAATGGAATAGGAATGAGCAATCTAAAATATGGAGCGGCATACTATCCAAACTTGAGTACTTCTTTGAATTACGCTTACTCTCTAGCAGATCAAACGATCACGCATACTAGCAATTATCCTTCTGGAGGAACTCTTACAGAAGCAGGAGCTTCTGATACGCTAAGCTTAGAAGCTCTTGAAACTAGCGAACCAAGTATTTATAGGGGAATTCTAGCAGAGATCAAAAAACAATACATCACTTTACCTCCATCAGGAGCAGTTGCGGGCATCTATGCAAGGGTTGATCGTCAGCGTGGTGTATGGAAAGCTCCGGCAAATGTGGATGTAAGAACAGTAATCGGTCCATCGCGCAAAGTTTCCCATGATCAGCAAGCAGCACTTAATGTAGATGCTACTTCAGGAAAATCCATCAATGCCATCCGTACTTTCACTGGTAAAGGAACGCTAGTTTGGGGCGCAAGAACATTGGCTGGAAACGATAACGAATGGCGATATGTACCCGTGCGAAGACTCTACATTTTTGTGGAAGAATCAGTGAAAAAAGCGACTGAATTCGTAGTCTTTGAGCCAAATGACGCCAATACTTGGCTGCGAAGCAAAACCATGATCGAAAACTTCCTTTCTAAACTTTGGCGGGATGGAGCATTGGCAGGTGCCAAACCCGAAGAGGCATTTTTTGTAAGAGTGGGACTCGGTCAGACGATGTCTGCTCAGGATATTCTCGAAGGGCGACTCATTATCGAAATCGGAATGGCAGCAGTAAGACCTGCCGAATTTATTATCCTGAAATTCTCTCATAAGCTTCAGGAATCCTAACCTAACATTTCATCGAAAGCAAACTTAAAATCAAAATATTATGGCAGTAGCATATCCAGTTTCCGTGTTTCATTTCCAGGTAGAATGGGGCGGATCCCGCATAGGTTTCACAGAAGTATCAGGCCTTACTGTGGAGCTACAAAGCATAGACTATCGTGAAGGCAGCTCACTTGAATACCATGTGAGCAAAATGCCTGGCATTCCTCAATATTCAAATATCACATTGAAAAGAGGGGTGTTCAGAGCTGACAACGAATTTTTCCAATGGCTCAACACGGTAAAAATGAATAACATTGAGCGTAGAGACCTCACCATCAGCTTGCTCAACGAAGAGCATGAACCAGTGATGGTCTGGAAGGTAAAAGAAGCTTGGCCGTGCAAAGTGGAAGGACCTTCCTTGAATTCAACAGGAAATGAAGTGGCGATTGAAACGATCGAGCTTTGCCACGAGGGATTGGCAATCGAAACCCCGTAAACAATGGCGCTATTTCATCCACCAACCGGGTTTCACTTTCTAGTAAGGTTTGAAGGGCTTTTACTAAAATACCCGGCCTTACCTGATATAGGGTTCCAAGAGGTATCTGGATTGAGCGTGGAGATAGGAGTTGAGGAATATGCCGAAGGTGGAGAAAACCGATTCAAGCATAGAATGCCTAACCCGATTTCTTATCCAAATCTAGTTTTAAAAAGAGGGATGGCAATCAGTTCTCAAATCGCAAAATGGTTCAAAGACAGCGTGGAAGGCTTTCAGTTTGAAACGCAGGATATCACGGTCATTCTTTTGAGTCCAGAGAAGGTTCCTCTGCAGGCTTGGAATTTTGTCAATGCCTGGCCAGTGAAATGGTCGGTGGAAGGACTCAATGCGATGGAAAGTTCAATCATGATCGAAAACATAGAATTCGCCTATCAATACTATAGGAGGATTAGTCCAGACGACCTTTTGCCATAAGAAGATGCCCATAGAAATCAAAGAACTCATCATCCGTACTACGGTGGATGCAGCAGAAAGCAAGCCTACAGGTAGCGGAAATAAACTTCCGGATACAGGTGCAGTAATGGACGGAATTAGAGAACTGAGCCGAATAATTAAAGAAAAAAACGAGCGCTAAAACTTAGCTAAATGTCACTTTTAGATATTTTTTCTCAAAAAGGAGGGTTAGAAAAGCTGAAAATCACAGCTTTCAAAGACGAAAACTACAATGAGTCCACTGCGACTTATGTGGTGATGTATAATCCTACAACATTCAGCCAGGAATTCAAGTCTAAATGGATTCCAGAAGAAGGGCCTTCCGATGGAAAACAATATCAATTCAGGACATTGGAATCTGACTCGGTATCTTTTGAGTTTCTTTTCGATGCCAGTGCTGCTTCCCCGCCAAGTGAGGACAAATCAGGTGATACAAATTTCTCTTACCTCGGAGAGGACAAGCCAAATCTGGAAAGTATCTCTAGCAATAAAATCTCTGCGATAGAACTTATAAATCAGGACAAACACGTAGATCGTGCAATTCGGAAGTTTCTTGATATCACACAAAACATTCAGTCTGACACGCATAAGCCAAATTACCTGCAGATCAACTGGGGAGCCTATCAATTCAGAGGAGTTTTGGCCTCAGCCACAATTAATTACAAACTTTTCAACAGCTCAGGCCTGCCCATTAGAGCAACTGTCACGGCCAATTTTGACCAATCCCTTTCCCGACAGGAACAAGCCGCAACTACAGCCCGGACTTCACCAGACCTGACTCATGAGCGCATTGTAAAAGCTGGAGACACCTTGCTTTTAATGTGTCAAAGAATCTATGGAACACAGGAATATTACTTGGAAGTAGCCCGCGCAAACCAATTGGGAAATTTCAGAAAACTCATTCCGGGCCAGAAACTCATTTTTCCCCCAATAGCAAAAAACTGATATGCCTTTAGTCCCGATAGCTACACAAAGCAACCTAGATCATGCCACCTTCAAAGTATATTCTGAAGGTCAAGAACTCCCGCCTTCTGTAGGAGTGGCAATGATTGCTATCCGCAAAGCTGTGAATAAAATTCCGATGGCGAAGCTGGTGCTTTTCGATGGGGATATCTCAACGGGTGAGTTCCAATGGAGTGAAGGCGACTTATTCAAGCCAGGTGTAAAACTGAAAATTGATGCGGGATATGATAATAGGGAGGAGACTATTTTCGAAGGAATAATTATCAAGCATGGACTGGAAATCTATACCGACAAAGCATCAAGACTAATTCTAGAGCTTCGTGATCCTGTGATCAAAATGACTGTCGGGAGAAAAAATAAGTACTTTTTTGAAAGTAGCGACAGCGATGTGATGGAAGAGTTGATTGGCAAATATTCCGGTCTGGAAGCTGAGGTAGAAAGCACTAGTTTATCTCACGCAGAGATTGTTCAATACCACGCTACTGACTGGGACTTCATCCTGAGCAGAGCTGACGCAAATGGACAAATCGCTACAACAGAAGCTGGAAAAGTAACTATCCAAAAGCCACAAACCAGTGCTGATCCTATCATCGAACTTCAATATGGAGATAATGTCGTAGAGTTTGAGGCCGAGATGGATGCAAGGCAGCAATATGCTGCGACAACAGGATTTAGCTGGGATTTCATCAAACAAGAAGTAGCCGAAAAAGAGGGAGCTAATCCATCTATGGACTTTCAAGGGGACATCAGTGGCGATGATCTAGCAGCAGTTATTGGTCTGGAATCCTTCCAGATGCAGCATGGTGGTCTATTAGCAGACGAAGAACTTCAGGCTTGGACCGATGCTGGTCTGATGCGAAGCCGACTTTCGAAAATTCAAGGCAGGGTAAAAATTCTTGGTGATAACACGGTAAAACCCGGAGACATGGTAGAGCTGAAGGGCTTTGGATCACGATTTAATGGCAAGGCCTTCGTGTCTGCCGTCTACCACGAGATCTCTCCCAATCAAAAATGGTTTACCCACCTAGGTTTGGGCTTGGATCCAAAATGGGTTTCTCAGCAATACGATGACATCATCGATGTGCCTGCAGCAGGACTGGTTCCAGCAATCAAAGGCTTACATATCGGCATTGTGACTGCATTAGAAGGCGATCCTGATGGAGAAAATCGAATTAAGGTAAGACTACCGCTCATAAGCAAAGATGAAGAAGGAATCTGGGCAAGATTTGCGTCACCCGATGCTGGAAATGAACGGGGAATATATTTCAGACCAGAAATTGAAGATGAAGTCATAGTCTCTTTTATCAATGAGGACCCTCGAGATCCAGTGATTTTGGGCATGCTTCACAGTAGTACCAAACCTTCTCCCTTTGAAGAGAAAGATGATAATCACGAAAAAGGGATTGTAACTAGAGACAAACTCAAGTTGCTTTTCGATGATGACAAAAAGACAATTTCTATTGAGACTCCAAATGGAAATAAAATCCTCCTCACAGATGACGAGGGAGCTATCCTTTTGGAAGATGAAAATGGAAATAAGATCAGTATGAATAGCGATGGGATCACAATCGAAAGCGCTAAGGATCTCATTTTGAAAGCGAATGGAGATGTTTCCATTGAAGGAACCGGTGTGGAGGTAAAAGCCAGTGCCCAACTCAAAGCTGAAGGGTCAGCAGGAGCAGAAGTTTCCTCTGGAGGACAAACAGTTATTTCAGGTTCACTAGTACAAATCAACTAAACTATGCCTGCAGCAGCACGATTCGGAGATACAACTACACATGGGGGAACCATCATTGGCCCAGGAGAACCTACGGTATTGATCGGAGGTATGCCTGCGGCAGTTTTGGCTGACAACCATGCCTGCTCATTGCCTCCAAATTCCCATCAGCCAACAGTCAGCCCCTTCATAGCTGGAAGTGCAACTGTCTTAATTGGAGGAAAACCCGCAGTGAGAGTTGGGGATGCATGTGTATGCGGTGCTTCAGCTGCTGTGGGAGAACCAACTGTAATCATTGGATAACATGGAAAATAACAAATCATTTCTAGGTAGAGGCTGGGCATTTCCAGTGACTTTCAGCTCTGAAAGCCAGCAAGTGCAGATGGCAGAAGATGAGGAGGATATCCAGCAGAGCCTAATCATACTCCTAAATACTACGCTGGGAGAACGGGTCATGCGTCCTGATTATGGTGCAAATATGGAGGATCTACTATTTGAAGCGCTGAATGTGACCACTGCAAATATGATTGCAAACCGAATCAAAAAAGCGATTCTGTTCCATGAGCCAAGAGTGAAAACTGAAGACATAGACCTAAGGCCAGATTATAATGAAGGAAGAATCGAGGTCTTGGTCACCTATACCATCATTGCCACAAACAACCGAAGAAACTTGGTGTATCCTTATCTATTCACCGAAGCAACAGACATTGAATTATGAGTAAAGACTGCAACGATCTTACCCTTCCCGGCAACGGAACTAGCCGCGCGCAAAGACTTATAGAAGGTCTTTTGCCTGACTGTGTCCGTGTGGATGAGCGGAAAATGGAAGATTTGCAGGCATTTGCAGTAAAAATTGCAGGAGAATTAAAATTCATCAAAAATGAAGATCCTTGGACTGTAGGAGATTGGTCAGGATTTTTCGATCAGAAAATACAGGAAAACCAATTAACCAACCCTCATTTTGCTCTTTTCCTCGCCTTCTTAAAGCTTTTCAATTTTGCGCAGCAGGACATCAATTCTATAACCCAGAGGCATTTAGATTTTTATTACCGTGATGTACTTCGGTTGAAAGAAAAGCCGGCAGAGTCTGATCAGGTTTATTTGATTATTAAGCTTGCAAAGCATATTCAAGAACATTTTCTTACCAAAGACACGGACTTCAAAGCTGGAAAAGATGACTTAGGAAAAGAAATTCTTTTTCAAACAACAGATCCAAACGTTATCAACAAGGCTGAGGTCAGTTCATTGATGAGTCTTTTTAAAGATGAAAATGGAAGGCTTTACAAATCCTCAATTGCCAATTCCGCAGATGGATCGGGTGCAGAAATTCTGTCTGAAGAGAAACAATGGAAGACCTTTGGAAAACCCTCTACACAATTCCCAAATCAGGATCGAGAGCTAGCCACCATAGGCTTTGCATTTGCTTCTCCCATTCTGCTGATGGGAGAAGGAACACGCAAAGTTTCCTTAAGAATTCGATTTGAACCAACCGAGGGGTTATTAGAAAGATTGCGAACGCTCGCGCTGGATAAAACCTTTGAAATCTGGTTTAGCGGAGAAGAAGAGTGGATTCGCGCAACTATAGGATGGGAAAACGCTGCAGATACTGTGGATGCAGAAGTGTTGGCATTTTTAAATAATGCTACTTCTTGGCAAGACATCGCTGGGCTGGAACCTCAATTCGGGCCAGTAATAGATGATCCTGAATTTGGCCAGCACCGTCCGTTCAAGGGCTATGACATAGGAGAGATCACTGCTAAAAATATTCTAAGTCGAAGAGATTCATTTTCTACCAAGAGATTTTCGACTTTGAATCAAGTAGAAGCAGTCCGCGGAGTTGGCTCAGACAAAATCAATGACCTCCGCTACTCCTTTCGGAACACCAAACACAAGCTCATTTCTGGTCCTTACGGAATCGATCTGATTTTGAATTGTATGCTGCTGCCGGAGGATCCAGCAGTGGTAAATTATGACGAAGAAGTCCTGCTGCAACGAATTCAAACCAATTCACCAATTATGAAAGTGAATTTGGCGAATACCATCCAAAGCTATGGCTATGAGATTCTGAAAGATTGTGAGGTAAAATCAGCCACTATCAAAATCGATGTAGCTGGCGTAGAAAACCTGATCCTGCAGAACGACCAGACCATTTTACCGATTGGCAAAAACATTCAGCCCTTTGGATTCAGGCCAGTCAAAGGATCGAATTTTTATATCGGAAGTAAGGAGGTTTTTGGTAAATCCCCGAAAACGGTTGAGTTGAAATTCAAATGGCATGGACTACCGGAAGCTACCACGGGATTTGAAGACCAATATGCAGGTTATGAATCTCGAAATAACCAGAGCTTTACAGCAGCTGTGGATTTCTTGGATCAGAAAACCTGGAAACCCATCAACGCATCAAAATCACTATTTCAAGGAAATAATAGTCTTCCACTAAGCACTGACAAAACAATAAATCTCAGCGGTGCAGCTTGGAATTCAATCACAGAAGATCCCGATTTAGAGCACCTTACCCAATGGTCCCCAGCTTCCAACCGTGGTTTTCTTCGATTAAAACTGAACAGCCCAGATTTTGGACACAAGGAATACCCTCTACTTTTTGCCAAGGCTGCACTTTCCCAAGCTTCACCAACAATTACTGATATAGCTCTTCCTAAAGAGCCATATACTCCAGAACTTCAAACGGTTAGTCTAGATTACACTTCTGAGGAAGAACTGAATTTGAAGCAAAGTAAATGGGATGGTTTTTTTCATCTTGGGGCATTTGGAGAGGCAAAAGTTTCAGGACAGAATGAGAGTTCACCATTGCTGCCTAACTATTCTGATGAAGGAGAATTGCTAATTGGACTTTCTTCTCATCAAAAATCACAAAACATTCAGCTCTTAATTCAGATTCTGGATGGCTCTGCCAATCCTGAGAAACCTGTTCCTCAAGTCAATTGGAGCTATTTGGCAGGAAATCAATGGAAAGAATTTGATAAATATTCCGTCCTAATTGATGAAACAAATGGACTGATTCAAAGTGGATTGGTATCCTTTGCTATGCCCCGAGAGGCAGATAATACGCATACGATTCTGACAGATCAGCTTACTTGGCTGAAAGCTTCAGTCAATTCTGATTCGGATGCTATCCCTGATTTTATTGCAGTTCTAGCACAAGCCGTCAAGACAAAGTTTGAATCCTACGAGAACGATCCTTTGCGAGTGGGGAAAGCAATCCCAGCAGAAACTATCAGCAAACTTAAAATAGGTGAAAGTGCGATCAGTAAAATCCTGCAGCCTTTTTCATCCTTTGGAGGCAAAACTGCTGAATCCTCCAATGATTTTTACCAACGAATTGCTGAGCGGATTCGCCATAAGCAACGTGCAATCACATCTTGGGATTACGAGCATTTAGTTTTGGAGGAATTCCCTGCAGTGTATCAGGTAAAGAGCCTCAATCATACTAGCTACGATGGAGATCTCACAAAATACCGTGCCTTGGCTCCTCGAAATGTGACTTTGGTCATTATCTCAAATGTGCAAAACAAAAATGCCATCGACCCGCTTCGTCCAAAAGCAAGTGTAGCCCAGCTGTCTACGATCCGAGATTTTATCACAAGAATAAATCCTCCGGGAGTTTTCCTACATGTGGTAAATCCAGTATTTGAGGAGATTCAGGTCAGAACAAAAGTGAAATTTCACTCCTGGGCGGACAAGAACTTTTTTGCCAGAAAACTGGAAGATGATCTCAAGGCTTTCCTTTCTCCTTGGGCATTTGAAACGGATTTCGATTGGACTTTCACCGAATCTTTACACAGCTCAGTGGTACTTCACTTTGTGGAAAAACTGGAATATGTGGACTACTTGACCTGCTTTGAACTTTACCATCTGGTCAAAAATCCAGTTTCTGGAGAACACCTTTCAAGAACCAGAGTAGAGGCAGCCAAAGGCACTCGCGGAGTTTCGGTCCTTGGGTCAATCGGCACATTGAATTCCTATGGAGATCATCTTATTGAAGTGTTGGAAACTGAGGATTGCCTCTGTGAGGACAATGAAATAAAACCAGCTGCGAGCATCGCATCTGTAGAAGACGAGGACTTGGATGAGGCATTTTGATACTTAAAAAAATGGAACAGTCAATAACCATATCGAAAGCGAAACCTACCATCAAAAGCATGGATTATGAGCTACTGCGTACTGAAGCAATCAGCTATATCCAACGCGTGGGAGGAAAAATATGGACTGACTACAATAGTCACGACCCTGGCATCACCATTTTGGAAGTACTTTGTTATGCAATTACAGATTTGGGATACCGAAGCAATTTTCCCATACAGGATCTCCTAGCTGATGAATCTGGAAGCTTGAAAAACCAATTTTTCTCAGCTTCCGAGATCCTTCCCTCCACACCTGTCACGATAAATGATTATCGGAAATTTTTGATGGATGTGGAAGTCCTCGATGAAGAGGATTTAGAATGCCCTCGTGCTGGAATCAAAAATGCCTGGGTAATTATTCGCGAAAGCAATGAAATTGCTATTTATCCTGACAGAAAAGAAAAAACCTTAGCATACAACCCTTTTCCAACAACCGAAGAAGCTCTTCAACTTGGGATTTTGTACGATGTTTTGCTGGAGTTTGACTCTTGCGAGAATCTTGGAGACCTCAACGAGAATAAAATTAGCATGGAAATCGAAGTCGTGGAACACCCAGATTTGGAAGGTGTGGTCATCGATATCCAGATTGAATTCCCGAGATGGGATGATACCAAAGTGGATTGGGCAGATTCGGTTAGCATCCGCAAAAATGTACATGCAATCTCCATTCAATTCCAAAATGTGCCGGATGGGATTACGCTTGAATTCGACCTCAGTCCAAGCAATCTCATTGAATTAAAAGGTAACAAACTAGTGGCTGAGGGCCTTGATCCTCTTGAGGGACTAGGAACTTTGAGCAATCAGGTAAATACGTTCACCTACTCTAGTCCTGAGGGTATCTTGGCATTTTACCTGAAAAAAGTAGCCAAAATCAGACAGATTCTCGGGAAGGCAAAAGGGAGTTTACATGCCCATAGAAACCTATGTGAGGATTTTGTGGATTTTCATGCATTGAGAGTGGAGGAAATCCTGGTTTGCGCAGACATAGAACTGTCTCCAAACGCTCCTATTAATGAAACTGAAGCACTGATTTTTCAAACAATAAGCGCATTTCTTTCTCCTCAGGTCAACTTTTTCAATTTGGAAGAGATGCTCAATCGCTGCAAAAATGAAGCATTGCCGATAGCCAAGATCCAGCAAAATCCAGCAAAAATCTGGATCGAAATACCAACCTCTGACTATCCAAAACCAAAGTCCAGCTTAAGTATAATCGGCTCGGGTGGAAACGTAGGTATCTATGAGGCGCTTGAGGTGAGAACAGATCCAAAAAACAGTAAACTCTGCGAAATCCTACTTAGTCCAAATTTCCCCTCACCGGTTTTGATGGATGACGATCAAGTATTTCTAGGAAATTGGGAGGAATCTCAATGCATCCCAACAGAAAAACTTTTCGAAGGACCACTCCTAAAACATGGCTTTATAGATGAAGGAGAACTAGCTAAAGCCGACCGAAGATCCAGCATTCATGTAACGGATCTGATCCATATAATTATGGACATTCCAGGTGTGAAGGCAGTTAAAAGTATCCAAATAGCGAACAAACCACAGGATAATGCCAGCGGATCTATTCCATCTAAAAGTGTAAGATGGTGTCTTGAATTAGCAGTGGATGAGTATTACGTCCCAAGACTAAATACCGAACTGTCTAAAATCACTTACTACAAGGAAGAATTGCCTTTCCGGGCAAATCGGGAGAAGGTCGAAGATTTGTTGCAAGAATATAAAGCTGGCGAACGCAAGCAAAAGATCTATTATCCTAAAATGGATTTCGATTTGCCAACGGGAAATTTCAGAGATCCGGGAAATTACGATTCCATCCAAAATGACTTTCCGCTGGTCTACGGTATCACAGAAGCCGGTATGCTTCCAAAATCCCAAGGGAGGCCGAATCTGCTCCAAGTGCAGCAATTGAAGGCCTATTTGATGGTTTTTGAGCAGATGCTGGTGAATTACTTGAGTCAACTTGCCAATACTAGACACCTATTTTCCATAGATAATAGCACTGATGAATTTGGAAACCCAATCATTGATGCGACTTATTTTTCCCAGAGCTTAGAAAATCTAACACCTGATGGAGCAGCGCTTTGGAAGGATTTAGTAGCTCTTGAACCTACAGTCAAAGAAATTACAGAGTCGGTCGAAGACTTTCAAATCAGAAGAAATCGCTTCCTGGATCATTTGTTAGCACGTTTTGCCGAGCAATTTACCGACTACGGTTTACTTGCGCTGCGACTAAACCCTGTAAAAGGCCAAGCTAGATTGATTGAGGACAAAATGGCTTTTCTCAATAACTATCCGAAAATCTCCTCTTACCGAGGAAAAGGATTTGACTACAAAATCGGAGATCATTTTTGGCATCGGGAAAACTTGTCTGGACTGGAAAATAGGATCCAAGGATTAATGGGAATTAGAGAAAAATCTGCTTCCTGGCTCCGATTCTCTCCTGCATTTGAATTTGTGGAAGCTTCTGGCAACTGGAAAGTTCAGGTGAAGGATTCTTCAGATGTAGTTCTATTCGAATTAAAAGCAGTTTTTCAAAGTAAAGAAGAAGCTGCTTTGGCGTTAGAAATTGCACTTTTGATCGGAGCAAGCAAAGAAAATTACCAGATTAGCACAGGAGATTCAGGCTTCTCATTTGAATTGCATTGGGATGGAAAAACTGTAGGATCAAGCTTAAAAGTTGATTTTGGCGACGATACCGAAGGAGGTGATGCAGATCTTGCTCTTACGGAAGTTTGGGAGATTTTTCGAGAAGAATTCTTAAACAATCCCCTCGCAAATCGCAAGAATTTAAGTCTTGCTTTGGAGGCATTTTGGGAAGCCGATATCACAGTTAGCCTAGCTCCCGCGCCTCCGAAATACACCTTAGAATATGCTCTTTTTGACGCCCCTTTCGGGGCTGGGATAAAATTGATTGAAGGAACTTTGGAAGTAGAAGTTCCAGACGCTACTTCAGAACTGGAGCTACAAGAGCTAGCAGAAGAACGGCTAGAAGAGCTTATTTGGCAGATTTGCACTGCTGGAGTAATGCAAGCAGCCTATGTTACTGATCCTGCTCCTTATTCTTCACCTTATAAATTCTCAGTTAATGATCCAATCCGTGGGGGTATGCTTGCTAAAAGTGTGGAATCTAACTTCAATGCTCCTTTAGCCACATCCATTTTAAATGAGGATTGGGGAGATGCTTGGCTGGTTCAAGCTGGATTCGAACCAATAGAATTGAACTTCACAGAAGCCACGGCGATTGGTCCATTCATTCAGCTCAAAGCCAATCCAATGCCGCAAAAGTCTGATCAGATTCATTTCGAGCGTGCTTTTGAGATTATTGGGTTAAATGTAGAAGCACATGAAATTAAAATAGCAGGGCTACAAGCAGCACTCTTTGAAGATTTCGAGGATTTTGAAGTTCAATTTATACAGGGTGAAACCGAGCATTTGATTTACTACACCATCCATCAAATCCGGGAAGAAGATGGGGATACTATATTGGTAACTAAGAAAAAGCCAAGGCCTGACTTGGTAGAAAATCCTGAAAATGCCGAAGAGCAGCCCGGAGGTTTCGTGATTCTCAGCAGACAGTTTGAGGTAAAAACTGTGATTGGAGACTCTTTTAGAATACTAGGCGGAGCGGAAACGAAAGCAATTCAAAAAGTACAGCAATTTTTCGTTCGGGAATTTTTCTCACATGAAGGGACACATCTGATCGAGCATATTTTACTCAGACCAAAAGTAAAAGGTAAATATAAGCTGCCTGATGGACTTGGCGGATTTGTCAATGAAATCCTGGAAGATAAGCTCCTAGATCCGCACTCAGAAGATGAATGTGTCTGCACACTTGATGATCCTTATACCTGCATGGCGCATGTGATTTTGCCTTATTGGGCAGGTCGCTTTACAACTACAGACTTCAGGAGATTTCTGGAGAAAAAGATAAAAAGGGAGACTCCAGCGCATGTGTTTTTGACCATTTGCTGGATTAGTCCTAGCCATATGAAAGCGTTGGAATTGGCCTGGAAACTTTGGCTACTCGAAACGCTAAAATCTACTCAGGAGCCCAAAAAGCTTGCTGAGACACTCGCAGGGCTAATTGATGCCTTGGCGCAAATCCGAAACGTCTATCCTGTAGGCACTCTTCACGACTGTGACGAGGATGACAATTTGGAAAACTCCATCATTCTCAACTCCTCATCACTGGGAGAATTTTAACCACAACGATTATGAGCCAGATCATTTCAACTTATCCGATTTTTGAAGGTAGCCAGGTACTGACCAGTACTCAGCTCAACCAGCTCTCCGCCTACCTGGATCAGCAAGGCAGGCTCACCCGATCAAAGCTCATCGGAATTGGTGTAGTCTGCGGAATGCAGGTTCAGCCCTATCCGCAAAGTCTGCAGATTACAAAGGGATTAGGAATTACATCCGAAGGCTTTTTGATCCAAGGAGGCACTTTCAATGCGACACATTATCGCCCATATTCGTTACCAGAGGGCGTAGTTTACAAGCCTTTCAAGGACGTGGATCATGAGGTTTCACTTTTCGAATTACTGACAGAAGTCCCTACTGATAACACAGGCGTAAAAAAACTGACTAATCCCGCCAATTTTCTAAATGATAAATATGTCCTCGTTTTTCTGGAAATCTTTGACAAAGACCTGAAATCCTGCCTTGGGAATGCTTGCGATGATCGTGGTCAGGATCGATTACTTACGCTGAGAAGGCTTGTTGTAAGCGGAGCGGATTTGGATAAAATTCTAACTAAATCTTCCAACGTTCGTGCACCATTTTCAAATGCCTTAGACCTTCCAGAATTTTTTCCCCAAACCCCGCTATTTTACCCGGAAAATCCTGAATCAAATGAATATGAAGCTTTTGTAAAACACTATCAAAACTATATATCCCAAGCATTAAGCAAGGAATTTTTCGAAGCGATTTCACTTTCATATACCATTTTTGAACCTATCCTAAGTAAGGGTTATAACTTTTCCAACCCGCTGGATAATGCTACTTTACAAAACAAGATCTCTACCATTTCTTCTTTAATAGAAGGTAATCCAGCAGAAATTCAGGGCATTCAATACCTCTGGGATTTCGCCAAGGAACTTCTGAAAGCATACAGAGAATTCCGTGATTCCGCAGTTGAGCTTTGGTACAATTGTGTGACAGATAGCTCACTTTTCCCACTTCATTTGATGCTCGGTCGGGCAAAAACTAGCTCAGAAACACATGCCCAATTCCTAAAATATCGTCATGGGTTCGTACAGCCACCCATATTCAATCAGCAGAAATTGCTTGCAGAAACCTGTATTCAGCGACATAGAAGGGTGATTTTAATGCTTGAAAAGCTTGAAACAGAAATATTTAAAAAAGCTGACACTGAAAAATTCCCAATCAAGATCACTCCTTCCAAAGAAAAATTGGGGCTGTTGGGAAATCGTGCGCTTCCATATTATTACGACATCAAGTCAAAAGGAGCTATATCAACCTGGTTTTCTCTGGAAAACAGCTGGGTAGATCCAGGGTATATTCAGTTGTTGAACCCAGCAAGAATACCTGTTCAATCTTATGATAACCAACCAGATGATGAGGCTACCGAGGCCAAAAACCCTATTGAAACTCCCCTATTCTTTGACATAGAATCTTATCCTTTTCTGCGGATTGAAGGGCACCTAGGAAAACCATTAGACAGCACACTCAATTATTTGAATCAGCTCATTTTACAATTCAACCTCCCAATACATGTGGAAACCCTTCATTTAGGTGAAGTAGGTAAAGTAGAATTAATAGAAGATTGTGGATGGAAAGACCTTCAGGAAGAGTATGCTTTCCAACGGTATTTTATGCTTGGGATGATCATGGAATTGAAACAGATTTTTGACTACGTGACGGAATATGCCAAGGACTCTGAAGAGGAGGATTTCACCTCCAACGAGTTCTATATAAAAGCTTCCGAGGTTTTGGATTTACTTGTTGGGATGGTTAATGCTTTGCCAGAATGTCTCAAAGATTTGGTTTGGACAACCTTTCAAAACACCTATAAAAAACTACTTCAATACTTAATTGATTTCGCTTTGTTGGAATCAGGCCTTTTGAATCAGGTAAAAGCAAATCCAGAAAACACCAAAGAATTGGATTTCTATAATGGCATATTGATGAGGCTTTCGCCAGTTCTTTATAGGATTTTAGATTTGTTTTTCTTCACCAAGCTGCAGCGAATTTATACCAGCTATGAAAATCGGATTCAGCAGCTTGTCAAAGCAAATCAATTTTCTACCTACCTCAAAAAACACAATGGGCTTACCCATGAGGCTGGTGTATTGAAAGCAGGCACTTTCTTTTTGCTCCATGATGCGAAGCAAGAGCGCATTATCGGAGATTTCAGCTTGCCTTATTACTGTTGTGAATGCTCGCCATGCCTGGATGCTTGTGGAGAGCAAGGGTTCTCTTTACCTCCATTCGCCAGGCCAGATTATGCAGTAGCCTATACAGAGCAACCAATCAAGCTGGAGATCACCTTAAACGACGCCTTAGTTTCGGGCAGAAGCTATGTTGTTTTAGCGTCTGGATCATCCTCCGCTCAGAATGGAAAAGTAGAAAAAGACCCAAATTCAAATAGTTTCAGATACACTTCGGCTCCAGGATTTACCGGGGTCGACAGTTTCCAATATGTCCTACGGGATACCAAAACAAATCAATCCGATCAGGGAAAAGTCAGCATTTTAGTCAAAGGCGCACTGGGTTGTTATTCTATTGAGGTGCTTAATTGCTGGGGAATTGAACGAGTAAGACAGACACTGGAGGAAAGAAAAATTGAAGCCGCAAACGAGTCGGATTCTCGTGCTGTTGACTTGCTTCTGAAAAGTCTCACAGATACAAAAGGCTTCTCAATTGACGAAATTAGGTTCAGCGTATTGGAAGATGAGCAATCAAGGAGGCAGCTACTGAGTTGCCTAGGACTCCTAACTGATCAGATGACTTATCAACAACAAGAACAAGCAATCTTGGATCATCAGGGGAAAAATTGTGGAGCAATAGTAACTCCAGAATGTACTTCGCTAGGAGTGAAAGGGACTGTGACAGGAGTGGATGGAAATGTTCTTTCCAAAGTAAGAGTGACGGTGGTTGGGGAAGATCTAAACACATTTACTAATGGTGAGGGAATATACGAAGTCCAATTCCAATCGCCTGGCCAAACATTACTTTTTGAATTTGACGGATTTGAAAACCAAGAGGTGGAAATCTGCAGCCAAAGTGAAGCGAACGTAACGTTGGTTCCAAGTCCTAAACCAGCCAGAGAATGTTATTCCATCGCAATTATCTCCACATGGCAAGAAGATTTCATTCGAGCCGTAGCAAAAGACAGACAATTGACTCGTCCATCAGGAAACCTTCCTGAAGTGATCACTAATCTGCTGGAAAGCCTAAGATCAACTGCTGGCTTCACCTCCACAGAACTTCGCGAAACGACTGCAAGTTCTTCGGAAATTCAAAAAATGATTTTGGAAAGTGTAGGCATAGACTCAGCTAGTATAAGTCCAAAACTGTATGCGACAAGAATTGAGGAATACCAAAATAGTAATTGCGGTGCTCGACGAGTGATTGTGGGTAGAGTGTCCTCCGAGCTATTAACTGCCGATGAAATCAAGGTAATCTTGGACTCAAATAAAGTGTCCTATTTGGAAACTTCTGATAAAACCGTCCTAGATGAAACTTACAGAGCTGCAATCACTGACTCCGCCTTGACTGAAAAGGACCTCACTCTTCTGAAGAAAGACACATTGATTAATATTCTCAAGGAAAAGTCAATATCCACCAGCTCTGCTGACAACAAGAGTGTGTTAATTGGAAAAATCCTGGGTAAATAATGGCTTCACATTTGATCCATCGGCAACTTATAGAAGCAAACTTTCAGAATAAGGAAATTGCTTTATCTGGGCAAAACTTGCTTCAGGAACGCTATAAAAATGTCTTAATTCCATTGATGGAGCAGGTATTTGATGAATATAGCCCCAAAAGTTGGTCTCTCAGGATAGAAAAATTAGAACTTGACTTAGGAAGATTCCCTGCTGATCTGCCCGAAAAAATGATGCGTGATAGGCTAAGAGATGTGCTTGAAGATCAGCTCAGGAAAATCTACTTAGAAAAAGGAATTTTAGCTGATCCGACCTCCACTTCTAATTTCAAGAAAGAAAAACCTGGATTATCTAAAATTCATTCTGACTGGGAAAAAATCACTTTTTACCTTATTCACGGGAGACTTCCTTGGTGGACTTCATCCAAAGAAAAAAAATCCATTCAATCGCTTTTCAATCAAGTACTGAATGAAAATCATTCCTTACTCAAATCCTGGTTGAAGGAAAATCCTATTTCCTTGGCTACGGCAAAAAGACTGTCTGTTCTCCTTACTGAAAATGAACTGGAAAGTATATTTCAAAGTGGCTCAGGGCCTACTAAACAGGAGTTCAAACTCATTTTAAACTTCCTCGAACTATTGCTTACTGAATCAATCCTCAAGAAAGCTGAAATTCGATTTTGGTTAAGTGCCGTTGTATTGTTTTCTCTCTTTGGAAGAAAGACTGGGCTCACTTCATTTATCCAATCTGGATTTGCATCATTGAAAACACAGGAAAAAAAGAAAGCTGTAGAAACAGCGCAATTTCTGATTTTCATGAGCAAGTTTATTGTCCAATTCAGTAGCAATAAACCTGCCTCAGAGAACGGAAAAATAGCCTCTGAATCTCTCAATTTGGTTAGGAATAAGAATATTGATTTTTCAAAAGTCGAAAAATTTCTACCCTCGGTTACTTCATTTTGGAAAACCGTTGTGGAAAACTTAATCAGTGAATCATTACCTAAGAAGGAGTTATCCACAGCCAATAATGAGCTTGAAAAGCTAGAATTTCTTGAGAATAATTTGGCGCAATCAAAAGCACCAGACCTAGACGAATTGATAGTTATCAACAACGCCGGTCTGGTCTTGACAGCAGCTTTTCTTCCTCGATTTTTTGAAAATTTAGGCTTGGTGAAATCAGGTAGATTCATTTCTGATCAAGCTCAATTGAGGGCAGTAGTGATTCTGCAGGAAATGCTCGGAACAGATCAAGAATATGACGAGACAGATTTGATTCTTAACAAGCTTCTTTGCGGAATTCCGCCTGCAGCAGCGCTCGGCTTACTTCCAAAAATCACTTTGTCTGAAAAAGAAGAAATCACATCTCTTCTTAATAGCATGGCGGAGCAATGGACAGCTTTAAAAAGCCGCTCCGGAAAAATGGTTTCTGAGGGATTTTTCCAACGGGAAGGATCACTTAGAAGAGTTAGTAAGGGTTATCAACTTCAGATCCAACGAATGCCTTTCGATCTATTGTTGGATCGCCTGCCTTGGACTATCGGGATGATCAAGCTGCCTTGGATGGATGAACTAATAGCTGTAGAATGGTAAAATCGAACCCAAATAATGCGGAGGTAGTTCAGGCAGAGCTAGACTGGCTTCAGACACTTCTGAAAGCTCGATCGGCAATGAATGCCAATTCTGGTTCGAGTATTCGGGACGTCTTAGAAATTCCCGCTCCAACTTTTGAAAAGGAGTCTGGCTCATATGCCAGGCTTATTCAGCGACTAAATCTATCTGCAGAGGAAAGATTCTTATTGATTTTGGCAGCTGTCCCTCATATCAAGCCTCAGATGCTGGATATGTTTATGGGAAAAAATCAGCTGACCCAGCAGATTTTCACAGAATTCGGCGGTAGAAAAGGCAAAAACCACAACGGTTTTATCCCCACAGGCGAGACTGTTCTTTTTATCCTTGCTGGAAGCGACCTCGCAAAGCGATTCAAATACCTCGGCTTGTTCAGTCAAGAAACCACACTTTTCAAAGAAGGTCATTTAAAGCTCAGTGATACGGATCCTGATGATCCCTACCTGAATGGAACCCTGACTATCTCCCGAGATACACTTCAAGAAATAACCAGTGGTACTGTTCGTAAGCCTGATTTCAGTGCAGATTTTCCTGCGCAATTATTGGAAACAGAAATGAGCTGGGATGACCTCGTGCTCAATCCACATACTGAAGAGGAGCTTCGGGAGATTGAAATCTGGCTTAAGCACAAGGATAAATTGCTTCAAGAATGGGGCATGCATAAGAAACTAAAGCCCGGCTTCAAGGCGCTTTTCTATGGACCTCCTGGCACAGGAAAAACGCTGACTACAACGCTACTTGGACAAAAACTAGGATTGGATGTCTACCGAATCGATCTCTCGCGAATGGTATCAAAGTATATCGGAGAAACTGAAAAAAATCTTGCGAAGATTTTTGATCGGGCGGAGCGAAAGGGATGGATCTTATTTTTCGATGAGGCTGATGCTCTTTTTGGAAAAAGGACTTCTGTCTCCGACGCACATGACCGGTATGCAAACCAAGAGGTTTCTTATTTACTTCAGCGGATTGAAGACTATGATGGCTTGGTGATTTTGGCTACGAATCTTAAAAACAACTTGGATGAAGCCTTTATGAGAAGATTTCAAGCCTCTGTTTTTTTTCCTATGCCTCAGCCTGATGAACGAAAAAAACTCTGGAAAAAAGGATTTCCGTCCAATGTAGAACTGGAAGATCGCATTGATTTGCAGGAATTGGCACGAACCTATGAGCTTTCTGGAGGATCTATAATTCAGGTGATTCAGCATAGTCTTTTGATGGCTTTGGATCAGCAAAGTGCCCAAGTAAAGCTTGGCGATATCAAAGAAGGAGTTAGAAGAGAATATCATAAAATGGGAAGGACAATATGAGGAAGAAAGTCAGAAAAAAGCAGGATCAAGATAAAGATCAAGAAGATGTGGTGGTCGTAGTAGCTGAGAAGGAAAAGGAGAAAGATCAAAAACCAGAAGTGAAAATGACTCCTGTGGAAGAAGAACAAGAGCCGATGACACCGTTGGCAGCTGCATCTCCGATGAAAGCTGAAGTAAAAAAATAATATGGGAGCTCTAGCTGAACGTAAGCCTATGCCTATGCCATTGAGAAATGGGGAGGGAAGACATACGATTCAGCCAAGCTTAAAAATTGGTCGACCCGGAGACAAATACGAACAAGAAGCCGAATCTGTAGCAAATCACGTGGTGATGGCTCCTTCAAATGCAGCACCCGCATTAGCGATGAGTCCCGCACCAGCTTCTGAGGCAGCTTTTCAAATGAAAGTAGAAGAGGAGGAAGAAACGCTTCAAATGATGCCTTTTGCAGAAAGCACTTCCCTTCTTCAACTGAGTTCCATGGAAGAAGAAGAATCCATCCAACTCAGCCCAGATTTTTCCAAAACAATCCAAAGACAGGAAGAAGAGGAAGAATCTATCCAACTTTCGGCAGATGGCACAGCTATAACTTCTCCAGACATTTCTTCACAAATCACCCAGAGTAAAGGTTCAGGCCAAGCACTTCCCGCACCAGTTCAAGCGGAAATGGGAAGTAAGATTGGAGCGGATTTTAGCGGAGTCAGCATTCACACCGATTCTCAGGCAGTTGGAATGAGCAATGCTCTTGGAGCACAGGCATTCACGCACGGAAATGATGTCTATTTCAACGAAGGAAAATATCAGCCGGAATCTTCTCAGGGTAAGCATTTGCTGGCCCATGAATTGACCCATACCGTACAGCAAGGAGCTGCTCCTGTTCAGCGAATGCCACTTCAGCAGATTAGCTCAACAAAACCTCAAGTACAGCGCCTACCCTGGGCTGTGAGAGAAGGATTGGCTGAGTTTGCCAGCTATATTCCAGGCTATTCCTTACTAACAGTTATTATCGGATATGACCCATTGGCCGGCAGAAGTGTTGAAAGAAATGGTCCAAATCTCCTTCGTGGACTTTTAGGGCTTATTCCGGTTTTCGGGATGCTACTTTACAATAAGCTGGATGAACTAGGAATCATCAACGATGCCTTTACTTGGGTAGAAAGCGAGATGACTTCTCTCAATCTAACTTCCAGCAGACTGAGTGATACATTGGAAGAAGCTTGGGACCGAATGGGGCTTACGGAAGGCTGGGATGGGAATATTAGGATTCTGGATCAGACTTTTGGACAACTCTATCGAGACATAGTCACTTTTGCAGGTAGGGTAAAAGACCAGATTTTCAACCTAATCAAAGATGCATTAATGGCAGGGCTAAAAGCACTTGCCGATGCTTTCCCAGGATATCCATTACTGACCAAATTACTCGGACACGACCCACTCACAGGTGAGGAAGTAAACTCTACCACGGCTGAGAAAATCGAAGCATTTTTACTCCTGATCGGAAAAGAAGAAGAGCTAGAGCGTATGCAAGCTGAGGGTACCATTCAGGAAACTGCTGATTGGATCGATGCTGAACTCGCCGCTTTAAACTTCAGCTTTGAGGAAGTTAGAGGACTATTTGAAACAGCCTGGAATGCATTTTCACTGGAAGATATCCGGGATCCAATGGGGGCATTTCAGAGAACGGTGGCCATATTCACACCGTTCACTACCCGTGTTTTCACTTTTGCAAGCAACGTTGCCATCAAGGTCCTTGAGTTTATCAAAACAGCTCTTTTGGCGCAGCTTTCTGCCTATGCAAGGGAGCAACAGGGCTTTCATCTGCTTACTGTAATTCTCGAAAAAGATCCGTTTACTGAAGAAGTTGTCCCAAGAACGACGGTTAATCTGATTCGAGGATTTATGAGCCTGATGCCAGGCGGAGAGGCACAATTCCAACAAATGCAGGAAACGGGAGCGATTGAGCAAACTGCTTCCAGAATTGATGATGCCGTAGCAACCCTTAATTTTTCTTGGGGGTATATCACAGGCCTATTCTTGGGTCTTTGGAATAGCTTTTCCATTCAAGATGTCTTTCATCCAATTGATGCATTTCTCAGAATTGTTGAGACGCTAGCTGCGCCTGTTCAACGCCTTTTTGCCTTTGTAGTCACCATAGTGCAGATCTTGGTGGAGGTGATCCTGGTGGTGATGAACTTCCCTATTGATACTATTCAGCAGATAATAGCCAATGCACAAAGTGCTTTTGCTGATATCAAGAGGGATCCCATCGGATTTATTAGAAATCTTCTAGGTGCTGTCAAGCAAGGATTTGTACAGTTTTTTGATAATATTCTCACTCACCTACTTGGTGGCTTGAGAGATTGGCTATTTGGAGAATTAGCATCTGCTGGGATCAATCCGCCCGCTGATTTGACCTTCGAAAGTATTCTAGGATTTGTGTTGGATGTCCTTGGTCTGACCATGGACAATGTATGGGAAAGACTGGAAATGAAACTCGGACCAGAGCGGGTCGCTCAGATCCGTGGAGCGATCGATACCCTGACTGGGATCTGGACTTTCATCAAGGACGTGTGGGAGCGTGGCCCAATTGCGATCTGGGAATATGTACAGGAGCAATTGAGCAACCTCTGGACTATGGTGCTGGAGCAGGTGCAAAACTGGGTGGTCACTCAGATCATCACTCAGGTCACCACTCGCCTACTTTCTATGCTTGATCCTACAGGAATCATGGCGGTGGTCAATAGTTTTATTGCATTCTACAGAGCCATTCAATCCTTTATTGAGAAGCTTCGGGAAATGCTGGAAATCGTCAATTCCTTCGTGGCTGGCGTAGCGAATATCGCCCGTGGCAACATCGCAGATGCCGCTAACTTCTTGGAGGCAGCATTGGCTAGAGCTATCCCAGTAGCTATTGGATTTTTAGCAAATCAAGTTGGCCTGAGAGGTCTTGGAGCCAGAATAGCTGAAATGATCGGCGGCCTACGAGATCGGGTAAATGCCGCGATTGACTGGTTGATTGATCGGGCGATAAGCGTGGGTGGAGCGATTTTACAGGCAGGGAGAAATGCCATTGATGCAGTCATGAATTGGTGGAATGCTCGTGTCACTTTTACGGCAGCAGATGGTCATGAGCATGCTATCTATTTAGAAGGAGATGAGGAAAATCAGCAATTAATGATAGCCAGTAACCCGATCCAATTCGAGACTTTCATCAGAAATATCGAAACTGATAATAATCCAGAAAGAGCTGACGCTAAAGTACTAGCACTTAGCAAAGCACAAGAAATTGATACTGAAAAAAGACGCAGGATAGATAGAACCCAAAGTGAAGAACAACAGGAAATAGATGGAAATGCAAAGAAAAATAGGATTCAAGAATTACTCCAAGAGCTAAGACCTCTTGTAGAAATATTCTTTGGAACCGACCGACCGGAAGGTCCTCCAGAAAGACTCTTGCCTGGCACTGATCCAGTCGGCTTCGGGCAATCGATGGATATCAAAGAACTGCATTTAACTAATAAGCCATCTGATGGATCTACCCCAACACAAGCTGCTCAAACCGAATATGACAAGCTGAATAAAAGAAGAACTTCTTCAGGTGCTTCCTACTATATCCGTGGTCATTTATTAAATCACAATATTGGAGGACCTGGCACTTGGCCAAATATGGTTCCTCTATCCCGAGAGGGAAATAGCACTCATGAATCTACCGTAGAAAACCAAGTGAAAGCCGCTTTTGATGCAGGAGCTGTGATTGAATACTCTGTTCATCCGTCTCCTCAAAAATTCAATGGTGGAGCCAGTGGCATAAAAGCAGAAATTGATGCTAGTGATGATGATGCTCAAACGAAAGTCGATAAAAAGCAAATTGTAGATGCTGAAGCAAACGTACCTCAAACCTTAATAACAAAAGCATATACTCTTAGAAAAAATGAGACCAATCAATTTGAAAGAGATCATACTATCGTGGACTTACCAGTTCAAAACCCCGTGGAACGAACAGCGAGTTCTTATCATGTATCTAGGACTGGTGAGCCAATAGTCTATTTAAATTATGATAATGATCACGATCGTATTAGACAAACTACAGGACTCACTGCCGACCAAGTAACTTTGATGTTAACTGTAAGAACATCTAGAGGCCAAAGATTTGGGCAGTACGCCACTTTTTTGAGAGCGGCTGGCCTACCAGAAACCGACATAGAAACTAGAGCAAGTGCGTTAAGCTCCAATCCAAGAGTTTCACTAGGAGCTCCTAGAGAATAAGAAAGGTTATTGCTAAATCCACAAAATACCTTACCCCTTATTCCATATTCCTAAATAAATACCCACTTTAATTAGCTGGTTTACCAGCATACCGTCGGGAATTTTAATTTCACTTTTCCAGACCTTAAGACCCTTTTAGCAAAAGCGTCATCTGAAAAATCCGGAGATCAAATGGCTGTATTAGCAGGTTTACCCCTAAAACATTTTCTAGCTGAGGAAATCATCCCATCCGAAATTGATAATGAATTGTGAATATGTGAATCGGGATTATGGCTTTGCTAACTGGAAAAACTGGTGAAATCATTACCATCGCCTGCTTTGGAGCTTTGATCTTATATATCCTTTTTTGCCTTAAGTAAAAACCATGCAGACTTGGTGCGACCATTTCGTGTTCCACTATTCCCCTATTTCCCAGCTATCGCTTTGGTCATAGCAGTAATTGCGATGGTTGCGATGAGCATTTACAATGTAGAATTAATGCTGATTTTCTGGGGATTGATAGGTTTTGGGTATGTGAGTTTTCGGTGGTATCAGAGGGAGGGGGTGAACCAACACCTTTATAATTATACAGTTTTAAAACAATTTGAATTATTCATCTTGCAAAGAATATCTTTCCAATTCTATGGTTTTCTTAAATTCGTTCACCATGTACAAAACCAAAATATCTAATATGTCAATGGATGGACTATGAAAGTAAATTCATATCAACTTTGTATTTTTCAGAATGGAAATGGAAAATATTTTTGAATGGATTAGAGGTATTGTTTGTCAAAATCCATTTTGGTCAATAGTAGGAGCAGTATTTACACCAACAGCAATTATCCAGCTAAGGAAATTTTATCTCGAATACTACTCAAAGCTTGAAATAAAAATTCTGCGAGTTATTATTCTTCCCAGAGAAGCAAATTTTAATGTACCAAGAAATCAAATTTATTTTAGTGTTGAAGCGGAAATAACTAAGAAAACCAGAAAATTGATTTATCTGAAAAACACTGAATGCAGAATTCTTACAGATTCAATAGTAACCAGATGGTATAACACAAATTGGGGACCAGGAAAAATTAATCTAACAGATACCAGGTCTAGACCTGTTAGCTGTAATTTTTTTGAATTCGCAAATTATAGTATTTATCAATTTGAGATCCGAATAAAAGAAGATGGAACAGGTAAATTCTGGACAAAAAAGACACTATCCCGAAAAGTGTGTAAATGAATTTTAAGGTTGGTTAG
>TARA_R110002020_G_scaffold105974_3_pt1 | contig 32059 bp, 30 predicted proteins | sample TARA_R110002020 | Tara Oceans TARA_R110002020 (sample SAMEA4396489) | marine metagenome | biome: Westerlies Biome; feature: [MES] marine water layer (ENVO:01000295) within the mesopelagic zone...; material: water (ENVO:00002006), including particulate matter (ENVO:01000060) such...
GATGATCGACACTACGATAATATAGCTTATAAAGATATACTATCCCGTGTTGGTGCACTTCACATCAAGCTGGCTGACCAGATCGTAGAAATCATTAAAGATATCTACGAAGTAAATTGCCTCGCATCTGATTTATCAGACGAGGAACTAGTTAAGAGGGGCATCGACCCACTTAACTAACTCAAAACCCGGGGGCTAAGCCCCCACAACATACCTAAATTCATATTATTATGAGTACCAAAACTAAAAACCAAAACAACGACGACGTTATAACAATAACACCTAGCGATATGTCTGATATCATTCAGTCACACAATGATCGCCTTGACTGGCAACTAGCCAACCGAGGTCATCGACGTGGATTGACTACTCCGTTTTTCCTAGCCCTTCCGGGTGTAGGTAAATCAGAGATCAGTCTGTTCGTATCAGAACAACTGGGACGTAAGTTCTTCGATGTCAGGGCAGGTAACTGCCTTCCATCGGATCTTCGTATCCCGGCTGTCGATAAGGAGGCAGAGATAGCACGTTACTTCGGTAACACTGAGCTTCCATTCGTAACCAATCCAGAGGTTACGGAGGGAGACAGTATACTAATGCTCTGGGATGAGTTGCTTGATGCAAGTCTCCCCGTGCAACGTGTGCTTAAGCAAGCCATGAATGATAACTGCATAGGTAATATCTCCTTCCCGGAGAATACCTTGCATATCGCGTGTGCTAACGGACTGGATCATGGATGCATGTCTGAGAGACTACCTCTCTCCAATGCAAACAGGATGGCATTCTACAACGTGCGACCCGATCTGAATGGCTTCCAAGAATGGTTGTCAGATATCGGGCTGTATCCTGAGTTGGAAGCATTCCTCCAGTCTAACAGCGATGTCCCTTACGATATGGATGTATCTAAGTGGGATGGCAAGTCTAACTTCGCCAGCTTTAGAACGCTGGAGGAGTTCGGTAAGCTAATAAACACTGACCTTGTAGAGATCAAGGGAGGTGCGCGTTACCTTAAGCCAATAGACTCTGACAATCTCTTACTCGTTAAGATAAGTGCAGTGTTAGGACATAAGGCGGCTCACAAAGCTTTAGAATATCTTAAGATATATGAAGCTGTAGGATCTATCCAAAACCTATTGGATGATCCTCAAGGGTGCACAATCCCTTCTAGTCTTACTAAGAAGTGGATCGTCGCGTGTAAGCTCGCTGGCGCGGCCGATCAAGGCAACGTTAGTGCTGTTATGACCGTCGCTGAACGCTTGTCTAGTACAAGCGGAGGTAAGGGCTTCATGGCAACGTATGTAGCTAAGTCTATATGCAAGCAGAAGCCGAAGCTTAGTTCCACTAAAGCTATAAAGAAGTGGATGGGAGATAACTTCATGGACCTTGTGGGCCGTGGGTAATTCCAAAAACAACAACCAAATCCCCCTCTTCGGAGGGGGTGTTTAAATACCATGACTACTAAACAAACACCCTTCACGGTATGGACTCACCCTGAGTACAAACCGTGGTTCGTCGAGCTAAATGCTAAATACCCTTTAGCTTTAGAATGCGACCTCGAACACGTCAACATACCTTGTTGCCACTGTCATCAATTTTCAGTGGCACGAGATGAAGATGGCTGGATAGAACTGATAATCCGTTTAACGGGGACGACCCCGGGACAGATGGACTCAGTTATATTGGATAAGGAACAACTGGTCTACCTCAGAGACGTGTTAGACAAAGTAATTGTAGACAATAGTCTACAAAGTGATGAGCCAAGCGGTCGTTATTTCAACGGCAAAAGACTCTAAACAAAACAAAACAACAAACGACAAGGTAAGTCGTTAAATACTACCATACCCTATAATGTCTACATTATATAAAACTAACCAAGACACAGTATCGACCCAAGAAGACTTGGATGAAAGCATCCAAAGCGTTCTACGTCAGATAGCTACCTGTGGTAAACTCAGCGTGTTTATCCCCGGCGTCACATCATTAATCTACAAGTTAGATGATGAAGTGGCCGGAGAAACCGCGTGTACTGATGGCTACACTACGTACATCAGTAAAGACTACTGGAACATGAACAATAAACCGCAGAAGGTGGGTCTCATCATGCATGAGATGCTCCACTGCCTGTGGCTCCATATGTTTAGGTTCTTAGGGAGTAACCACAAGTTGGCTAACATCGCTACAGATATTGTAATCAACCGCTTTGTTAAGGAACTCTCTAGAGTTTCTTCGGTGATTGCATTACCTGCGAATCCTCCCGGAGGTCAGATTGTATTTACTGAGGAGTTCGGAGACGACTCTGAGGAAGTAATATATAACAAGCTGGCTGAAGAAGAGGATGAAGAAGGGGAGGAGCCCGGTGATAAGCCCGGCGATGAGCCCGGCGATGAGCCCGGTAAAAGTAAGAGTCCTACTACTAAAGGTAAGTGGACTAATTACAAAGGTCCGGGGGATTTCATAGATCCTCCCGCCAACCCTCCGACATCTGAAGAAGATGAAGAAGGGGAAGGTAAGGCTCCTGACCCTAAGGTAGCTAGAGAAGAGCTCCGGAAGAAGTGGGAACAAGCCCAACAGTCAATAGCTCAAACAGCTAGACTGAAGGGAGACTTCCCCGGAAACCTCATCGAGCAACTGGAACGTACCAAGTCTGGTGTAGACTGGTTAGCAATCCTGCAAAGGTTTCTGCTAAGCACGTCTGCTACTGATGTGTCTGAAGATCTATTCGACAGACGCTTCTTAGGCGATGGTGTATATGTAGAGGCTATCGATACTCCTCAAGTAGAGGATATCATATTCGCTAAAGATACGTCTGGATCAATGGAAGGTTTGTGGTTATCGCAAACATGTTCAGAGATTCAGTCAGCTATGCAGGCTGTGAAGATCAAGCGCTGTTGGGTGCTTGACATAGACGCATCTTTGCAAGGGGTCATACAAGAGTATGGGCCTAACGATGAGATAGACTTCTCTGCTAAAGGTAGAGGTGGCACTGACTTCCGACCCCCATTCGATTGGGCGGAGACAGAGTGTCCTACGATACCTAAAGCAATGATATACTTCACAGATGGTTGGGGGCCTTTCCCAGAGAAAGCTCCTCCATACCCTGTGTTATGGATGACCTTTGGAGAAGATCCAGAGACTTATCCATTCGGAGATGTCATTGATATGCGTGAAATAGTATAACACGCATCCAATACCCAACACCCGGCACTCAAGTGCCAACAAACAAAACAACAACTGACCAAGCAAGTCATTAAATACCGCTACATACCTAATGAACGTTGATAAATTCACCGACATTATAACTAAAAATCCACTCAAACGAGTATCCTCAGCGAGGTTCAGACAGTCCGCAGGGACTCTATGGGTTAAATTGGACAGACATAGAGATGATGTCCTTTTTACACCCTGTGTGTCTCACTGCGGCGACTTCATAGTAGATTGGGGGCAGGTAGGGCACTCTTTAGTGTCCGAAAGGTCTCAAAATCAGCTCAGAACAATGAAGCGTCGTGTTAGAAGCGCGTGGCTGACTGAGTTGGCGGGGCCAGCAGAGATGGGATATCCATTTCCTGCGGTTTCCCTCAGCATGAAGTATCCTGTAGCGCAGTTAGGGGTTAGGAAACCTAACGCGGCGGCTATTAGGATGCTGCTGAGAGGGAAGCACCCTGAGAATGGGACTACCCGCTATGACTGGCTTCGCTGTAATGCGTGGGACTACCCTCAAGTGTCTAGAGAGGCTCTCGATACTAAAGAGAGACTTCTGTCAGAAACCGGAGGTCTTAAAGACTACCGGGAATGGAGAGAGGGGCCTGTAGAACGAGGATACAAAAATAGTTTTGTAAAACCGTTTGAACATGCCATCCAAGCACTTGCATATGGCGCGATAAAAAGGGAGAATACCTTGAAGAATATGACCCAACCTTTGGGTAACATTGTTCAAAATCTTCTTACGTCCGTGAATGCGATGTCTGACCAACTGGGGGAGTGCGCGAAAAGATACTTCGCCCCGGAATCCGCCGAAGTCGCAGGTAAGGCTATGCCTCATCTGGGGACACTGGCAGATAACTTGCAAGACTTTACAACTCTTGCAAGCGTCTGTAACTCAGCGTCCAAGATCTTCTACAAGCTGTGTATTGCTCCAGACAGCGTGCCCCCTGTGGTAACGATGTCGGAGACAGATACATGGGAGTTGGAGTTCGAGGATAAGATTGGTACATTCGAGACCCGTGTTTGTAGAAATGAATACTGGTTAGAAGACTCTACTGGGCCACGCCCAGTGCCAGTCAAGAAAACCGTCCATGCAGATGAGGGTTGGTGGCAGTTACTGACTGTCGAGGCCAACAGTCGTCACCTAGAAGAGCTAACCTTCAAAAAGAAGTCTGGCTCTATAGACGATGGTGATAACTCGATCCGTCGAGAAGATGAGAACGCCTATGACGGGTGCTCCCGTGCGGAAATCACTGATCACAATATTAAAGCATTTAGCTACTATTGGGTTCAGCGAAACATGCATAAGTATGAAAACATACTTAGCCGACTTGGGTATAACGTGCCCGAGCTTTTCGGGAGCCATCCCGATGAGTGGAACTATACGGAGATAGCTGCTCCGTTGTTCTTAGATAAACAAAGCTAAAACCAAGTCCCCCTCTTCGGAGGGGGCACTTTAAAACAATGCCTAATAACCAAATAACAAATAAACCGTGGCCGGACCGACTTAAAGAAGATGCCGAACGGTTCGATGTAGAGGAAGAACCTCCCGCAAGGAAGCCAAATGCAATAGAGCATTTACTGGATGTAATCCGGAAATGTGATGCGGACAGCGCCATGGGGTTAAGTCCTTCCGTGCCTATCAGAATATTGGACGCATTACCTGATGCGGTAAAATACTGTGATGATGTACGGGATGACTTCCTAGACATAGTCCGCCAACTGGTAGAAGTGCGGTTGATGTACCTAAAACAAAAAAGGGAACAAAATGCCGAGTAATCATATATCCAACAAACCATACCACGATTGGTTAGCTGAACGCGGTAGAAAAGACAAAGTCGTGAAAGCGACTGTAACCTTCGCTGTAGGACAAGACTACGATGAAATGGTTAGTCTTCTCGCGGCGGCAGAAAAACACGGGTGCTTTAAAGGAGCGCTCAAAATAGAAGAAGTAAAATGACAACAACTAAAATTGAATACAACCTAACCTTGTTCAAAGACTGCGGTGAATACATCGTCGATTTACGGGAGGACACCGTCACTAAAGATGATGATCCCGTAAGAGAGGAGTACATCGAAGGCTTTATATTTCATAGGTACGATGATGCTTTAACAAAGTATCACGAGCTAGAAGAAAAATATAAAGATGAAGAAGGTGAAGTACTAATGTGGAATGAAATGGAGGAAACAAAATGACGACAACCAAAGAACTCGTAATGGAGTTATTAACACCTCCCCCTGTGGGGGACCCTGAGTCCCAACTATGGTGGTGGAGTGATAAAGGATATAAAGTAGGCTCCTTGACTGGTGAACAACAAGCGGCCGCGATATATCTTGATCACATAAAGAGTGCCCCCATAAGCCGAGGCCGTGGGTGGATCATCTCCCTCGCCCTTGTCCGGGCGATGAAATACAGCCCCGATCTGATCGTAATGGCAGCTCGAATGAAAAAACTGATGTTGGAGGATTAAACTCCAACGTCGCAACCAAATGAAAATAAAAACTATGAAAGATGAAGAACAACTAATAGCTCCACATGTGGAAGCTTTAGCACAAAACCAATACTGGATATCCAATACCTTAGGGGAGTGGTTCCAGTCTTATGAAACCGCAATCGCCTTTAAGGGTGAGTTTGGGGTAATCATAAATAAAGAATGGTATGAAGGTAACCGGACAACTACTACCTCAAAGTGGTTGGGTCAGTGGCTTTCACATGTGACAACCGACGAAGACCTCGCTGGCTATAAGGGGGCTGGAGGGGTTGTCCCATGGAAGAACCATATAAAGTCCGGTAAGTATAAACTTATCTCTTTATCCAACTACCATGACCTTGAGGAGGAAACAAAATGATACTAGGAATCATACTATGGGTGCTGTTTATAATCTTAATACTAAGATTCTTTGCAGTATCAAAACCCAATAACCAATAACCAACATCCAATAAAGTTGACTCAACACTTTATTCGGATAAAATACGACTAACAATGAATACTGAACTATTAGCATTAATACTCAAGTACCATGCAGGGCAGACCCGTGTGGGAAACAGGGATGATGGGAAATCTGATCCTCAAATAGAACATCTATTTAGGGTCTTTAACAGGCTATTACAGCCTTGTGACCATTATCCCTCGTCTTTGAGGCTTGTCAGGCAGAACGCTGCTCCAATTATGTTGGATGTGGCTCTTGCACATGATATATTAGAAGACACGGAAGTTACAGAAGAAGAGTTATCTAAAATCCTTAATGAGTACGCTGTGGAAGCTGTCAAAGCTTTAACACGTACTAAGGACAAATCTTATAATGAATATATTAAAGAGCAGGTACTCAGCAATCCTTTAGCTTCTCTAGTTAAACTGGCAGACCTTGAGGATAACATTGAACATGCCATCCCCTCACTACAAAACAGATACAACAAAGCGAAAAAGATCCTCTTGGATCACTGGCATACTGTTGTATTTCCAATCCCTCAGGAGGAGGGCTTCCCGGGAGAGGAGCCCGGAGCTGAGAAGATCGAGGAAAAAGAAGAGGAAACTACCATAACACATCCTGATTAATGTGCCTCAAAGACCGGTTACTTCTATCCCTACTAAAACTAGTATTATACCTAGAGGGATGGAGGGAGATAGAGCCCAGCCTATGGCAACACGGGAAATGTCGAATAATCGGTGATGGTAATGAAATAGTGCGCCTCATAATGAGGCGCTTACGCGCTGGCGAGCGTATTAAACAACGCAGGAATAAAAATGAGCGACCGAACAAAAGTAACCCTACTTGGTGGGGGAGAAACAGATAAACTAAAACCCTCTACTGAAGAGGGATCTAGAATTGCTAATGAATTGGCCCAAGCTTTTCTTAGCTCAATTGCAGGTGAAAAACTAAACTCATTCACTTTAATGCAATCTCTAGTGGAGTTCTTTGTGGGGATCACCATGGCCCTAGAAGAATCCGGAGAGGTTCCTAAATCTTTCCGCAAAGTATTGATGAGAAATGTTGAATTGAACTTTGACTACAAAGATGGCAAAGAAGCAGGGATAGACTTGTCAGACGTTCTATTACAAGGAGTTATAGAAGATGACGAGAGAGGACTGCTAGATTAACATATCTTAAAGAACGCTAATCTCCCGTGACTTGTCCGGGGGTACGTAGTATCGTATCCCCGGAACAAGTTATGGCTACTAAAGAACAAAGAAGAAAGAAGGGATTCAGGGATTATAAAAAGGAGTATGCGCGGGATCAATCCTCTAAGGCACGTATAAAATACAGAACTGAACTCAATAGAAAGGCCTACGCCATGGGTCATTATGGTAAAACTCCTCCCGGTAAAGACTTAGTCCATAAAAATGGGGCTATAGCTGGTCTGGGAGATAGACGTACCAACAGGGCTGATGGTGCTAGGAAAGCTACTTTAGCGCGAATGCAGCGACGTAGAAGCGTACGGAGGCGTACAGCATAATGAGCTACCCTCCGGCAAGACACGTAGACATACTAGCCCACCGGTATCGGCTAGAGATATCCCCGTCCCTATCAGATGAAGAGCTAGGTAGATGTCACACCTCAAATCAGCTCATTATTATAAGGGATGATATCCCCCCAGATGCGACTAAAGATGTCATTCTACACGAAATAATACACGCCATACATTATCACATGGAGCTTGGAGATGGGTCTAGTGAGGAATCCTTCACTTCTCGCACTGCCACTGGGTTACGGGTGGTTCTCGTGCAGAACCCCATTCTTTGTGAATGGCTTTTTAGCTCCGACACTGTTAAAAAAGCTTAACTTGATATTATAACCACTGTGCTACCTTATAGAGATGACACGGGAGGATATTATAGAGTTTATTGAAACGGTGGTTTCCGACGAAGGAGCCGAAGTTATAATCCCCGACGAACTTGATGGGGCTTTTTTAGGCATTTCAGCAGAAGATGGGGATCCTAAAGCTATTTATTCTATAGAAAAAAGTATAAAGATACTAATGGAGGATATGACAGAAGAAGAGGCTACAGAGTTCTTTTGGTATAACGTGGCGGGAGCTAAAGGGGAAGGATACCCAGTATTCATAAACACCCCAAACATAGATAACTCATCTTGGTCTATTAGCTCTCCTTATATAGCTTAAATGGACTCTAAGTTCCTCATATCCATTGGCGTAGGCTTAGTAATACAAGCAGGTGGTATTGTGTGGTGGGCATCTAAGTTGCAGTCAGATGTACAACACAACAATTTCCAGATTCAGATGATGGCTAAAGATGTTGAAAAGCATTCAGTTTTTGTCCGTGATTGGCCCGCCGGTAAGTGGGGTAGTGGCTCTTTACCAGACGACGTAAAACAGAACTTGAAAATCGGGATGCTGGAGAACGATATGGCTAAGGTTCTATCTAAACTTTATAACGGAGCATCTAAGGATCATTGATGTGAAATGGCTGATACTATTACTGCTCGCCACCTCAACACTAAAAGCAGATGACCACTGGGGAGAGATCCCCCCAGTACCAGAATTAATTATCTCGCATTACCCTGCGATGGGTATAGTTGAAATCAGTTTTATATCTGACTCCACTGTGGATGTTCCCATATGGTACATCCTTGAAGTTAAGCAGGAAGGCGACCCAAACGCTAATTGGTTTAGACCATTTAATCCTTTGCAAGGGGCTGTTTTTAACCAACGGGTGGCTCTTGAACTAAACTATAGAGATGCCGCAGGGCAGGTTTCCTCTTGGTTTAAAGCTGAAATGGTTCGTATAAGGGTTATGTGGGGTGCTTAGTTGCAATTAGTTAGAAGTAGTGTTTATTTCTTTTATGTTTAAGAAATTCTTTATTATACTCGGAGCCATATCAGTTCTTGCTTGTGGGGTTTCCTGCGAGTCACTTAATACAGGAGCCAGCCTCCCTATTCCTTTTACCAACCCTTCTACAAGTGTGGGACTGGACATTCAGGCTACACCATTTCCTCCTAAGTTCTGTATCGGGTTAGATATATTCGAGAATCAATAGGACTTCACCCAACATCCAACATCCAACATCCAAGTTTATATGGCTGTTAAAAAACCCAAGCCAAAGCCAAAGCCAAAACCTAACCCAAATTATTAACATGAAGGGTGTACCTCATTATTTAAAAGACGGGACTACCCATAAAGGAGGTTCACATAAGATGCCGAATGGCGATGTCCACACAGGTAAATCGCACAATGCTTCGAGTCAAAAGCTGTTTCATTTAGAAGATCTAAGTGCAACTGTTCAGAAAAAAGTTAAAGGTAAGGGTGAAGGAGCTAAAAGACTTAAAAAAAGCATCATTGATAAAAGCTCTGGTGGTTACGGTTATTGAGGAAGTTTACCGTAGAAGACAAATCAGAAGAAAAATAATTATCCCTATTAACAAGGGTATTGGTAGTTCTGGGAGTTTTACCATTTTACTTTGTTAGCCCAGTATGCGGCAGACATAGGTCCTCTTGCTATATTCTTAGCGTGTCTCGCTTTAAAAGACTTACGCTTCATCTTCATTCTACGAGATTCGCCCTCCTTAGGTTTACCAGCAGTACTAGCACCCTTTTCACCAAAACGGATTAGTTTAATCTGCCCATCTTTTTTGGCTACTACAGCGTGGGATTTTGTAGCATGTCCCGGCGTAGTTACAGCTTGATTGTATCTACTAGCACCTATTCTAGCTAATCTAGGATCTTTATTTTTCATTTGTATTTATTTATTTAAGGCTGCACCTAAATACTACACTCGCGTTTAACCACGTTCACGGAAATCATACACCGGTTCTGGAGTCTCTCTAATTACCTCATAAGTGGCATCCAAAAGACCGGGAGTATTATGCTTCCTCTCCTGCTTACGTCCTTCCCTAATGTCATACTTAGATGGTCTTGAGGGACTATAATAACCGTGCTTAATTTGGGATGTTTGTCCGGAACTAAGTCCAGACGAATTTAATATTCTGGAAGCTTCGCCCCGCGCAGTGAGCTTTTCGGCCGATAGATAATCCTTATGCGCTCTTTTAATGATCTCTTGCTCATCAGTCTTCCACCTCTTAGTGAGTTTTCGTATTTCCTTTGCGGTCATCTTCGTACCTCCCCTAATGCCGTCTTTCCACCCTCGCTTAGCATCTTGGAGTATTTTACTTGTGTACTGCAACCTCCGTTCAAACTTGTCGCGTATATCAGTAGTTAGAACTTTTTGACCGAATATGGCACTGGCTATTTCTTGCCCCGGAGTGATACTCCTACCTCTATACATAGTGTCTCCCTTATTTACGGCTTCCACCACTTTGTATATGTCTGTAAGTATTCCCGGAAGGGCTATTTCTGAGACGTCTTTAAGCTTCTTTCCAAGGTCTCTAGGAAGTAAACCCTGATTTATCTCATTTAACATTGAGCTTTCGTTTGTATCTGTACCTAAGAAAGTTTCTACCCAAATCTGCTTATTTACATATGGCGCGAAAAGATCGCCTAAAGAGCTACGAATCGCTCCCGTAAGTGAATCATCCGACGAACCCATCCATGGAACTCCCGCCGCAGCTAAAACTCTAGTAACAGGGCCCGTTACCTCAGATTGAGGGATTAAGTGTGACACATCAGCCCAAGTAACTGTCCCGTCCTCTTTGTTTATATCCAATACTGCTATGTGCCCTTCCCTATACCATTCAGATAAGAATCTTTTAACATCAGCATCTTCGTTATTTAGTACCGCTCTAAACCGTTTCATGGCTTCCGCTGTGAAATCAAACTCCTCGTCGTCATCCCCGTCGAGAGCGTCTTTAGCGGTCAAATACATTGTGTATAATAAAGATGTCATCATGGCTACTCCCTTTGCCCCCAAAGCAGTATTTAAGGAATAGCTTGCAAGTCTTGCAGACCCCATTCTAGCCAACCCCCGTCCTTCCGGTCCCCCTAGTTTGCGCCCGTCATTTATCTCTTTAAGAGCAAGAAATGGGGTTTGTGCTGAAAGTCGTAAAACTTCGGCATTAAAGGAGACAAAGGGAGCTATATAAGCATTAAGTCCTTTGCGTTTAAGTGCTCGTATAACAGAAAGAGTGTTTGAATAGTTAGGCATGGTTATCCTAACGTTTTCAGCTGCCGCCATTTTAAGGGCCTCTACAGCCCCGGTTACCGCATCATTCTTGTTTCTAAACTTGAGCGCTTCTGGGGTTGCATGCGGGCCTTTTTTGTATGCATTCAGAATTTTCTGAGCTTGCTCTTCAGTCATAGAATTAAGCCTGTCCCGCAAGACTAGCGGCCCATACATATGCTCAGAATTTAAGTCATGTTTAGATATGCCAAATACACTGGCTAATTTATTTAATTGAGCCTCATAAGCCGTTATTTTCCAGAATTCATCTTCAGCTGAATAAAACTGGTTCATCAAGTTATCTGCTATTTTTAAGGCGTCCACGGCCCCGGAAAGACCATACCCGGGAGCGGCACCAGTCCCAAAAAGAGGGTCTGCACCACCTGCACCAGCGACATCTCTTGCAAGCTCTTCCCTTATATTAGTGATCAGTTCCTGTCCTGTGACACCCCGCTTAGCGTATTCATTCCTAAGTGCATCTATTCTTTCATGGGATGCCGGGAGATTATCATCGTCCGCAAGTAACCGACGCATAAAACTGTTATCTTTCTGGACTCCCCAAGACATTATAGAGGCGTCCCTAAAAGCCAGTCCTCCCGCTTGTCTGCCAAATAAACTCTTCCCTATGATGGGGATTTTTTGAGCTTTAGTTGCAGCCGCAAGTGGAGAAATTATAGCTTTAGATAAAGTTGTAAGTGCAGTTACAGGCATCCCAGCCCCAACTAAGAACAGTGGGTTACCTACAAAGTTACGCACATGAGTTCTAAGTCTACGGGAAGTCAAGTTACCCATAGTTTGAGAAGCTATCTGCATAAGCGCTCGGTTCATGGCACCATTATCTTGTCTGCCCATATCTCCCACGGCTTCCACTATATTCCTTGGGGCGTACATGCCCGCAAGGGGGCCTAAATTTTCTTTTGAGATGAGTCCTTTACCTCCCGTAAGTCGGTCAAAAGACCATAGTTTGTTTTTAGTCGCTACAGAAGAATCACTCGTAATAAAGGTGAGGTCTGCCCCGCCCGCCCGCGCTTCTTTTTCAACACTTTCAAGGGAAGTCTTAATACTGCCTAGAAACTTATTATTTTCAACTAAAGTTGAAAGGGTCATAAGAGTTCTACCTGCGTTGTATATATTATCTTCATACTCTCCTGCAAACTTACGCAGAGGAGCCGGAATATCTTTTCGAGGAGAGAGAATTTTAGGGTTACTCAAACCTAGGGTTAGGCTGGGGGAGCCTGTTTTCTGGAACCCGTCTAGAAAATCTTTTAATTTCTCCCTTATAGCGGCATCGGTCTCGGGATTATCCATGTCGGCGAGAAAAGCCATCTTTAATGCTTCTCGACTGTTGGCATCCTCGGGATTCTTACTGAAGTGTCTTTCGACCTTTTCTTCAACCATCAAATCCCTAACGTAGTCATACCCGGCTTTGTATCTCTTTTGTGCAACCTCATCAAAAGTAGATATCCAATCTAAGTAACCTCTGGATTCATCCAAAGCTTGGTATGTTCTTGTCAGATGCACCCCTTCACTGGCTCCAAGTTTCATAGCTACATTACGTATCATATTAGAAGCTGTGCCAAGACGCTCTTCTAGAATATCACTATTAATTACTTCCCTTTGGAACTTATCTATAGTTCTTCTAAACTCTTTTAACTGTATGGAGAGAGAATTTTCTCTAGTAAGCTCTGTCGTCCCTAGTACTCTCTCATCAAGTTCACTAAGCCTCTTTAAAGCCTGTTGTTGCTCGGATTTAAAAGACTCTACAGCACGAGTATATAAAGAGACCCACGCGGTATTATAAGCATCACTTATCTCCTCAAGTCTTTGAGACTTCTTAGCTAATGCTTTCCGTCGAATTTTATATGCTTCGTCCGTTTTCCCATCTTCTGTATAGCCCGCAGCTTTTTTCTCACTTTTCCTCCAAATCCCCGTAGTAATTACAATCTCTCTTTTCCGGGTATCTGCTAAATTCTGCCGTGTGTTATCTGGATACACCCTTTTACCATTAACTCTGTAGGTGCGTACAAACCTGTCTATAAGAACATCATCGTCTGTAGTTCCTAAGGCTAGGTTAATATCTTTAGTTACTTGAGCCCCCACGGTTCCCGCAATCCCCCACTTGTTCTTAAGCCTCTCATTGGCTGGTAGCTCTTCTTCTGGGAAGTCCCACTTTTCCAAGTCGGGTAACGACTTTTGCTCCGAAAAATTATATATACGCTGTCTAATGGTCTTATCAAACATCCGAACTCTAGTCTTCGTCTCGTTTATATTATTTCTAAGTTCCTGTGACATCGCCTGAAATTTCTTTCCGGGCCTACCTGAAACAGTCAGTCCTTTAACAAGCGCGTCTGCTTTTCGTATACCTCTTTTTCTAAGGAATTGTTTGAAATCTCCTGTAGGATTTCCCTTGTCGTCAACCGCTCTAGCCATGGTAACCACGTCTAAGTGGTCCAAAACCTCATCTACTGTATCTCCTTCGGGCTTTAGTTCTCTTCCCTCCATCTTAGGACTTTTGAAAAAATCCCTAACCGCTCCATATGTTGATGACACTACTGACAGAGACACCTCTGGGGGCACCCCTAAAAGAGTCTTTTCAAGGTTTGCGGCTATTCGAGTATCCTCATTAGGGTTAGCTTCATATATAACAAGTTGTTCGAGGTGGTAGTCTCTAATTCTTCTCAACTGATCATTAAAGTCTTCGTCAGTGGAACTCGTGTCTAACAACTCTTCAAATGAAGTGTTTGTACGCAAAGCATCTTTAACAATCTCTACATAAGCGTCGGGGTCTACGTTTAAATCAAATTTTCTAATGGCAGTCGCGGCTATACGGCGATGTCCTATATTAGCTCCTGCTACATACGAATCGTCAACGTAAGTACGCCTGTTAGGGAGAACTCTGTCAGTAGCCTCCATTATGGAGTCTAATTGTACCGCGACCTGTTGACCTAAGTTGCCTATTAATATATTATTTCTCAGGTTCCTTAGGGGGTAGGCATAGTTTAAGTGGGAAGATTTATCTTCACTAAAGTATGCATCAGCTACCACGTCCCCCACTAAAGATTCAAAAGACCCTGCTTCTGAAACCATACTAGTAATAACGTCGGATACACCCGGCGCATTTTGTGATAGGCTTATAGCGCCTTCTGTCCGTTTTCCTTTGGCAAACCCTTCAAGGTAGGCTGCCTCAACAACCTTAGAAACAACATCATACTCAATAAATGGGTTTGTTTTAACGGGAACTCTAACGACACCAAGCTCAGCAACTTCGGGAGCTTCTACCTCCTCAGTTGGCTCCAATCGAATATTAAAGGCGGCCGCAACATCTCGTGCTGGAGAGGTTTCCCCAACAGATTTCCAAAAACTATATTCTTCCAGTGTTTCATTATACTGAACAGGTTGTCCAGAGAAGGCAGGAGTACTTTCTCTGTATGCCCTCGCATTCTCTATATCCTGATCGGTTAGTCCCGCAAACTCTTTTATAGTCTTTGTAGTAGCATGATCTTCATAATTTTCCGTGCCATCTAACTGGCCAAAAAAGGTCGTAAGAAACGCTTCTCTCTCGTCGGGAAATTCCACATTTAACCCACGATGAATTAATCGCATCAAACGACTCCAAAGAGAGCCCCTCGAACTCAACTTATCTATCTCCCCTAAGTACCACGTAGTCGTAGGGTCTGTTAAGAAATGTGTAATAAATTCTTGTCGTGTACTTATGGGATCTTTATATGACCCGTCTTCGTTAATGCCAAAAGCGTGTCTAAGTTGGGTAACATCATCAAAGTATTGGGCCCCCTTTAATTCTTCTATCCTTATATTTTTATAGATATTCCTAAAGTCCAGATCACTTGGAGTATCATCTTCCAATTTCAACTCTTCCTTTATAGGGGAGTTACTCTTATCTATTAAAGTTTTAATGACTTCTAAGTCATATTCAGTAGCTTCCGCGGTAGCTTGCCAATAAGCTCTCCGTACACCTCCCTGTCGGTTAGCTTGTAGAACATCAAAGTAAGCCCTGCCTTTATCAATCAAAACATCCAATGCGGCAACAGCGATTTCCTGTTCTGGTGAAGGGTTAGTTACCATGTCATTCAAAACACTGTGTAACAATTCGTGAATAACTAAATCGTGTACCCCACGGCCATTACCTAATTTATCATTTATGGCGATCTCGCCTCGGCCAGTTACTTTAGATTGTTTGAAGCGTCCCGCAATCTTGGCCTCTAGGCCAATCTTAAAGTCAATGTTAGGCAAGTTTAATTTACCGCTAGTTAGTAGTATAGATGCTATTTCACCATATACAGGGGCGTACTTACCTGTCTGGGCTCCCTCTACTATAATCTCTAAAGCTGTTCTGAGGGAGTCTGTATTTCCATCCTCTAATTTAAGATCTTCAATCTGTATTTGAACAACTTGAGCTATCTTTTTAAGGGTTTTATCAGTTAATCCATCGAGAGGAGTGTTAGATGCTACTTCATACACCTTTGAAAGCATGGACGCGCTTCCCGCATCTAAGGACGCGTGTCTAGTCTCTCTGGCCCAAGTACCCCCGTGCCGCGTGGCTACGGTAATAACCTCATCTAAATTGTTTAGTGGTTCTTCCTGTGTAGCCCAAGAGCGGTGTCCCTCACCTTCAACTACTGAATTCGGATAATATCGTATGTTTCTTCCCTCTCCCTCATTTGAAAAAAGTCCTGACGCTTTTGCGTCTCCTAACCAGTTATTATTTTTCGCGTGAGTAGCGTCTGGAAGGTCGTCTACTAAAGACGCCAACGCGGGTTCATACTCAAACTTTCTCGCTGATGGGTCAGTGAGCCTCCCTTTAAAGAGTCTCCAAATTTGATCCGGGTCTCCTACATCCCCTTTATGGTGTATCGCTAAGCGCGTACGTAAAATAGAAAACAAGGTAAGAGCCATATAATTACGCTTAAGCTCGTCGTGTCGATCTGCATTCTTATCAAACCCCTTACGTTCCCACGGCGCTTCGACGGCTTCGTATAGAGTGCCTTTCCAACCCTCGGGTAGTCCCAACCATTCACGCTCTTCTTTACTTATAACTGGAAGTCCTGATCCCTCAGGTAAAGGCTCTGCAAACTTATTAAGTAATTCCTCTATTTTATCAGTCCTTTTGGTCGTCTTAGCCAGCTCCCTAAGTAGATCCATTTGTGTTTTGAAGACAGTATTAAACGTAGAGATATTCTGAGATTCGGAGTCCAGTTCAACAATGGCTAATGACTTGGCCTTTCTTGTGCCGGGGAAGCTGACCACAACCTTTAAAATAGACTTACCATCGACGGTGCGTTTTATAGCTGGATTTAATTTCGACGCTAACTTACCGCCCTTTTGATATTCTTTTGGGAGTTCTGGACTTTTGCGCCTCTTATAAGTCGTCTCTCCTTTGTTATTGGTTACTTTATCTTTGGTGGAAAGCCACGCAGCAGCCGCATAAGGATTATTTGTAAAGACGAAGTTTCCATCTGAATCCTCTACGGTATGATATTTAAATAAGGGGGACGGGTCTGGGGCTAGTGGTCCATCCTTTGAGACCTTTTCATCTACAGCTAAAGCTTCTTTATAGGATCCAGCCTCTCCTGCCTTGATTGTTTTGAATACACCTCCCCTAAAATTATCCCGCATACTCACACCCCCTTGAAAGGGTATGTATCGAGCATCTTCAGGAAGGTTATCTGGCATTGGGTATTCAGCCCTTATATCAGCGTTAGTCTCATTAAGGACACGTCTCTCTGCCTCAATTACGTTATTACGAGCTTGTGTGCGGTTGCCGTGTTGGAAAGATGATTTAGTTAAATAAACACCATTATCTTTAAAAATTTTAGCGTGGTTTCGGGCGTTGCCCTCGTTCTCCGCATAAGCCTCTTTTCCAGAGCGGACGCTTCGTGCCTGTACCGATGTAATAAAATATACTGGATCGGCTGCCAACCATTCTGCCTTTTTCTCATCACGGGAGAGACTTTTTGGGCTTGGGGAGGCGGTCTCCTTCCCCTCTAACTCCCTTATATAATTATTTAATTTAGTGAGGTCTGTCACCGCAAGAGCCTTTATATCTTCTTCACCGAGGTTTCTGTCCACTACCACATTGCCCGCTGGATCCAAGGATCTAATTTCTTCTCCTGCAAAGTCACCCTTCTCCCCCAATGACTCAAACGCAAGGGCCCTCTTCATTACACTGTTTAGGTTAGCTGGCCCGAACATATCCCTTATAATTTCGATGACTCCTGCATAGTCTCCTTCCGCGGACGCAAGATTAAGTATGTCTTGGACCTCGTAGATAGTCTTAACACTGCCATTATAAGCTACAGATGTGTCCGTAGGGAAAGGGGTCTTTTTACGGTCTTCTATATCATTCTTCAAGCGATCCTTAGGATCTTCATCGCTTTCGTCGCTTTCATCGCTTTCGTCGCTTTCGTCTGGCTTTTGGGGAATAAACTGTGGGAAAGTCTCCAAAAAGATTTCTTCCGCTTCGGCTGCTGTAGGTGAGGGAACATTCCTATTTGCCCACCTCTTTAAAACGGCCCGGGCGTACGCTTCATCTTGTGTTTCTGAAAGAGGTTTCTGCACCCCACCTTCATTAACGGTTTCCTTATCCACCACTGCCTTAAAAGAATCGATGGCTTCCACGGGCGCTGGTTCAGGTGTTGGCTCGGGCGCGGCGACTTTTTTAGCTGGTTTTTTGGGTGTTGAAGATTCCCGTTCGAGAAGCTCCTCTTTGAGTATATTAGCGACACTAAAATCCTCCCCCACTTCAAGTTCTATTTTGTTAGCCGTGGCGAAATTATTAATTTCAGTAAGCAGTTCATCATCTAGTGTTTGGTCATTTCGACCAAGTTCTTTAGCTCTCTCATTAATTAAAGTCTTAAAGTTTTCATCCGCTGATATTAATTTTAATAAACTCTCTCCACTACCACTTAAACCCCCTCCGTCGGGGTCCCCTTGGACAGGTATTGAGGAGTCTAGTTCTGTGAACCCGGGTAAGCTTAACCACTCATCTGTATGCTCTAAAAGATTAAAGAGTGTGGGATTAGTACCGTCTTTAGCGCCCTGTATAAAGGGATCCAAACTGCGTACATCATCGCCTTTAATCTTATCAACAGTTTTGTTATAAACGCGTTGAACTCTTACATATAGATCCTTAAGATTATTTCTTATGTTAGTGGCAGAAGCATCACTCAAAAACTCGTTACCTTCAGCTTGAGCTTCTGTATATGATTTATAATTACTTTGAAAGGCGTCTAAAAAAGTATTTAAATGTTTTGTCAGTGTCTCATAGGGAGGGGATGAAAGGTTATCACCCCTACCTAAAGCAAGTGCCGCTTCTGCGGCTTTAATGGACACGTCAAAAGCACTAATCAACTTAGTGTCTGCGGCACTGTCGGCTCCACTACTTTCACTTAACATAGCCCGCGCCCGCGGGATTATATAAAATTTAGATGATGTACGAGCTAGGTCCAACGCGTTCTCTGAGAGCTTTTCGGGAGGAGCTGCATCTACATCTAAGTTAAGCGCATTTAAAATTGATTCTGTTTCTTCGGCATCCGCTAATGTGAATAGGTTTTTAGCCCCTTCCACCCCTACATAGTTTGTATCGTTACCGGAAGCTTTGTTCTTAATATGTTTTCGGAGAAAATCTAACCATGTTGGGTTGTTGGCTAGTCTAGCTTTTGCATCCTCGTCTAGTTCCTCTAATGCGGCTATTTTATCCCCATCAGAACTATCGCTTGTGAGGATCTCATCTGCTTTTCTATCCAGCTCTAAAAAGTACCCGCCGTCTTCATCAAAAATTCTCGCCGCCTCTGCCCGTTCCACTTCTTTTCGGGCCGCACTCCAGTTAACCTCGTCTTCGGGGATTGGAGTAAATTCTCCACTTAGTTTAGTTGGATCTATTACAGGTACATTATATAAGGTGCCTCCAACTGTACGAGAACCTCTCTCTTCGATGGCTTCGGGGGCTAACTTATCTGGGTTAGGTACTACGTACATATTCCCCTGTCTGTCGGAAACTTTAATACCTTCGCGGGGTTTATTCTCTCCTTTAACAGTGAACCAACCCCTCTCAGCTTCACCTCTAACATCTAAATTAGCGCTAGACTCCTGAAGAGTTTTAATAGACTCGCCCACGGCCGCCGCCGTCTCAGGGTTAGTAACCTGAAGTTTCTTAGCTAGACTCGAAAGCTTGTCTATCCTATCCAGTATCTCTGGGTCATCTATTGTGGGTGTAAAAGATCTTGTCCCAAATTTAGTGTTATATGCCCCCATCATACCTCCTAAGGTTCCCCCCAGTATACCGGCCTCAACAGCACCCGCTATAACCTCCCTAAAAGTTAACTCTTCATTGTAGGACCACATCTCGATCATACCCTGAGCAAATTCATCTGTGGCTTCTTCTATAGCTTCCCCAACAGTTCCCCGCACTCCTGTTCCTCTAAACATCTGTTTAAATCGGCCTAGCCCCTGATCTTTGAGAAAACCGCTAACTTCTTCTTTAAAGGCTTTATCTTTGAGTAAACTATTAAAAGCTTTTCTATCGAGATTTAATTGACCCATTAACTCTTTTTTAGAAAGTTGATGTACGCCCCCACTCCACTGAAACTCAGTACCACCGGGAGCTATCCTCATTAACCCCCACGTAACTCCTCCAGCAAAGATAGAAGGTAGAATAGCGTTTTGACTAGCTATTCTACTAGCCTCTGCCTCCTCCATGCCCGATGCCATCAAATTGTTTTTAGTCGTAAAGAGGGCATCTGAATACATCCCAGTCATGGAACGTGACGCCTGTAAACCTTGGTAAGTATGCCCCGCAATACTATTAGTAAGTCTATTGAAAGCACTAGTCGAGGATAGTTGATCCCCATTAACCAGATTGTTGGCCATGTCCTCCAACTTCTTATTTATGCTGGCGTGTTTCTTAGCTGACTGCCCTGTTTTAAACTGTTTGTTGGCTATCTGTATACTTCTCTCAGCACTCCGTAATCTAGCCGCTCTGACCGCGTTACTGGCACCCATCGTTGCACCAATTAAAAACATCTCTCCTCCAAGCTGACGGGCAAATCTCCAGCCCCCTACCTCATCCATAGCAGAAAAGGATCCATCCATGTTTCGCCTTGCTTCCAGCCATTCTTCTCCCTTTTCCATCCCTAGAAAATTCATAAAAGTCCCTCCAGTCCTAGTGATTAACTGGCTAGGCATGTCGGCCATACCGGATAGCAAAGACGAAGTAGTATTAAGAGCCTTTACAAACAGTCCGGCGTCGCTTCCCAATTCCTTACGAAACTCTGACACAATCTCTCTAGGTTCCAACCCCTCATCTTTTTTAGCCTCTGCGTATAAATAAAACTGACGAATTTTCCCGGGAGTAAATAACCAACTCGGTTTCTCGCCTTCGCTTAAAGGCCCCACTTGCATGAAAATCTGATCCATTAAAGCGGCCGCCTGTGCATTATCTGTCTGTTTCTTTATATCAATGTATGACTCGAGTTCTTTTGGCAGGACTTTGATCTTGGAGTCTTTAACAAACTGTCTTACCTCCTCATCTGTGGTAGTTAAATCTCCTAAAAAGCTGGGGTTAATTATTGTATTACCTTCGGAGTCCTTTTTAACGTGCGCAGACCCCCACGTATCATTACGGTCAAGTAGAGCATCCTTATAAAAAGAGGCTAAGCCTTCTCTCAAGGGGTTGCTTTCGTCATAAAGGTCTGCACTCAAACCTCTCCTGCCCGCCCAATTAACGACGAGATTATTTAAAATATCATCTCCTACCTCCGGGGACTCCTCCGATTTAAATTTTTCTTTAAGCTCACTAGTGGGGAACATGGGGTTTGCTTTCACTAGCAACTCCTCATCCATATCGTCGGCCTGATATCTGGCTCCGGTAGAGGTCTTCTTCTTTTTGTTTATGTAATTTGAAAGATCCGCTATAGCTCCTGCTCGATATCTATCATAATTAGTTATAATCTTATTCTTTTCCCCTTCTGTGAGAGAACTATGCCCCTTTATGCGAGAAGTGAATTCCTGCTTCCCTAGTGCCGCTAAAGCGTAGTTAACTTCAAAATCTTCTGGAGCTGTTTCATCAAGACCCCTTCTAACTGTCCAATCAATAGGTAAAGCCCCATTGTTATTCGTGTTTATCCAGTCCTGTTCGCTGTCACTAAATACTATCTCTTCACTGGCGTGTGTGTACCGCCCTTCTCTCGTCGCGTGTATACGTGCGTCCAGAACCCTAGTTCTTTCCATCTTTTGCTTCAATGTGTGTTCATCCCATCGAAACCCATTTTCAATCTCTTTTTTCTGTCCCTCTAGGTCGAGGTCAGGATTTTTTATTAAAGCACGTTTGCGATGATTACTCAGATTAAAATTAAATAGTGTGTCCTTGGGAATGTCCGGCATTTCTGCATACCGATCTTCAATCCAACGATCTAAACGCCATAGCTTTTCTTCGACTGGGGCCTCTTTATATTTGTCTAGGGATGTTATGCTCCCCCAAAATGGGACATTCGGGCGGGGCTCAACTGCAAAAGAAGTATCAACATTGTTTGGCATACTATAAATGTACTATCTATTTACGGGGTCTCCCTTATCTACCTTATTCCACGCGGGGGTGTCAGCGTCATAATAAGCTTCGGCCTCGGGATCTTGATCACTTTCGTCTATATTTATATTTGAGCTGGTTTCAACTGCGTCCAACAACTCCTTAAGTCGTTGTCTTCCTGCATTGTTTTTACGATACAGCGTGAGTATTCTACTTCTGATGCTTTTAGCATTTTTTATTTGTTTATGTAGATTGGCAAAAGCATTTCTTCTATTATTTACATAATTCTTACCTGCCTCCGAAAGTTCTATTTCGATGCGACTCTCATCTTTTCCCTGCCAATGATTGCCGTATTCCAATTCCACGTCGTCAAATGTCTTGTCGGCATTTAGTTCAGGTCTTGTGGGTTGTGTAGCATTAAATATAATATCGTTTGTAAGGAAAGAAGCTTCATCGCTTCTCATAGCTAAATTCAAAACATCCCCACGTTTCTTTTCCCACCCCTCCGCCTCTTGGAATTGGCCATCAATCTCGATACCTTCTGGAATTAATTCCGCAATGCCAGCACCCAACATTACATCTCGGAGTAAGTTTTTATTAGGATCTTTCCTGACATCTTTTGGTATCTTCTTACCTTGGTTTTTAACCGCATCATATTTGTCATTATCCAACCCATGTATATAATCATCTATATTATCCGCTGTAAGCTCTACTCTTTCTATGGGGGCATCTTTAACGAAATTAACTAAATCAGCTACGCTTCTTAAAGAAGGTACTCCTGCGGTATTGGAGAACTCCTCTTGGAATTTATTTATAAGACTCTGTTCATCATTTACTATGCCCTCTAACTCTCTTGCTCTCCTTGCTACAGCAGCATCTTCCCTCCTAGTAGACGTACTCAACACACTTTGCTTACGGAAGCTTTCTTCGCCAACCTCCCGCTGAAGGTTAGCCATGCGTTTAGCCAATAAAGGAGACCCAGCGCCTTGAGTCCTTAAAAGCATTTCAACGCGGTCAATCCCTTCGTCTATTTGTCTGGGATTATAACCCGCTGAACCCATCCCTGAAGCCGCCATTTGTAATAGTTTTCTATTGTCTCCAGCTTTTGACCTTTTAAGTGCCATCATGTTACTTACGGCGTCTGAGTATGTGGCCAGTGGTGAAAACAACTGTAGCTTCTCTTCAAAGTCCGGATCAAATGAATCCAAATCGTTTAACTCCTGTAAGGCGTCGTTCTCTGCGTTAAACGCTTCCAACTCTCTAAAATTCTTTTCCTGCCCAACCCTATCTTTTAAAGAAGACGACAAACGTTTATCTCGCGCAATATCATCATCTAACGCTATTTGAGAAAATCTTCTATAGTCTCGAGCATCAAGTCCTGACGGAAGCGCGACAGGAGAGAACATATTATCTCTCCCTAAAGCTCTCGGCCCTAACAACTCGTCAGCGGCTAGTTCTAATTCATCTGCCATAGTTTATGATTCCTGTAAAGATCTGCGTAATAAAGCCGCGTTCATTCTTCGGGTATTAATAGGCTGTCCAGAGTGGAACCTAGATTTAGTATTAGGGTTACGCCAAACCATTGTAGTGGGATTCCCCCTTAAGCTTCTTTGCCCCTGTTCAATTCTGTTCTGCACTTCATCTTCATCCCTAAGATAATCAAGGCCAGCCCCTCTAGGAGTTCCTGTCCCTTTAGCCCGTCTCTTTTTAAGAATTTCCCTTCTTCTAAGTGCTGCTTTTTCTGCATTTCTAGCCTTTTGCCTCCACTCAATTTCTTCGGCTGTTTTTTCGCCTTCGCCTGCGCCTTCGCCTTCGCCTTCGCCTATAGAAATCCATCCGTCATCTTCTGCTTCAACCTCTTGCTGTTGGCGCCTAAATTGTTCCCGATCAGCGAAAGATTCTTCATCATCACGACTGGTTTCTGGTTGAGCTTCAGGTTTTGGTTGACCCTGACGGAATACATCATCGGGATCTTTCGGCAGTATTTCTGGTTGGTTTTTATATGGGTCTACCCGATTCTGTTGAGATTGTTCTGCGGCCGCATTTGCCCGGTTTTCCCTCTGTTGTGTTATCAACGCATCAGTGCCCTTGTATATGCTATAGGTCCCAGCAGTGGCTCCAGCCGCCCCTACTATAGGATTGCTAAATCTCCACGGCCCCGGGTTACTGGTTGTCGGTAGCATACTCCCCTGTCGTCCCGGTGACATCCCGGAAGGTCTAGAAATATTTGGAACGGGTGCGCCAGATCCGGAACGTGTGCCTGTTATAGGTGAGGGCGTAGGTGTAGTTCCAGCGGTCCCTCTTACCCCTCCGATACCGCCACTCGGAGGTATAGGAGGCTCTACTCTAGGAGCATTAACCGCGTCTGGTCGTGGCGCAGGTGTCTGTCGAAAACCCGGGTTAATGTTCTCAGGAAGTCGGTTTAATTGAGTAGTCTGAGTCGTCCCATGCATCGTGTCCCGGATATTCGCCGCACGTGTCCTGTTTCTTTGGGTAAGAACCTGTGCTGTCCTATCGCTTATACTTTGGGGATCTGAGACGTTTCGTCTGGGCCCCGATGGTATCATTTCCTGCGGCGCACGAAGAGGTATTGGCAATTGGGTCGGATCTGCCCTAACTGCGTCTAATTTTTTACTGGCCTGATCTACCCCCTTTACGGCCGGGTTTCTAACTTTTGATTTAAAATTTTTAATGTCTTTAGGAACTCCTTTTTCAATATCTTTTAGGATGCTAGACATCTCATCTCGATATCTAAGGGCTTTTTTAGCGGACATTCCCGATATAGCTCCTTGGGCCTCGCTGACAGCCTGTTTAGTTGTTCTCGATACTCCGCCCGCCCCCTTTATAGCGTCATCTACCAAATTTAAGTTTTTAGTAAATTCTTTTGTAGCCTTCGGAATTAATTTTTCTACAAGATTTTTAAATTCTTCATCATGTTTCTTTAAATTTTTTGTGATCCCTTTTGCTTCCTCTTCTAAGGCCTTTCTCGCTATACGGTTCGCGTCTTCAGTTAACTTAATAACCTCCTCACTAGACTTTTTTAAAGCTTTCCCCGCCTGAGTTGCTCTAGTGCCCCACCCAAAAAATGGGACAGCGGCCGCTCCCGAAAGTCCTGCGCCTATAAGGGAACCTTTTCGAGACTCTGCATCTTTTGCAAACAAAGCTTCTAAGCTATATATACCCGCGTCTAAAAGATCGAAGGGTATCCCGGCTCCCGGAGCTAATCCAAGTAATGCAAGAGTGGTGTGTATAAATCCTAGGGGACCTTTGGTATCTTCTTGACCTCCCCCAAAAGATGGAGGTTGATATGTTGGATACTGGTCCTGCATATCCCGTAACAACTGTGCTCTACGGGTCCTGCCTTCTACATTTACGTCTGCCATATTATATTCTATTTAAAAGGTGTATCATCAAGACCATAAAGATTATAGTCAATGGTGTTTGGCTCACCAGTGTTAAAGACATCGTCTTCTCCAAAGTCGTCTGGTTTAACGCCTACTTTAATTGGGTTCTTCTTCTTTGCTACTCCCTGTCCCGGTGCCTTTGGATCTATTTTTGGTATACGGTTCCTTCCACCCATCCCCGCCGCAAGTCTGGCCTGTTCATCTTGATTCTTTCCTGCGATCTGTTCATCCTGCGCTATCTCTTGTAGAACTTGCTGTCTTATGCGTGGTGTGCGGTCTAATCCCCCAACTCTAACCCCCTTAGTTCTCCCAATCTCATTATACTGCGCAGCTGCAGCCGTATCTCCTCGGCGTCTAGCAGCGCCAGCGGCCCTAGTTAGTAAACCACGTAGTCTACGGTGTTCCATCATACGACGTCTAAATTCTGCATTTTCATCTCCGCCAAAGGGTATATCCCTGCGTGGTGCTTTTTTTACTTCTCCCATTATATTATATTGTAAGGTTTATTAGTCATAAATCCCCACTGTTGTTGGGGGTTGGGGTTAGTTACCCCTGCTTTGTTAACTTGTTTAGCTGACTGTAAAATTGCATAACACTCATTCCAAAAAGCGGTGCTACGCTGGATGTCTCCCTCGTTCTCATACACAATGGCCAGTAAAGCATGTTTTAACGCCCCTATGTTTGCAGGTATGACCAAATCAGTGTCTGCGGTCAGGTATTTAAACCTCTTCTTTAAAAGTCCCTCTATCTCGGTAGATGTGGTGACATCCTGTAAAATCTTATACTTACGGAGTGAAGTTCCTCCAGAATCCTCAAAACCTAGATCTATGATGAGTCCGCCACCTTTACCCGCGTCTTCCACTCCCGGGCCAGCTTCCATGAACTCAAACTGCCTAGCCATTATAGGCTTGGGGTTATCATCTATAGAAATAGCCATAAGAGTTTCATAATCATACGGAAGTGTGAGTATCTCATCGACAATATATGTCCCCCCATTAGGGTTTAAATCCACCCTATCAACAACCCCATCCCATATACCTTCGGAATAAATCCGCTCTAAAGCTTCGTTCAAAGCCAGCTCAAAATCATCTGTATGGGCGTGTGAACTTAAGAGGGTTCTAGCCTCGGCTAAAGTTAAAGGACGTTCGTTTGCCATAAGTGTTAGAAATATACTCTTTTATCCTGAAAAGGCCAATATATCTATTCCCCGGATTTATATTAAAATGCGGGGAAATATATCAATTAAGTGCCTCCACTAGCCACCCAGAGCGTTTGTAGCTGGGTCACCTGTGTATCCGTAAATACGTTTGAGTCAGTTGCAGCATCTACAAGGTATCTAATTTCGGCGGCAGTTTGGTCGTCTTTAGCTCCAGCATCAACACCATCTAGTTTAGTTTTTAATGTAGTTGTAAAATTCTTTTGAGTAAGTCCTCCATCCCCTACTGAGTAAGTAGTGTTTGTATCTGTCCAAGGGACATTTACAAACATTTGTTCATTCAATAATTCTACAGGGTAATTCTTACCACTTTCAGTAAATCCTATCTTAACTCCCCCTAAAGCACTCGAGGTGGCTAAAGGTAAAGAGTAATTGTTAGCGCTGGCCGCAATACCATTAAGTTTAGTATGATCTGCATCAGTAAATACGTTTGAGTCAGCGGTATTTTCTACAAGATATTTAATCTCATCCCCCGTTTGGTCGGCGGTCGCGTTATCTTCAATTCCACTAAGCTTAGTATTTAGTGCTGTAGTAAAATTCTTTTGAGTGAGTCCTCCATCACCGACGTTGTATGTAGTGTTTGTCCATGGGACTGTTACATACATCTTCTCAGCATCTAACTTTACGGCGTAGTTTGGATGGGATTCACTATACCCTATTTGAACTCCTCCCCTTGTACCGTCGGCGGCTAAAGGAAGTGTATAAGTTGAAGGATCTGATAACGCGTTTCCTGTCTTTAACCCTAACACCTCGTAGGTATAATAATCTCCGTCAGGATCCTCTGCTTTAAGTGTAATGAAACCCGGCTGCGCGTTAGTTCGCTCGTCTTCTTTCTTGGGGATTCCAAGATCAAACCTAACAGGTTCCCGGACTATTTGATTAATAATGTTCGGGTGTGTTGGGCCTATTATAACATCTTCCTCAAGCGCGGCTGGGGCATTAAAAAAGGCTTGTTTTAAACCGACGTCCCCATTAGTAAATTCTTCAAATTCCCTACGACGCTTTTCTGTTTCATCTTTAAACTCTTTTAAAGCAGAGGGGCCATTTTTAAACTTATCAAAAGCAGACTCCTCTACATCTTCTTCCTGCTTCTTAAGAGCCTCGGCTTCTGCATCCCCTTCCTGTTTGTCTTGGACATCTTTTTTGCCGGGACGTTTCTTATCAACATCTTCGTCAACAGGCCCGTCTTCTTTAGCATCTAAAGTCGCCGCCATATCGCTGACTAGCATCCTCAATGCTTCTAGTTCAGCTTCTATATCAGATAATCGAGACATCTAGCCGGGACTAAATATTTCTTTGATTAAAACCTCCCAATAACCCAGCTTAAGTCGTCGGGTTTGGATATCTATAGTCATTAAGGTTCCAGCCGCTGGCAGTCCTGCCGGAGTTGTTGCGGGAATCCTCCTCGTGTATTGATCATCAACAGCGATACCATTCAACTGATCTGTGGGGAACTGAGGCACTGTTTCTATCTCTAATCCTGCACATAAAGCCAGAGGAGTCTGCCAAGATCTTACATTGGCTTTAGCCCAAACAGTTTTTGCGTGCGCATAAGAAGATGCGGTTAACCAATTAATCGTGTGGCTCTGCGGTTTAAAATTAACTACGGGGTGCTGTTCAATTACCCCATCCAAAGAACTGGTTATAATTCTACGGGTCTGACCTCTGACAGCTTCAGTATAAGCCTCTGTCACTTCAAAGAGAAGAGAAACATCTCGGGCTTGGTCATAATTTCCTCCCAATTCCGCGTAAGCATAGGTGTAATAAAAACCACACCTGTTTAAAACGGGAGGGACTCTAAAATTAAATACTCCGGGGATTATTTCTGTACGCTCCACTCCGGACGCTTGAGTGATTACCTGAACAGAACGCCACTTATCTACCGGACGAACTTCGGTAACTATTCCGGCTAACTTTGATCCAGTAACCGTTCCCGGAACTATAACAGATTTAGTTATAGTTAACATAGCATCTAACTGATTGTCATACCTATGTTCAACTAACGTTGGGTAACTATCTAAAGTCTTAGTAGTTTTTACGGCGTCACCATTTCCTAGAGGACTTACGGAAGACCCGATAATATTAAACCCTGAATCTGCGGCGTGTGTTTCCGAAACCAGCCTAACGTCCACTTCGGCAACACCTCCACCCAAAAATGTAACCATCTCACTCCCATTCGCGGGTTTAGTCGCCCGGGTAGTCCTATTAGCAGCCCAAACAGCATCCGCTCCCTCCACGTCTGTGGTGACCACTCGTTTGTTAAAGGCTGGTTCTGAGCTACTCGAAGGTTCAGTTAAAGAAAGTTCCGACGTACTTGTCTCAGTATATCCGACTCTTTGCGTAGATGCGGTGTTATTTACACCGGCACGTAGGGCCAACCTATTCTCTGTATTATTCCAAAGATCATACTCGGTTAACCTAGAAGTTCTTTGGAGAATTATCCCCGGTGAGATTGCGTGGGCAGCCTGTGTTGTGCCTAAAGTAGTTTCGGAGCCTGTTTCTCCCTGCGCTGTTCCGGCTTCTGAGGCCGCTACAATTTTGTCAGGGTTAATATAAACCCTTTGAATAACGACAAAATAAGAATCAATGACCTTATCTCGAGTCCTTCTAACATCCTCTTGTTGGAACTTAAACGTAGTGAATGTTACGTCCGCATCCCCTAAGGTAGGTTTTACAGAAGACTCATACGTGGACAGCAAATAGTCTGCTCTGGGATATATGTATGTCCGTACTAAGCGTTCATCTCCATCTATCTCGAAGTTATAATCATCTTGAGACTCCCGGGAAGCGGCATAGTACCATTTTTGCCACCCGTCCTCGGAATCCGCGGCGGGGGTTACAAAAACTAACTTATGGTTAGGATATTTCTTTTTATCCGGGTGTACGGCTCCATAAGCTGGGAGCGTTTTATACTGAGGGAGTCTTCCGTCACGAAGCTCATAGAAAATAATATCCGCAACCTTCGGTGATACGAAGGTCAACACCCTCTGCTTTCGCGGAGGCGGTGACGGCGGCATCGGCATAAGGACTTTAACCTAATGCCGCGGTTATATTAGCCGCTTTATCGAAAATGTAGCGAATACCATTAGTGTCGTACCCACTGAAGACCTCATTTGTTGCATCTACTGTCACCGAAGTAAGGTGAAATGCAGCGTCTCCGCCCTGTCCGGTATCACTTAAATTTACCCCAGTGTCGGTTACAGTAACAATGTTATGTACTCCGTTTTCGATCCTAATGTAGGTTTGTCCTGTGGCGGCTGTGCTCACCTCTATTCCTGTATAATTTGTCATAGTTAATATCTATAAGTGTTTATCTACACATAATTAACCATATAATCGGCGAATTCCCAGTAATCTATTCTCTGGATATGCAGAAATAGTTACAGCATTATTCTGGTTTCCCCCTAAAATCTTTATCTTCCCATTACTACGACCTGCGTACAAACCCACATGACCGCTAACTCCCTCAGGATCTCCCCTCCATAAGACGACAACATCGAATGCAGCCGCAGCCTGATCCAAAGAGACGGGTTTTCCCACATTCAGCCAACTTCTTGCCATAAGGTTTTTAGATCTTGGTAGGCGTAAATGCCATGCAATCCAGTTCATAAACCCTGAACACCACGGAACTTCATCATGTTTTGGCCAGTCGTTATCCAACCTTAGCATGGACAAAAGTAGGGGATTATCCTTAGTACCGGGAACTTCTTTAATTCCCACGTAGCGCATAGCCAGATCATAGGCTGTGATATTCATGCCGTCACCAGCACTTATAACCACTTTCTTGAGTGGTTTTTTCTTTGGTCTAGCCCATTTTTTCCAGAACATTACCGCTTTTTAGTTGGGGGTGACGGAGGTGCGTAGTAAGGTTTTCCTATTGGATTTCCATCTCTATCTATTTTTTCCATCATACCCCCTAGCTCTCGTGTAAAAGGGCGAAATCTGGGATCTTTAGTTTTAGCTGGTCTAGCAACGGCTGTAGCTCTTGGAATAACTGTCTTTTTGTTCTTTTCAAGAATACTAGCCCTTAAAATGTCTTTTCCTTTTTTCCCGGCTTTAGCTCCGGCCCGTGGTGTCATATTTATATTAGGCATTATTTATCTTCTTCTGTAAATATATCATATATTCTACGGCTTACTAGGCGTACCTCTGCCTGAGTATTCCTCTCTTTAGTACGTCTTTAGATGGTTGGTTTTTGACGAGGGCTGGTAATACTCTCCTGACTTCTTTCATAAGATCAGCTTCTTTGTCTGGGTGGGATTTAATGTGGTTACGAAGTGCTCTAACAGCTCGCCTACCCTGTGGGGATAAAAACTCAATTTCTTTCTCGCCTCCTTTAATTAATCGGTTTAAATCTTCAGGTCTTTCGTGTATTCTTCGCCCTTTTCCTGTTGTTTTCTTTGTATGTTGAAAAAATTCTGCGGTGAGTTTTCCTAAACCTTGTGTAAGCTCATCCCCTTCATAATCAAAGAAGTGCATTCCCGGAGATGGGGGCTTCTGGTTTTGGGGTTTTAATGCCCGGATCGATTTGATGGTCCTTCGATTAGGTTGAGCATAATGATGCCTATACTCATGTTCCATAGTACCAGCCGCCTTCTCAGAAGGTGATACAGATTCAACTCCCGGCATACTTTCGTCTAATCCCCAAGAATTTTTCCGATTATATTCTTTAATTCTATCAGCCCTCTCGTTAAAATATTCTAGTACTTCTTTTCTTGTCATGCCCGACTTCGAGCCAAAAGCATAAGGACTTTCTTTAATTATATCATCTACATACTTTTCAGGGTCGTTTTTAAATTTTGATAAAATAGATTTATCTTCTTTTAAATTATCTAGTTCTCCTAAAGTCCTTCTTTTGTTAGAACCCGTTATACGAGTTGCCCCGGGAACTCTGGGCCCCGACATAGACATTACGTTCTTTCCCTCTTTATTTTTAAATACACCCCCCTCACTATATAACCCCCTAGTTCCCGGTCCCCTTGTCATTGGGACTACATCAAAAAGGCGTTCGTAAGCCTGCGGCTGTAAAGCTCTGGTTATTGGTTCTCGGGCTTCTTCTGCGTCTTCCTCTCGTTTCCCTCGAAACCTAAAGTCTTTTAGAGGAAATAAGGGTTGTTTTGGTACTGGAAAAGAAATAGTCCGATCCGGATTTAACTGCAAATTTTCATAAGTTCGTGGTTTTATCTCATTATACTCGGCGGCTTTTCTTAACTCGGCAGGAAAATCGTCTGTTGGGTTATTTGAAGTCGGTCCGTACCACTTTCTAACAAAATCAACAGGTCTTCCTGAACCTGCTTCTCTGTCTAGGTTAGATAATTCTTCTGGCGTGTTTGGAGCGTACTTTTCTGCTAACTTTTTAAACTGTTCACGCCGCCTGTTAGCCAGCTCATCAGTCCTCCCGCGTAACTTACTTTCTACAAAAGCCCGCTGTTGTTCTGGAGTCTGGCGACCTGTGGGGAACATACGTTCTGTAAGAGGCACCCAAGGCGCTCCTTGAGTTAAATTACGCCCACGCCTTTCTAAAGCAGTGTATTTAGCTTTGTCCCTAAATTTGCTCCCTGTTAAAATATTCTCAGACACTACTTATTATTGTTACCAATAATTATAGCACGTCTGTAGGAATAATCA
>TARA_R110002020_G_scaffold207256_3_pt1 | contig 31968 bp, 41 predicted proteins | sample TARA_R110002020 | Tara Oceans TARA_R110002020 (sample SAMEA4396489) | marine metagenome | biome: Westerlies Biome; feature: [MES] marine water layer (ENVO:01000295) within the mesopelagic zone...; material: water (ENVO:00002006), including particulate matter (ENVO:01000060) such...
GCTATCTTATGCACCCCAACCCGCCTTAACTGGAATTCGGTAGAGCTCAGCATCGGCGGGCAAGTCAACAGTACAGTTCATAGGTCTGATCTTGACCTTTGGGTTTCCTGGATCTGCGACTACACCGTCGATGCCCACGCCATCCCAGCGCATGACCCACAAGGCGTTATGAATACGGATTCGCCCGTCAACCTCTTCGATGTCTCCTGCGTAGATCCATCCCCGATCAATTACGACCAGTGCGCGTCCCGATGTAGTCGGCTGCGCCTGTGAGATAGAACTCTTGAGTACGTACGTTTCCCCGTTTACCTCAAGCTCTTTGATTGTTGTTTTGCTCATCTACCAGCTCCCTTTCTGGGGCATATCAGCAATCTGATCACCCTCGTTTAAATCTCCACTCAGTGTTCCATAACCGCAGGATGCTAAAGCGCGTCCAATAGCCCCGGTCTCGGCCATCTCAAGTGGGTACTTGCCTGCAGGCCCTTTCCCTCCAGCAGTGACGGTTTTTGTTGCAGTCGCCAACATACGGCCATCTTCGTTAGCAATCACACACCTTGCAACGAGTACTTCCTTGTCGTTGAAGGAATGAACGGTATAACCCGTCTCGATGCACCAATCCGGGTGCTCTGCTCGCATGATTGCAACGCGGTGGGCAACCGGCAGGTAATCCTTGCCCTGCAGTTTGATAGTACCGGACTTGCGTAGCTCATCCTGTCGTTCTTTAACACCATTTTCTTCTAGTTCCACTCTTTCTTCTCCTCAGTTTCTTCTGTCCGCTTGATGCTCGTTTCTGCAACATCAAGGCGGTTGTTCAGTTCTTCGGCGGCAGCTACGATGCTCTCGCAAGCAGCTACCAGCACGCACACCTTAGCCAACATCTGGTCCTCTGGTGGAAGCCCGGGAAGATCGTCGGCTTCTACGATATGGGCCTTTAGCAGGTCGTTCTTCAGTACTGCTGCTGCCCCAATTATAACATGTCTTGTGCATTTGTCTAGTTTCATTACCGCCGTTTCCTTACTTGGAACAGGTTTGTGTTTGTCTTCTTCTCGTTGTCGAAACACACGCCGTACCAACCACACTTGCGGCGGAACGCAAAGCAACTCTCGCGGTGACGTGGAAAGTGCTTCCTCTCCTGCGCTTCGAACATGCTTAGTATATCATACTCGAGTTCGCTAAGGTAGGCCGAATCGCGATCGAACGTCCTTCTTTGGAAAACAGCGTGGCGATTCTTGAACCACCAGTCGGAGCAACGGCCGATGTATTCGCTGTTGGTCTCCTTCTTCGTCTGGCGTAGTGTGCAGCGACGGGTAACGTCAAGAATGATACCCTGAATGTTGTACTGCTGTAGTTCCGGTGCGTGTTTACCAGCTAGAATGTACAGCCCGGGTTGTACGGCGTGCTCTTTGTACTCGAACCACTTGTCGAGTTCCTGCCCGGTGGTCTTGTACTCGATTAGGTAGTTCTTCCCTCCCCACTCGACTACACCGTCGACGATACCGTGTACTACCTTGCCGGGGAGAATCTCAAAGCTGAACTTGAGTTCCGTTGCGAGCACTCGCATGCCTTCCCACTCGGGGCGAGCTTCCCAGAACTTCTGGTGACTGGTGTAGTGGGTCTTGATGATCGTGCCCCACTTTGCACCGAAGTCGCCTTGCCAGTCGTCGGCGCCCTCTTGGAGCCCGTGGTAAGAGCGGCCGTAGTTGGCTTCGAAGCTACTGCTATCAAGGGGCTCGAGTTTATCAACGTAGGTGTACTCCCATAGCTTAGGACAACGGCCGTAGGTGTTAAGACTGCTTGCTGAGTTCTTCATAGTGTTTGTACCAGTACGCCCATTTCGCCAAACTGCTCATCGAATCGTGTTCGAACAGCAAGGTCGTTGCTTAGTAGGAGTACGAAGTTGTCCTGTGTTGGGCTGGTCGAGTGTTCACCGGGTTGCCAGAACTTGATACGCTTGCGTAGAATGCAGATACGTACGTCGTTGTGGTCGAAATGCATATCTTCGAGGTACTTAAGCTGGCTAAGGCTGTAACCGAGGTACACAGCATGCGTTACGCAGCCCTCGTAGTACTGTTCGAACATGTGGTGCATAAAGCGGCGAGGTAGCTTACAACGGCACCTAGTTCCTCCACAGTGGGGGTGGACTAACTTTGTGTGAGAGTATGGATGATCGTTAAGTGGCACGGGCACCGGTTCACCACACTTACTCGGTGGATTAACGTACACCTTTCCCACCCAGGTTTTTGATAGGCCGTCGTCGGATGCGTTGTAGAACAGCGAAGCCTTCACAACTCTGTTAGCGAGGGTGTTACTGCACGGGTCGAGTGTGATACCTGCCATCGTGGTACGTACGCGCTCAATGATACCGGCAGGTGTGTACCACTCGGCGGTGTTGTTACTGTGTAGGATGTTGCTCATTTGACTACCCGGCAATTCTTGAAGCCACAGCTCCAGTCGTCGTAGGCCCAGTCTGCATAGCACGCCCTTGCCCCACCTACGACAATCAGTAAAGCGACAATGCCGACCAAACTCCACCAGAAGTCCCGGCGGTTCTTCCTGTGTCGACAGGGCGTACATCCTCGGAAACCATTAGTTACGAACGCTCCACATTTGTTACACCTCATGGAAGTCGAATCACCTTAAGCGGCCGAGGATACAAGCAATGGTTGAACTCGGCAACCTTGGCCGGGAATGCTCCCTTGTTTCCATCGATGGTTACGTACATGCTGAGTACGTTCTCTTGGTCATGTACTGTTTGCTTCACGATGTTGATGTGCTTTCCCCCTCGCCGGTCGAATAGCAAGATATCGCCAGGGCGCATGTCGTTGAATTCTACCAGTGCACCGTGGCGCTGTAACTGCATAGCCAGCTTAGCAGCCGAAGCGGTGTAGTTGAACGGGAAGTGTTTCATACGCTTCCTAAGCCCACACCAGCCTTCCTCAAGGCAGTAGTATATGAAGGTTGCGCACCAGCTACCGGAAGAGATAGGTGTACGCCCTCGCCTGTAGCGGTTGATGTCGAACCCACGGTTGTTGCGCCCTTCCTCGCCGTTTCCGATTTCGTTCTCGGCTATGTGTAGCGCTGCTTGTCCTAATGTCATTATAGTCCTTCCTCGTGGATAGTTTCTTCGCCAACTACAACGGAGGCCATGTGTCCGTAATAGCCGTTGTGGCTGTTGTACGCCTTGAACTGTAGTGTGCCCATGCTTGTTGCGAGGTTTACGAACATGACGCCTCCCTCGTAGATCTCTTGCACGCTATTGCTTCCAAGCTCCTCGTCGGTTACGTCCACACTGTGAAGTGTTGCCCCAATAAACTCATCGAGGTTGTCCTCAGACATGAGGTACCCCCAGTCCTCGCAACAGTCTTGATTATTGGAAATGCCGAGCCGCACGGTAGTCTTAGTGGTAGTGATCATGTAGCCGTCTTGTTGGCCGTACATGCTGTCTCCGTCGCGAGACGGGGGGAACGATGTCTCTTCGATTTCTGTGATTGTGCCAAGTTTGCTCATAGTTCCAGTATACCAGAGTTCAAGTGTGATGTCACAACATGATTTACGTGTGGGTGTGTATTCTGGGCATAGCAGGCTAGCCAAAAAGACCATAGCCATACGTCGTGTCTGGAGGGTGATTGTTCGCAACAGGGAATTCAGCACGAAGTTGGGTTATCAGAGCGGGTAGTCTGCGCGTTACCTCTGTGTTCTTCCAACGGACCACCTTGCAGCCTGTCGTCTCCTCGAGGAAGGCCGTGCGGCGCTCGTCGTAGGTGACGCGGTTGGCGTGTTGCTTCCCTTCTATCTCGAGTATGACGTCCCTATCGAATAGTAGGAAGTCTACTATGTACGGCTTGTAGACGTATTGAAAGAGGCAGTTGATATGGTTGCGGCGTAGCGCTACGAGAACAAACTGCTCCCACTTGGTACCGCGCTTTCGAAGTCGGGTAGCTCGCTTGTGTACGTTGAATCGTTTCTGTTTTCTGCTCATTGTGGTCTCCAGGCATAGATCACCCTCGACACTTAGGACATAACTCCAAGCATCGTCTTACTGCTAATGTACTCTAGGTTAGCTACCAACTCCTTCGGCTTACGTCCCGTAATCAACCGAGGGCTGGACTTTCCCAGCTATACGACCATCGTGCTCTTTGCAATCCCGAGGGTGGATTCTGTTCTACTGGTGTGACAGAGAGAGATTGCTGGCTCTAGCTAGGCTAGTTCACCGGACTATTGAACTTAACACCGAGGTACACGACATGGATTGCCAATTGGCTCATTCTTAATGCCTAAACTCCCAGTGCTGCGATAATCGTTGCCATTACGTACTCCCTGGCTGAGTACCACTCTGATTTGTATACCGGCGAGATAGCGGCCGGTTTGTGTTCTTAGTATACCACACAGTTATGACAATTGTGCTATAATAGGGCCATGACAGAGATAGAAATTGAACAACTCAAGGCCGAGATTGAGCGGTTGCAGGTGCAGATTGAGAGCCGAGACGAGACGATATTCCTCATGAAAGCGGAAAACCTGGAGGGCCAGGTGCTTGAACTTTCTAATGCAGCAAGCAACCTAGTTGATGCACGCGACCACGAACGCAAACGCGCCGAGGCTTGGAGGGACGCTGCAAACCTATTAGACGAGCGCCTGCAGTACCATATGGATCTCACTGGTGATAGTAGCGGCAAGAAGGAGCTTGCCTGCTGGGATGCGCTTGAAGCAGCCCGACAACTCGACCAAGCCGCGCCTCGGGATAGTTCGGGGCAGGGAGGTGAGTAAATGAAGGAATACAGCTTCACAATTACCGCAACAATCCTTGTTGAGGCCGACAACATCTTAGACGCGCTCGGAGAAGAGTATGGGTGCGCGACGTATAAGGAGATTTACGGGTGAGGTAAGTCGATACCTCCAGAATAGGTAGGCTATGTTACAGGAAAACTACAATCCTGATGCAGGAAGTTGGCTTTTCTGTACATACACATTATCGGTAAAATAAATCTACACAACTACTGCATACGCTAAAGCACCCTATTTGACAGTAGTCAACTCTGCATTTTGGGGCAATCCTGGGAACAAACTGTATACTCTTGTAACTTAGGGTTTACGTTTTGTGCCTGGTACATGTTCTCGAGCTGTGACATTCCTGTCACGGCGACTAGAGTTGTTACCGGCTACCTGAGTAGTCAGTGCTAAGTAGCTGAAACCGCGCGTACCGGTGTTGGCAAGCTGTGTGCATTGTAGGTAGGCATGACGATTCAATCAGATATGTTCGCTCTTCTCGGTGCAGACCTATATGATCTGCTAGTACTCGTAGGAGAGCTGTAAAAATGGGCGACGAAACAAAAGATTTGATTGTGTGCATATCTTGTGTTGCAATCGGCCTAGCAATGATGCTAGGTTGGATCCAGTAAGCAAGCGAACCAACCAACAGAAAGATTATACCATGAAAACAGCACAATACATCGCACTCACTCGAGCCTGTTACCAATACTCGGTAGCTCCAACCTTCCACACAGCTAAAGGTGTCGTGTACTTCTCGCTGCCGCAGGAGTTCAATGAAGAGGAGATGCACGTTACCTCGCTGAACACAGATGAGATCGCGGACAAGTTCAATGGTGGTGCTACTGCCGAGGATATCATTGTAGAGATGATTAATTGGCTTACAGACCACACGTGTGAACGTTGTGAGCAAGTGAGCGAAGACGAATTTGTAGAAGCATCAGATGGAGACTACATTTGTTTCGACTGCTACGAGAATATGATTAGTGCTCGCGATTACGATGCAACACTCGATAGCATGAGAGGGAGGGATATCTAATAATGACTGAGCAAGAACTAAATGAAAAGATCTACGAGAACAGCCCACCATGGTTCGATTGCCGTTACTGCGATGTCGATACCATTCGTGACATTCAGCAAGGTGGATGTGAGAGCGGTGCTTACATGCCTGCGGTAACGTACTACGAAGCTCGCAAGGTGATGTCAGAACACGGTGACGACGTACTCGAGTACATCGAACAAGCCTATGGCGAGATCCCGCAACCGAACACCAGCGAGAGTTGGAGCGGGATTGCAGTGTTCTATCTTAGCTACGCTGTTGACCTATGGGCGAACGGTTTCGACCTAGACGAGATTGAAGAAGAAGAGTAAAACTACACAAATAACATAACAGTATAAAGCGCAAGCTAAATGCCAGAACAGAGATCTGTTGACCATTCGGTTAATGGATTTTCTGCGTTTGTGTGTTGTTTTCATTGACAGACTATCGGGTTTCCTCGGGTGTGAACAGTTGTTAACAGTGTAACATAATAACACAGTGCGTCATACGTGTGCCAGTCAAGTAAAATCGCATGCATAATCTGCGCGCAATATCTGCACGTGCAATCTTTGCCGGGATCTGATGCAATCTTTGCGCGTGTGATCTTTAGCTTGACAGGAATAATAAATAAAAATAGATGGGCTATGCTATTGACAGAGCTCCAGGGCTAGCAATTACATGCACTTGTAGTCGGTGCTGCGCTTGTCAAGTAGTATGTGCTACAAGGGATCTACATTTCCTCGAGTTCACCATTGTCAACAAAAAACTGGCGCATAATCTGCGCGCAAAATCTGCAGGGGGGGATCACCCCGCAAACATTGCGTGGCACAAAAAATGCTGGACCTGTCTAAAATTTCAGCTAGATTTACTTTTGGTACCCCACCTTTACCTACAGTGTGGTAGTCTGGATCGTTAGTTTGACTTAGCGTTAGCGGTCAAACGTTACCTTTGGCTCTACCGAAGGGTTAGAAGATCTGTATAGGGGTGTATTACCCCACCCGCCCAATACCGCTTGGGCTTGATTTTAGCTCTTTTAATTATATAGAGTTATGAAATAGTCTACTTTGCTTGTCGCTTTTATCTTGACTTTTGTGTTTTTTTATGATAGTATATACATATACATGAATTACTTTTGTTACTGAGAAAACAACAGCAACAAGGAGCTAGCGTTGGTAAGCCGGTTGACGCTTCTTACAGAAGCTTACAACGCGGGGTTAGTAAGTTTGTTTGGTTGTTTTTGAAGTAACAACCGAATAACCGCTTGACGGTTTTCGGAACTCAGACTGAATAGTGCGCTCCTTCGTACCTCAGTCGCTTAGCAAGACAGGTACTTAGGCATGGCACGTAAACTAGACCACGCAAAACTGAAGGCATCGAAGCGCTCTTCTACACCGCTCACCAACGAAGGCTTCCTTACTACACGCGAACAAAACAACGCCGACAAGGCTGCTGCAGTCAAGGCGGCTAAGAAGCGCCAACGCCTGTACCTTATTGCCGACGTGGCACGTAAACTCAATGGTTGAAAATACAGCTAGATGTCGCCTGTGCGGCCATCAACTGAAAGCTTCCTCTGGCTGTGACGTATGCCTCCCAGTAAAGCAGGTACTCGTATGGCCGGTAATAACCGACGAAGCTAACGAACTCTCTGCTAGCTCGGTTATCAACACCGCTCTACGCGCACTGAGAAGCCGCCTACGCCGTTTGAACCAGGCCATCAAGAACGAGGGCTCGGATTACGATGCAAGGCTTACACGGGACCTCACGAGCGTTGGGCGAACCCTGAAGGAACTAGCCGCCGAACAGCGCAAGCTCGAGGACCGAGATGAAGACCGCTACGACAACCTAGGCATCGAAGGCCGCATGAACCTGTTCATTACCGAGTTCTTTGCTCGCCTCCCTGAAGACTTCCAGGTCAAGCTACTACAAGGTATGAAAGACACCTACACCACACAGAGCGCTAGCTTGCTTCCTGAAGGCTCCGATGAGTAGCTCAACAGGCGTAGCCTTCAGAGAGATAGACTTCAACAACGCCAGTGAAGTCGGTTTTTGTTACAAGAGCTGGCTCGGTTCCTACAAGAACCACGCAGATGTTTGTCCCTACTCGGTCTATCGCCAGACCTACCAAGCCTACCTAGACCGCATTATCAAGCGCGACGGCTGCTCTGTAGTGCTGGCTGTTCACCCCGAGCACACCGACCAGATCTTTGGCTTTATCTGTGTCGAGCGGGAAAGCCCTGTAGTTCACTACATCTACGTGAAAGAAGACTACCGGCGAACCGGTGTGGGCACCGACCTACTCGAGTTCGTTAGCCAGGGCAACGATACCGGCAGTTTTGCATATACGTTTAACACGTCGCTCGGCCGCAAATTCCTGAGACCAAGGGGCGGTCGTTACGCACCAAAACTAGTGAGAAACGAATTACCTTGAAGATTTTTGTAGATAAACTAGAGACAACCAAGAAAGTAAACGGCCTCGGTCTGAAGCGGTCCATCGACTATCAGCACTACGAGGAGCTTTACTTCGATACCGACCTGCGATGCTACGTCGCTATCCGCAAGCCCGAAGGCTCCGATAGCAAGTACAGCGGGAAGATTATGATTGAGCGCTCAGTCGTAGCCTGTGCTCAGGTTGCAGAACGCAGCGTACCAAAGCACCAACCTATCGGTACCCCCGAGGCGCGTGATACGCCTACTGGGCAGCGGAAAAAGAAAACCGCAGCTACCGCCAAATCAGCCATCGCAGAACGTGCCGAAGCTCGAGCAGCTTCTAAGAAATCAGTCTAAAGCATCTCACCAAAGGGCTAGCCGACGCGGCTAACACCGACCGTCGCGACACCGACAAAGAGACCGCCGACCGCATGGTAGGGCGACTCTTCAAGGAGCAGGCCGATTTCGTGCTCGACCGCAGCCGGCGCAAATCAGCGCTCTGCCCGCGTCGTTCCGGTAAGTCCTACTCGTGCCTGGTGCTCATGTGCCGTACAGCGCTGTACAAGCCCGGCGCTATCATCGAGTATATCTGTCTTACTCGCGGCCAAGCCAAGAAGAACCTCTGGCGACATCTTCGGCAGTTCTCGGATGATTTCGAACTGGAACTCAAGTTCCACGAGACGAACCTTACCGCTACGTTCCCCAACGGCTCTATCATCGAGTTCATGGGCGGCGAAACCCGCCAAGAGTGTGAGAAGTTCCGTGGCCAGTCGTTCGACCTGATTGTTCTCGACGAAGGCAAGTCGTTCCAGAGCGACATCCTCGAGGAGCTTATTGAAGAGGTTCTGAGCCCTGCGCTTTCCGACCGCTTCGGTGTCTTCGCCATGATTGGTACCCCCGGCAACATCCTTGCTGGGCCCTTCTACGAGGCCACCTCCGAGTACAACCCCGACGATGCGCGGGAACTTAAGCGCTCGCAGAAACCTCGCCCGTTTTCCGCTAAGGAGCTGTTCAAAAAGAACAAGTGGAAGTGGAACTGGTCGTTTCACCAGTGGCACACGAAGCACAACGTTGCAATGCCGCATATTTGGCTCGACGCGCTTGAGCAGAAGGAGAACCGGGGTATCCCCGACACTGATCCCGCCTGGCTTCGCGAGTGGATGGGCAAATGGTGTCCTTCCGATAGCCTTATGGTGTACTCGTTCAGCTCAGAGCTGAATGTTTACGAGGGCGGCCTCCCCGATGGGCACGATTGGCAATATTTGCTCGGTCTTGACCTCGGATACAACGATTCCACGGCTATTGTGGTCGCTGCGTTCTCCGATACGCACCCTGAGATGTTCCAGGTGCATGAATTTAAGGCCCCGGAGCTAACTTTCGACCAAATCGAGCGCGAAGTACGCAAAGTACAGCGGATTTTCCCGAATCTGAACGCAATGATTGCCGATACGGGTGGTCTCGGTAAAACAATCGTCGAATCGCTCCGAGAACGCGGCTTAGGTTTCGAAGCAGCGGTAAAAACCGACAAACTCGACCATATCGAGCTTGTGAACTCGGATCTACGCGCTGGGAAGATAAAACTGCTCCCCGATAGCCACCTGGCCGCAGAAATGAAACTTCTGCAGTGGACAGACAAGAACTACAAGAAAGAGAACAAGGGAACCGACAACCACCTCTGTGATGCGTTCCTCTACCTCATTCGCCACGCTTACCACCACTTCTGGGAGCCTGCCCACGTAGAACCGGAGAAGAACTCTCCAGAGTACTGGGAGAACTTCGAGGAAGACGAGCTAGAGGCGATGCTCTCTCAGCACGCAACCACAAACAACACCACCGATACGCTTGACCACGTTCAAGATACAGCCCTAGACGACAACGAGGTAATCCTATGGAATTAGCAGACTTGCTCCCCCTTCTACAGCTCTACGGCGTGACTTCCTACAAGGATAAAACCTACGACCTTGAATTGCAACTACTCAAAGGTATTCCTGTGCTCGACGATAATGATTCTGATGAGTTCGGCATGGAAGTGCAAGAGATCCCCTACGTCGACGATGTCGGCAATAACTAATGCCGGATACTGTCGATAAAATACTGGCTGAAGACGCCTGCTGGTACGAGTGCGACGAACCCGGACCGGAGATCTTCAAAGTAGCGCAAGAGATTGAAGAGGAGCAGTCTTCACTGCGAGAGGGTTGGAAGCGTTGGGCCAGGGCCTACTCCAACCGCGACGAGATGGGCCTCGACTGGAACCTGAACAGCTCTCGTGAGCCAGACCAGAACTTTGTCACCGAGAACGTAGTCAAGAGCGTTATCGACACTGCCGCCTCTATCATCGCCAAGAACCGCGTGAAGGTTCGCGTTATGACTAACGGCGCAGCGTTCAACGACCAGCGCAAAGCCCGCCGCCTAGAGAAGTTTGTCTACGGCGAAATGAAGGCCCGCGATTGCTGGGAGGTAGGACCACTGGTGTTCCGCGATGCCTGTATCTTCGGTACCGGTGTATTGAAGGTGTTCCCGCACAAAAAGAAGGTGCGTATCGAGCGCAGGCTTATCAGCGATATCATTGTAGACGAGCGGAGCGCAATCGATGGAAAACCGAAGGAACTGTTCGAACGCCAGCTCATCGACGCAGAAGTGCTCAAGGCAATGTTCCCGAAGCACCACGAGGAAATCGGACGCGCCGCCGAGAACCGTCAATGGGCGGGCAAAGAGATTCCTAAAGGAATGGTGGTCGTACTCGAAGCATGGCGCCTTGGTCCGAACGGTAAGCACGTTATTGCGATCGAGAGCGCAACGCTAAAGACTGAGAAGTACAAGAAGGAGGAGTTCCCCTTCGTGTGGTTCCGCTGGGATGGACTCCCACTCAGCGGCTTCTACGGGCTCGGCCTGGCTCGCGACCTCAACGGTATCCAGACCAGGATCAACCAGCTCAACCGATTTATCCAGCGCTGCCAAGACCTGATTGCAGTTCCTCGTATCTTCGTCGATATGAGTTCGAAGCTGCTCAAGGTACAAATCAACAACAAGATCGGCGCGATTATCCCCTACCGTGGCAAGCCTCCTACTTTCTTTACTCCTCAAGCTCTCAATAGCGAGATCTATGAGTACAAGGAGCAACTCAAGCGTTCTGCGTTCGAGTTCGCCGGTATTAGCCAGATGAGTGCTCATGCGCTCAAGCCTGCGGGACTTGAGAGTGCTGTAGCCCTTCGAGAGTTCTCAGACATTGAAGTCGGCCGCTTTGTTATCCAGGCGCAGCGCTACGAGCGCATGTACACCGAGCTTGGCGAGAAGATCATCAAGATCGCCCGAGACCTGTACGCCTCCGGTACCAGCATGTCAGCCAGCTTCCCGAACAAGAACGTGCTGGAGAAGATCGAGTGGAAAGACGTTGACCTCGAGGAAGACCGCTTTGCCCTTGATATCCAGCCTGCTTCGCTGCTCTCGATGAGCCCGAGTGCTCGCCTGCAAGCAGTTACGGAGCTAGCTCAGGTTGGGCAACTTGATAAGGCCGAGGTTCGATACCTGCTAAATCACCCGGATCTCGAAGCAAGCAACGATATCGCTACTGCCGACTACAAAATGGCCACAATGGTCGAGGAGCAGCTTCTCAACGGAGAAGTGGTTATCCCCGAACCATTCTACAACCTAGACCTAATGCTTCGCCGAACTCAACTGCTCTACCAAGCAATTCAGGTTGAGTACGACGACGTACCAGAGGAAGTGCTGGCGAATATTCGCTCCTTCATTTCCCAAACCAAATCTCTAGCAGAACTAGCTATGCAAGCCGGGGTAGAAGCCGGTCCGGTCGATCCAGCCGCAGCAGCCGGCCAAGACCCGTTAAGTGGCGGGCCACAGCCTACAGAACCGATTAGCCTACCAGGCGAAGTTTAAACGACATATATGAACGAAGAAAACACCTCGGGCGAAGATTCCCAACCACAAACCGAAGCATTTAACGTTGACAACATCATCAGTGAGCTAACCTCTGACGCACCAACGAGCGAAGCGACCACAGAAGCACCGGCCCAAGCGGAACCCGAAGTCGAGGTTGCGCCGGAAGCAACGCCGGATGAGCAAAAAGAACTCCTTAGCCCTCTTCTCGCGGAGAAATCCCGACGAGAACGCGAGGCAAGAGCTGAGATCGATGCTCTTAAAGGATCTCAAGAGCAGGCAGTAGCCGACGCGCGTGCAGACCTTGTAAAGGAGCTTATCAGCGACCCACAAGGGTTCATTGCAAAGCACGATATCGAGAATGCTGGCGACTTGGCCATGCACTTCTACGCAGCCGACCTTGGCGACGACGCACCCGATGATCTGAAAGCCCAGATCGGGATGAGTGACCTCGAGCGCTACAAGCAGGACCAGGCAAAACAATTTGAAGACCTCCGAGCAGAAATCGCCCAGCGCGAGGAGCACGCTCGGAACAAAGCAGTAATCGACCAATATGACGGGTTCTTGTCCGAAGTTCCCGCCGATCTTCCCTACCTAGCCGTTGAAGCGCAGCACGACCAGCGTGAAACGCTAAAAGCCATGGCACAGGTAGCCGACGTTATGCACCAACAGAATGGTGTGTACCCATCGGCTGGGGAAGTTGCAAAGCTAATCGATCGTGAAATCGCACAGCAAGCAGCCCGATATAAGGCAATCGGACAAACCCAACCTGACGTAAAACAAACTCAAGTGACCGAACCAGTCGAAACACCAGTAACCCTTTCAACTGACAACTCAGGGAGATCTGCGAAGAAAAGTCCCGCTGGCTACGATGAACACTTCGAAGCCGCACTGGACATGTTCAACGAGATGTTCCCCAAAACTTGAGGAATTAACTAATGGCAGTCAATATTGTAGGTGCAAACCTAACCGATGGCGGATCGTTTATCGATCTGATGAAACGTCTCCAGCCCGCTTCTGAGGTAAAACGCCTCTGGGAGCTTAACTACGCTTTCCTTGGGAAGGTCCCTAAAGCCGATGATTTCACTGGTACCCAGTTGGATTGTCCGCTCGAGCACGACCATCCTTCACGTTCGCGTTCGTTCTCTTCTGCGCAAGCTAACCGCTTTCCCAGTTCTAGCGTAAAGTTCTCGCTCACCCGAGCAAAGGACTACGCTACCGGTCGCCTCGATGCTGAGACGATGCACGCTTCTCGTGACGACAAGGGTTCTTGGCTCCGCGCTCTCCAGCGTGAGCAGTCCAACACTGTTAAGTCGCTGCAGAAGAACACGGCTATCAGCCTTTACCGTAACCACGGTGGTTCAATTGGCCGCATGGGTAGCGTTATCGACGTAGACGGTACCAACGACGTGCTCGTTCTCGAGAACAAGTCGGACGTTATCAACTTCTCTCGCGGTCAAGGACTTCGTTTCGCTACCACTGATGGTACCTCTGGTGCCCTCCTTGCTGGTGAAGCGTTCGTTGCAAAGCTGAACTTCGACCTCGGTTACGTTCATATTGCAGCCGACCCCACCGCGCTCGGTACCGATGGTAACTACGCTACTATCGTAACCGGCGAAGCTGAAACAGAGTACATCTTCAACACTGGCGACTTCGGAGCTTCTTTCCGAGGACTGGAATCCTGGATTCCTCTTACCTCTCCTTCGAGTGGCGAGTCTTTCCTCGGTATCGACCGCTCGGTTGACCCAATGCGCCTTGCCGGACATCGTCTCAATGATACGTCGATGTCTTATGAGGAGCTCGTTCAGGAGCTTGCAGCTCGTATCACCTACTCTGGCGGTAACAACCTTGTCTGCATGATGAGCCCAATCCAGGTGAAGCAATTCGCTCTGGAACTTGATACGAAGGTTACTCGCGACCCAGGTGGTCAAGGTAAGACTGGTTTCCGTGGTATCGCTGTCGATACTGTTGCTGGAACCATCGAAGTACTCGGCGACCCTTCTTGTCCCGAGAACCGTATGTTCATGCTCGACATGAGCACCTGGAAGTTCCATCACCTTCTGGGCCTTCCGCACCTCGTGGAAGACGACGGCCTTGCACGACTGCGTGTCTCTGATGCCGATCAGGTAGCATTCCGTTACCGACTCTGGGGAAACCTGAAGTGTACCGCACCTGGTAAGAACGGCGTAGCCGCACTACCTACCGCATTCTAATCAACTAGCTCGGGGTTAGTAGCCCCGGGCTTTTCCCACTGAGGAAACTATATGGCAATCAAACATAGAGCACGAGGAGGCTCGCACATCAAGTGTAACCTACTTGGTGACGTGTACTTCTACTTTCTAGAGTTCGAGGCTAATGATACCAGCGCCCCCGACGGCGTTGCTCCTTCCGGTGGTGTTACCCTTGGGTACTCCGACGTTGGCGACCTTACCATTACCTTCGATGAGAACATTAAACCAAAGAACGTCATGATGGCTATCCCTGTCATCGCAGAGAACAACGCACTTGGTAGTATCAAATGCGCTGATTACGTCCCAAGCACCGGAGTTCTTCCTGTGCACACGTACACCGACGACGGTACGTCTGGAGTTCCGGCTTCCGATGACCTCGACGATGTTACGTTTCGCGTACTCATTCTTTGCAACGATAGTGAACTAGGCGATCGCTAAACTAGCTTATGACCAAACCAAACGTATCTATGCTTAAACTAGCGCTTCGCAAGCTTACCGATTCGAAAGAAGAATCGAACGAGAGCGAAGAGAAAGAGACCGATGCACTTGAGCAGGCGATGTCTGATTTCAAGAACGCAACGACCTCCGGTGAGCAAGCTGCAGCCTTCCGTGCTGCGCTTGAGCTAGCTAAGTAAAGCCGAAGCCCGGGCGGTCAAACTCGGGCACTTTTTCTATATGGCACGAACAGAAACGGCTGGTAACCTAATTACCCGCGCGAAAGAACGCGCTGATATGGAAAACTCGAATTTCATTTCCGATGCCGAGTGGTACCGGTCGCTCAACGTATGGACTGCCCGACTGTGGAACCTTCTGGTCAAGGCCGACCCAGACCGCTACACGAGAGCACAAACGCTCGCAGCAGACGGAAGCACTGTGTACGACTGCGCAGCCGACTACATGGGAACCGTACGGGTCGACTACCAGACCGATAGCAGTCAATCAATCTGGGTAGAAATCCCCCGACTGTACGGCACCGAGGAGAACAGGCTAATCCAAGACCAGTCTGATTACCCACGCGGGTACACGTTCCGCTACAACGCGACCACGCCGAGCACGCAGCAGATTACTATTCTCCCACCTAGCAGCTACGCCATGCGACACCTCTACATCGTTGCCCCGCCGAGCTACGCAACCGATGGAACCGACAGCGCTGAGCTAGTAATGGGCATTTCAGGCTTCGAGGAGTACGTCGTTATCGGCATGGCCATCGATGCGCGCATTAAGGAAGAGAGCAGTGTCGTACAACTACGCCAGTCGCAGGCTGATATCACAGCACACCTTGAAGAGGCGGCAGAGAACCGCTCCGTTTCCGATGCAGGCCACGTAACCGACGTACGTTCTTCAGGCTACATCGATGCAGCTGGTATCCGGTGGGGACGACGCGATTTCTAAGAACCCGACAGATGAGCTACGCTCAAACGACCTTACTACCAACCCGTTCGTCGCTGGCGATGCATACGAGGTAATCGCCGACAGCAACGGCTTGGTCCGCCTCCGCACCCGTAATCGCCTTCGCGGGGTTATGGTAGTCGAATCTCCTTTCCTGTGCTCGGCAAGCATCGCCTACACCAAGAACGGTATCACGACTATTCGCCTCACGCGTCAATGGGAGTTCCTCGAGCGTAAGGAGCTGAGTAGCGCCACAGTAGCCTTTGACTTCAAGACTGAACTCCGTGGCGACCTCGACTACGAGTACTCAGTCGACGGTTTCTGGGTAACGGGTACCAGCGCGGCGCACTCGCTTATGTTCAGGATCAACGGAGCAACCACAGGCATTGCTAATGAGGGGACAGCTATTGAAGGCTCTGCTTCGCTCACACACGCCGGAATGGCCGTTGCAAGATGTACAGGTGCCGAGAGCGAGACGCACTTCTTTACTGCCAGGCTACTCGCTAAGTCGGGCCAGTTTCGTTTTGCCCAAAGTCACGACGCTTCTACCAGCGGGACAGGTTCAACAGCCAACGAGGCTAAACTCCTCTACTCAAAGTGGGAGGATTCTACGACCGAGATAACAACACTTGGCTTAGCAACGTCTTCCATCGCCTCTCAAGCTGGGAGCTGGTTCGACGTTTACCGCCGCCCTCAATTCGATAAAACCAAACTCACACTCTGGGTGTACTAAATGCCAATTGGATCAAGTCTAGGAATTACGCTACCAACACAGGGTAGTAACAGCGGTACCTGGGGAACAGACCTCAATACCGAACTTAACAAGGTTATCACGGCAATCGAGGCGCAGGTCCCGGCGAGTGCTATCGATTTCTCCGCTAACTTCGACCTCAACGGGTACGGGCTGGTGGACGTGGACCACGTTGCTTTCGAGCAGCAGAGTTCCGTTACCACGCTCAACTCGGCGTGGTTCGATACCGCAGGTAACTTCTACGTCACAGATGGCGGTACTAACCAGGTTCAGATTACGGCATCGGGCGCACTCAATAATGCGTCGGCCGGTGGTCTGGGCGATTCGGGCGGAACCTACGGAACGAGTGGTATCACCTTCGATTGGGACGGTACTCTCTACAACGCCAAAGACGGCTCAGGAGCGAACGACTACGCCAACGTGCGCATGGACGCGCTTCAACTGCGTGACGGCTCGGGCAACGACCTTACTGTAGCAGCTCCATCAATGAGCACGAACTACACGCTCACGCTACCTGCTGCGGTTCCCGGTAGTACGGCACTTGTTCAGGTCTCTGCTGCGGGCGTCGCTTCTTACTCGAACACAGTTACTTCGCTGATTACGGCGAGCGCTGGTGTAACTGCTTCGGTAAACCAGGACTTCACGACTAGCGGCACGGGTGCGTACAACCACGGAACGTACCAAGAGAGCTACGGCGGAATTGCCGGCCAGATGGTTGACTCCTCTGACAACGTGTATTTCGCGCAAGGTGATTACGTTCACGCTTCCAGAGCAGACGCAGCCGGTACCAGTGTCTGGAGCCTTTGGGTTGCCAAGAAGGTCGGTAAGACAGTCGAGTCAATTGATCTGTACTGGGATCCGCAGGGGACCGTTGGAACGAAGACCTTCCTAGCACGAAGCGCTGCCGTCTCAACGGGGACGACCAACATCGAAGGGTCATCCTCGCCAACCACTGCTACGTCTGGAATTATCACGTTGAACCTTGTTACGTCGTCGTTTCCTTTGACTGCGAATGAGGGTGTTGTGATTACAGCTTCGCTACCTCAAGGTGTTGACATTATCGGTGTTGATATCAACTACTCTGAGTAGCCTATGACACTTGAATGGACCACAATCGATGTCCCGCTTGGCGCAGGTATCGATACGAAGACTAACGAGAAGTTGCTCAAGCCACCAGCTTGTGCAGATCTCTCCGATGCAGTCTTCCCAGCAACAGGCGTATCCGGGTACGAAACCAGGAAGGGCTACGACCGTATCAGAACGGAAACTACGCTTACTGGCATTGATGCACTAGCCACGGCCGAGAACGAACTTCTGGTCGTCGGTAACGATAAGCTCTACAGCGTTAGCGAACTCGAGAACAACGTTGACCTAGTTGAAAAGGGCAACCTACTCGCAGTAGGCGTAAACCAGGAAACCCTTGATACCCAGAGCGTAAACCAGACGCTAGGCCAGTACATCTCACACAACAACGTCGAGTGCTTCGTGTGGTACGACAGCGGTGCGGGTAACTGTCGGTACACTGTGCGAGATACCGTCACAGGTACTACGCTTGTCCGCAACTCGGATATCGCAAACAGCACGCGCGCCAAGGTAGCCTACGCTGGAAACAGCATTCTGATCATCTACTTCAACAGCAGCGCCACAAGCATTCGCTGCACCGTTATCCCGACATACGCCCCGACTAGCCCGAGCGATGTCGAGGTACGCGCCGACGCACACGCCGACGCTATCTTCGACTGCATCGAGACCATCAGCGACAAGGTGTTCGTTGCGTACAAATCCAGCACAGGAACAGCCAGCATCTGGACTTTCCTGCTCGACGATGCCGGTGACGACAGCTCTGCTACCGAGGCCGATAATAGCTCCACACGGTCTGACGTCGACTGCCTTTGTGCTAGCCGATCGGGCTTCTCGTACATCGTTGCTACGTCTAATGGTGTCAACGTTTACATCTACACAAACGTAGCAGGTAGCCTGTCTACGATTAGAACGTTTTCCAGGGCGTCACAGTCTGCGCCTAACGTCATCAACATCGCGTACCTAGCTTCTACAGCAACCACGGGTAACGAAGCGGACCACTACCACTACGCCTGGGCCGAGTATGCTGGTTCCACCAACCGCGATAACTACGTCGAGCAGATGACCGCTCTCGGAAGCTCTTTTGTGAACTTCGAGACGCCTACGGAAACGCACCAACACAGCTCCATCGCAAGCACACCATTCTTCTCCGGTGATATTGCGCTTATCCACTACTCATTTGATACTACACTACAGCGGCAATACCTCCTGGTGAACAGTTCTGGGGAAACGCAGGCCAAGAGCTGCGTGGGTATCGGTGGGGGCAACATCGCACCGCACCTACCGCGTGTGATCAACAATACATGGGCTCCGGTGTTCCGCGAGAAGCTTGATATTGATGTTGAGCCGGACGACGACACAACCGTTCTTACTGACGTCTATGCTCAGTATGGACTGAAGAAGGTTTCTTACGACTTCACGCACAGGCCACAGTACGTTGAGTACGGCCACAGCACTTACATTCAGTCTGGTGTTCTCTGGCAATACGACGGCGCACAACTCGTTGAGCAGGGCTTTCATGTGTACCCGGAAGCTGTTACATCTGCTACGCAGGCCGGATCGATCCCAGAAGCCGGCGACTACAGTTACCGCGTGTACTACGAATGGACCAACGCACGTGGAGAACGGCAGCGCTCAACTACGGCCCAGGTTGAGACGGTTACGGTAGCCGCTTCCGAGGAAGTGGTACTAACTATCCCAACTCTGAGCCATTCGCTCAAAGGGGCCGATGTAGCAATCGTAGTGTACCGCTCCGAAGCTAATCCAAACCTTCTCGGTGGTAGCCCACTGTACCGTGTTAGCTCACCCGACCCGAGTGCAACCGGCGACAACGGCTACGTTGCCAACGACCCGACGACGCCCACAGTAACGTTCACCGACTCGCTGGCTGACTCTGCACTGATCCAGAAAGAACTCGACTACCTGAACGTCGAGCTGGACCATGTAGCCGCTCCTGTGAGCTCCGTGCTCGCTGAAGCCAAGAGCCGCGTATGGGTAGCAGAGGGAACCCGGCTGTACTACAGCAAGCTAAACACCGATAAGCGCCGCCAGCTCGAGTTCCACGACACGTCTTTGTGGGTTGATGTCCCGGAAGAGGTAGGAGACATCACGGCGTTTGGATCCCTAAACTTTCACGTTGTCGCGTTTGGTGCAGATAGCTGCTACTCGTTCTCTGGCGAAGGAAAGAACAACAGCGGTGCTGGCTTCTTCAACCTTCCGCAGGTTGTATCTCTCGACGTCGGCTGTATCGAACCTCGCAGTGTGGTTAACATTCCCGAAGGTATTCTGTTCAAGTCGAACAAAGGCATCTGGCGGCTGGGCCATAACCTCGACATGGTATACGTCGGGGCTAACGTCGAAGCCTACAACGACCAAGATATTACTAGCGCCACGCTCATCCCCGAGGAAAACCACGTACTCTTCCTCACCAGTTCTGGGCGAACTTTGGTCTATAACTACCTGCTCAACGCTTGGAGCACGTTTACTAACCACGCCGGAAACAGCGCGGTAGTCTGGAACGGTAGCTACACGTACGCACGTACCGATGGTCGTATCTATCGGCAAAGCGACGTGAACTACTCCGACGACGGCGTGCACTACGCGATGAAGTTCGTAACGGCTCCGATTGGTATCAAGGGCGTTCAAGGGAAGCAGAGGATCCGCCATATCCGTCTTCTCGGCGAGTACTACAGCCCGCACACGTTGCGGGTAGGTCTACGATTCAACCACACACCGGGCGTTACCGATAGCGGTACTTGGGATCCTGCCGATGCAATCACGGTTAGCCTGTACGGAGTAGGGGCGTATGGTGCAGGAGCATACGGCGGCGACGGTAGTCCAGTCTACCAAGCCAGATTCAACATGCCACGGCAGAAATGCCAAACGGTGCAATTCGTAATCGATTCAACTAATACAGGCGGGGCAGGTAGAGCTGTTTCGATTCAAGCAATACAAATTGAAGTTGGGGCAAAGCGCGGAACAGGGGAACTCTCTGTCGATGCAGGCTTCAGCGCAACAGGAGGGAGCACAGACTAATGGGACTTTGGCCATCGGCAGACACTCACGGCGGTAAGTACTCCGCTACATCAGATTCTAGTAACTCACTAACGGGTGGCGCAGACTGGAGCAATCCACTTAAGCGTACATCTGGTACCCCTGGTATCGACCCAAACAACTTTCAGCTACAAGGGCAAGAAGGCCGCAGGCGTTCACTCCTGCAACAGGCCGACTACGCAGCAGGTCGACGCGCTCCCCAGATTGGTCAATCAGGCTTCCGACAGAACCAGCAAGGTCTGATGGGAATGCTCGAAGCACGCGCACGAGGGGAAGGTCCAAGCGTAGCGCAGATGCAACTCAAAGATGCAATGGGCAAGAACGTGGCTTCTCAGCAAGCGCTACTTGCTACCGGCGGTCCAGGCGCAGCACGCCAAGCATCTCAGCAGGCAGGGGCAATCGGCGGTTCGCTCGCAGGGCAGGCGGCACAACTCCGCGCTCAAGAGATGACACAGGCGCAAGGTATGCTCGGCCAGTTCGCCGGACAAGCACGCGGACAGGACCTACAGCGGCAGGGCATGATGAGCGATGCAGAGCTACGAAGCCGTGGATTGAACGACCAGCAGATCGCACGTATGCGACAGATGGAACTTGATAACGCCCGACTCGGGCTTCAGGGCAGCATGGGCCTCGAGGATATCCGCACACGACGACGCGGCCAGGATCTCGGAGTCCCTACCGGTCTTGAATCGTTGATTAGCGGCGCTGCCGGCGTTGCGTCTATTGCAGGCTAATGGGTAAGAAAAGTAAACTACCGCCCGGTTCCCGTGTTGAGCGACTTCCTACGCGTATCTTCGAGGAAGATCAGCCCGAGTTCGAGGTAGGCGAAGGCGAGATTACACCAGTTACGCCAGCGATGGAGAAGCGTGATGCACTCTTTGAGCAGCTACGCGGACCACGATTCGAAGTGGGCGAGGGTGAGGTAACTCCCATCTCGGATGCTGAGCAGAAGCGCGATGCCTTCTATGCTACCGGTGCTGGTCGGCGTGCCGAGAAAGGTTCCCGCAGCCCTATGCAGGAAATCAACGCGAAGGCGTTCAAAGCTCTGCAAGAAAAGCGCAGCAAGAAGGAAGCGCCAACGCTCGTTCGCGACCGTCATGGCATGACAACTCAGCTCTCTGATGAGCTACGCGAGCAGCCTACTGGCTGGAATACGATCACAACCCAGTCTGGGCGCAAGCTACGTGTACCAACGTTCAATCCACAGGGCTACAAAAGCCCTCAGCAGTTTATCGACGAACTACCTGAAGAGGAACCACGATTCCTAGACGGCGTTCTTGAGTTCATGGATTACTAATATGGCAAACATCCTAGACCAATACTGGAAAGGCGGCGGTTTCATGACTGCCGATGACTTTGCAGATCAGAGTGTTCCAGGCGCAGCAACGGGTGTTGACCCGGCCGCACTGCAAGAACCCGTAGCGCAGTACAACGACGCTAACGCACAGCAAGCAGCTATGCAGGTAGAGTCGCTCACCAAGCAGCAAGATCAATACGCGGGTACACTTACCGACGAGCAACGCGCAGCCAAAGAGGCGCAAGCTAAAGTACGCGCAGCCCAGGACGCAGAGATGAAGGTTCAGCAAGCAGCAGTAAAAGAGCAGCGAGCTAAGGAAGACCTTCTTCCACCCGATGCTGTTAGTTCGGCCGACGCACCTGTTGCACCAGAACCGGTAACACCTGAGCAGGAAGCTGCCACAGCACAACCGCAAGGTGCAGAACTTGTAGCCAAGGGTTACGAAGACATGCGCGAAGGCGTAGCCCAGACTGCAGGCGTAGCAGGACGTCGCGCTGAGCTTTCTTCCGACATGATTGATACGCTCACCGATAAAACCTTCGAGGAGCTAGACCAAGTACAGGAGATCGCCGACCAACGCCAGAACGTCAAGGCTAAGCTAGCAGAGATCGATAGCGCAGTACAGGCCGAGATGGGCCGCGATATTAAGAAGCCTAGCCCGAGTGCGCTCAACCTTATCGGCGTGCTCCTGGGCGGACTTATCGCCCCCATGCAAGGCGGGCGTAACGTAGCGCTCGAAACCGTGCAACGCCAGATGGATCGTGAAGTACAGATCGAGATGGAGAACAAGCGCAAGCGTATGCAAGGACTGCAGAAGCGGCGCGGGCTAGTTCAGGACGAATCTGCCGAAGTCGGTAAGGAGATGGTCGCAGCCGACCTTATCATGGCTAAAAAGCTGAAGGCGTTCGGCACGCAGCTACAGGCCGGACTAGATAGCCAGATGATTCCTGCCGAGAAGAAGGCGGAAATGACCAAGCTACTTGGCGAGATCAACGTAGCTCAAGGACAGTTCCAAATGAAGGCTTCACGAGAAATCTCTCGAGTAGCAATCGAAAAGTACAAAGCGGAAACCGCACGTATGGCCAAGCGGAAAAGTAAAGGCGGCGGCGGTAAAGGCGGCGGCGGTAAAGGAAGCGGCAAGGGTGTTGTGGCAGCAGCCAAGGCATCTCCGCTGTACTTTGATGTTGCGACCGGCTCTACGGTCGACTTCAACCAACTACCAGGCAAGGAGCAAACGCGGGCACGCAAAGAGTTGGCCCAGATTCCTATGGTCGATAAGGAAAACGGGACCGTAATGCGCGGTATCAGAGGGTTGCGACCAGAACAAGCTAAGCAAATCCAAAAGGCTTGGGGCGACAGAAACAAGGTACGCACCGGAACGCAGCGTATTCTAGCTCTACTCAACCAAGTAGACGGTAGCGATCGACTTGTTATCGGCGGAGCATCGAAAACCGCCCAAGGTGGACAACTTCAAGCAGAGTTCACGCAACTAATGGTTGCACTTAAGGACCAGTGGGAGCTTGGTGCAATCCAAAAGCCCGACGAAAGGCTACTCGAAGGTGCAATGGGCGCTAACCCGACCGACGCCTTTGCGTTTATAGCAGATAAGCTGAACGTAAACCAGATCGAAGCTGTTATGCAAAACCTGCAGTCTGGCGGAAACCTCCGTATGAAGACGAGCATTCTCAGCGAAGCAGGGCTACCCGATAGCTTCGAGATTAAAATGCCCCGGTTCGACGCAACCTCTGATATCGAACAACGACACAGGAAGCAAGCACCAGCATCGGTGAAGGAACGAAAAGGTAATGCAACAGAAGCACTCGGCGCGTTGAACGACTTCCTTGCTGCGCCGGAGGGTATCGCAGCAGGCGACAAGAAGGAACACTATGGCACACTGCAAGGAGCTATCGATGACGTCGTTAAGCCTTACATCGCTGGTATTAAAGCTAGTGCTGGCGGCAAATCTGGCGGCGTTATTGGGAAGGGCGACGAGCGCATGTTTCTCGAGGGGATGCTAAAGAAGACCACCGATAAGCGTGCTCGCCTGATGATTACAAAGGGCCTCTCTGAGATCCACGGTGTCGGCCTCTTCAGCCGTAAGTCGGAGAAGACACCACAACAGACGGAGAAGGAAAGGAAAACACGAGAGAAAGCCGTCCCAACTTGGCGACCAGGTTAATCAATGGCTGAATTTGTTACTGTAAAGAAAGCGGGCAAGACTAAGCAAGTCCTAGTCGGCCCAAGACTGGAAGCAGCCGAGGCCGAAGGGTGGAAGCCTGTAGGAACAAAGCGCATTGAAACAGAGACCGGCGAACGTACAGTCGAGTCTGGCGAAGCACTCAAGCGTGCCCGCAGCGGAGAAGGTACGATTATCGGTGAGCAGGAGATCCAACGTCGTGCCGGTGGGGAGTACCTAAAAGAACAGTACGGCAGCGAGGGCGTGCAGGCGTTTGGCGAGGCCGGACTAGGAGCTCTTTCGTTCGGTCTTATTGATCCCGGCGATATCTCTGAGTGGTCCGAAGGTGATGCAGGAGCTACAGCAGCTCGCGCAGAAGCTAACCCTCTCGAGAGCACAGCAGGCAGTGTTACAGGTTCAGTACTTGGCGCATTAGCTCCGGGCGGGCTTGGGCGAGTTCTTCCCTCGGCTATCGGCGCTCGTATTGCAACCAAAGCAGGTCAAAGCGTAGCAGCCCGAACAGGTAGTAGGGTTGCCGGGATGGTAGCAGAAGGCGCGACCGATGCAGCAATCTTCGGCACAGGTCAACAACTCGCTAACGCTGTAATCGCTGATAAGCCTATCAATGTTGAAAACCTTATCGCCGATATTCCCTCCCAGGTCATGTTTGGCGCTGGTGCAGGCGCTCTTATCGGAGGGCTCGGCAAACTAAGCAAGCGGATCAAGGCCAAAGAGGTTGCAAAGCAAGCATCAGCCGATGACGTAGCAAAAGCAAAGAAGGCAGTTTCCGATGCAACACTGGCGCAAGCCGAAGCCACGTTTGCCAAGGGTGAAGCACGGGCAGCAACAAAGGCGCAGAACAAGCTAGATGGAGTATTTGCTAAATCCAGCAGCCCAGAACTTCCGGCCGAACTAAGCGAGATTACGGAACGCCTAGCACAGCAAGCCGACAGCGCAGAGCTTTCAATCCGCACGCTCACTAAGGCCGACCTCGACGACGGCATCCGTGCTCAACTAGCAGAAGCGCTCGGACGTAATGCAGATGAAGTCCGCCTAGGCGATATGCAACGCGCTGTAACCGGTAATGCAGCCGAACTTAGAACTGCCACGAAAACGCTCTCAGATCTAGGAAACCCGCTTGATCTAGATGCTGCCAACTTCGGCAAATACGTTAACGCTCTCGATAACGCACAAGTTGCACGCAGTAACCTCGACGGCATTCTGCATCAGGTCGGAAGTGGGCGTACCTCAGTACAACCAATCCAACTAACAAAGCTCGATGATGTTGCCTCCGGTTCACAGTTCTTCGATGAAGCAGGCGACGTCACCGACTTTGGTGAACTTGCCGGGAAGATGGGCGTTGATCCAGAAGGGCTATCGCAACAGGGTGAGCTGCTGGCAAAAGCCTGGGTAGCGAAGCAAGCGAGGAGCGAAGTAGCAAAGCTAAGCTCGACTGATATCGCCGACGCAACGCTGCGTAAAGCAAAACTAACTAAAGCACAAGAGGCGGCGAAACTACGTGAAGCAAAAGGATTCGGAACAACGACGGGGAGAACAACTGGAGGAGGTCTTGGATCGCTTGCTAGTCGCGCTCCTGGCAGGCTGGGCAACATGTTCAGAGCTGTCACTGCCGGACCGGAGAAGATTAAATCTGGAATTGCTGGATTTATCAAACTTGCTGGGAAACCTCGAAGAGGTACTGTTCCAGCAGCGAGTACCATCCTCGGGCAGCTCAAGTTCGATGACGACCTCGGGGAACGGCCGAAGAACCAAGGGCGTAAAGCTGAGATGAAGCGGGTTATAGCAGAGCTAGATAGTATTGCGACCGACCCAGAGAAAGCTCGACAGAAGATCCACGACACGCTAGGCGAGAGCATTGCGCTAAAGCCAAGTATGACCAGCGCACTCCTCGAAAAGGCGTTTCAGCGAATGATGTTCTTGCACGGGCTTGTTCCCCGGAGCCCTAACAACACCCCGTTCTCTCGTGACAACTGGTCGCCATCCGATACAGTAATCGACAAGTTCACCCGTATCGCAGCAGCAGCCGAGAACCCGTACAGCATTCTCGATGACCTACAGGAAGGCCGACTTACGCAGGAAGCAGTCGATACCGTGAAGCAGCTCTACCCTGAGATTTATCACTCCATTTGCATGGAGGTCATCAACAACGTAGAGCTAATCAAACAAGACGTTAAGTACACAGGGCGGCTTCAGCTTGGCATGCTGTTCCAAGCACCGACCGACGAAGTACTCAAACCGGGCTACGGAAAGCTCATGCAAGAGAACTACGCAATCCGAGCACAAGAACAAGAACAGACTGGAAGCAACAACCAGTACTCAACCCCAGGAAACAACCAGAAGGCTGTTGCAGCAACGGCTACTACCTCCCAGCGACTAGAGAGTAAATAACATGGCAGATATCGCAGACAAAATTTACGACGAGATTTCCCCGACGGGAACGACCTACAGCAACAAGTTCAGCCTGAAGAACGCTTCGCTCTTTAGCTTGCACGTCATCAATAGTGGGCTTACCGGTACGCTTACGCTCTGGGTTAGCAATAAACCCGATCCAGATGCAGCGGTAGCCGACTGGGTACAGAACACTGATGTAACATTCACTGCACTAGCCGGCGCTTCCACTGAGATGATCAACGCAGGTAACGCAGCCGGGCGTTGGTACAAGGTGCGCTACGTCCATGCCAGTGGAACTGCGAACATGGAAATCTGGGCTAACTTCGGCGAAGCATAATGAGCATTTTTCCACAGCTTTTTATCGGCCTGATTACAGCGCTGCAGACAGACACGCTTACGAAGTGGGCAGCCTGCGAACCTGCTACAGCGCTAGCTTCAGCCGCTACGACAAACGCAAACTTCCCGATCAACGCAGCAGACTTCGCAACTGTTTGTGGAGTTCCGGCGATGACACCGACCTACATCTTCGCTTGTCAGGAAACTAGTGGCCCGCTCATCTGCTCAGTTACTGGCGAGCTGCTCGTGCCGTACCCGTTCTTCGCAACTTCTCCTGAAATGGGTGTTTCGGTATCGGGGCTCGAAGGAGGAACCCGCACCGCCATACGCCTAGATGATAACACTGCTCAAGCATTCCAGGCTGTTTCGTCAGACTTTATGGATTTCGTGGGCGGTTCGTGGGCCGCGTTTGCCGTGTTCAACGGGGCCGACGATCTTAGAACGGTGACACTGATGGGCAAGGGCAAGGGTACTACGTCTGCAACACCCACTGTCGACGGAGGAACAACGTTCAAGCTCGATACAAGTGGGCGTATCGGCAGCTCGAACTCTGATGGGACGACATCGGCCTCATCTGGGCTTTTAGCAACCGACCTGTGTACAGGTCTTTGGACAGGTGCAGCGGGTGTATACAACGAGACCGCAGCAACAATTGGGACGTTCCACAGGACGAGTTCCCACACGGTTAGTACGTCGGGGCTCACCTACGTCGCCCTGGATAACTACTTCGCGTTTGGTCAAGGAATCGACGGTGGACGATACGTCAGCGGGCCACTGGACCTAACCTACCTAGTGTTCTTCGAGGGCGCAGCAGCAGAAGCTGTAACGTCGGCCGGGATTAATACCTTTCTCAATCAGGCGATTACCTAATGGACTCGACAAAAAAATTCAAGCTAGTTCTTCTGCTTGGCCAGAGCAACGCACTAGGTCAATCTACCGTTCGTAGCAACCTCAGCGGCGACTACGCAAACTATGGTGATCCGCTCCCTGGCGTGCGGATAGCCCAACAGTTGGTGTGTAACAGTGACAGCGGTGCAGCGGCTTGTGCCTATGAATGGCCGCTAATGGAGATGAAGGGACGCGCCAACTCAGTGGGAGAGTTTGGCCCAGAGATTGGCATTGCCCGGTCCATCCCAAATATTGAAAGCCACGCAGCCGATAAGCATACAGTGATCGTCAAATGCGCATCGGGAGCCACCGACCTTGCAAACGACTGGGCCGAAGACGCCGTGTCTGGGTACATACTCTATTCGCGAATGAAGGATTTCGTGGAGCACACAGCTCAGGCATGGGCCAGCTCCTACGAAGTGGTGGGCTGTATCTGGGTGCAGGGTGAAGCAGACGCAGCAATCGAGGCCGAGGCAAACGCCTACGAAGCAAACCTGAACAGCTTCATTGCGCAACTGAGAACAGACTTCTCCAACGCAACGATGCCATTCATTATCTCAAGGCTTCATGCGAGCAACGTGGCAACGTATGCAGCCACTGTTCGAGCCGCACAAGATGCTGTAGCCGCAGCAGATAGCAACGTCACGGTTGTTACGCCAACGCCGAGCCTTAGCGGTGATAACGTTCATTACGACGAAAACGGTTATGCAGAGCTTGGCGAGACCGACCTTGGCCCTGCTCTGGACGCAAAATTTAGCTTGTGCGGGGGTTAACATGCAGATCGACGAACTAATTGTACTGAAGTTAACTACAATGGAAAACAAGATCACCGCTGTAGAAGAGCAGATTACCTTATGCCGGGTGGACATCGCAGGGCTGAAGGTTAAGAGCGGTATCTGGGGCGCTATTGCAGGGATGGTTCCCGTAAGTATTGGCCTAGTTATGTGGATCGTGAGTACTCAGTAATGGAGTGGGTAGTGCTCAGCGGGATTCTGGTGACGGTACTTTTAGTCATCTACGGCAGGCTTCGAGAGGAGCTTAACAACAACAAGACGAAACAAATCAACGCGCTCAAAGAGCAGGTGAGAGAACAGAATGAAATGGCCCGCAAGAAAGACGAAGAATACCTGGCTAACAGCGATGTTAATGATGTTGTCGGTTTTCTCAACAGGCTGCATAAAGACGATTAAGGTACCTACCAACTGCGTTGTTGCAGTTGCACCGGAATACCCGGAAGTTACCTGGGAGATATGTGAAGAAGGCATGCCCTGTCTTAGCCTTGAAAACACAAGAAAGCTAGCACTGTATTTGGCTGATGTACAGCGTTACCAAGATTCTATCAGCAAAACCTGTGGAGAACTATAATGATTGACTGGATTTTTAATAACTACCTTAATATCTTCGCTGCACTTGGTGCGCTCACCTCGGCTGCCACCTTTATCACAGCTCTTACGCCCTCGAAGAAGGATGACGAGATCGTAGGCTGGATCCGTAAAGGTCTGCAGTTTATCAGCCTTCGGCTACTTACTAAGTAATGGCGGATAAGTCGAGACCGAATACTCGGCCGGGCCTGCCTTTCTTCGGGAAGAACGTCAAACATGAGTTGCGGGAGCTTGTAGCTCTTGGGCATATCAACTCGTGGTATTACGTCGGCGTACGTTGCCATAACCCGAATGTGGGTTCGTCCATCGAGGATATCTGGGGTGTTGGAGGAGTGCAAGTAACACCGGCTACCGCTGGTGTTGCCTCGGTCGTTAGCGACGACGCAGCTGATACCGCAGCAGGTACTGGCGCGAGAACAGCTTGTGTAGGGGGCCTCGATTGGAGCTACAAAGAAGTGAGCGAAGACGTTACACTTAATGGAACTACTCCAGTAGTTACTACACAGGAGTTCCTTCGTGTGAATAGTCTTGAGGTTCTTACCAGTGGGTCTGGAGAAGTCAACGCTGGAGACATCACTGCTTCAGTCGGTGGAAACGTACAGCGCCAAATCGATGCAGGCGACGGTATCTGTCATTGTGGCCAGTTCTGTATTCCGGCAGGCCACACTGCGTACTTGTTTCAAATCGACGTAGAGCAAGGCCAAGATTCAACCACAGATGTATGGTTGAACTACAAAACGCCTGCTTCCGGTACGTGGCTTAAGGTCGTTCATATGCTGTGTTGGCGCAGCGAGGTTAGTCACGATTTCCAGGGCGCCGTCGAAATCCCAGAGAAGTCCGATATCCGAATGCAGGGCGAGGCGGTGACTGGTACCAACGATACAACCGGCTATTACGTTCTACTCATGGTAGAAAATGGAGTAACCTAATGTGGCCATTTAGAAAGAAGAAACCAAAGCAACTCCCTGCTCCTTCGCAGAACAAGTACGTTCTAGCCAAGCTCGCAGGAATGGTAGACCACGTCCAGACCGGTCTTGTAATCGTCGAAGGTAAGGAACACAAATGTAAAGCAACGCTGGTTCGGCCCGGGCAAGAAGTTAGGAAAGGCCAACCGGTAGGAAAAGGGTAGGAGGAATACACAATGGTAATTCGGTTCTTGTTGATGATAATGACTGGCTTGATGTTTAGTTGCAGTGGGTTCAGTAAGTACCCGAAGTCCCCAGTTCCGGTCGGATACGACTCGGAGTTCCTATATTGGTGCGAGCAAGACGGCGTCTGGCCGGTGTATGCTAACAAGCCAGATTGCCCGGTTATCTCTCGAGGTAAGTGGGATCACCTACCGATCATTGTGTCGGCCGAGGACCAGTTCGTAACTGAAACGCTCGAAGCGATTGAAGCCTTCAATGGGCAGGTTGGTTTCGAGTTGTTCAAGTTCAAGTACGCCACACTTAAGGCTGATGTAAACGTCATCGATGGTGGACGTAGGCTGTTCCTGTACGCCGTAGCTAAGCACCTCACTCTTCCTAGCGGGGCGAAGCGTGGTGCTGTAATCATGTACAACGGGCTTGGTGCATTCGACAGGGCAGACGTGGTGATGCACGAGCTGGGGCATATAGTAGGGCTACGGCACGACCGAGATAACCCCCTTAGCCTGATGTTTCACACCGACGGTAGCATTGCTATGAGCCTAGAGCGGCAGGATATCTTTGCCCTACGCATGATGTACAACAAATAGGCCTATGCCATTACTTTCATTCCACAGAATGAACGAAATACCGGAGACGACAAAAGAGCGCCTTCGGTATTTAACGTTTGGACGAGAAAACGACTCGCCTATGTTCGCCTGGACCTACAACGAGGGCCGGTGCTGGGCTGCTATTCTTTCCATTGACCTGGATACTCACGAGACCACACTGGATCCGTCCATGAGTCAAGCATCTCTCCCGTCTTCGCATCATACGAAGAGCGGTGTAGTAGCTTGGGCGTGCTTGACGTTCGAGGTTGATGACCTCCCTGTTGTTGGAGTGTACTGTGATCCGGATCATCGAGGGCACCAGTACGGCCGCACTGCTGCTGTGTACCTGCTAAGTCGGTTACACCTGCCGCAGCAGACGCCCATCTACGCAGTCTCAGAGCTATACCCGAGCTGGCCTGAGGTGCTGGAGCAGGCAGGACTGGTTCACTTCGAATGGGAGTAAAGTCAATGGTGTAACCGTAGCCCCAGAGTGTATTGAACGGGAAGGGTGATGTATCCATGTGGTCCATTGCTTCACGGTACTGCTTATCGTTCAGATAGCCACTGGTGTACTGAGTAAATATGTGCGCCCTATATCTATTCTTCCAGCGCTCGCCAGGGACCCCCATCTCGGGGGCTTTCGTGTTTTCGGTCCCGCACTCTGGGTTAGTACAATCCCAAGGATTATCTTGGTCGCCAGCACGAGCATTGAACCCGATGTATTCTTTCTTCTCGTGTGAGCATTTGTTGCAGATCATTATTCGTTCTCCAGGAAGATGTCATGCATTATGCTGTCGGGGTTGATCTCGCAGGTTTTTAGGATTTCGGCGGCTTGCCTTATTACATCGCGCAACCGACCAATCTCGGCCTTCAGCGCCCGAATCAGCGCTCCCTGTAACTCAAAAGCCTCTGATTTGCAGTCGCAATTGATTAACTTCTGCTCTATCTCCTCTGTGTTTGTCATGGGCTAACTCCCCGCCGCAATCAGGTACCCGACGACCGACACGGCAGCAAGTCCTAGCAGGATGCCGGCGGTGACGAGAAACTCTACAACCTCGCGGGGCAACATGCCTAGAATTATGAGAGTCATAAAAATGCAAAATAGAATAT